>Ga0326728_10017609_pt1 | contig 14260 bp, 10 predicted proteins | sample MB3enrmetagenome_FD_207602 | JGI IMG/M metagenome (GOLD analysis project Ga0326728, IMG submission 207602) | Lab enriched peat soil microbial communities from McLean, Ithaca, NY, United States - MB31MN | ecosystem: Environmental > Terrestrial > Soil > Wetlands > Peat | place: USA: New York...
GTGATCCTGCCGTAATCTCCAGTTCGCGCAGTTGCTGCGGCTCGCCCATGGCGATCAGGAAATCTCCGGCTTCGATGCGGTCGTCGGGCCCCGGGCTGAAGTGCATACCCTCGGCCTTCTTGATGGCGAGAATAATCACGCCGCGATCCTGGCGAATCCGCGAACTTTCCACTGTCTGGCCCGCGAACACGCTCCCGGCGGGAATCGGCACTTGCTCAATCTCAAGGTCGATGCCGAGATGGGTGGTGGCGGCGTCGAGGAAGCTGACGGCGTGCGGCCGCAAAAAAGACTGGGCGATGCGCTGCCCGGCAAAAACATAGGGCGAAACGACCGCATCGGCGCCGGCTTTCAGCAGGTGTTTTTCCGACGCGTCCTCGCTGGCCCGCGCCAGAATGCGCAGATTTGGGTTGAGGCCGCGCGCCGTCAGCACAATGTACAGATTCGTCGCGTCGGTAGTCGTGGCGGCAACCAGGCCGCGGGCGTGCTCGATACGAGCTTCCCTCAGGGTTTGCTCCTGGGTAGCGTCGCCGATCTGCATAAGCCAGTTTTCGCCCGCGAATTTTTGAGCTTTGGCCTCGTTGTTTTCGATGATGACAAACGGTGCAGGCCGCCGCGCCAGTTCGCGCGCCACGCTGCGGCCGACGCGTCCGGCGCCGCAAAGAATGTAGTGATTCTTGAGACGGCCAATCTCGCGCTCCATACGCCGCCTTCCGAAGAAAGTCTGCAGCTCGAATTCTAGCAAAGCCTGGGTCAGCGACCCGATGGCGAGAAACAGCAGCGAGACGCCAGTCAGAATGATGAAGACATTGAACACGCGTCCCGCGTGCGAAAGGGGATGCACTTCCTGATAGCCGATCGTGGTCAGGGTGGTGACCACCATGTAGAAGCCGTCAAACCACGGCCATCCTTCAATGTAGTGAAAGCCGGCCGTGCCCAGTGTAACCACGAGCAGCAGCGCCGCTGCCAGGAACTTCACATTGCGTAACGTCTTCATCGCAGATGCTCGTCAGGAACTGTGTTGGCTTTGGTTCAGGCACCTCTCAGGGCACCGTTCAGCGCCATTCCTGCTGGAAACGCGAGTATATAGCGGTACGGGCCCAACGTGCCGTGAGTAACGTTGTCGCGGCTAAATGTCGTTTGCTACCATCTGGACGAAGAGACTTACGCGGCCCTGAAGGGCCTCTCTTTCACGGTGGTGCCGGCAGCCGTGAGTTTTCCGCAACCTCTAGTTTTCGTTCTGAGTTTGTGACCAGCGCATCACCTTCGACGGTCTCGACTTCCCCGTTACAGAGCCGCGAGTTCAGGGCATTTCCATGGGGTGGTATTCTGGCGAGGTCTTCTGAAATATGCGAATGGGAACGCCACTAACGGAATGACCGGGCCCGCCTTGGAAGTTCGTGTCTACGACACCGTCGAGTCGCTCCGCTCTCTCGAGACCGAGTGGGAACAGCTCATTTCCGAATTTCCGGCTGCCACTACCTTCAGTACGCTCGATTGGCTGTTGCCCTGGTGGCGGGCGTTCGGGAGTGGCCAACAGCTTAAAGTTGTTGCCTTCCGAGACTCTTCCCGTCTGATCGGCCTGGCGCCGCTCACCATCACGCCTCACCGAGCGCCTGGAGGCATCAAGCTTAAACTCCTACGCCTGATGGGGGACGGCAGTGGGGATTCCGATAATCTCGACCTGCCAGTCCTGCCCGGATACGAGCAGCCTTTTCTCGATGCGCTGCTGGATTTTCTCGGAAGCGACAAAATTGACTGGGACTTTGCCCAGTTCAATACGCTACCCAACAACTCGCCGGCGGGAACCATGCTTTTGCCGCGCATCAAAGAACGCGGCTACCTCCTGTACACGTCTCAACGTCCTTGGATGGTAACTAACCTGCCTGCCGAGTGGGAAACTTACCTCGCGCAGCTTAGCAGCGAGAACCGAAACAACCTCAAACGGTACACGCGACGGCTCGGCCGTCATTATCAGGTGGAAATCTACAAGTGTACGAACGAAGCGGACCTTCCAAAGTGCCTCGAAGATCTTTTCGAGCTTCACCAAAAACGCTGGCAGTTGCGAGGCGAGCCGGGAACCTTCGCCTCCACTGAGCGCCGCGCGTTTTACTTTGAACTGAGCTGTGCCCTGCTGAAACACGGAAACCTCGAATTCTGGCTGCTTACTCTCAACGGCAAAACGGCCGCTGCTCAGTTTTGCTTTCGACAGGGTGAAAGCGTCTTTCTTTTGCAGGAAGGGTTTGATCCCGACCATTCCGCCGATCGTGTCGGATTCATCCTGCGCGGGCACGTCCTGGAACAGCTTGTGGCCGCCGGGGTCCGCCGTTACGACTTCCTGTACGGTCAAAGTGAAGGCAAGCAAATCTGGGTTCCGCAACTCCAGCATTACCTTGACATCCATTTCGCGAAGCGCGGAAGCCGCGGTGCCCTCTATCTGCAATGGACGAACGCGGCCGTGGAAAAGAAAGAATGGCTGCGTGCTCACCTTCCGAAGTCTGCATGGAGCGCCCTGAAGCGGCTGAATCCAAAAAAACGCGGCGCTCCAGCACCCAAGGCCGAGGGAACGAACTCGCCAGCTGAAAACCAAATCGCGCAACCGGCAACGCCAGAGGGAAAACGTGCCCGCAAGACAGCCAAGCGAGTGGCTAAGGTTCTCCTGCCCAAGCCATTGGTTCAGGAAATCCAGCGCTACCGCAAGTACCCACGCTCCGAGCGGCCTGTCTACACGAAAGTCCGAATTCGAGATGGAATGGGACTGCGGCCCCGGATGGAACCCGGCAGCCTGGCCAAAGCCCACGCCTTCGTGTTCGTTTGCTTCGGTAATATCATGCGCAGCCCGATGTGCGAGGCATTAATGCAGCGGGAATTGGAGTCCCGGCCGCAGCTGCGAGTAACCGTCACCTCCGCCGGCCTCAACGCCACCCCGGGCAAGGAGGCCCACCCCTGGAGCATCGCCTCGGCGCGTCAGTTCGGCATCTCGCTTGAGCGACACCGCGCCCGGCTTCTGACGCAGGAAATGGTCGATCAGGCAGACATCATTTTCGCCATGGACTATCAGAACCAGGTTGAGTTTCTATCGCGCTTTCCGGCCGACAAGAAAAAACTGTTCATGCTGAGCGATTTTGCTCCATCCGATTATCGCCAGGTCGAGATCGGCGACCCGTACTACGGCGATGAAGAAGCAACCAGGCGTTGCTACGGTATTCTCGAAGCGTGCATTCAAAATCTCGTCGCCAGCCTCGCCCAGCAGACGCAACCAGCCAGGCCTGATGGGGCTCGGAATGGCCGGAGCCCGGAAGAAAAGGAACAACCGGCAACGCCCAAAACGGTGCGTACGATGAAGGATGAATAACGAGGGCACGATGGAGAGAAAGCCGGTAATCATTCTCGGCGTTGAACCGCGGATCACAGTCCCGGTCGCGCGCTCGCTGCATCGAATCGGCGTGCCAGTTGCATTGGCCAGCCTTTCGCCGCGCGATCCCGCGCTGCACTCGACGGCCATCTTCCGGTTTTTCCGGCTGCCGGACTATGAGCATTCTCCGGACTTTGTTCCCGCCCTGGCTGCGTTCGCGCGCGAACACGGATGCGACACTCTGATACCCGCGACCGACGGCGCGTTGAGCGCGATCTCCAGGCATTACGCGGAGTTGAGCCCGCTGTTGCATCTGGCCTGTCCACCGGCAAGGATCATCGACCGGGTCCTAAACAAGGAGGAAACCCTGGCCATTGCAAGCGGCTGTGGAATTCGTGTACCCCGCGAGTATATCGTCTCTTCTCGGGCCATCGCGGACGCCGCAGAACTTACTTTTCCAGTGGTGGCAAAACCTCGCCACAAAAGCTCGGCCGAATCATTCAAAGTTCGCTATTTCCATTCTGCCAACGAACTCAGCGTAGCGCTGCAAAGCGGCCAATTGGACGATGTGATTTTGCAGGAGTACTGCCTCGGCCAGGGAGTAGGTGTCGAGGTGCTTTTTTACCAGGGCGTTTGCATCGCCAGCTTCCAGCACCGTCGTGTGAAAGAGTTTCCCCACACGGGAGGCGCTGCCGCCGTCGCAGTTGCTGAAACGGTCGATCCCACTTTAAAAGATATGGCGCTCACTCTTCTTCGCGGGTTGGAGTGGGAAGGGATTGCCATGGTCGAGTTTCGCCACGACGCGAAAAGCGGCAACGCCGTTCTGATGGAAGTGAATGGCCGCTATTTTGGGACCATCGCTCTGCCGATTATGGCGGGAGTGGATTTCCCCGCCTTCGAATGGCAAATCCGCCACGGCGAAACCCCTGAGGTGCCGTCGAGTTACCCTGCCGGTTTGCGTTGGCGCTGGAGCGCAGGCATGTTCAAACGCTGGCATGGAATCTTGACCAGCTCGAAAAGTACATTGCCCACTGCGGGCCAGGAGCAAGGCGCGCAGTCGCAAGTGGATAGGGGTTCGGCGCCTCGCGACGCTCTCTGGTCCGTGCAGGACCCGTTGCCGGCGATTCTCGAATTGACAAGAGCCGTAAGAACTCTCGCTGTTCAGGACGCAAAGGCGGTTGTTAAGAGGCTCCTTCCGCGATCAGCGCTCAGTCTTCTTCGCGTTCGCAGCAAACCGCACTGACCTTGTGGTTCCAATCGAGGCAAGCGTCTGCCAGTTCCTCTCATCCGCACAAGAACGAAAGGCCGGATTTGCCATTGGCAGTGGCAATCCAGCCCAAGTTTGAATCGCTCCGATTTATTTCGCCATCACTGTTTTGCAATCACTGGCAATGCCGATCATTTCGTGCCGGTCGCCTGGTGATGCGAAATTTCTAGTGACGCGTATTTTTCTGCTTCAGCCTGCCTTGATAGGGATTCGGCCCTTTCCGGTTCAGCCCTGTCTTCTCTGTGGGCTTGGCGGCGACATTGATTTTTGGCGAGGAACTCTTCTTCTCTTGCAACGCCGCCGCGGGCAGTCGCTTTGTCGCATTGGAAACTTGCCGAGGATGCTCAGCTTCAATATGACGCAGATCCTTTGCCGGGGTTCTGGCGGTGGTAACGCCGGGAGCCGGCGCGGTTGGTTTGCCGGTTTTCGCACCTTCCTTCACCTTGAACTCTTCCGAGGTCCGGGGCTTGAGAGGCTTCGCTGCTTTGACTTCCTGCGCCCAGCCAGTCAGCGCGACTCCGACGACTAGTGTCCCGAGCACGAAAGATAGTTTCATTGCTGTTTCCCGCCTTTATAAAACCTGCTGATTTGAAGGAGGCACGCCCCGCGCCATTCGCTTGTTCTGCTGCCTGCCCCTTATTCTAACCCCGTTTGCGGGCAAAACACTCGCGGATTCGGGAGGCTACCAACGAATCGCCGACTAAATATAAGTCATTACTATTCAATGCTTTAGATGCAAACGCCTAGAGTTTCCCAGGGCTGGTTCCTCTAAGGGACAGCGGCGCGGATGCCTTCAGACAGGCGGCTTTCTCTGCCTGAGGTGTCGATGGCGGTCACGGAATAATAGTAGATCTTACCGCTAACGACCTGGCGATCTTCGTAGGGAGGGTGGGCAAGAGGACCTGCAATCCTGGTGTACTGCGCGTCGCCCTTCATCCGCCGGTAAATGTTGTAGCCGGCGACGGGCGCACCGGATGGAGATTTCGCTTCCTGCCACGACAGGGTCACACTGTGCGGAGTCTTGCTGTGGCAAGCGAGCGCTGCCGTTAGAATGAACAAGCCCAAGATCACCGTGATTCGGCCCCTGGTCATAGCGGTAGTTTTATCCAGACTTTTATGACAAGCAGAATACGCATACGCGAGTAGAGTGTCGTTTCACGCCAAGCCCTTATTGCAGTTCTCCGATGGTTAGAGCGTCCAACACGAAAACGGTTGCTTTCGCATGCGGATGTTCGACAGCGACCGCAGAACGGAATCCTTCCGCGAGAGTCAGGTCAATCAAAGACCAATTTAGAGCGGCGTTGGCATTGCCCTTGATCTCTTGAATGCGCGGGGGCATTTGCGGATGGACAGAAACGGAGAAATCGGAGAGTGGGAAGGACAGCCCTTCGCCGTTGGCCTTGAGAAATGCCTCTTTACGAGCCCAGCAGGCGTAAAAGGCCTGGAAGCGAAGATTCTCCGGCAAGGAGCGGAGGGCTTCGCGTTCACGGGCGGAGAAGAACCTCTCGGCCAAATCCACGGTGTTGACGTGGTCGCGCATTCTCTCGATGTCAACGCCGATAGCGGAGCCGACTCCGACGGCGATGACGGCCATGTTATCGGAATGGGACAGGTTAAAGCGGAGGCTTTGCGGATTCTGATCCTCCGACACTTCGGGCTTGCCATTTGTTGTGTAGGAGAAGCGAATCTTTTCCGGGGGAACATCCAGGAATCGCGAGAGAAGAAGGCGCAAGGCACTGCGGCAGCGCGTGAAACGGATGCGGTCTTTTTCGAAATGAAAGCGCTCGGCTCGGGACAGCTCATCGGCAGAAAGCAGGCCGCCTGGAGCTCGAGAGATCCCGGCAATTGCCTGGCTGAGGCCGTCGTCGTCCAAGCGGAGCTGCCAGACCTGGAGGTGCGAGATGGATAAGGCGGGCCGTTCATTGGCTCGGCTGCGCGCTGTCGGTTCATGATCCACGGTGATCGTCAAGGGCTCCAACTGATTCGCGGCTTATGCGGCAACGATGGCGGCGATGCGTTCGCCGGTGTGGCCGTCCCAAAGAGGAGGAATTGTTCCCTTCTTTTGTTTTCCAGCGAGGATGGAGGAAAGTTCGGCGCGCAGTTTCTCGGGATCGCGGCCGACCAGAACATTCGTTCCTAGAGTCACGGTGATGGGGCGCTCGGTATTCTCGCGCAGCGTGAGACAAGGCACGCCGAGGTAGGTGGTTTCTTCCTGGATGCCACCGGAATCCGTGATCACGACTTGGGCGCGGGACTGCAGCCCGAGGAAATCCACATAGGGCAGCGGATCGAGCAAGCGCAACTGATCGGTCTTCAGGCCAAACTCGGAAATGCGTTGCCGCGTGCGGGGGTGAGTGGGAAAAACGACGGCGACATCGCGATTCACCGCCAGCAGCGACTCGAGGACGCTCTTGAGGGCGGCGCTGTCGTCGACGTTGGATGGACGGTGGAGGGTGACGAGCGCATAGCGGTCGGGCAAACCGTTGCGGCCCTGGCGCTCGGCGAGGGGCAGAAGCCGTACGAGCGAATCGATCATGACATTGCCGACGCGGAATATTTTGTGCGGGGAAATGCCCTCTTTGAGCAAGTTCGCATCGCCATCCTCGGAGGGAGTATAGAGCGCATCCGCCAGCTGGTCGGTCATCAAGCGGTTGATTTCCTCGGGCATGCTGCGATCAAAAGAACGAAGGCCGGCCTCGACGTGGGCCACGCGAATGCCGAGTTTCGCGCAAACGAGAGCGGTGGCGACGGTGGAGTTCACGTCGCCGTAGACGAGCACAAGATCGGGATTGGCCTCCACCACAACCGGCTCAAAGCGGGTCATGATTTCGGCGGTCTGTTTGGCGTGCGACCCCGAACCGACGGCCAGGTTCACATCCGGCGCAGGAATGCCGAGCTGCTGAAAGAACACATCCGACATGTTGGGGTCGTAGTGCTGGCCGGTGTGAACGAGCACCTGTTCGACGTGGGGATAAACCTTGAGCGCGCTCAGGACGGGCGCAACCTTCATGAAGTTGGGGCGCGCGCCGACGATGTGAAATACCTTCAAGGAAACCTCCGACCTCTCGTCCTATGAAACGTCTGAACGGCTGTGGTTGCGTTACAGTTTGCCGAAAGAATCTTTGCGCGGGCCGGCAGTCTTCAGCGGCATTTATCGCAGCGGTAAACCGCTGCGCCACCCAAAAGCAAACTATTCAGCGTTCATCGCCAAGATCGTTCGACGGAAAATCCTCCGACCCAGAAACAGCCCTGAGTGCACGGAAAGCCGTTAAGTATGACCATACAAAAGGCTTCAAGTAGAACGGGGCACATTGCCGGAGTTCGGTCGCAAATTCTCCCCAATTGGATGAGTTTACCCTAGTCACGGAAATGGAAATGGACGGGGACAGTATCTTGGCCATGTGCCACCATCCGGGCGGAACGAAGAGCATCTCGCCGGGGTTGAGATGGAAACGAATGGGCTTGGCTTGCGCAAACAGCGGAAATCGTTTCAAGTCGACGTGGTCAATATCGTCCACCGAAATCGACGAGGTGTGATAGTCCTTGGGGTAAAGAAACGGAGTCTGATCGGGAGCAAAAACCGTGTACTCCTTGGTACCGTAGAGCTGACACAAAAACACGTAGATGTGCCAACTGTCGTAATGAAGAACCGGAAACTTACCGCCTCGGCCGCCGATATACAGCTCGGGATGACCGGCGTGCAATCGGGGATAGAGAGGCTGGGTGAAAGGGCCCTCGAGCCAGTTCGGGGAGAAGTAAACCGGCTCGGGGTGAAGGTCGGCATCGAGCTCGGGCAGGAACTTCTCAAGCCAGACGTTGCGAAAGTAGGGCGCCGGGTTCTGGTCGCTGGAAGCAAGGACCTGATCGATGAATTCGCCCATAGTTAAACTTCCGCCGTTCTTGCTCGTGGGGAGGAAGCCTTCGAGCGTGTGGTTCTGCCCTTCGACCGCCAGCGGCGTGGAACCGTAACGCTCTTTGAAAAACTCTGGAGTCCATTTGCCCATGGCGGGCCAGGACGTCAGTGCGTCGGTGAAGACTACTGGGACGCGCGGAATGAGAAAGCGACGAACCCATTCCTGGTGGGGGAGCGCTTCACAGCGCTCGATGGAACCGTGTTGAATCGACTGAGTTGTGGACATACCAGCACCTACTCCGGTTTTTAGTAATTTACCAAGGCAGACATTAGTCGACGTAGCTTCCGTTTCCAAGACAGAAGTGACTTCCAGAAAGCCGGTTATAAAGCCTAAGAAGTGCGAGAAAGGCGGCGGCTTCGAGCGGGGCTCCAAAATAGCCGGTTCTGAAGCGCAGCCAGGCAGCCGGGAAGAAGAGTTTGTTCACCAGAAATACAACGGGGCGGATTTTGCGGGAACGCACAAGCCGGTAAAAATCAGGATCGACGAGGGGGAAATAGAAATTGGCGAAATACTCGAGCTGCCAGTCGATTCCCTTGGGAGCCCAAGGGGCTTTAAAACGGCGCAAGGTGTGTTTGGCCCATCCTTCGAGCCGCTCGGGTGGAACGAAACCGTTTTCCCTGGCCTGCTCATAGAGACGTGTACCGGGATAGGGCGTGAAGAAAAAGACGCTGGCGCGCAGTCCGGGATGCGCAATTTTTGTGCGGCGGAGCATATCGATGGTCTTTTCGAAATCGCGCCCCGGATCGGTGGGAAGGCAAACCATGGTGGAGAAACGCGGCAGGATGCCATGGCGCGTCAACATTTCCACGAAGCGCAGGTTCTCCTCGACGGTCGACTGCTTGTTGAGAATGTCGAGCGCCTCCTGATCGCCCGATTCGGCTCCGATGTAAATCTGCTGACAGCCGGATTCGGCGAACAGGCGAACGTCGTCGTCGGTGTAGGCTTTGGTGAAGATGTGAGCGTGAGCACTGGTCTCCCATTTGAGATTGAGTTTGGCGTCAATCATCGCCTGCGCCAGCTCGCGGGCAAATTTCGCGCGGACGAAAAAGTTATCGTCTTCGAACAGCAGGCTGTCGACACCGACGTTCTCCTTAAGGAAGCGGAGTTCATCGATGATCTGCGCGACGGGCTTGTGGAACCAGCGGCGCTGGTAAATCTCTCCGATGCAGCAGAAACTGCAATCCAGCGGGCAACCGTGAGTGGCAAAATATCCGAGAAAGCGCTCGGGCAAACGGCTGACGTTGAGGTACTGCTTCAGGTCAAGGAGCGCCAAGTCGATGGGAGGGAATGCGGAGCAGCCTTCGACGGGGGCGGGCGGATTGATGGTAACGGCGTCGCCTTGCTTGGAGGCAAGGCCGGGAATATCGGAAGGATCCTTTCCCTCAAGCAGCCGCTGTAACAGGGTTCGCAGAGGCCGTTCGCCCTGCCCCATGACGACGTAATCGATATAAGGCTCGCGCAGGGTCTGCTGGGGTAAGAGCGTTGCGTGCCAGCCACCCCAAACCACCGGGGCGGAGGAAAGCTCGCGGACTCTCTTTGAAAAAGTGATGCCGGCGGTGATCTGCTCGCCGGTCAGCGAACTGACACCGGCGAGCAAAAGCCGATCCCGCATGGCGGCCAAAATCGGCATGTAGTCGGGCTGGCGCTGCTCATCGAGCAGAACGACCTCGATGTCGAGGTCGCGGACGGCGCGCTCAAGATAAAGCAGGGCGTAGGGAACGCGGCGCTGAGTGGGATCGCCCGGAGTGGGATTGGGAAAGAAGAGAACGACGGCTTTCTTGCCGTTCGCTTCGGTGGGGCGAGTCTCCACTGGAACAGCCGGCATAGGCGGCGGAACTGTTCCGGAAGCGGCCGCATTGGTCATCTGGTCTGTCAACAACCGATCCTCATTGCGTCAACTGGATTCGCAACCTCTTGGCGCATGTTACTGACTGCTGTTTAAGCGCGCGCTCCTCCAGATGGAGCCGATCACTGGAATTTTCCCCAGCCAGTTATATCGCAGCTCAAGAGCACCCAGGCAGGCTCCGATTATCGTGCCCGAGGTGTTGGTGAGCCAGTCCATGCTGTCGGAGTCGCGCATGGGAAGAAAGTATTGAATGCATTCGAGAGACAGGCTGAGCAAGGTTCCGAATAATATGGCCCACCAAAAGGCGCGCGGGTTTTGACCCTTGCGAGCAAACCAGCAACAAGTGAGGAAGCCAAGCGGGATAAAGGCGATGACATTATTCGACATATCCTGCAGCTTCGACCGATTCATGTGGAAATCCTTCCAGAACGGATGCAGGAACGTGGGGTAGAGGATTCGATAGTGATCGGGAATCCACAAGTCCGGTTGTTGAGACCGGCCCGAGTTATGAGCGTTCTTGCCCGAGCCTTCGCGAAACAGGTAGAGGACATCGGCTTCAGCGCGCATCAGGCTGGCGGTGTCTCCGGCAGACCAGAGTTGATAGTGAGCGGCTACATCCTGCGAAGAGAGTTGTGCACCATAGACGGCGAAACCTTGAAGCAGCCCTGCCCAGGAATTATTCCCAACTGGAGAGTTGGCCACAACCATTGGGCCGGCAAAGTCGGAGGCCGTCAGTCCGAAGCCGTCACGGCTGACAGCGAGCTTTCCGTTGATGTAGACGAGCGTGCCGTGTTTTCCGCCGGCGACGGTGACGAGTATAGGAGTGTCCTGGTGAAACACCCGGGGAATCAGAATATAGGGCCTGGCCACGACTGAACCGCTGCGCCGAACCTCGCGACCGACATAGAGGGCATTTCCCGTTTGCCCGACTCGAAACTGTCCGGGGTTGTCTCGCGGAGCATAGGCCAGAATGACATTGGAATCGTCGGTGAGCGCTGGTGTAAGCCAGATTTCGAGGCTGCAATCACCATCCGCGCTGCGTGGTGGAACGGCATCGCCGGAACTGAAAAGCGTACCGTAATCCCCGAAGCGCAGGCCCGCCTGCGCCCAGCTGACATCATTCTTCGGGAAGGGATTAAACGGCCAAAGGGCCGCAACCAGGATCCCTGCAATCACCAGCGCGGCCAGCGTGCCGATGCTCAAGATCTTCATGCCGCGTGCACAGCCTGAAGCGGATCGCATTGCTGGCGAGCGGATTGACGTCGGAAACAAAAACCCGAGTACTCCGAAATGCTGTGCAGGGGAAATAGCGGCATGCGCAGGCAGAGTTCCGGCGCCTGCCAGGAATCGAGGAGCGTGTAGTCTTGCGCCGCGAACTCGGAGATCAACTCATTGCGATTGCGCACCATGCACGGCACGGCAAACGTCTTTTTATATTGAACCGTGACAAATGTCGGCTGGCTAACGGTCATCGGCACGCGATTTACGATGATGTACTCGGACTGCGAAGGCAGGCTGGCCACAAACTCAGCCACGCTTTTCTCCCAGTAGTGGAAGGCGCTGGATACATAGACGATGAAACTGCCTTGCAGGCCCTCGAGTGAGGAGGCAAAGTGGAGCTGTTTTTCACCTCGCTCGGCGGCGAAGCGCTTGCCTGCCTCCACGACGTTAGGAAGGTCGAAGACGACCCATTCCATCTCATCGGTAAACTGGCGAAGGTGGCTGGCATAGCTGTAGTAGATATTGCCCACACTGCCGGCAAAATCGAGGACGCGCAAAGGGTTGGCATTGATCCGCTTGAACCAGTAGAGGACGGCATAATCGCTGGGACGAAGCGCGCCCGCCAGGCCAGCCTGGAATTCCAGGTAATCGGGATGATCGTGCCCCGCATAGGTAACACGCTTGGCTGCGTCCCAGGCCTCGGCGAAGGATGAAAATACGCAGCGCGGATAGCTGATGCGGTTGAGCAAGCTGAGACCGATGGGACGGCGCTCCAAGGATGAGAGCAGCGCGCGGCACGGATTCGTGGCCAATGCATCGATGATTATGTCTTTCGCGCTCATCGGTAGTCCGAACTACAACCCCCAAGCCGGAGTGGTCAGTTTTAACTAGGAATATAAATCAACGAAGGGTGCGGGATATTGCCGTCTTGAGGGCATCCGCCAGATGTTTCACAAAGGGCTCCAGCAGCATTCCTGCCGGATAGACGGGCAGCGTGACGACTTCGTGGCCGCGCAGGGCGAGGCGGTCCCAGTTGCCCTCCGCGGGCTGGTATTTCGAATACTGCCGCATGGGACAAAAATCGGTGACGACCCCGTCGTAGGGCTTTGCCTGATAAGCAACACACGCCCGGTCGTTGATCTGCCACATCTCCCCGAGCAGGCGCGATGGGGACTTGTGTTGCGTGGCGCCGCCCCCAAGCCGGTTGAGAAAGATTCCCTTCCAGACTTGCGAACGGCTGCGCAGGACTTTTATTTTTTCGGCGAAGAATTGCGCCTTCTCACTGGCATCGAGCAGGAGAAAGTTTTTGCAGTGATATTCGAGTCGCTGCCAGAACTGCCGCAATTTTCGGAAGGCATTATCGGGCGGTATGGAGCACCAGTTCATGGTATCGAAGAGCGCGAGCAACGCGACTTCCTCGCCCTGCGCGCGAAGTTGCTGCGCCATCTCGTAAGCGACGGTTCCGCCCATGCAATATCCGCCGAGATAGTACGGGCCATGCGGCTGCAATCTGCGGATGTCTTTGAGGTAGAGGGAGGCCATGTCTTCAATCTTGTCGAGACATGGCCGCTCGCCGTCAAGTCCCTGCGCCTGCAAACCGTAGAACGGCTGGTCGGAGCCCAGGCGCATGGAGAGATCGCGATAGATCAGGACATTGCCGCCACCGCCGTGGATGCAGAAAAACGGCGGCCGTGAACCCTTGGGCTGGATCGCCACAAGCGATGACCAATCTTGATCGCTGTCGCGCTCGCGCAGATACTTGGCCAACTCCGCGACCGTCGGGGCCTCGAAGAGTACTGAAAGCGGGAGTTTTCGCTGAAATTCGATTTCGATTTGCGCAAACAGCCGCACTGCGAGGAATGAGTTTCCGCCGAGGTCGAAGTAGTTTTGATGCAGGCCAACCGGCCGAACGCCGAGCAAGCGCTCCCAGATCGCCTGCAGCTTTTTCTCTGTCTCGTCGGCGGCACGTGACGGCACGGTTGCGGGCGCCGCGACTGGCGCGGGGGCTGACGACAGTTTGGCAGCTTCGCGCTTTGAGACTTCCACCTCATCAAGGTGCGAATCCGGAGTTTGCCGCAGACGCTCGAGCGCCTTGCGGTAGTCCTCGAGAAGTTGCCGGATGGTCGCGGCGTCAAAGAGATCCGCGTTGTATTCGAGCTGAGCGCGGAGTCCCTCGCGGCGCTCGAGCAGGCCCATTTGCAGTTCGAAATGAGTACCGAGCCCGAAATCCGGCAAAGGCGTAACGGTGAGCTGATCGAGCTCGCGGGGACGCAGGAAGGCAAGCTGATAAAAGAAGTAGCACTGCGACAAAGGATTTCTTCCGTGCACGGAGCGCACGGCCAACTTGTCCATCAGAACTTCAAAGGGCACGTCGGCATTGTTCAGGGCGTCGAGGGTTACGTCACGAACGCGCGCCAGGATTTCTCTCATCGTAGGATTACCGGCCAGATTCAGGCGCAGCATGATGGGGCTGGCAAAAGGCCCAACCAATCCCTCGGTTTCCGGACGGCGGTTTGCCACCGGAGAGCCGACTAGAAACTCCGGCTGATGGGCATGACGGGAAAGCACGGCCGCGTAGCCGGCCAGCAGAACCGTAAACAACGTCGCACCCTCAGTGCGGCTCAGGTCCTTCAGCGCCTGCGTCAGATCGTCCGGCAGCA
>Ga0326728_10017610_pt1 | contig 14260 bp, 10 predicted proteins | sample MB3enrmetagenome_FD_207602 | JGI IMG/M metagenome (GOLD analysis project Ga0326728, IMG submission 207602) | Lab enriched peat soil microbial communities from McLean, Ithaca, NY, United States - MB31MN | ecosystem: Environmental > Terrestrial > Soil > Wetlands > Peat | place: USA: New York...
CTGCCACTTACCGCCGGTGGTTGGAGGAAAAGGCCGCACGTATATTTCATACATGCCCGCCTCGCCGGACGAATAGGCCAGCCAGCGGCCATCGGGGGAAAACGCCGGCTCGACGTCGTCGCTCGGCGTGGCCACGAACAGTTCGGGGGCGCCGGCCTTGGGATGGTCCGGGTCGGTCAGATCAAGCGGCAGCGTCCAGATGTCGCGGCCGGTGCCGGTTCCGGGCTGGTGAAAGGCCAACCGGCGGCCATCGGGAGTAAAGGAGCCCGGAATCGCGCTTCCATTCTTTGCCTCGTAGAGCAACTGGGGCTGGCCCGCTCCATCCGACCGCACCCACCACATGCCACTCCCGCCCGTGCGGCTGTAGACGATGTGCTTGCCGTCCGGTGTCCAAACCGGATACGCGTTGTATGCCGAATCGAAGCTCAGGCGCAAGCTGGATCCGCGCTGCGGATCGTAGATATAGATGTCGTTGTTCAGCGAGACTGCCAGCTTCGAACCATCCGGAGAAAGGCGCGGCGACGACGACGGCCCGGGTGGAGAGGGCCAGAGAGGCTGCCTGCTTCCATCGGCATCCAACCACACGGCAGGGAGCGTTTCCGCGCCGGTCTTGCCACTCAGGTATACGAGCGTACCGTGGCCGGAGGGCGCCGATGAGAAATCGAACTGTCCCCCACCGTTGGTGTTAGAGCCGGCCACGTCGTCGAGGATGGGCATCGGTGTGCCACGGGTCTCCAGGCGCGCGAGGGAGAATGGCACGGCAAAAAGGGTTCCCCGATGGACATAGATCAGGTGTCCGCCGGGCAGGTAACGCCCGAAGTATCCGCCGTGTTGGACGATCTTGAATTGCCCCGTCTGGGACGAGAAGACTTCGATATTGGCCTCATCCCAGCCGCCCGATTTGGCGTTCGAGCCGGCGCTGACCAGCAGCGCCGATTGCCCAGGCAGAATCTGCGGCCAGCGATGCGAGTGCTGCCCGTGCTCGCTCGATTCCGCCAGGTCTGTGAGCGGCTGCGGCGTACCACCAGCGGCGGACACACGGAACAGTTTCCTCAGTCCAAGAGTGGCGTAGATATTCCCATCCGTGCTCCAAGCCGCGCCGCGCAAGTACTGCGCGTCACATAAGACAACTGCCGCGCCGCCTTGTACCGAGATCTTCTTCAGCTTCTGATCGGCTACGAATCCGATCCACTGGCCGTCGGGAGAGAAGAACGGCTGCGCGGCATTATCGGTGCCGGGAAGAATGGTGGCTTTGGGCTGGTCGAGAAGCCGCGTGGCCAACGCGCTACCGCCTCCCTCGGAACGCACCTGGTAAGTCATGCGGGTCCCATCGGGAGAAAGCGCCACGGTGTAGGGCAAGCCTTCCACGGCGTCCGGCCCGAGGTCTACGCTGAGGCGCTCGATGGGCAAGTCGATCGGCCGCGTCGAGCGCCAGAGCAAGACCGCCGGCACCACCATCATCGCTGCCGCGGCAGCCAGCGCCCACCACGGCGCGCCACGCCTCGCCGGAGTCTCGGAAGCAGTCGCCACCTCGGCCGGCCGCGCGAGGGCGATGCGCGCCTCGCCGATGGCCTGCAAGCGAAAATGCGGATCTTTCTCGAGGCAGCGGCAGAGCAGCACGCGCACGTTCGCCGGGACCGATGGGGGGATTTCCGGCTGCTTCATAATCACCGCGGCCAGAACTTCCGAGACCGTCTCGCCCGGGTACATGGCTCGGCCGGTGAGCATCTCTGCTAAGACTACACCGAAGGCCCAGATATCTGCGCGCCGGTCAACGGCCTTGCCTTTCGCTTGCTCGGGCGACATGTAAGCCGGCGTGCCGATGACGATCCCCGCCATGGTCGCGCGCATGGTGAGGGTGGGGGAAGACATGGGATCGCCGGGTATGGGATCGCTGGCCATCGCCTTGGCGAGTCCGAAATCCAGCACCTTCACGCGGCCCTCGGGAGTGACTTTTACGTTCGCGGGCTTGAGATCGCGGTGGACAATTCCTTTTTCGTGCGCGTATTCCAGCGCTTCGGCGATCTGGCGGGCAATTGCCAGCGCCTCGTCCACTGGAATCGGCCCCTGCGCGATCCGCTCCGCAAGCGTGGGGCCTTCCACCAACTCGAGAATGAGCGCGCCTTCTTCGACACCATAAATCGCGGCGATGTGGGGGTGGTTGAGCGAGGCCAGAACCTGGGCTTCGCGCGTGAAGCGCGCCAGGCGGTCAGCCAAGCTATCGGGGAGAACCTTGATGGCGACGTCGCGATTGAGCTTGGTGTCGGTGGCGCGATACACCGCGCCCATGCCGCCTTCGCCGAGCTTTGACACGATGCGGTAGTGGGCAATGGAGGGCTGAGGGCTCATTTCTCCAATTTTAGGCATCCTACCACCTACCCCGCTACTGCGGCCGAATCAATGATTACGCGCCGCCCTTCGGTTGTACAATGTTCCGAATGACTTTCGTGAGGCTGACCTTCGTTCTTCTCATCGGCCGCGCCGTGATCCCGGCACAAGGCATCCAGCCCGCTGACTTGTGGAAACAGCCTGTCCCCGGCGCGGATCGCAAACTGGCCTATGGCCAGGATGCCCTGCAGTTTGGTGAGTTGCGCCTGCCGAAAACGAAGGGGCCGCGCCCGGTCGTGATCCTGGTGCACGGCGGATGCTTTATGGACCGACTTCCCCGGCGCGACCCGCGCGACACGGCGCTCGATCCGCTTCGCCCGCTGGCGGCGGCATTGACCGAGGCGGGAGCCGCCACCTGGAACCTGGAATACCGGCGGTTTGGCAATCCTGGCGGCGGATGGCCCGGCAGCTTTCTCGATTTGGCCGCGGGCACCGATTTTCTGCGGACCATTGCGCGCGCGAACCGGTTAGACCTCCATCGCGTCGTACTCGTGGGACATTCCTCGGGTGGCATGCTCGTATACTGGCTCGCGGCTCGGCCAAAACTGCCCCGATCAAGTCCTCTGTACTCGAAGAATCCTCTGCCTGTAAAAGCTTTCGTGAACGTCGATGCTCCCCCGGATCTGGCCGCGGCCCAGCCGCTGGAAAGGAAGTTTTGTCCGGTGCCTGGCATCTCGGAGTTCATGGGCGGTACCGCGATCGAACGCCCCGAACGCTACGCCGCTACTTCCGCCATATCCCTGCTGCCCATCGGAGTGCCGCAAACCATCGTTGCAGGCGGACTCCTGAAAGGGTCATATGACCTGGTCAGCAGCTATGAAGCATCGGCAACTTCCAAGGGAGATTCAGTGACCGTAGTGAACCTGGAGGGCGCCGGGCATTTCGACATGCTTGCGCCAGGGAGCCAGTACGGGAAGCCGCTCATCGAAGCCATTCTCGCTCTGTTGAAATAGGGCGCTGCCGGCGGCGGTTCAGACCCACTGGTTTAACTGGTTCGTCCAGTTCAGAACAACGCGAACCTGGATTGTGGCCGGCTCCCGTGCCCTGTCTACCACCGGGAACCGTTTGTTATCGGGGGCGATGTCGAAATGCGGTCCGGCAATCGGCGCGCGCCAGAAGTGCGCCTGGAACAATCTCTCCGGTTTTCCTACAACGACCGTTGAGCGGTTCGAAACCGTCGCGTCCGCCTGGTGCCGAAGTACCTCACGGCGTACCAGGCATTGCACCGATCCGCCAAGATCAAAGTGGGTGACAAGGTTCTCATCATCGGCGCGAGTGGCGGGATCGGGACAGCGTTCTTGCAACTCGGCAGGCTTGCCAACCTCACGATGTATGCGATCGCTTCTGAGAGAAAACACGCGATCCTGACCGAATACGGTGCAACGCCGATCGACTATCGCACTCAGGATTTCGTGGAAGTGATTCGTCAGGCCGAGCCCGCTGGACTCCACGGAGTCTTCGACGGGGTGGGCGGCGATTACGTCGAAAGGGCCTTCCCGCTGCTCCGTCGCGGTGGCGTGTTCGTGGAGTACGGCAATCCTCTGAGCATACGCGGCCGGCTGCGTGCTATTGCCAAAATGCTCGCGCTCAACCTGCTGCCGAACGGCAGGACGATCAAGCTATATGGGGCGTCGGCGTTCTTGCCCTTCAATCGAAAACCGTTTCCGGTGGACTGGGCTGTCCTTTTCCGGTTGCTCCAGGAGGGCAAGGTTCGGCCGGTCATCAGCGGCGAATGAACACACAGCCCCGGGCTCGGAGTTTCTCCTGGAGCCCGCACAAGAATATCAGTTAATACTGATAGTCGGTATTCTCCTGGTGGCCAACGTTAGTATTGTCTTCACGACAGTCATGAGGGTACTATAGCTCCCATAAATAGTTAGAGGTACTTATTAGTACGGAGTGGGGCTTCGTCAGTCTTGACAAGGCACTCCATGGCTGGTCGGATCGCGGAGCATTGACCGGCAAATGCCAGCTTCGACGGGCCACGGGTCGAGCAGCTTGCTTGTGAAGCGAAAGTGACCAACCGAGTGATTACCAGGAGATACTTCTTTCTCGGCGCGCTGGCCATGGCTGGTAAGGCACAAAACAGAACGGGCCCATATCGACCGGATTATTCGGCGTGGCAGAGTGTCGGTTCCGGTTCCTGGACGGATGAAGACGGCGTAGTCAGCGGGCGTCTCGACAAGAACAGGCCGGGCGCGGGCTACCTGCTTACTCGCGAGGAGTTCAAAGACTTCCGGTTAAACCTGTTGTTCTGGATTTCAACCGGCGGGAGCAGTGCCATTTACGTTCGTGAGCCCCGGCGCAAGTGGGGTAACTCGGGTGACGACCGCCCCGGCTGCGGCGAGAACTGCGGCTACGAGGTGAAGATCGATTATCACAATTCCGAGAATCCTACCGGCACCATTTCGAATGTGCAGAAGCCCAGAAAGGTAAGCGGAGCCGAAGAGCAGTGGAACGAGATGGAAATCATCTGCCGCGGTTCCGAGATCCGGATGTCCATCGCCGGCCAGAACGTAAACCGCTTCAACCGGTTACGGGCGCAAGCGGGGGTCATCGGCTTCAAAATACCGGACACGGCACCGGACGGTTTTATCGTGCGATTTCGCGACGTTGTGATTTCGCCCGCACCGTGAACACTCGCTGGAGTTCACCAGAAAACGTGTGCGGAGGCCTTGTGGGACAGGCAGGTTCATTTTGTAGACGAGGTGTGACATGCATCGATCGGCTTCAACAACGGCAAAGCCCGTTTCGACGAAACCAATCAGTTTCTGGATCGTCGCGCTGACTTTGTTTTCTTCAACGGCTTTTGGCCAGGTGCTGGGATCGATTTCAGGTACCGTCCACGATCCCACAACGGCGACCATCCCAGAAGCCACGCTCACCGTCATCAACACGGACACGGGCTTGACGCGCAGCGTCTCCACCGATGAGCGCGGCTACTATCGGGCCCTCTCGCTTCCGGTAGGCCGGTACGATGTCAAGGTCGAGAAACAAGGCTTCCGGACCTTGGTCCGGTTCGGTATCGACCTGGTGGTGGCCCAGGATGCCGTGGTGGACATGGATATGCAGATCGGCACCAACGAAGAACACGTGGAGGTGGCTGGACAAGCTGCTCCGGTCAACGTCGCCACGACTTCGATAGCCGGCCTGGTGGGGGGGCGCGCCATCAAGGACCTGCCGCTGAACGGCCGGAGTTTCGACAACCTGATCACCCTCAATCCCGGAACCGCCAACACCACCGTCAACCGGTCGGCCAGCAGCACGGGCGCGGGCCAGGGGAATAACTTTTCCGTTTCGGGCAACCGTGAAGACTACAATCTGTTTCTTCTGAACGGCATTGAATATTCCGGCGCATCCACGGCGGACGTGATTCCCGGCGGGCTGAGCGGGCAATTGCTGGGAGTCGATGCGGTACGCGAGTTCAACGTCTTGCAGAACACCTACGGCGCACAGTACGGGAAGCGGCCTGGCGGTCAAATCAGTCTCGTGACCATGTCGGGCACCAACGAGTTTCATGGAACGCTGTTCGAGTTTGTGCGCAACAGCGCGTTTGACGCGCGCAATTTCTTCGACCAACCCTCGCATCCCGCGCCGTTCAAGCGCAACCAGCTTGGCGGCTCCGCGGGAGGCCCCATTCAGAGGGACAAGACGTTCGTGTTCGGGAGCTACGAAGGGTTCCGGCAGCGCCTGGCAGTGAGCCAGGTGGCCGTGGTTCCGGACGACAATGCGCGCAAGGGCATTCTGACGCTAGCCAACGGAACGCTGTCGAATATCGGGCTGGCGCCGGGCGTGGCGCCGTATTTTGCCTTGTGGCCCGAGGCGAACGGGCCGGAGTTGGGCGGCGGCGCCGCTCTTTTCTACGGCAATCCCGCACAATCCATCCGGGAAGATTTCGGAAACATCAGCGTGGACCACGATTTCGCGAACGGAGACCTGCTGTCCGGCGTCTACACCGTCGACGACGGTTTCAACCACTCTCCCGGAACGCAAGCCCTCCAGGTAACCGTCAGCACCTTGCGCTCGCAGATTGCCAGCGTGGAAGAGACACACGCTTTCAACCCCGGCACTCTGAATGTTTTCCGCGCTGGATTTACGCGCGCCAAGTGGATCCTGAACGCCGCGCCTCCGGTGAACGATCCGAGCTTATCCTTCGTGTTGGACCAGCCCATCGGCAATATCAATATCGGCGCCATCGGCAACGGCCAACTGGGGGCTATCGCCGGCGCCGGCAGCAACGGTTCGCAGGAGTTTGAGAACATTGCAAGAAACTTAGTCACGGCAGCCGACGATGTCTCTTTCGTCAAGGGAGACCATCGGATCGAAGTAGGCGGATGGTTTCAGGACGTGCAATCCAACGACAACGCCGCGGACCAGAGATACGGGATTGCCACGTTCTCGGACTTACAACATTTCATGCAGGGTCAAGCCACGCAGGTAACGGCGACGCTCAACCCGATTTCCATTGCGTGGCGCCAGAAGGCCGGCGCGTGGTACGCACAGGACACCGTCCGGCTGAGTTCGCAATTGACTCTCACGCTGGGGGTGCGGCACGAGTTCAACAACGGCTGGAACTCGCCCCAGGGACTGGCGGGCAATTTCGTCCCCGATAGCAATGGCATTCTGATGACGCAGCCGGTGGTGGGGCATTCGGTGTACTCGCAAAACAACGCGAGATTCATGATCGGGCCGCGGGCGGGAATTGCCTGGGCGCCATTCGGCACCAAGACGGCGATTCATGCCGGGTACGGCATGTACTACGAGCAACTGGACTATATGGGCGCTTGTTGCGACGCCATCCCCATCGGCGCGTTCGACAGCCGCGTCGCAGTAGCGCCCGCCACCTTCCCCCTCCTGGTGGCGCCGGGCGGGAACATCCCCGGATCGAAGATTGGACCGCTGGGCGTGCAACCGAACCTGAAAATGCCGGCCGTACATCAGTACAGCCTTAAAGTGGATCACTCCCTGGCCGCCAACACGGTTCTTTCGGTCGGATACGTGGGGGAGCGCGGCTATCATCTGCTGGCTACCGGAGACGCCAATACCGCCTTTCCGACCACGACCGCGACCGGGCAGGAGTATTTCCCGCCAAAGTCTCCGCGGGCCAACCCGAACTTGTCCAACAGCCGCTACGAGTATTCGAACGGCAACAGCAACTACAACGCCCTGCAGGTGGACGTGACCGAGCGAACCAGCCGCGGCCTCCAGTTTCGGGCTAACTACACCTTCTCCAAGAGCCTCGACAACCACTCCTCGTCGTTCCTGGGCAACGAGGGACTGGGCGGCGCCACTACCTACCTGGATCCGCGGAATCCCATGCTGGATTGGGGACCATCCAACTTCAACATTACGCATCGGGTCTCCGGCAACTTCAGCTATGAACTGCCGTTCGGGAGTGGTAAGCCGCTGCTCTACGGAGCACATGGCGTGGAGCAGGTCCTGGCCGGCGGCTGGCAATTGAACGCCATCATCAGCGCGCAGACCGGCTTCCCGTTCACGCCGCTGGTGGGCTTCAATCAGTCCGGAAACGGCGACACACGCAACCCCGACCGGGTCTCCTTGAACCCGAATTTTTCAGGCCCCATCATCGAAGGATCCCCGAATCAATGGTTCAATCCGGCCGCATTTCTCCTTCCGGCGGCCGGCACTTTTGGAAATGCGGGGAGGGACATCCTGACAGCACCCGGCCTGGTGGAACTGGATGCTTCGATGTTCAAGAACTTCCAGATTGGCGAGCGCGCCACCCTGCAATTCCGGGCGGAGTTCTTCAACGCCATCAATCACACGAATTTCGGATGGCCGGTCATTACGACGTTCACGTCTTCCGGGACGGTGTCGCCGAGCGCCGGACTGATTACGTCCACGTTGACGACATCCCGCCAGATCCAGTTGGCCATGAAACTCAAGTGGTAGCGATCGCGGGCCACGCTGTCCAGCGGGCCGGCCCTGCCGGCCCCCAGCGCCCAGACAGGCACACACATGAAGAGCAACTGGATCCGGAAGTATCTTGACGGCAGGATCTCACGCCGCGAGTTCGCCGAGCGGGCCGCCGTCTCGGGCATGAGCTTCGCCGCCACCAGCAAGATTCTGCGCGCCGGGCAGACCGAATCCCGCCCAAATGCGTCCCGCGACTACAACCAGACCAACCGCAATGCTTACGAGGAGTGGCGCAAGAAAGAAAGCATCCCGGTGTACGGGGGGTACGCCATTGCCGACATCCGGAGCGTGGCTGTTCAACCCTGGAAACGTCTCGGAGTTGAGGGCGCTTATATCGATCTGATTGGCGGCGAGGGCGTCAACGACGGCTACCTGTGCGAGATTCCTCCCGGCGGCGAAACCCATCCGCAACGCTATCTGTTCGAAGAAGTGATCTACGCCGCCACCGGAGAGGGTGAGACGGACATCTGGCTTCCGGGCGGCGCCAGACAGACCGTGAAATGGAAGCCGGGCGCGGTGATCGGGCCGCCGCTCAACACGTGGCGGCAGCATCGAAATCGGGGCGCCGGGGCCGCCCGTTTGCTGGCCATCACCAACGCGCCGGTGGTGATCGATCTCTTTCACAACCTGGATTTCGTGTTCAACAACGACTATGTTTTTCGGGACCGGTATCAGGGCGACGCGGAAGAGTTCGGGTGGGGACCCGGCCACCTGCATCACAAGGACACGAATCCCGCGGAAAGCGAGCAGAAAGGCGGTGTCGATATGTGGGACAGCGCCTACATCCCGAATGCGCGAACCTTGGGACTATTCAAGAGTGCCGAGCGCGGGAAAGCCAATTCTCGAATCGAGCTGCAGCTTGCCGATAACACCATGCAGGCGCACATCTCCGAATTTGAGGTGGGCACGTACAAGAAGGCCCATCGGCACGGTCCCGGATCGCACGTGGTGATGTTGAACGGCCGCGGTTTTTCGCTGTTGTGGAAAGGCTCCGTCCGTTATTCCGAGGCGCAGGAGCGCACGCGCGTGGATTTCACCGAGGGCACGATCCTTGTCCCTCCCGACGGCTGGTTCCATCAACACTTCAATACCAGCGGCGATCCCGCACGGTATCTCGCCGCCACCTGGGGCGGCGACGGCAGGTGGTTCATGCGTGGGCTGGGCGGCGGCGGGCGCACTCACCGCCTGGGCAAAACCAGCACACGCAAGGGTGGAAACCTCATCGAATACGAGGACGAAGATCCAGCCGTCGGCGAGATGTTTGACGCGGAGTTGAGAAAGACGGGTGTGAGGAACCGCATGAAGGCGTAGGGTCACACCGGGCCTGGTACGCCTAAAGCCAGTACTCACAGTCCCGTACGGGACTGACCGCAGCAGTACGGCGCGCCTGGGCGCACCTCTATCCAATCGAAGACACGCAGGATATACTTCGGTCATCAATGCACCGCCGCCCCGATCGTTCGAGCGGTGCATGGAAGGATTGCGATGACCAGGTATTACACACTCATGACTGCACTTAGTCTTCTGGCCATGCCACTCGCGGGTGGCATGGAGAATCCCGCACAGAGCGCGCCTGACGTCACCGCTTTCACGGGCCAAGCCACGCCAGGTGGCGTGGTCAGCGGCGGCAGGCTCATACGCATGACGACGCCGCTTTATCCCTCCGGGGCCAGGCACGCCCAGGTCGGCGGCGTGGTGACCATCGAAGCTTGGATCGGCAAGGACGGCCGAGTGGTCGATACGTGCGTATTGGGCGGTCCGAATATGCTGCGCCGGCCTGCCCGGGATGCAGTCAAGCGGTGGCGGTACGAGCCAACGCTGGTCAGTGGCAAACCCGTAGACAGAGTCACGCGGATCGACGTCTATTTTCCCCCGCCGGTCTACTGAAACAAGCCATTGCGAAGATTGCGGATTATCAGGTGGGCAAGACGTTGAACGATGCCGAAATCCAATCCATCGAGACCTGGATGAAGTCGCTGACCGGCGAGATTCCCGCGGATTACATCAAGCCGCCCGAGTTGCCCAAGAGCACCAGCCGGACTCCGAAGCCGAGCGAATCCGACTGACCTCCCGATCCGCACCTCCCGATCCGCACCTCCCGATCCGCACCTCCCGATCCGCACCTTCCGATCCGCACCTTCCGATCCGCACCTCCCGATCCGCACCTCCCGATCCGCACCTTGACCCCGCCGTAGCGGGCATATATCCTTTCTATAGCCTTGGCATGGCCCGCCGCGGCCCATCGCCGGGACTACTGGAGGTCTACATGCAAGCTCGCGTGACGGAAAACCGCATTACCCGGCGCGAGAGTCTCAAGAGAGCAGCCGCGCCCTTCCTCATCCTTCCCGCCGGACTGGCGCGCGGCTACGCAGCCAATGAGAAGTTGAACATCGGCATCATTGGCCTGACCGGTATGGGCGCCATCGACGCCGCCACCCTGACCAAGCTCGGCGAGAACGTCAGCGCGCTGTGCGACGTGGATTCCGCCATGTTGGCGAGACGCGGAGCGGATTATCCCAAGGCCGCCAGGTATACCGACTTTCGCAAGATGATCGAGAAGGAAAAACTGGACGGCGTGGTGGTGGCTACGCCCGACAACACCCACGCCTACATCAGCGTGTGGGCCATGAAGCACGGCCTGCACTGCTACTGTCAGAAGCCCCTTACCAAGACGGTGCACGAAGCTCGCACCATGGCCCGGGTGGCCGCCGAGACCAAAGTCGTGACGCAGATGGGAACGCAGACCAGCGCCGATGTCATCAATATGAGGACCGTCGAGCTCATCCAGTCGGGAGCCATCGGAGAGGTCACCGAGGTCCACCTGGCCACGGACCGGCCCATCTGGCCGCAGGGGTACGACCGGCCGCCCGGAGAGGACCCGGTTCCCTCCAGCCTGGATTGGGACTTGTGGCTCGGGCCGGCTCCCATGCGGCCGTTCAAAGCCATGTATCCGGAGGGCCACGCGGTCTACCACCCCGCGCCGGATAAGAAACACCAGTCCGATTTCGGCGTGGCGGGTCTCGATCCGGTGCCGCCGCTCGGCATCGTCTATCATCCGTTTGTATGGCGCGGCTGGCTCGACTACGGCAGCGGAGCGCTCGGCGATATCGCGCCGCACCAGATGAACGTGATTTTCTGGGCGCTCGACCTCGGCGCGCCATCGGCCGTCGAAGTGGTCGAGACGTCGGGGATGAGGCGGGAAATGTACCCCGACTGGACTAGGCTGCGGTTCGAGTTTGCCGGCCGCGGCGTACATCCGCCGCTGAAGATCTTCTGGTACGACGGGGGCCAGCAACCGCCGCCGGAGATCTCGAGCGGGCCGCGGCCCACTGGCGCGGCACGCAACCAATCCGGAGGAGGCGTGATCTGGATCGGCACCAAGGGCAGCCTCCCGGTGGGCCGCGGGCCTTACCACGGCTCGCAAACCGAGCCGTATCCCGCGCCGCCCGAGAGGAACTGGGGGCGCGAGGAAGTCCACAAGGATTGGGTGGTCGCCATCAAAGCGGGGAAGCAGGCGCCGTGCAACTTCGCCTACGCCGGCCCGTTCACCGAGGCCTACCAGTTGGGCAACGTCGCCCTCCGCGTGGGCCATCGGATTGAGTGGGACCCGCTGGCGTTCCGCGTCACGAATTGCCGCGAGGCCAATCAGTATCTCACGCGGGAGTACCGGCGCGGCTGGGACCTGCGCGAGATCGCCGGCCCGGCCTGGGACACCGGCCGCACCGCAAGTGCCTGAAGGGGGAGAATCATGAAGCAATTCAGCATCGTGCTAATCGTCGCGGCAGCGGCCCTGTTTCCGGCCCTGTCGCAAAATGCGAAGAATCCCTTCGTAGGCCGCTGGGACATGACGGCCGTGGTGGGAGGCGAGAAATATCCGAGCTGGATCGAGGTTACGGATAAGGGCGGCACTCTGGACGCATGGGTCCAGCAGCGCACCGGCAACGTCGCCCCGGTCGCCGCAGTGAAGATGGATGGGCAGCGCCTGATCGTAACCGTCGAAGCGGCGGCTCCGGCGCGGCCCGCGGCCGACAAGCGCCCTGCCATGCGTGCCCGCCCCGAAATCGTTTGGGAGCTGACCGAGCAGGGCGGGAAGCTCAGCGGCGTGCAGAAGCAGGGAGACACCACCTGGCAACTGAGCGGCGTGCCCGCTCCCGCCATGCAACGCGCCGCCCCGAAGGCATGGACCGATCCAGAGCCGTTGTTCAACGGCAAGGATCTCACCGGCTGGCAGCCTATCAACAACACTCCGGAGGCGTTCGAAGCGCACTTCTCGAACCACTGGACCGCCCGCAACGGAGAACTGGTGAACGATGCCAGGGGATCCAATCTCCGCACCACCCGGACCTTTATCGATTTCAAGCTGCACGTCGAGTTCAGCATTCCTCCCGACGAGAATAGCGGAGTCTACCTGCGCGGCCGCTACGAAGTACAGGTTGCGCCGCCGGAACCGCCGCGGCCCGCGTCCGCCGCGGCTGCGCCTGCCTTCGCCGGAGGCCGGGGCGGCTATCACAATCCGTACGGCGGCGTCGCCTGCATTTATGGCAGGCTCGGCCCCTCCACTCCGCCGCCCTTCCGGCCGGAATGGCAGACCTACGACATCACGCTGGTGGGGCGCATGGTGACGGTAATCTTCAACGGCGTGACCACGGTCGACAACAAGGAAATCACCGGCATCACCGGTGGCGCCATCGACAGCAACGAGGGCGCACCCGGACCGATCTATCTCCAGGGCGACCATCACGGCGGCATCCGCTATCGCAACTTTACCATTTCCGTGCCCAAGAATTGACGTGGCACAGGCATTCCTGCCTGTGTGTGGCCCTACGCCCGGAACGTATAACCCAGCTTCTGGAGATAAGCCTTGGCGATCTTGGCCGTCTCCAAAGCCGGCAGCGGCATGCCGGGCGAGGGATCCAGTTCCACCATCACCATGCCCTTCAGCGTGCCCTTTTTCTCCATCAGGTCCAGGATCGCCTTGAGATCGACCTTGCCGCGGCCGAGCGGGCAATATTGCGCCCAGTTCGGACCGCCATCCCAGTCCTTCAGATGCAGATGCTCCACTACGGGCAGGAAGTCCTTCACGATTTGCACCGGATCGGCGCCGCCCTTGCTGAGTTGTCCCACGTCGAACCCGGCCTTCATCACCCGCGTGTCCACCGCATCCATGATGGCGTATACTTCGTCCCGCGTTTCCACCATGGTGCCGGTGTGTTGGTGCAGTACCGCCTGCATGCCCAGATCGGCCATCGCCTTGGAAGCTTCGTTCAGAGCATTGGCGATGTTGGCCTTGTGCTCCTGGAAGTTGTAGCTGGCATCGCGGCGGCCGCCGCTGGCATTCATGAGCACGATTCTGGCGCCGTACTTTTTGGCTGCGGCCGCCTGTTCGGCCATGATGCGAATCGATTCTTTGAGCCCGGCGGGGTTGGCGCACTCCGGGCTGGCCACAATCGAGATCAGCGGCAGGTTGTTGTACTTCTGCAACAGCCGGCCGAGGGTGATATCCGGCTCCAGCGCGGGGGCCACGTTGCCGAACACTTCCAGCCCCCAGAAACCCAGGCCCGAAACGTCCCTGATGATGGTTTCCACCAGCGCCGGGTCGACGGCCGGCCCGCCGGCCACGCCCGCGTTAGCCCGGCCGCCCGCAGGAGGCGCCGTCTTGGCGGGCGCCGCGCCCCGCCGGCCGCCGCCGCTGAAATCCAGCCAGGTGATGCTGGTATGCCCGATGTGGAGCTTCCGCGCCGGCATCTGCGCCGGCATTTCCGGCAGCGCAGCCGTGCCCACACCGCAGGCCAGCGTCTTCGAAAACGTACGACGATCTACCATCGCTTTCATAGGATCCACTCCCCTTTTTGCCGATGCGCGCGTCCGCTACTTGTGCTCTGCCGCCGGGGCTTTGTTCGCTGCCGCCGTATGTGGCTTGCCCCAGAAGATGAAC
>Ga0326728_10017611_pt1 | contig 14259 bp, 9 predicted proteins | sample MB3enrmetagenome_FD_207602 | JGI IMG/M metagenome (GOLD analysis project Ga0326728, IMG submission 207602) | Lab enriched peat soil microbial communities from McLean, Ithaca, NY, United States - MB31MN | ecosystem: Environmental > Terrestrial > Soil > Wetlands > Peat | place: USA: New York...
ACCGGCCCATCACTCAGATCGGGTAGCGTGGGTCCTCTCACCCCGTTCCTACGGATCGTGGCAAGTGGCTGAGCCGTTTGCGCATGGACTCATCATTGTTTTCGTGTATTTAGGCCTGTTCTTATTCCCGATCCTGTTGTTTGTGGGGCGAAGAAGATTGGCAGAACTTTGCCGGTCGCGCCTGCTGACGTTGGCGACACTGGCGTGCGCGGCGTTCGCTGCCTATTGGTTGAGCTATCGGCGCATGCCGCTAATGACCAACGTCCTCTATGACCTCGGGCTCGGCCCCGCAACCTTGCGCGACACCTTTCTTCTTTGGATGCCTTCGCTGCCCAAGGCAGGCAAAGCTTTTTGGGTCATGCTTACGTATCTGGGGTTTGCAGGCGCCGTGGTTCTTGGACAGGCGACCTTGGTTGCCATTGCCAAAGCACTCGAGCGTCTGTCGCTTCCAACGGCGAAACGGGAGTTGTTGGTGATGCTGCTGGCCAGCGGTTTGGTTTACCTTGTCCCTGTGGCGGTCCTCACTGCATTTGGTCAGGCTTTTGATCGCTACCTCCTTTTCTTGGTGCCATTAGGGATGGCTATCATCATCCTCCTGGTAAGCGACGTCGATCCGGGCAAGGCCGACTCTACACTCATGCCCCTCGCAGTGGCGAGTTTGGTTTTGTATGGCGCATTTTCCATTGCTGGAACGCACGATTACTTGTCTTGGAACCGAGCGCGATGGCAGGCTCTGAACAATCTTGCCACTGAACAACGGGTTCCAGCCAACGACATCGACGGCGGATACGAGTTTAACGGTTGGTATCTTTATGATTCAAAGTATCAACCCACCCCAGAAAAGAGCTATTGGTGGGTAGATGGAGACGATTTCATGGTTACATTCGGACCGGTCTCGGGGTTCACCGAAGTGAGGCGCTACCGGTTTCGGCGATGGCTACCCCCGGCAGAGGGCAACGTCCTGGTCCTGCGAAGGAATCCGCCAGGCATTCTGCGCTGACATGGATGCCTAGTGAGGTGGTTGCGCATCGCCCCCGTTTGCCCCGGCCGAGGGGCCGCTCGCGGCTGCCGTTAGTGGCGCCTCCCGGTGGTCGTTCAAAATGCTGCGCACGATGAAGGCCGGCCGCTGCTTGACTTCCTCAAAAATGCGTCCCATGTACTCCGCCAGAATACTCAGGCAGAACAATTGGAGGCTTCCCAGGAACAGAACCGCCACCAGCAGTGTCATAAAGCCGCGTGGCGCCCTCGGGAAGATGAAGTAGAGCGCGATGTAAAGTGCGATGCCCAGGACGGTTGCAAACGTCGCCAGGAATGACAGCAACGAGATCATCTCGAGCGGCTGGTAGGAGAACGAGAAGATCCCGCGCTTCGCCCACCGGATGTTGTCCAGAAACGAGTTGGTGGATTGCCCGGCGAACCGCTCGGCGCGCGTATAGGGAACGCCTGTCTGGCGGAACCCGACCCAAGCCCGGAGTCCACGCAAGAAGCGATCGCGCTCCGGCATCAACAGCAATGCCTCCACCACGCGCCGGCTCAGGATGGAGAAGTCTCCCGCGTCGAGGGGCATTTCCAGATAGGAGAGCCGTCGGTAAAGGCGATAGAACGCCTTCCGCGCCGCTTCCATCAGGCGGCCTTCGCGCCGCCGCTCCCGCACCCCGTAGACCACGTCGTAGCCTGTCAGCCATTCGCGAACGAGCGCGGGAATCACCTCGGGAGGGTCCTGCAAGTCACCGTCCATCAAGATGACCGCATCACCCACGGTCTGCCGCATTCCGCTGGTAAAGGCCATCTGCGACCCAAAATTCCGGCTATGCGAGATCACGGTCAAGCGTGGGTCCTTGGCTGCCAATTCCGCCAGCAACTCCTCGGCGTTGTCGGGACTATTGTCGTTCACATAAATGATTTCGTAGCTCGACGTCACCTGCGCCAATACCTCAGTAAGCCTGCGGTACATCTCGCGCACGCTGCCCGCGTCGCGATAGCACGCCACCACAACGGAAATCGTCTTACCGGTTAGCACGGTACCCGCTCCTTCAGCGCCTTGCGAACGCTCCCCGCAATCTGCTCCGCCGTGAGGCCCTGCATGCGCCGGAAATACTCTTGGCTGCCGCACAGGTGAGCGAACCGATCTCCGGCGCCGTAGCTCCGCAACCGGCATCGAACCCCGCTGGCGGCCAGCCACTCTCCCACGGCCGAGCCGAGTCCGCCGATCAGGCCGTGCTCCTCAATCGTGAACAACGCGCCGCATTCCACCGCGCACTGGTGCAGCAGGGCTTCATCGAGCGGCTTCACCGTGTGCATGCTGACCACCCGACAGCCGATGCCCTCACCTGCCAACTGCGCGGCCGCGGCCACCGCCACCGGCAACATGCCGCCCGTCGCGATCAGGACGCAGTCGCCGCCTTCCCGCACCACGATAGCGCGGCCGATGGAGAACGGGGGCGCGCTCCCATGCACCCGGGCATCGCCCGCGCGCCCCAGCCGTAGATAAAGCGGACCCGTGTGCGCGCCCGCCGCCAGTGTGGCCAACTCAGCCTCCACGGGATCACCCGGACACACCACGGTCATATTCGGCAAGCACCGCATAATCGCGATGTCTTCGAGGGAGTGGTGAGTCGCGCCATTGGCGCCATAGCTGTACCCGCCGCCCACCCCAACCACCGTAACGGCAGCCTCCTGATAGCAGATGTCGTTCCGGATCTGCTCCAGGCAGCGTAAGGTTGCGAACGGCACGATCGAGTATGCGAACGGCCTGAGCCCGCCCAGAGCCAGCCCGGCGGCAACACTCATCATGTTGGCTTCCGCCACACCCGCGTTGTAAAAGCGTCCTGGAAACCGCGCGGCGAAGTCGTCGAAGATTTTGAAGCCGAGGTCGCCCGTTAGCAGCACGACTCGCCGGTCCCGCTCCGCCAGCGCCGTCAACCCACGGATGAACGCGTTCCTCATGGCAGGCGCCCTTCGATTTCTTCGAGTGCGCGTTTCAAATCGTTGTCGTTCGGCGGGCGGTAGTGCCACTCGAGGTCGTTTTCCATGAATGACACGCCCTTCCCCTTGACGGTGTGCGCGATGATCGCTGTCGGCCGTAAAGGCTCGAAGGGCGCCCGCGAAAGCGCGGCAACGATCGCGCCTGCGTCGTGCCCGTCAATCTCCACGCACGACCAGCCGAAGGCCTTCCACTTCTCCGCGAGCGGCTCGAGGTAAGGACTCGTCCGGCCCATCGCCGACCATTGGTTGTAGTCCACAATCGCCACCAGATTGTCCAGCCCGCGCGCGCTCGCGAAGAGAGCAGCCTCCCACACGCTGCCCTCGGCGCACTCGGCGTCACTCAGCAGCACGAAAACGCGGTAGCCCAGCTCGCGAATCTTGGCCGCCAGCGCCAGTCCGGCTCCCATGGAAAGGCCATGGCCGAGCGAGCCGGTGGCCGCCTCGATACCCGGCACGCAGCGTGGCGCGGGATGCTCGGCCAGTCGCCCTCCCTCGCGCCCATACTCCTCGAGGACTTCCTCGGGAAAAAAACCACGTTCGGCCAGCGCCGCGTACTGCGCCATGCACCCGTGCCCTTTGCTGAGTATGAACCGGTCGCGCCCCTCGTCCTCCGGCGCCCTCGGATCGATGCGCAACACCTTGAAGTACAAGGCCGCCACGACATCGGCGCAGGAGAGTGCCGAAGCCACGTGCGGCGTCCCGCCGGCGTGCGCCATGCGGACGATCCTGGCACGGATGGCGCGCGCCAGTTCTTCCAACGAATCAGCTCGGGCCATTTCTTTTCACCACCGTCACGTACGCCTCGCGGCCCCGCACATTCACCATAGACTCCGGGACCTCCTTGCATTAGGTCACCGACTGCGTGCTATGCCTGGCTCGGTTGATCAGACCCAGCTTCCACACCCCATAGACCCAGGACCCGACAATCACCGTGAAATCCAACCTGATGAGGTGATCTATCGCTGGTTCGCCCGGCTTTCACCCTCCCGCCTTGGCCAAAATCCCCAGATTGCCCGCTCGCATCGGCATGATCCACCTCCCGCATGGGGACCGCCTCAGAACCGACAGCAGTCTCGTTTTCAACCACGTCGGCAGCGGCGCCATCTTGCACCAGTACGCAAGCGGATACTCATTCCGCACCGGAAAAATCCGCAGAACTTCGAAGCCGTTCTTGCAAAAGATCCTCATCATCGTTTTCTTGTCATAGAGATAAGTGTGCTCGATATCGATGATCGGGCTACGCTCGCCCAGAATGCGGTTGGTCCAGGCACTCACGTCATGGTTGATGAACAGCGCGAGACCATCCGGCTCCAAAAGCATCCGGCACACCTGCAATAGTTCGTTCGGCCGCGTGAGGTGATCCAGAACCTGGAATCCGCAAATCAGGGTGAACCATCCCGACGGGTACAGACCCTCTTGGAACAGCTCATTTTTTATGCGGTCCCGCACCTTAGGGGATGCCGCCTCGACCGCCTGGCGGCTGGGCTCGACTCCATAGACTTCGGCGAATCCGAGCCCGATGGCCTCCTCCAGAAAGAACCCGTTCCCGCAGCCGATCTCCAACATCCTGGCCCTTTCTTTGACCAGCGGGAGGGTCTCCCTCACATACTGCGCGTAGGTGAGGCGCGCACAGACGGACTCCTCCCCGTAGTTGAAGGTGCTCCCTTGGTATAAGCGCGCCAGTTCCTCGTCCGGCAACACCGGGTCGGATCGAACCAGCCCGCATTTTCGGCAACGAACCATGCGGTAGTGTACTCTGTCCGGCTGGCGCCGCGCCGAAAACCGGCCATAGGTGGCCGGATCCGCCCCCAACCGATCGGGGTACAATTCGCGGTCCCAGGCGTCGCTCTCGCAGATGGCGCACTGGGTGTGGATCATTGCGGCCCGGCCAGGTTCGCCCGAAACCATTCCGTGGTCCTCTCGATCCCATCAGTCAAGCCGATTTTCGGGGCCCATTTCAAGACCCGCCTCACCTTGCTCGGGTCCGCCAGCCAGGTTTCCGTGTCCCAGACGCGGGCTGGCATGCTTCCCCAATGCACCTTCACTCTTGCTCCGGTCGCGCGCAGTACCGCCTTCACCACATCCCGCATCGTCGATTGCACCCCGGTCCCGATGTTGAAGGTCTCCCCGCATTGCAGGCTCAACTGGCCCAGTTGCAGGTAGGCTTCCAGAACGTCCTCCACATGAATGAAATCGCGCGCCGTGTCGGGCGAGACCATTTCCAGATCCTTCCCTTCCAGACACCGCCGAATGATGGCCGGAATTAGCCGCGAGGGGGCCTCATAGGGGCCGTAGACCGAGAACAGCCGGAAAGTGTTGACGGGGCGCCGGTCGGCCCGGGCCATGTGCTGGCACACCAGGGTTTGCGCGCACTTCGCCACAGCGTAGTAGCTGGTGGGCTCCGGCAGGTCCGTCTCGCGCATGGCGTGCAATTTGGTGCCGTATTCGGACGAACTGCCAGTGTTTACGAACACCTTGTAGTCCACCTCGGCGCAGGCTTTCAGCAGGTTCCACGTTCCGAAAATATCGGTGAGAATGATCTGGTCCGCGTTGGTTTGGTCGGGATACGCTCCGTGTACCGCGAGATGGTAGATTACGCTGGGTTGGATAGCCAAGACCAAGTCGCGGAGGTGTTCGGCCCGGGTGAGGTCGCCCGTGTGCAGATGCACTTTTTGCTCGATGCCTCGCAGCCGCCACAAGTCCGCGCTTTCGCGCACCAGCGCGTGCACTTCACATCCGATTCCGGCCAGTTTCCGCACCAGCGACGCGCCTACAAACCCCGTCGCCCCCGTCACGAAGAACCGCTCGTCCAGAAGATTCATCTTATGCCCTCAGCCATTCCGGTTCCTCACGCAGGGCCGTCGCACGCGTGGCCGCTAGCGCGCGTACCGGGACGCCATCTCAGACAGCTGTAGGTCCACCCGGTGACTGCAACCTTGACTCGAAAAGGAAAGAATCCGGTGTATTTCCACAGTGGTAGTGATCCTGAAACAATCTTCACCCTTGGGGATTGAATATCCTGGGCTTGGCCAGCCCATTTTCTGGAGCCGAAACCTCACCCATCTGGCAAGCACACCCAACCCGTACTTCACGCTGCCAGCGAAGTTGGATGAAACTGCGCGGCATCAGCCTCAAGGCATTGCTGGGGCAGCCCGGGGTGTCCTCTGGTCCGCCGGAACAGAATAGCGCGACAACCGGGGGGGCGCAAGGTCCGGTTCCGCAAGCCATACCTTTCTTTGCGGGAAGTAGTGAATCAACTCCGCATTTTCGGAGTCGTCCATGTCATGCGCCCACACGATTTTTGCGGCGTCGATATCCGCCCTGTTATACACCCATTCATTATCTGAATCATGATATTGATTGTACCGCACAATCACGAGCTGATCTCCCGGCAGTACCTCCAATCGTGCCAAGGCATGGGCACGGTCCAGGTTCTGGTAATGCTCGGAGTCCCAGGTGTGGCTCCATTGGACCGGAGTGGGGACGTGCAGTTGAGGCGCGGCGGCGCGCAGCAGGAAAAGCAGGACACAGACGACGGGTATCGCCCGCACCAGCCCCAGACCAACCGCCCTTCCGCGCCAACGCCACAGCCGTAGGTAGCGCATGGATTGCAATACTAGCGCGTAGAGCGCAGCGGTTATGGGCGCCGCGTATTGGGGGAGGAAGTAGATGGGCAGCGCCAGTCCGATGAAGGTGGCGCCGCACACCGCCACCAGGAAGCCTGTCTTGCCAGCCACCGACTTGCGAAGAAACCGCCTGGGATTGATGGCCAGCAGCACGAGCAGGGGTAGCGCGAGCGCCGGCCCGAGAAAGAACCGGTATATCTCCGTGAGTTTCCACTCCAGCAGGTGGAAGGGAGCCCTTCGGGCACGGTGGTAATCGTACATCTGCCAATCGTGCAGGTAGAAACGCTCCAGCACCAGATGGTGATACACGTGCTTGAGGTTGAGGGGTTGCCAGGGAAAATATGGCACGGCAATGTAGGTGTCGAGATTGACCTGGTAAGGAACGCGGAAGGGGCTCCCCGTGACCCTCCAAAAAAAGTAGGCCATGCCCACGGCCGTGATCGCCAGGAGCAGGCCCATGGGCAGAACAATTCGTAAAAGCAATTGCCCCCAAGGCGGGCGCTTTTTCCCCTGAATCCACACCAAAGCCGCCACCCCGATCGGAATAACGAAGAACAAGCTTTCGTATGGCCGGGTGTTGGCGAGGAGTGCCAAACCCAGGCCCATCAACAGGGCCTCCCGCATGCGCGCGTGCCGCTTAATTCTAGGCAGCGCTCCCAGGACGAGCGCTCCGCCGATTGCGGCTAGCGCTCCTCCACAGTAGCTGTTAACCCAGTAGCTGTAGGTTGCCAGCCGCATCGCGGCCAGCAATCCACCCAACAGAGCCCAACCCGGAGGCAACCAACCCTGCAGCATCCAACAGATCGCCGCGCACATGGCGCCAGCGCTGAGCCATACACCGACCCAAGGGTTCCCTGCAATCACCTGGCCCAAGGCCAAGACTAAGCCCTGAGCGGCATAATACATCGGCATGTAGGTGGGTTTCTGATTGATGTGGATACTCTCAAAGTGAATCCACATCGGATGAGTCGGATTCGCAAGGCGACCGTGCGCGAAGGTGTCTGCTGCCAGCAGATAGGCGAAATCGTCATGAAAACCCGGCTTAGGAACCGGCACGTTGGGCAGCAGCGCCGCGCGTATTGCCAAGGCCAGGACGCCCACCACGATGACCGCGAGAGCGCGCCTCCGTGCCAAGCGGCTCAGGAGTTGCTCCGCTGCCTTAAACCACGCAGAGGGGAAGCTGCGAAGGAAATACGCACCCACGATCAGGATCGCCACCAGACAATACTCGAGGAAGAAGAACATGCTACCCTCGTAGGTAAACCCACAAAAGCGCCACAAGCGTGATGGCAGAGATCAGCATCCCAGCCAGCAGACCCTGCTGGCGGTAATAAAAGATGATTACGTGCTGACCGGGCTCAGCGTACACGGCCCGGAAGAGCTGATTGGCGCGCAGCACTGGTACTTCCCGGCCATCCAACTTTGCGTGCCAATTGGAATCGAAACGGTCGAGCAGGACGACGTACCCGGGCCGGGAAAGATGGGCCGTCATTGTCACCCTATTGGGCTGGCGTTCGGTGACTTCAACCCGGCCCGCCGGTGGATTCCCGCCTTCGCGGGAATGACCCGTTGAGCCGTGGACGGCAGGAGAGGCGCCGGGGTCTGCGGCTAAGATCACGTTTTCCGAGGCACCGAATGCGGGCGAGGCCATCCGCGAGAGCGTCTCGAGCGGGCTGCTCGTGAAAATGGATGTGCCTGCCACGTAGGCGCGTGGAACAAAGTAAAGGTCCTCGTAGAGATAACTGGGCTGGGGCGACCCATTGAAGATTTCGCCGAGAATCCTCGAACCACTTGAATCGCAGCGTCGCGAGCAAACGATGTATTTGACGTTGGTGCGGCCTAACAGACAATCCTGGTGGAGAGTGTCGGGAGCCTGTTTAAGCATGTAAATCGCCTCGTCATAAACGGAGGGTGGCAAGGAGCGTTCCATGTCCAGGTTCAGGGTTCCTTCCACACCCTCCAGCATGGAACCGGCTCTCAACACCAGCTTCTGTTGGAAATCCCCTTGCGCGATGGTGGGCATTCCGGCAACTTCAGGGATTGATTCGAAGCTGACAAACCCTTGGACGTCCTTGCTATCAGCCGTTACTGTCGCATTCCGCGGCTGGGCATCTACCCGATAAGATCCAGGCGGACCCGAGAATCTCGACAGCACCGGGGGACGATAGGTGAGAAAGCCTCGAGGTGCGCTGGGATTGGCTTGGTAATTCACCTGAACAAGCTGGGCCAGCCCCAGCAGGGCAAAAATCGGCACACCGGCGCGCGCCCAGACCTTGTTTTGACCCAGGCCGAGCACGAGCAGGAATCCAAAGAGAATAAAACCGGCAACCCCGGGGAAATAGATCCGCACCATGGGCACGAGATATTCCGCCATCTGGTCGGCTTCCGCGTAGGCACGTCCCTGGCGGATGAGCGCCCACTGGGTGGGGAGAGTAATGAGTTTCGGCGCCATCCATGCGGCTGCCCAGAGGGCCAAAGAACAAGCAAGCAGTATCCCCAGCGGTAAAAGGGCGCGGTTGCGCCGAGCCTTCCATTGCTTGGGTTCCCGGCGAAGCGCGTCCAGGCCCCAGCCGGCCAGAATCGCGACGAGCATAATAACCGGGACCAGCAGCTTTACAGGATATCGCACCAGGGTCAGCAAAGGGACGAGCAAATAGGCGAGGGAAAAGAGCGGCGTGAAGTGGCCGAACGAAAGCACCAGAATGAGCAGGGCAGCTCCGGCAACGAAATTCCGGCGCCGGTCCTTGCCCAATGCCCAACCGGCTAGGGCAAAAAAGAGCGGAACGAAGCCTGTGAAAACCGAAAGGAAATAGAGGCTATTCCCGTCTTCCACCATGGCATTCCAACGCGTCGGAGAAGTCAGGGCAGGTCCGTAGAACCCCGGCACCAGCATTTCCACGAATAAGAGCGGGTGGAAGGCCCAGCTCGAAGTCTCGCCGTAGCGCAGGCCTTGCGCGCCTCGGCGGGAATGGCTCAAAAGCTCCGCAGATGGCAGGAATTGGACTGCGCACAATGCTATCATCAGACATCCGACCAGCACGAATCCGGCTGTGATCCGCAAGTTGGAGGCAGACATAAGAGGGCGCCGTGTTCCTCTCAAGTACAGCGCGTAGGCGAGACAGAGGCCGAAAGTGGTGATCAGAGTGAACGGCTCAGCGGCGAGGAACTGCAGTGAGAAAACCAGTGTCAAGAGAATCCAGGGGCGGACCGTTTTCTGTGGCGCGGGCGTCTCGCCTCCCGCGCCTGCGGGGCGGGCATCCTGCCCGCGCGCGTGAGCGAGACGCTCCAGCCACAGCGGGCGAGACGCCCGCGCTACGCGGCAGCCTTGAACGGCCCGGTCGGTCGCGAGCAGCGCCCAGGGCATCCAGGCCGCGCAAGCCGCGTGGTTGTAAAGATTGCCTAGCGAGAGCAGCGGGCCGCTGAAGGCAAAGACGAAGCCGGCAAAGAAAGCTGCTTGGCGGCTCTGTCCCCAGCGCCTTGCCAAGAGGAATGTGCCGACACCGGCCAGCGCAAAGTGGATGACGTAGAAGAGCGGGTAAGCCAAATCTATAGGAAGAAGGATGATGAAAAGTGTGTAGGGATAGAAAAACAGGAGATTTGGGTTCTCGAGCAAGGGCTGCCCGTAGTTCAAGTAAGGGTTCCAATAGGGCAAGGCGCCGTGGCGGCACATTTCCTGGATGAAGCGGGTGCAGGGATAGGTGTAATTGAAAACGTCACGGATGAAAAGCATGGAAGGAGTAAAGATCACCTTCCAAAACAGGGCCAGCGAGGCAAGCGCGAGGATGGCCGCCAGCGCCAAATCAACGCTATCAAGCGAGGGGCCAACTTTCACGGAGGGGTCCAAGGCTGGGTCAACCTTGGCTTCGGCATTGAGTGACGTATTAAAGCTCATATTGGTCAGAGGCACGACGCGCCGCAGGGGCTCTGGAGTGAGGCCCGCCGGGGCGGGCCGCACTCCAGACCTATCACACTACCGTATCTTACCTTTTTTGTTGGGTTAAGGAATGGTACTTTTGTAAGCGGAGGTTGACCCATGCATGCAGTCCGATTCCACGAACACGGCAACATTGAGGTGCTGAAATACGAAGAAGCGCCGGAGCCAAAAATCCAGCCCAACGAAGTGCTTGTGAAGGTGAAAGCTTGCGCTTTGAATCATCTGGACCTTTGGCTCCGGCAGGGGGTCGGCGATTGGCGGCTGCCACTCCCTCATATTGTGGGCAGCGACATTTCCGGTGAAGTGGCGGAAGTGGGCTCGCAGGTTAAGCGTGTGAAGGCCGGCGAGCGCGTTCTTCTTTGCCCGGGGATCAGTTGCGGGCAGTGCGAGATGTGTTTCAAAGGCTTGGATAGCGCCTGCCGAAGCTATACGCTTTTCGGAGTCTTCGTGGACGGCGGCTATGCGGAGTATGTAAAATCACCGGAGGTCAATGTTATACCCATTCCCGGTGACCTGAGTTTTGATGAGGCTGCCGCAGTGCCGCTGGTTTTTCTCACCGCCTGGCACATGTTGTTCACTCGCGCTCAACTCAAGCCGGGTGAGGATGTGCTGGTGATTGGGGGCGGTTCCGGCGTGGGGAGCGCTGCCATCCAGATCGCCAAGTCAGTGGGCGCGCGCGTGATGGCCACTGTCGGAGCGGATTGGAAGCTCGAGAAGGCGAGGGCCCTCGGCGCCGACGAAGTCATTAACCATAGGCAGCAATCGATTTCCGGAGAAGTCGGGCGCTTTACGGGAAAGCGCGGCGTGGACGTGATTGTCGAGCACGTGGGCGCTGCCGTTTGGGAAGAATGCTTCAACTCTCTCGCCACTTATGGCCGGTTGGTGACTTGCGGCGTGACCAGCGGCGGAGAAGTGAAGCTGAACGTGCAGGGCCTGTTTGGCCGCCAACGCGCGATCCTGGGGTCTTTTATGGGCGGAAAGGCAGAACTGCTGGAGGCCCTCAGATTCATCGCCCGGGGCAAGCTCAAGGCCGTGATTGATTCCACTTTCCCGCTCCGGGAGGCTGCAGCCGCCCAAAGGAAAATGGAAAGCCGGGAGCTCTTCGGCAAAATCCTGCTGCACCCATAGGAAAAGCAGAAATCAGAAACTAGAAATTAGAAACTGGAAAATCGAAATTCGAAAATCGAAATTGGAATGTGGAGACTCGAAACTCAAAAGCAGACATTTGGAAGCCCTGGTTAATGGGACTGGAAATTGGGCACTGAAAGTTCGAAAATGGAGAACGAAACTTGAACTCGAAAGCCATTCCGTTTAGTTTCTGTCCTCGAGTTTCCAGTTTCGCTTATCGAATTCCGGATTTCGGATTTCGACTGTTGACTTGTGAAGAGGAGGAGAGGTCATAATGAGTACAATCACGCAAAAAGCGATTCACCTGGCCGGGCGTATGTCTCGGCTGGGCACCGAAACTGCTTTCGAAGTCCTGGTACGCGCCCGCGCACTAGAAGCACAGGGGAAGGAGATCATTCATTTGGAGATTGGAGAGCCTGATTTCTCGACTCCTGCCAATATCGTGGAGGCCGCCGCCCGCGCTCTGCGCGACGGTTGGACGCATTACGGGCCTTCCGCCGGCTTGCCTCAGCTCCGGGAAGCTGTGGCCGAGTATACCGCGGCCTATGCAGGAATTCCGGTTGACCCGAATGAAGTTGTCATCACGCCGGGCGGCAAACCCATCATGTTCTTTGTCATTCTGGCGCTGGTGGAGCGGGGCGATGAAGTTCTTTACCCCAATCCCGGCTTTCCCATTTATGAATCCATGATCGACTTCGTCGGGGCGAAGGCGGTTCCTTATGGATTGCGCGAGGACCAGAACTTTGACGTGGATGTGGAAGAAATCATCGACAAGATCACCGACCACACCCGCTTGCTCATCCTCAACAGCCCGCAGAACCCGACCGGCGGCGTGATCAGCCGTGACGGCCTGAAGGTTCTTGCAGACAAACTTGTGGGGCGTGAAATTCCGGTACTTTCCGATGAAATCTACCATCGACTGATCTACGAGGGCGAGCACTCGAGCCTGGCGGAATTTCCAGGTATGAAGGACTGGACGATCATTCTGAACGGGTTCTCCAAGACCTATGCCATGACCGGCTGGCGGATGGGTTGGGGGGTGATGCGGCCTGATCTGGCGCGGTGGGTGGCCCAGTTGATGACCAATTGCAACTCCTGCACCGCCAGCTTCAGTCAGATTGCAGGGATCGAGGCATTGCGAGGCGATCAAAGCTCCGTGGGCCTCATGCGGGAGGAATTTCGCCGGCGCCGTGGCGTCATCGTCGAGGGCTTGAACGGCATTCCGGGCTTCAGTTGCCGGCAACCACGCGGGGCGTTTTATGTATTTCCCAATATCAAGGAAACGAAGTGGAATTCCCGTATCCTGGCAGACGCCATACTGAACGAAGCCGGCGTGGCGGGCCTGGCCGGAACCGCTTTTGGCGCGTGGGGCGAGGGATATCTGCGCTTCTCTTTTGCCAATTCGGTGGAGAATATCCGAAAAGCGCTGGGTTGGATCGGAGACTGGGCGAAGAAGAGGCTGTGACCAGGGGGTGAAGGATAAAGGTCAAGGGGTAGATCCGATTTAGTGACCGGGTGGGAAACTCAAAGTGGCAAGACTCACGCTGCGGAGGCGCGCTCCTCGCGACCCTGCAAGCGCCCACGAAGCTGCAAGACGCGCGCGGCGATGTGCTCGGCGCTCAGCCCGAACTCCTGAACCAGTTCCCAGGGTTTGCCGGAGAGTCCGAACCGGTCATTGACCCCGACCATGTCGAACAACAGAGGGTGCTCGTAATTCTTGCGATGTCGCAGGATGGCGCCCGCCACGATGTTTCCGAATCCTCCCACTTGATGCTCTTCGGCAGTGACGATCAGGCGCGTCTGCGCGGCGGCCTGCACCAGCGCCCCCACATCGAGCGGTTTCACCGTGTGCATGTTCACCACCCGCGTTTCGAGGCCGCACTCTTCCTTGAGCAGCCAAGCGGCGCGCATGGCCTCGGGCACCATCGGCCCGCAGGCGATGATGGATACATCTTCGTCTTCGCCCGCGTAATCAGTGGAGAGAAAAGTCTCGAAGGCATCCAGGAAGCGCGGCTTCTCGCCTCGATAACGAATGATGTTGGCCACGCCGTACCGGAAGGGTGTCGCCGGAGTGGTGACGACAGGCGTAGCCTCCCGCGCAAAGCGAATGTAAGCCGGCCCAACCAGGTCGAGCAGGCTGAAGAGAGTGGCGCGCTCCGTCTCCAGCGAATCGCAGGGCACGAGCACGTGCATATTGGGCAGGATACTCATCAGCGCAATTTCTTCCAGCGCCTGGTGGGTTGCCCCGTCCGCGCCCACGGAGATGCCGCCGTGCGCCCCGGCGATTTTCACATTCAGGTTCGAGTAGCAAATGGTAGTGCGGATTTGGTCCCAGCAGCGGCCGGAGGCGAACACGCCGTAGGTGCCGGTCACCGGGATCAACCCTTCTTTTGCGAGCCCTGCGGCAACCTCCATCATATTCTGTTCGGCGATCCCGACGCTGAAGACGCGGTGCTTGCGCTCCGGGTGCTTGGCTTCGAAATCCGTGATGCGGATGGAGCCCGAAATATCGGCGTGCAATGTGACCACGCGCTCATCGGCGCCGGCTTTTTCCAAGCCGCGCCCGAATCCCATGCGCGTCGGGTC
>Ga0326728_10017612_pt1 | contig 14259 bp, 21 predicted proteins | sample MB3enrmetagenome_FD_207602 | JGI IMG/M metagenome (GOLD analysis project Ga0326728, IMG submission 207602) | Lab enriched peat soil microbial communities from McLean, Ithaca, NY, United States - MB31MN | ecosystem: Environmental > Terrestrial > Soil > Wetlands > Peat | place: USA: New York...
AAGGCCCGGCGGGATTGTTCTTTAGGCAGCTTCAGCAGCCAGCTCGGCCGCGGTCTTGCCGACGATCGATTCATCGACCGCTTTCAGGATGCCGTGTTCCATCAGCATGTCTTCGAGCTCGTCCATGGTGATCGGGGTCGGAATAACGCCCTTGCCGACATTGGCATGGACCTTCTTTGCGAGGTTGCGATAGTGATCGGCCTGCTGGGAGTCCGGCGCGTATTCGATCACCGTCATCCGGCGCAGCTCGGCATGCTGCACGATATTGTCGCGCGGCACGAAGTAGATGAGCGTGGTGCCGAGCTTCTTGGCGAGGTTTTCCGCGAGCTCGAGCTCTTTGTCGGTCTGGCGCTCGTTGCAGACGAGGCCGCCTAAACGAACCCCGCCGGAGTTGGCGTATTTCAAGATGCCCTTGGAGATGTTGTTGGCCGCGTACATGGCCATCATCTCGCCGGACATGACGATATAGATTTCCTGCGCCTTGTTCTCGCGGATGGGCATCGCAAAGCCGCCGCACACCACGTCGCCCAGCACGTCGTAGGAGACATAGTCGATGTCTTCGTAAGCCCCGTTCTCCTCGAGGAAGTTGATCGAGGTGATAACGCCGCGGCCGGCGCAGCCAACTCCCGGCTCAGGGCCGCCAGATTCCACGCATTTGATGTTCTTGTAGCCGATCTTCATCACGTCCTCGAGCTCGAGGTCCTCGACGCTGCCTTGCTCGGCGGCAAGGCTCAGGATGGTGTCCTGCGCCTTGGCGTGGAGGATGAGGCGGGTCGAGTCGGCCTTCGGATCGCAGCCGACGATGAGGATCTTGTTCCCCATCTCGGCGAGCGCCGCCAGCGTGTTCTGGGATGTGGTGGACTTACCGATGCCCCCCTTCCCGTAGAATGCGATCTGTCGCAATGCCATGCAGGTCTCCTTCGTAATCGTAACCTCGCGGTCTAGCCCTAGCGGCCAGGCGCGTCTTTCGTTGCCGGTCATCGAAACGCCGGCTGGCGATTTCGCTTGCCGCTGGATGCGGGGGGTTCTGCTCATCCTCGAAGGGCGGAGCATTTGGCAATCCTTTGCCCGCAGCCTCCTATGAGCAAGGTGCGTGCCAACGGTGTAAGTGACTATTGCAAAAGGAGTTTTTCGATTTTTTGCGTCAGTATTCGGTAGGGCTCCCCGTGTTTCAAAGCCGACATGAGAGCCGGGCTTGTATGAAAACGAACAGGCGCCTGACGCGCTACCGGCCCGGAATTTGCAACGTGAGTATTCTCAGGATCGCCACGGCGGCGCTGCCGCTCCGCGATGACGGCCGCAACGGATTTGAGGGGCGCGCCCAAAGATATTGGAGGCTCATATGCAGATAGGCGTCGAAACGTCCCGCGCGGTGGAAAACAAGCGCGTTTTCGTGGTCTCGAATGACGAGATCACGCGCGCGGCATTGCAGTTCATGCTGCACGATGAAAACGAAACGCACGATCTGCCGGACCTGAATGCGGCCTATGCGAAAGCCGCCGATTGGAAGCCGGACCTCCTTCTCTTGGGCCTTGAGATCGTGAAGGCGCAAGGATCGTCCGTGCTTCGAGAGATTGCGGCAAAAATGCCGGGCGCGAAAATCATGCTCATCGCCGAACCTGGGCAAGATGCGCTCGCGCAGACCTATCTCGAAGCAGGCGCGCATAGCATGCTGACGAAGCCGCTCACAATCGAAGGCGTGCGCCGGAAGGTGAATATCATGCTTGGCCGGGGTACGAACGCGATGGTGCAGCTTTCGATCCTATCCGCTAAGGCGCCGTAATGCCTGCCTTAAGCGAGACAGATCCTAAGCAGGCGCCGGGAATGACAGAATGGGCCGCTCTGGTATAGGCTGGACTTGCGCGCCTCTGTCTAGATTGCCTGCCGGCCAAGTGTTCGCTAGGCGACACGGCCTGTCGCCATTGCGACAAGCCCGGCGGTCAATTCCAGTGCTCATTCCTTGCGCAGACGGGGGTTCCGCGATTTAGCGCGTTTGGCATGAAGGTTGCTGAACCGCGCTCATGGCTGAGGCTGAGCAAAGCATGGACACACATTTTTCGCGGCTAGGAGGCGCTCCCGCCGTGGACGCCCTAGTGGACGCGTTTTACCGGCGCATGGATGCGCTCCCGGAGGCGCGCGCAATCCGCGCCATGCATCTTGCCGATCTCGCCCCAACGAAAGCGATTTTGAAAGATTATCTCGGCGAATGGCTCGGCGGACCGATGCTCTACTCGCAAAAACGCGGGCATCCGCGCTTGCGCATGCGTCACACACGCTTCGCCATTGGCCCTGCCGAGCGCGACGCTTGGATGACCTGCATGCGCGGCGCACTTGAAGACGCGGTTCCTGACGAGAGCCTTCGCAGCGAAATCGGACAGAAGCTTTATCAACTCGCGGACTGGGTCCGCAATGACGAGGATAACCCGCATGACCAAAATCGCTGACACGGCCTTCGCCCGGCTCGAGGCCGAGGGAAGGCTCGTCAACCCCGTCCACAAGGGGCCGACCAAAAAGGCCGGCCGCTTCGGCTTCCGGGGCGAACTCGCACTGAAATTCGCGCCGAAGCTTGCCGACGAGGCGCGTCCGCCGGAGCTGACCGCGGACCAGGTGATGGCCATCGCCGAAGAAGGAAGCACAACCATCCCTTTCCTTGTTTGCTATCTGCACTCGTTCGAATATTTGAAGCCGCTCGCCGAGGTGCTGGGCGATACGCTGTCGCCCACGGGCAAGTATTTCTGCTATTGCAACAATATCGACCTTTTGAAGCGGTACCAGGTGCCTTACAACGGCGCGAGCTTCTATGTGCTGCCGATCGACGAGGCCGGTGTCTATAACGAGCTGCTCGAGCTGCTTTATCTTGAGAAGAATGACCTTAAGAAGCTCGACACCGCAGCAAAGCTCGACAAAGTCGCGGACACCGCGCTAAAATTCAGCGATAAGTTCCCCGATCTCTCCTATGAGGAGGGGCTGAAGCTGATGGGGCCGGTGCGCAATCAGAACGAAAACCGGCCGGTGTAGCGGAAGAGCGAATGGCGCACGTCACGTTTTGGGAAAAGCCCGGCTGCGCGGGCAATGCCAGGCAGAAGGCGTTGCTTGCCGCAAGCGGGCACACGCTCGCCGTGCGCGATCTTTTGGCCGAACCTTGGACGGCGGAGCGGCTTCGCTCTTTCTTCGGCACGCGCCCCGTCGCCGAGTGGTTCAACCAGTCCAGCCCGCGCGTGAAGTCGCGCGAAGTGCGGCCCGAAGCTCTGGATGAGGCGGCAGCGCTTGCCTTGATGCTGGCCGATCCGCTTTTGATCCGCCGGCCGCTCATGGAATCGGGCGGGCGCCGCGAGGCAGGCTTCGAGCCTCAGCGCGTCCGGGCCTGGATCGGCCTCGCCGAGCCGCGCGTTCCGGTTACGGATGCTTGCGTCCGCGAGAGCTCACGTCAAGCGGGGGAGGACGTGCTGCTATGCAAACCGTAGCCGTGGCCGCAGTGGAAGCCGCACTCGTCCCGGCGTTCCGTATTGGAGCGCTGCGAGGAGCCAAGACCGCCGAGATTCAACAGCTCCTCGCCCGTTTCGCGGAGCGGCGCATGCGCGAAGGTTTGCGCGTGGCGGGCATGATCGAGGAGCCTGCGCCGGAGGAGGACTGCGGCGTCTGCGGATCGCTCGTGTTACGCGACGCCTCGGGCGGTAGCGCACTCATCCCCATCACGCAAAATCTCGGACCGGGCTCGACAGCCTGCCGGCTCGACAGCGCTGGGCTTGCCGCTGCGTGCCAGGCCGTCTTGACGGCTATCGAACGGGGCGCAGACCTTGTCGTGCTGAGCAAATTCGGCAAGATCGAAGCGGAGGGCGGCGGACTAGCCGATGCCTTCCGCGCCGCAGCCGAGGCGGGCATTCCTTGCGTCACGGGCGTGGCGCCGTCCTTCGCCGCGCCGTTCCTCGACTATGCCGGAGGCTTCTCGCAGTGGATCGAGGCGAGCGACGCCGCGCTCGAGCGCTGGTGGTTATCGCCGCACGCGTGACGGCTGCTGCGTATCATCCGCGCCTCGCGATGACGGTTCTGGAACCGCCACCGGATCTGCTGTCAGAGGTGTTTAATGATTGCCGGCAGCGCTATAGCCGTGGCTAGCAACACAAATGCGGTTGCCATGCCTCGCGCTAATTTATGTTTAGTACCCTTCACCCAAGAAATAATCACCAGAATATATAATATAATGCCGAGCCCCACCATATCGTTGGGCGTAAACTTTATGATATTAAAAAAGACGTCTATGATTGTGGCGAAGATAAAAACCACGGTAAAGCCGCCCGCGATCAAGCCGAAATCGGAGGTGTACGGAGCGGGAGCCGCAACATCCTTTCTTGGAAATAAGTAGACATCGGCCGCATTCTTCCCCTTGACGAGAAAATCGACCCGGTCACCGGACGCCGGGGGCTTGCTCTCGTGCCAATCGCCCTTTTCGAAAGAGAACTTGCGTCCCCCGGGCGTTCGAATAATGCCGGATCCCGTTTTTGGATCGTAAGCCTTGATAACGCCGTTCATGCTCTCCCCCTGCCGATGTGTTGGGAACCCGGTGCGCGGATTTCTCCCGGCACCTTATCAGCCGCAATAGTCCGGCTCAAGATGCCCGAATTTCTCCCCGCGAATCAGCTGTCATCAAGAATAGCGTCAACCCTAGGAGAGAAATCAATGACGTTTCAAATCGGATGCTGGGTAAAATGGAAGGAAGTGTGCCCAATACGTATGGGTTACACGGCGAGGGATATTGGTCAAGTGGTGCGCGTACATGACTATCCAACGCAAAACGTCGAGATCGACGTCGAATTTATGGATGGCGATGTTTTGCATAGTGCCGCAGGCGACTGGTTCGAACGTGCGGAAGCGCCCGAAACACGGAATTAACTATAGACACGCGGATCGCCGGTGGCCTCGGCGGCCTGCAGCTCGCCAGAGAGCGAAATCTCATCCCTTGCCGCGAAAATCCGCTCACGGATATTCGTCAGCGCCCGCCTGCAGGGGCGATGGTCACAGCGACATCGGCGGGCTTGGCCGTGTAGGGCCAGGACGACACGATCAAACCTGCGCCGGCCTTCACATAGTCGCCGGCATTTGCGGGCGAGATGCCCCCCGCAGCCGCAATGAGAACGTTGGCGGCAGAGGCCCGCGCGAATTGCGCAACAGCCGATATTCCGGCGAACGGCATTTTTTCGAGCTGCAGGATATCGAACCCAGCCTCGATGGCCGTGCGTGCCTCAGCCACTGTGGCAACTTCGATCCCGAGCTTCTTTTCGGGCGCCTCCCGGCGCAGCATCGCCGCCATGTCCTTGAGGCTCGTACTGGGCAGAAAAACGCGATGCTCTGCAAAGACGAGGATCGTCTCGGAAAGCCCCAGCCGGTGGGCAATGGCGCCGCCGGCCCGGATCGCCATCGCCGAAAGCTGCCGCGTCAAAGGCACGGTCTTGCGCGAGCAGGCGACTTTCACATCCGGACTGACAGCCTCGACGGCATCCACAAGCGCACGCGTGGCCGTGGCGATCCCAGACAGGATTTCGGTCAAGGTTTGCGCGCTCTTCCAGGACAAATGCAGCGCGGCGGCGGATCCCCATGCCGAAAGGATAAGATCGCCAGCCTTCGCGCGCGCGCCCTGCGGGATAGCCACGAACGGCTCAGCGCCCGCGTGCGAGATGAGCGCTGCGGCAATGCCGGTCCCGGCTACGGTCATCGCGGCTCTCGCCCGGAACTCCATACGGCCCTGAAGACCGCCGATGCCAAGCGCTTCGGTGGTCAAATCGGTGCCAGGCACATCCTCGGCCAGCAGCCGCTCGATAAGGTGAGGCGGAAGCGGCCTATGCTCCCGCCCGCTCAAGCAGCCGCCTCTGCACAAGCTTGCACCGGTGCGGCTTCTCCTGTGGCGAGAAGCTCGCTGAACGCGGCGAGCGGCATAGGAATGCGCTGAATGTTGTACCCGGCGAGGAAGCGCGCCTCGTTGCGGGTTGGCTCCTCGGGCAAAACGGCCCAATGCCGGTCCGACGAGCGCTTGATAATCTGCTGCGCGAATATCCGCTCGAGCTGGGTTGAGAACCGGCAGCCGAGGAAGAGGAAATTCCGGCCCTTGCGAAGGTTCTGCACGGCCTCGGGGATAGGCGTTTGGATGTCGATCTCGGTCAAGACCTCCACGAAGTCCGAATCCGAAACGAGAAAATTGGCTGCGGGGCAAACCGAGCCCAGGGGCTGATAAAGCAGCGGCGTCCACGATTCCGCAGCCGCCGCCTCGTCGCGGGCCAGCGTCCCGCCATCGAAATAGTGCACCCATTCGCCGAAGTGCTCGGCCTGGCTCACGCCCTGAACCATGCCCCGGCCCTTGGCGCCTGCAAGCGCTTTTTGTGGCAGATCGTCGTACCACACATGAACGATGAGCCGCAGCGCGGGCAGGGAGGCCAAATAGCGATGCAGCGCCGTTGGCTGCACGTCAGGACGGAAGGCCTCCGTCATCGCGGCCTTAACCGTCTTGCGGTGCTTGAAGTTCTCGATGAATTGCGCCGCCGCCGTAAGCTGCTTGCGGATCTTATGGGGCACGCTGGCCTTCGCGGTGAGCCGGTCCACCAAAACTTCGGGCGAGGCCGGCAGCGGGCAGCTCTCGCCGGCCAGCGCCAAGACGCCCGGCCCGAGATAGGGAATAGCAAGGCCGCTCAGGAGACTTTTCCGGATCGTGCCAACCGCTTCGAGAACCATGTCCGTCTCCGTTTAGTTGAGCCCTGAAGCCTTCAGCGCTTCCACTTCGGCGCGCGCGATGCGGAACACACCCCGGCCGCCGGCGAGCGGGCGATAGGCATTTTGCGCGTTGAGGCTGAGCCGGTTGAACCATTCCTGGGCGCTAAGGCCCGGCGGCTGCTCGCCGATGGCGGTGACAGTGCCGTCCGGCGCAAAGCGTACATGGATCGCGGCTTGGATTTCGGACATCCTTCCCTCCTCCGCTTAGTGTTGCGCTATAACGAGCCCGGTTGCGCGTTCCGGGTTATCTGTCAGGCTCCAGCAATGCGCGCTGCCGTCGACCAGAAACAAATCCCAGGAAGCGTATTGCCGGAAGGGCTCCTCCATGCCGAGGTCGGAGGGATCGGCGCGGGTGAGCGAAAGCTGCGGAAAGCGGGCGCGAAGCGCGGTCAGCGTGGCGGCGCCCGCGTCCGGCGCTCCGAGCAGCGCGCCGATTTCCTCGATGTCCGCTGCGCTCAATCCCATCATTCGCCAGCCAGTTTCCGGGCTTCGACAGTCACCGGAAGCTTTGTGTCCGGGCTAAGAGCGGGCAGCTCGAGCTGCCAGCCATTTTGCAGCGTAACCACGCCGCCCCACATCTCCGGCTTTTCCATCGACACGATGGGCTCCTCCAGGTCCTTCTTCGGCACATAGACGGACATCCGGCCCTCGGGCGTCTTACGGATCATAACTTTCATTATTTGCTCCTCGGCGGTCCCGCGGACAGGCCGTATTAGAGAGAAAGGATCTCGCCTTCGAGGCAGCCCACCACGAGCCGCTCCTTGAACTCGACGAGATAGATGTGCGTGCCTGTTTCGACATGCCTGCCGATCTGAACGATCTCGCCGCGCTCGCCGGCTTTCACGAGAAGCGCGTCCGCTGGCTGATCGGGGAACGAGCCGTCGTTGAAGAGATCGCCGGCCGCGCTCACAGGCTGGCCCCATTGGAACTTAGGCGCTTCGGGATCGATCATGCGCGGCCTTCCTCTTCGAATGCGCGGCTTGCTACCTCAACCGGCTCCAGCTCCTTGCGCTTCATGCCGACGCGGTACCCGGTCGAGATGAACTCGACGCCATAAATGTAAAATTGCTGCAGGAACGTCCCGATGCTGACGACGTATCCCTCCTCGCCCTTCTTGCAGAGAAGCTCGCCGATATCTTTTCCAGGAAAGGTACCGTCGTTGCGGATGTTGCGCAGCGCGCGGACCTTGTCGCCATAGTCGAATGCCGGCGGATCGTTCAGCTCAACGATATCGCTGTCACGGCTGATATTCGTCATTTCAGCGCCTCCCCGGCGGTTGAGTTTTGCGGTGCCTTTCGAGGCGCACGATATTGCTTCCGAGGTTTTGACGCTCTTGCTCTTCAAGGCGCTTGCGCACGAAATCGCGGACCATATCGTCGGGGTCGTCCGTCATACCGGCGAGCAGCTCCTGCGGAGCGCGGCTCGCCACCTCATAGCGCACGCGCCAATCCGGATCGCGGTGAAAGCCGGTGAGCACAGGGACCTCCAGGCGCCGCACCACGGCAAGGCGCACCTCTGCGTCCTTGTCGGCCGCCATCAGAAAGAGCGCCTCGCCCTCGATGCGGCTCGCCACGATGCGGCGGACCTCGGCTTCCTCGTCTGCCATCATTGCGGGCAGCTGGTCCGGTGCGACGCGCCGCGCGGCGACGAGCCGGACGTAATAGTCCGCATCGCGCATCATGGGGACCAAGTCTGCCTCATCGACAAGCGAGGCGACGCGAATGCGCACCTCCCGATGCGGATCGTTGCGTAAGAGCAGGAGATAGCGGTTCGGAAGCCGGCGCACCGCGTTCCAGCGCACGGTCTCGTCCGGATCGGCTAGGAGCGGCGGCAGCCGGAAAACATCGGCGAATTTGGCCGCGATGGCGCGCACCTCGAAATGATCGTGGTCGAGATAATCGTTGGCGAGCGCTGGGTTCCAGGTGAAAAAACGGTCGATCCGGCGCGCATAGCGGTCGTGCACGCAGGCATGCTTCAGGCTGCAGCCGCCTTTGGCGAGAAGCTCACGATGGGCGCAGGCGCCGCACTGGATTTCCCGTCCCTGCCAGTCGATGGCTTCGTCGATATCACTCGTCATCGCCAAGCTCTCTTCGGTCGAGGACGCCGAGCAGCACTTTCGCGCCGATTTTGTCGCTGGGATCGAGTTCGAGCAGCTTCGTTACCGCGGCGCGGCCTTCGTCAAGATCGCCAAGCCGCATGCTGAGGTAGGCGTAAGCTTTCAGCGTAAACAAATAGAAGCGCGGCAGCACCGCCGCATAGTCTCCAAACTCGGCGTCTGTGGCGCGCACCTCGCGCCAATCGAGGGCAAGAGCGTTATCGCGCGCAGCTTTTTGCAGGCAGACGCGCGCAACCTCCAAAGCCTCCGCCAGGCGGTTTTTGTAAAAGTAGAAGCGGTAAAGCCCGATCAGCACCGCGGCATGGGATGGCGCAGCTGCCAAGGCCTGCAACAGATGCGCTTCGGCAACGCGGTCGTCGCGGGTTGCAAGAGCGGCTAGGTGCAAATGCTGCCCGGCCAGCTCCGGCAGGCCGGCGCCAAGGACGGCTGCGGAAAGAACGGCATCCTCTGCCGCAACTCTCCTTTCGTTATGCTTGGCTGCCGGTGTCATAGCGCTTTGACCTAATGCTTGTGATGACCGGGAAAATCTGCGGTCACCCCGTTCGGACCGCAGGCGCAGACTTTCCTCTTTGGATCGTGGAAGACGAAGCCCGACTGCATGGGCGTTTCCGCAAAATCGATGGTTACGCCATCCAGCAGCAGCCGGCTCTCGGCAGGCAGGAACAGCTTGATGCCGTCGACCTCGACGACCGCGTCTCCGGCGCGGGGGCCCGCCTCGACGCTGAACTCCGCGGCAAGGCCCGAGCAGCCCCCGGCAGTCACTTGGAGCCGCAGGCCGCTGCCGGGGCCGCCATCGAAGCGGAGCAGGCGCCGGATGAATTTGTCCGCAGAGGGTGTAACCGAGACGTCCATTCCTGGCTCTCCCTAAGCGCGGGCTTGGTAGCGCGGATAGTTCGTGTCGATCACGCAGGTGTTCTCGACCGGGCACACGGCGACGCATTGCGGCGTGTCGAAATATCCGATGCACTCGGAGCACTTCTTCGGATTGATGACGTAAGTGCCGTTCTTCTCCGTGATCGCCACGTTCGGGCACTCCGCCTCGCAAGCCGTGCAGTTGGTGCACTGGGAAGCGATAATCTTGTAGGCCATTGTCTTTCTCCTGTTTCTTGAAGGGATTGCCGCTCAAGCGGCGATGAATGCGCCTTGGCGGATGTCGGCGTCGCCGCGTGCGGCGTGTTGAATCTCGCCATGCTCGATTTTGCCGAGGTAGTCTTTGAAGTAAGCGATGGCGGACTGCTCGATGAACTCGTGCGCGTACCGCTCGACCGGCTCGATGCCTGCGTTCAGCAGGCCCTCTTTGGGGCAGCCGCCGATCTTGGCAACGAACACTGCGGTGCAGTCGTTGATAGCGCGGATCACGGTTTCGAGGCTGTCTTCGTCGCCGAACCCGCCTTGGCAATAGTGGTCCACGCGGCGGTGGCCCACGAACTTCGCGCCGGAAGCGCTCAACTCGTAAATTTGAAATTCCTTGGCGTGGCCGAAGTGCTCGTTCACGCGTCCGCCGCCTTTAGTCGCGACCGCGATCAGGATCTTGACATCGCTCGTCTCGCCCGCAAGCGCGGCAAGTTCTGCGTTTTTCGCCGCGACTGTCGCCTGGCGTTCCTCCTCCACCTTGGCCTGGTAAGCCTTGCGCCTATCGAGGTCATAATTCACCTCCATGTCCATGACTTTCCCGGTGGTAAACTCGGCGCTGCGGTCTTCGCCGAGGAGGCCTACGGCGTCGGCGCGGCACTGGCGGCAATGCCGCATCATATTCATCTCGCCTTCGCAGCTATCCTGGAGCGCCTTCAACTCCTGCGCGGTGGGCCCGCGCTGACCCGTAAGGCCGAAGACCGTGCCGTGCTCGGGCGCCGAGATGAGCGGCATGATGTTGTGCAGGAAAGCGCCGCGCGATTTGACCGCGCGGTTCACCTCGACAAGGTGCTTGTCGTTGATGCCGGGGATCATCACCGAGTTGACCTTGCACAGGATGCCGCGGGCGGTCAGCATTTCCAGGCCGCGCAATTGGTGATCCGATAGAATTTTCGCAGCTTCCACGCCTTCGTAGCGCTTGTGCTTGTAGAAGATCCAAGGGTAGATCTTCGCGCCAATCTCAGGATCGACCATGTTGATCGTGATGGTCACGTGGTCGACGTTGAATTTGACGATGGTGTCGATGTGCTCGGGCAGCGCGAGGCCGTTCGTGGAGAGGCACAGCTTGATATCGGGCGCTTGGGCCGCGATAAGCTCGAAGGTCTTGAAGGTCTTGGCCGGGTTTGCGAGCGGATCACCGGGTCCCGCTATGCCAAGCACGGTCATTTGCGGGATGGCCGAGGCGACGGCGACCACCTTCTTCGCAGCCTGCTCGGGCGTCAGCCGCTCGCTCACAACGCCAGGGCGGGACTCGTTGGCGCAATCGTATTTGCGGTTGCAATAGTTGCATTGGATGTTGCAGGCCGGCGCGACGGCGACATGCATGCGCGCATAGTGGTGATGTGCCTCCTCGCTATAGCAGGGGTGGTTTTTGACCTTCGCCCAGATCTCCGGCGGCAGGTCGCCTTGTCCGGCGCTCGATCCGCAGCTCGCCTTACCGCTGCCGCCGTGGCTGTTGCAGCCCTTATGCTCTGCGATTTTCTGCAGCACCTCGTCGAGGGCCTTGGCCCCTCCGGCGGCATCGCCTTCATTTTCACAGTCCAACATAGCCGGTCCTTGCGATGGGCCGCTCTGCCGATGGGGACAGAACCGGCCCGTTCCTGCGCAGCCGCACACTTCGGCGCAGCTCTTTCGGAGGGCGCTGACGCAATGACCATGCCATTCCCTTACGTAATTGACTTTGCGAGATAATTTACGATTATGCCGCAGGGGTCTGTGCGGACTCCGACAGAGGTTTTTTAGGCGGGTTCAGGAGTTTTGTTGGAAAGCGCACAAAAGCGCGGACGGACGTTTCGTTATAGAAAAGTGCCAGCTGCACCAGCCGCTGCCGCGAACGCCACCACGAGCAGCACGGGAAGTTTCGCCACGGCGAGCGCGGCAAAGCCCAGAAGCGCGAGCGCCGCATCCACCGGTCCAAGCACGCTCGAGGTCCAGACCGGCTGATAGAGCGCCGCACCAAGAATGCCGGCCACGGCGGCATTGACCCCATCGAGCGCGCCGCGCGCTCGACTCTTCGCCCGCAGCCGGTCCCAAAAGGGGAGCGCTCCATAAACAAGTAACAGGCCGGGCAAGAATATTGCGATCACGGCCACGAGCGCGCCGATGGGGCCTCCCGGTCCAACGCTCGCCTTGGCACCGAGAAAAGCCGCGAATGTGAAGAGCGGCCCCGGAAGCGCCTGCGCCGCGCCGTAGCCTGCGAGGAAATCTCCGGCAGGCACCCAGCCCGGCTGCACCACGGCTTCCTGAAGGAGGGGAAGCACAACGTGCCCGCCTCCGAAAACGAGCGCGCCCGCCCGGTAAAACGCTTGAGCCAGCTCAACCGTGCCGTTTCCGGAAATCGCCGCTGCAATGGGAAGGCAGGCGAGGAGCAGAAAAAAACCGAAGATCGCGGCCAGCGCCGCTTTGTGCCCCGTTTTGGTTCCCAATGGCGCAGTGGGGGGCTGGCCGGCGCCTCGCAGCAGGAAATAGCCGAGCATCGCGCCGAGAATGATCGCAGCGAGCTGCAGCAGCCCGCCCGGCACCGCTATCAGAACGGCGGCCACGGCGAAAGCGAAGCCGGCCCGCTGCCGGTCCGGGCAGAGCGTCCGGCCCATGCTCCAAACGGCCTGAGCGACAACCGCAACCGCAAGCAGCTTCAGCCCGTGAATGACGCCTTGAGCCATCGCGCTACCGGCATAATGAAGCCCGTAGGCAGCGAGCAGCATGAGGAGCGCCGACGGCAAGGTGAACCCCGCCCATGCTGCGATCCCGCCCGCCGGCCCGCCGCGCAAAACGCCCAGCGCGAACCCGGTTTGCGAGCTGGCCGGCCCCGGCACGAATTGCGACAGCGCCACAATATCGGCATAGGCCTCGTTGGTGAGCCATTTGCGCCGGTTCACGAACTCAGCGCGGAAATATCCCAGATGCGCGATGGGCCCGCCGAAGCTTGTTAATCCGAGGCGCAGGAACGCAAGGAAAATTCCGAGCATATTCATCATAGCGGCTCAACCCCTTCAAGACCCCCTCACCCCTAGCCCTCTCCCCGAGGGGAGAGGGGGAACAGGCTGCGGCCCTCTCTTCCAAAGGAAGAGGGAGTTTCGAGCGTCCTCTCTCTCCATCGCTTTTGCTTGCAAACGCGATAGCGCCAAGTTGCAAGCACGCCAAGGCGTGTTTGCAGTGAGAGAGACAGAGTGAGGGGTCTTAAGTCATGTTCGCATAAATAGTACAGGCACTAGCCGGATTCCTGCGCCTGCTGCTTCGGTAATGCAGGCTTCGCATCAGCTTTCCGCTTGTCCTCGAGCCGCCTAGCTCTATCTTGAGGGGCCATCTGCCAATCCTGGGCGAGGATCTGCGCAAGTTCCTCCGAGCGCTGCATGGCAAGGGCGGCCATCTTTTGCGTGTCGGTGTAGTGCGCATAGTCCTCGTAAAGCCGCGCCTCGTCGTGTTCCTTGAAAGTATCCACAGTGAAACGGATTTCACCCTCGGGGAGCCCCAAGCCGCGCAGAACGTCCCGTGTCAGCTCGAGAGAGGAGAGAAACGTCTCACGCTCGATATGCTCGATGCCGAGGTCCATCAGCTGGTGCACGTGGCGCCGGTTGCGGGCGCGCGCGTAGATGGGGACATGCGGGAAGAACGCTTTGACAAGCCCGGCTGTCTCCAAAGACTTATCGACATCGTCGAGGGCGAGCACAAAGGCCCGCGCTTTGGCGGTTTCCGCAGCCTCCAGGATCGAGAGCCGGCTGGCATCGCCAAAATAGCTCTTATTGCCAAATTGATTGACGAGCTGAACCTGATCGGGATCGTCATCGAGCGCGGTAAAGGGAATGCCTTTCGCATTGAGGACGCGGCCGACCACTTGGCCGACGCGCCCGAAGCCCGCGATCACCACATGACCCGAATTCGAAGGAAGCTCGTCGAAGGCCGGCTCCTGCTTGCGGATGCGCTTGCGAACGAGATCGTCCAAGCCGAGCAGGATCGGTGTCGTGACCATGGAGAGCGTGACGATGATGCCAAGCGTCGAGGCATAGCCGGGCGTGAGGATCCCGCCTTGCTGGGCGCTTGCAAAGACGACGAAAGCGAATTCGCCGCCTTGCGAGGTCACGATGGCGAGGCGCCGCGCGCCCGGATCGCCGAGCCTGTACCAGCGGCCGATCGCATAAAGCACGAGAAATTTCACCAGGATCAGCCCCGCCACGCCTGCGGCAATCACACCGGGCTGGCGAAGCAGCGCCTGGTAGTTCAAGCCCATGCCAATCGAGGTGAAGAAAAGCGCG
>Ga0326728_10017615_pt1 | contig 14257 bp, 9 predicted proteins | sample MB3enrmetagenome_FD_207602 | JGI IMG/M metagenome (GOLD analysis project Ga0326728, IMG submission 207602) | Lab enriched peat soil microbial communities from McLean, Ithaca, NY, United States - MB31MN | ecosystem: Environmental > Terrestrial > Soil > Wetlands > Peat | place: USA: New York...
CGTGAGCGGAGGTTTTTTTCATTTATATGATGGATTTTTTATTGTTCTTTTTCCCAAAAGGCGGCAGGATGGCGATGTGAAACGGTTCGCGACAACGCAACATGGGGTTGTTTTTAAGGAGGAATATGTGAATGCCGCGCGGCCTGAATCCGACCTCTTTCTGCCAAAGAAGCAAATAGTTGTACGGGACACTTTTGACCCGAGTGCTGAGGTTGTGTTGGTCTATGGAGACACCTTGGAAACGCTGCGTGGAATGCCATCTGGTTCCGTTCAACTTGTCATTTCTTCACCGCCCTACAACATAGGCAAGGAATACGAAGCCCGTAAAGAGTTGGAGCACTACCTGGATGGTCTTCGGCCAGTTCTCCATGAAGTCGTGAGGGTGCTGGCCGATGGCGGTTGCCTTTGTTGGCAAGTTGGAAATTACGTCGAGGACAGCGAGGTTTTTCCACTGGATATTTTCTTTTATCCGATATTCAAAGATTTGGGCTTGCGGCTGAGAAATCGCGTTGTCTGGCATTTTGAGCACGGCCTGCATTGCTCCGTCAGATTCTCCGGCAGATATGAAACCTTGCTGTGGTTCACCAAGGGAGAAGATTACACTTTCAACTTGGACAGCATTCGGGTGCCATCCAAATACCCTGGTAAAACCCACTTTAGACCAGGCCCAAACTACGGCCGGCCCAGCGGGAACCCATTAGGAAAGAATCCAAGCGATGTTTGGAAGATCATGGCGCAGGAGTGGGAAGTTGGCCTGTGGAATATTCCCAACGTGAAGGCCAACCATCCTGAAAAAACCCTCCATCCGTGCCAGTTCCCAATTGAATTGGTAGAGCGATGCGTTTTGGCCTTTACCAAAGAGGGTGATCTGGTTTTAGATCCATTCACCGGCGTTGCATCGGCTCTGTTAGCCGCCATAAGACATGGCCGCCGAGGCATGGGCATTGATAAGGAAGCTAAATACGTTGCCGAGGCCAAGAAACGCATTCACCAGCTATGGTCTGGCGAGTTACCTTATCGCCCGATCGGTAAACCCGTTTGGCAGCCCACAGGGCGAGAAAAGGTTGCTCAGATACCAATGGAGTGGATGAAACCATGAGGATTGCCGGCAGATATTCGTTCAATGGCGGGGAGTCCTCTATACAATCAAAATATGCCCCCTTGCTCCGCGAAGTTGAAGACGCGATTACCAGCATTGACGCAGCGGCGTGCAAAATTAAGGAAAGCGAAGAAAAGACCATGCCTGGGCAACTGCTGTATGCGCCAAAAGCTTTGAACAGAGAATTTGAGAAGCAGCTTTATCCCCTTGGTTGGAAGTGCGTTCGCATCCCATGCACCTATGCGACCGAGTTTTATGAAAAGGACTATAAACCAAAAGCCCTCCGAAAGGGGGCGTTCCGCGAGATGGATTTTGTGAAAGGAAAGCTGGGCGTGGAAGTCCAGTTCGGAAAATACTCGTTCATGGTTTACAATGTTGCCGCCAAAATGACGATTTTCAGCAATCTTGCCCACATCGACACAGGGATTGAGATTGTACCCGTGAAAGCTCTTGCAGACGAAATGAGCAGCGGCGTGAGCTATTTTGAGCAATTCGTTTGGGATCTTGAAAAGCGTGGAGTGTCCAACATCGACGTTCCCGTATTGATCTTGGGAATAGATTTCTGAATTGAACAAATTGAGCACACGGCGGCGTAAATAAATCAACCGGGATTACCACAAAATCGGATTTCCACTGATACCACATGCTGCCCCGAGTGCGGGGCGATTGTGCTCAAGGGGGACCTTAAGGCTCACCAACGGTCTGTCCATCCACGTTCGGGGGTAAATAAAGGTCAGGTCATTGCGACAGACCCGGAACTGCAAAGAATGCGCCAACCTTTTTTTCAAACATCCATTTGTAAAGGTTGTGGGGCTGCGCAGGCGTTGGACGGCGAGATTTATTGCAGTGCGTGCTTGGGCAAAGAGTGATGATGGCCGGCGCGATTAACGATTGAATGATTTTCCGCTTCGGCACACGGACACCAGGATTGGGCGGCTTTACCCGCTTACAAGGCGGCGGCGACGAGGTCGCCCACTTGAGCGGTGGTGAATCCCATCTTGCCCGCGGCCAGGCTCTTGATCTTTTCGCGGGTCACCTTGACCACGGCGGTTTCGATGGCTTGCGCGGCGGGGTGTTCGCCCAGGAAATCGAGCATCATCTGCCCGGCGCAAATCGCCGCCAAAGGATTGATGACGCCCTGGCCGGTGTATTTGGGCGCGCTGCCGCCAATCGGCTCGAACATGCTCGCGCCGCGCGGGTTGATGTTGCCGCCAGCGGCGATGCCCATCCCGCCCTGCAGCATGGCCCCCAAATCGGTGATGATGTCCCCAAACATGTTGTCGGTCACGATTACGTCGAACCATTCCGGATTCTTGACAAACCACATGGTCGTCGCGTCCACATGGGCGTAGTCGCGTTTGACGCCGGGGAAGTCCTTTTGGCCGGTTTCGTGGAAGGCGCGTTCCCAGAGGTCGAAGGCGAAGGTCAGGACGTTGGTCTTGCCGCACAGGGTCAGTTGGGACTTTTTGCCCGCCGCAATATCCTCGGTCTTCAATCCCTTCCAGGGTTTGCCCGCGCGCCGTTTCTGGGCCAGGGCAAAGGCAAAGCGCACACAACGCTCCACGCCGCGGCGGGTGTTGACGCTTTCCTGGAGGGCGATCTCATGGGGCGTTCCCTTGAAGACGAAACCGCCCGAACCGGTATAGAGGCCCTCGTTGTTTTCGCGCACGACGACGAAGTCAATGTCTTCCGGTTTTTTATCCTTGAGCGGGCAAAAGCGCTCATCGTAGAGCTTGACCGGCCGCAGATTGATGTATTGCTCCAGTTCAAAGCGCAGGCGGAGCAGGATGCCTTTCTCCAGAATCCCCGGCTTGACGTCGGGATGGCCAATGGCCCCCAGGAGAATCGCGGGGAATTTGCGCAGTTCCCCGACCACGCTGTCGGGCAGGGCTTCCTGGGTGCGCAAGTAGCGCGCGCCCCCGAGGTCGTAGGGGGTATAATTCAGTTTCAGCCCGAATCGGGCGCAGGCGGCGTCGAGCACCTTGACGGCTTCGCCAATGACTTCCGGTCCGGTGCCGTCGCCGGCAATGACTGCGATATCGTAGCTTTTCATCTTGGCCGCCATGGAGGCGGGAGGGCGATGCTAGTCAATTGGCGCGGGCTGGCAATTGAATTCTGCTGATGCGAGGAAAGCCGAATCAGCGCCGGGGTTTTTCAGGGTTTGCCCCGGGGTCAGCCCATGCGCAGAAACGCGCGCGCCTTGACCCATAGTGGAACGGGGCGTTTGCAGGTTTGCTGGCAGTCGATATTGCAATAGATCATTTCCTTTCGCTGCCCGCCCGCCGTTGTGCCGTAGTAAATCTCGCTCAGGCTCTGTTTGTGGATGTTGCCGATCGGCCGCCCCAGAAAATCACAAAAATGCACGTCGCCGTTGGCGAAGATAAACATGGAACGAAGGCCAATGTCGCAATTTCGCTTGGCGCCCCCCAGATCCAAAAAACGCATGTGCCCTGTCTGCGGCTTGGCCACGAAATACTCCACGAAGCCGTTCAAATGCGGCTCGGAGGTGATCACCGGATAGCCCTGCCTCCGCAAGTCGCGGATCTCATCCAAAATGCCTTTGAGCGCCTCCAAATCCTTGACCCAAAACGGCCGGTCGATATCGCCGCCGTAGGGCTGAAAATTGATTTGCACGGGCGAGTTTTTTCCAAAATGCCGCACCAGGGCGGGCAGCCCCCGGTAATTCTGCTCCATGATGGTGGGTTTGACGATGATGCTTACTCGCGCTTTTGTCCGTTCCTTTTCCGCGAGCAGGTTCTCTATGCCTTCGATGGTGCGGCGCGTTCCGTCTTTCATCGGCCGCAGAGATTCGTTGATCTTCGGGTCCACCGATTCCAGGGACACATTGATGTTAAAAGGGTTGTGCGACAAGAGCCTCTGGCAGTTGCCTTTGGTCAACCCGAGACCGTTGGTGGTGAATCCGAAATTGACGCCCAGTTCATTGGCCAACGCCAGCGTGTCATAAAGCGGCTTGAAAATCATCGGCTCGCCGCCGCTCAACGAGATATTGAACCCCTTGCGGGAAAGCGCCTTGGCCTCGTGGACAATGCGGAACATCTGCTCAGCGGTCAGGATGGGATCGACTTCCTTGAAGATGGTGCAGAAGGGACATTCGAGGTTGCAGCGCCCGCTGAAGATGACGTAGTAGGTCATCGGCGTCGCCAGCACCTTTCCGGTGCTCATGGACATTCGCCGGCTGACTTCCTTTTGCAGGTAAGGGAGGCCTCGGAATACCTGTCTGGCCATGCGCATAATATTGGGCATAAAATCTCTGCGTGACGAGTATTTCCCACAGACCTGCCTTCACGGGCACAGCAGTGGCGCGTCGAGGATGCAGGAAACCGCCGGTCACACGCGCTTATTATCGCCTGCGGCGCGCCAAAGTCAACCCAAAACTCGGAAAAAACGCGGTCCCCAGGAGCGTCCCGGTTTTTGGCAACCCCATTGTCAATGAGGGATTTAATTCCCGCCGCAGTCATGGACTGCTCACCTGATAATAACTCGCGGTCACGCTGGCGTTCGCGGTTGTATCCGTGTAAGAAAGCGTACCGTTCGCGGCGCCTCCCGCTGGATAGCCGGTCACAAGCACGGTCCAGTTGTTGGGGGGCACTCCGCTGCTCATCAGGCAATTGGTTTGGAGCACGCTGTAGGTCGCGCCCGCGAATGAATTCCAGATGAGAACAAAACCGCTCCTGTTGAAAGCAGCGTTCGCAATCGTGATGCCCGGTGGCAGCACGCAACCCTGCCCAACGAAGGTCACCACACTCAGAGGGGGCAGCGCATAGGTGAAGGAGGAGTTGGCAACGGCCACAGGGGCCTGGCTGGCCAGCAACAGATTGCTGGAGGTGATCCAGGGCGTCACGGAAGCGGCGGTGAAATTGGCCAAATCAAAGATCTGCGTCACGGTGTTGAAAGTGGAATTAACGGCGACGATGGCGAAGCCGCCGGAATTGGTGTTTTTATAGGCGCTGATCGAGGTGAAGGCGTTGTTGCTCACGCCGATCCGGTAAAAGCCCGGACGCACAAACCGGCTGTAATTGCCAAGCGCATACATGCGCATGGCGGGAATGCCGTCGCTGGAGGTCAATCCTCCATTATCGCCATTCAGCGAAATCAGCCACCAATAATGAAAAGCGTTGACCTGCGCCTCAGTCAGGAAGAGGTGGATCCGTTCGGCCCAATACATGGCGTTGTTCATACTGCCGTCAAAGGCGCCACCCAACGTGGAAACTTCTGTTTCCCAAAGAGCCGCATTGGTGTTGTCATACGTGGACAGCCCGGCCGGTATATCACTGGGTGGAGAGCCGTCATAATCGTGGCAGGCGACAATGCTGACGTCCGGCGCAACCGCCGGATCACTCATGGTGTCGTAGATAAGATTGGTCTGCCAGTTCTCGTCTTCCGGCAGAAGAATTTTTGTGGAAGCCACGTTGCTGGCCGCCAGGGCGGCGCAAAGGCAAGGCACAAAATCATGAATTTGCGCCGCGGTCCAGGTGCAGGCTTCGTAGTTGGTGACATTGGCATCGGGTTCGTTTTGGACGGAGATGGCGTAGATGTTGACGTTATACCGGCTCTTCATGTTGAGCACGTAACCGGCAAGTTGGTTGGCATAAGCCTGGAAGTCGTTCGTGTTAATATCGCCGCCGTAGAGAGGCTCCTGGCTATCAGGCACATTGGTTTTGAACTGCGCCGCCGGACTCCACGGCGTGCTCCATACCTTGGCGCCATTGGATTGAGCCATCTGCATGATGCTGTTTTCGATCGTGGTGCCGCCAGGGACGATGCGGCTGCGCAACAAGGAAAGACCGATGCCGTTGAAGGAGAAGTTGGTTTTGCCGTCCACGGTGGTGCCCGTGCCGGAATTGGTGCCAAAAAGCATGTTGGCCTCGGCCTGGGTCCAATTGCCATCCCACGCCGAGGAAGCGCCAAACCCGTCTATCCTTTGATACACATTGGTCCAGTTCACGACGCAATTGGTCGTCACCGGCGTTGGGCCGGTAAACTGGATGTCGTCCACCCAGAGGGTCGAAGTGTTGCTCAACCCGGGAGTATTGGGCCCGTAGATGTGAATAAGAACATTGTAGATGTTTGATAGATTCCCATCAGCCGCCGCGTTGATCGGCAAGCTGACACTCACCCAGTTTGTGTTGGTGGCCGAAACGTAAACTCCGCCAAAATAATCCTGGCCGGTGCCTTGGCTATCCGTGACGCCGAACTGCAAGTAACCAAAGGTGTTCGAGCCGCCAGCCATCGCCGTCGCGGAACCGGGGCCGAAACGGATGGCGCATTGAAAATTCGTGTATTCCGCCCCATTCACCGGCGGGTAGATGCCATTAACGTCATACACTTCGAACTGATTTGGAATCCAACCCGAACCATTGAAGTTGAGACTGATTTGCATCGAACCCGCATTGGGATTATTGCTGACGTTGTTGGTGGACCAAGCCAACGATACAAACGCATTCCCGAACCAATTCTGCCAGACATTGGTGATCTGGCCGTTCGCGTAGTTATAGGGGCCGACGCCCGATGGATTAAAATCGTCGATCACCTGCACAATCTGCGCCCGGGCGGGCCGGGCCAAATTGATGAAACCCAGCAAAGCAAGAAAAATTCCGGCAAGGGGCGGGGTTTTCGAGAAGGAGCAGTTTTTCATTCCTATCACAGTGCCATATTTCCAATTTGAGGTCAACCCAGACACGATGTATTATAATATGCTTCAATGCGGAGCCTAACGGACTGATGCCTTTTTCGTCGGAACAAGCGCCACATAAATGCCTTGTTGAAGACCAGATTGAATGCTTCCCTTTCAATCGCGGCCCCGACGGGCCGCCCAATCCGTTGGCCGCTGTCTTGATCGGTGTAGCGTTGAGCCTGTGGCTCAACCAGTCGAGGCACAGCCTCGACGCCACACCTGAAACGTAGTCACGGCTCGACGGAGTCTCGCCCCACCGGGATGTGGGGGTTGAGCAGGGGGGCGCCCACGGGCAGGGATTCGGGCAGGGGGGCGAATTCCGCGATCTGCCGCCACAGACGCGAAAAATCTTTGTTGACATCGCCGCTCAGGCAATCTGTGACCGTGCCAACAGCGTCGGGATATTTGTTGGTCAGTTTGCGAAAGCTGAACTTTGGATCGTAAAAGGCATAGACCAGCTTGCGCATGTTTTCGACGCCCTCGCGCATGTAGCGGCCATATCCGGTGAAACGTCCGGGGGAAAAGTCCCGCTCGACAATGGCCTTGTGAACCTCGTCTCCCGCCAGCGTGCCGCTCTTGAGGGCCAGCATGACGCCGGAGGAAAAGACCGGATCGAGAAAGGCGAAGGCGTCCCCAACCAACAGCAGCCCTGCCATGCCGCAATGTCTGGAGTGATGCGTGTATTCGCTGGTCAGAAAGCAGGAACCGGTCTGTTGTCCGCGCGCCAGATGCTGTTTGATCCATTGGTTCTGTTCGATCTCGCGCTGGAAAATTGCCTCGGGCGACTTCACGCCGCCGCGAGTCAAGTATTTACCTTCCGCCACCACGCCGACGCTGATCCTGTCGTTATGCTGCGGGATGTACCAGAACCATCCCTTTTCCGGCACGTAAGCCACCGTGGTGGCGCCGGCGTCGAGGCCCTCGTCGCGCCGGGCGCCCTTGTAATAGGTCCAGACCGCAATTTTGTTGAGCAGGGGGTCTTTCACGCGCCATTGATTGCGCACGGCGCAAAAAGCCTCCTTGCCGGAACAGTCCAGGGTGATCGGAGCGCGATATTCCGCCAACGCGCCGCCTTTGGTCTGGGCGCGGACGCCGGCGACGCGCAGGGACGGCTGTCTGCCGACAGCCGCCACGACACTTTCCTGGATCAACTCGATGACCGTCGTTTCCTCTTTGACGATGGCGCCCTTTTCGCGCGCGTTGTCGAGGAGCAATTGATCGAATTCCGAACGCAAGACCTGCCAGGTTTGGGCGACGGTGTCGCGGTCGTAACGGTTGAAAAAATAAAACGGCTGGCTGGCCCGGCCGGACGGGGAAACGAATTGGACGCTGTATTTCTTGACAAAGGCCGAGGCGCGCATTTTGGCGATCACGCCCAGCCGTTGCAGGGGCTGAAAGGTGAAGGGGAGCAGCGATTCGCCAATATGGTAGCGCGGGAACTTTTCGCGTTCGAGGAGGAGCACGCGATGGCCGTATCCGGCCAGAATGGCGGCGGCGGAGGAACCGGCCGGGCCGGCCCCGATGATGATGGCGTCGAACGAATGATCGTTTTTCATGGTGATCAGGGCGGCAGGATTTCCACGATCTCGGCCAGGGGCCGCTCCCGCGCATCCACCAGCGAATTGCGGCGGCCATGGAGCAGTTGCGGCCCCTGCAATTGCAAGGCGGTGTCAATAAATGTGTCCGACGCCAGGCGCAGGAAGGCCCCGGGACGGCTGGCGAACGGGATGTTGAACAGAAGGAGAATCCGGCCCAGCGGCTGCCGCGCGCGCAAAATCTCCTGGCGCGCTCCGTGGGGAAACAAGTGGAGGAAGATCTGGATGGCGCCGAACTCGACGCGCCTTTTCGAGCGATCCAAAACCAGCACCGTTTCCCGGCAATACTCGTTTTCGCGGACGTGCCGCGCCAAAACCTCGATGTGCAGAGTTTCCTGATAAAATCTCTCCAGCGTTGAAGTCATGTCCGTTTTATGGATGAGCAGGGAGCGATACGGTTCGGGCACCTCGTCCGGTTCGACGCGGTCGATGGCCGGCACCGCCGCGCCGCGCTCCGCGTAAAACTCGTCCAGCGGATAAATATCCGAAAAGACGGGCGGCGGCGCGGGCGGCGGCATTTCTTCCCTGGTTGCGTTCATCTTCAGGCGTATCTGGCGTTCTTGTGTTCGGGGAGGAAAAATTCGTGCAACAGCCTGTCCACCTGGAGCAGCCCGTCGCGATTCAACACCACCGCGCCGTCCTCGATCCGCCCAAACCCCCAGTCCTGCAAGGCGCGGAGCGGTTGGGCAAAACGCTGGCGGACATCGACGCCGAATTTTTTCTGGAAATAATCGCAACGGGCGCGGCCGAGCTTGAGTTGCAAAATAAACTCGCGGATCAACCGCTCGTCGCGGCCCGGGGTCATGGCCCGGGAAATGGGAAACCGGCCCGAATGCACGGCGTTGACGTAGGGCTCGAAATCGTGCTGGTTTTGGTAATGCGTCCCCTGGAGATGCCCGAAGGAGGCCACGCCCAAACCGATCAAGTCCGCGCCCGCCCAAAGACGGTCGCGATAGAGGAAGCGGGCCGATTCCTTATGTTTGACAGCGGTGTAGGCGCTGCCGACGGTGTAGCCGGCCCGTTCCAGTTCGGCAAAGGCGGAGGCGACCCAGCCGCGTTTGGTCTCCCAATCGGCCACGGGGGCGGCCAGTTTGCCGGCGGCTTTCATTTGCTGGTAGATGGTGGTGTTGTAGGGCACTTCCATTTGGTAAATGGTCACGCTGTCGGGCGACATCTGGATGGTTTTGCGCACGTTCTCGCGCCAGTTGGCATCCGTCTCCCCGACCATGCCGGCGATGAGGTCAATGTTGATCTGGGGAAAGCCGAGTTCGCGGGCATAAGACCAGGCGCGGGCAATTTCCTTGCTGTGATGGGCCCGGCCGTTGATTTCCAGGATGTGATCGTCGAAGTTTTCCACGCCCAAACTCAAACGGGTGACGCCCAGTTCGCGAATGGCTTTCAATTTATGGCTGGTCAACGTGCCGGGTTCGCATTCGAAGGTCACTTCCTCCGCCTCGTCCCAGGAAAGCAGCGCCTTCATCGAGCCGGCCAGATGTTGGAGCTGATCAACCGACAAATAGGAAGGGGTGCCGCCGCCGAAATAAACGAAGTTGGCCTTGCGCCCGCCGAGGATCGGTTGGGCGGCGTAGAGGGCCAGTTCCTTCAAGGCGGCGTCGATGTAGCCGCGAATGGCGGTGGAATCCTTGTCCGTATAGACTTTGAAATAACAAAAATGGCAGCGCTTGCGGCAAAAGGGAATGTGCAGGTAAATGCCCAGGGGCGCCAGCGGGGAGCCGGGCGGCCGTTGCAAGGCCGCCAGAACATCCGGCACAAACTCCGGCTTCCAAAAGGAAAAGGGCGGGTAATTGGACACGAAATAATTCCCCACGGTCGTTTGCTTTTCAAGGGCCGGGGCGGGGGGCTTGACTGTTTCCGCCGGGGTCATAATGACATCCTCTTAATGGCTTTATTCCTAATCCTAATCCTAATCGCAATCCCCATCCATGCTGTTTTCTTGATCATAACGTTTCTCAGTTTGATTTTTGGCCGAAGCAATAGACGCTGCCGTCGTCGCATCCCATCACTATTTTTTCGGCGGCGACGGCGGGGGAGCTGACGACCGGCTGGCCCAAATCATAGGACCAAAGTTGCTTGCCGTCCGCCAGCGCCAGCATATAGACGCTGCCGTCATCGGAGCCGAAGATCACATGGCCGGCCGCCACCACGGGCGAACTTTCAATTTTGCCGCGCGTGGCAAATTTCCATAAATTCGCGCCATTGGACCGCTGGAGACAGTGCATCGCCTTGTCAAAACCGCCGAAGACCACGCGGTCCGCCGTGACGGCGGCGGAGGCCATGTAGGGAAAGTCCAGGTCGTGATAACGCCAGGCCACCGCGCCGGATTGGAGGTCCACGCAAAGGAATTCATTTTCATAATGGCCGAAGTAGGCGTGATCCCCCGCCAGCGCCACCGAGGCGGCAATGTAGGCGCCGGCGTCGATTTCCTTGATCTTGCGCCCATCGGCCAGGGAAAGCACGTGGAGCAGCGCGTCGCATCCGCCAAAAACCGTCCGGCCATCGGCGACGGCGCAGGAGCCGTTGATGTAGTTGCCGGTTTCATAAGTCCAGGCCGCGCTCCCGTTGCTGGCCGCCAAACAGTACAGTTTAAAATCATAACTTCCAACAAGCACGCGCAACGGGCCGTCCCTGGAAGAAGCGATGCTGGCTGAAGCCACAATTTTCCCTTCGGTTTCATGCTTCCAAAGCGGCTGGCCGGATTTGGCGTCAATGGCATAAAAAATCCCCTCGCTGGTTCCGACAAAGACCGTGCCATCGGCCAGGAGCGGCGGCGCCAGCACCGCCGAGCCGGCCTTAAAAGCCCAGACTTTCCCGCCCGAAGCAAAATCGAGCGCATACACCTGGCCGTCATTCGATCCGATAAAAACCCTCCCGCCGCCAATGACCGCCGAGGATTTGACCGGCCCGCCGGTTTTGAAATTCCAGAGCAGGGCGGGCTGATCGGGCACCGTGCCGCCAGCCACGCCGGTCAGGGCCGGGTCGCCGCGAAACATCGTCCACTGGCCCGCGCCGGCGGCCTTGGAGGACAATGCCGCCGCCGCGGCGGTGGCGGGAAGGGAGGCATTGGCGAGGCAAATGACCAGCGCCAAGACGCCAGGAACCGCAAGAGCGGGACCCTGTTTTTTCGGATGTCGCATCGAATGAATATCGGCAGCAGAAAGCATCGTGCCGGGAGGCCGGTTTGGCAAATAAATAATACTACTTACACGTATTATGTGGAAAGGCTGAAGGCTGAAGGCAAAAGGCTAAAGTCTGAGACGACGCAAGGCTCCATTACGGCTGCTGATGGGTTGACGGGCCAGCCTGCTTGTTTCAGAGTTCCAGAGCGTGTTTTAAAAATAGGATTCTTTGAGCAACCGCCGCCAAATGGCTCGGCAGGAGCCTCGCCCTACCGAGGCATTTGTGGTAGGGCGAGGCTCCTGCCGAGCCGGGGCGTTTTAAAAGAATGAGATTTTTAAAACACGCTCTCAGTTCCGCTCACCGCGCCTGGCGCAGGTAACGCAGGCTCTGGGGAATCTGTTGTTCGGAAACGTCCGATTCATCCTCGATGAAGTACCACTTCACCCCCACTTTTGCGGCGGCGCGCAAAATGGCGGGCAGATCGAGCTGGCCCGTGCCGAACACCACATCGTTGCTGTCCGGGGAACTGCCGGTGAGCAGGCCGGTGGGCGTGCCTTTTTTCATGTCTTTCAAGTGCATCAACGCCCAGCGCGCAGGGTACTTCTCCAGCACCTGCACCGGGTCCCGGCCGGCATGAGCGATCCAGAATATGTCCATTTCAAACTTCACCTGGCCGGGATTGGTCTCCCGCATCAACAAGTCGAAAAGCGTTCCATTCTCGAACGATTGAAATTCATAGCCGTGCGTATGGTAAAAGAAGACCATGTGATGCCGGGCGGCCAGGGCGCCCGCCCGGTTGAAAACCGCGATGGCCTGGCGGCACACGGCTTCGTCGAACGCCCCCTGGTGCGGAATCCAGGCGCACCCGACGTACTTCAAACCGAATGTTTCGGCCTCGGCCAGCACGCCCTCCGGGTCATCGCGCCATCGCTCGAAGGGAAAATGGCCCGAAACGGCCTCCAGTCCGTGCGCGTCCAGTTGCGCCTTGAACTCCGCGGGCGTCAATTTGTAAGTGCCGGCCAGTTCGACATATTGGATGCCCCAACTCTGCACCTCGGCCAGCGTGCCGGGAACATCTTTGCCCATTTGCGCGCGCACGCTCCAGAGTTGCAGACCGACGGGGCCTTTGCACAGGTGTCCGCCCATGCCGGCGCAGCCGGCGAGAAGCGCGGCCGCGCAAACCATCGCTCCCCGCGCGGCGGCGGCCAGGAAAATGGGCCGGCGGCGCGAGTCAATTATTTGTTTGGATGTCATAGGGAGCCATGATGGTGCTGGAGCTGCCTTGTTGTCCATAGTTATTGTCGGGAAAATGACTAATGACGAAATCCTAATGACCAATCAATGCCCAAATGACCCAATGACGTAATTTCGTCATTCGTGCTTTGACATTAGTCATTCTGTTTTGCCTTGCCAAAACGTCCGTCTGCTTGAACATGCCGCCGTGCCTGAGAACAGCGCCAGAATTGTCCGGCCCTTGTGGCTGCTGATGCGGATCAATTCCCTGCAAGGCTGGCGGCGGCTCAAATCCGTCCACTCAACCTCGGCGCCCCTGGCTTTGACCATTGGATTGTTCGTGGTGGCTTACCTGGGCGTTTCGTTTGTGCTTTTCCACCGCGGCCTGCGGTTTCTCAATAACTTTCCCGCCCTGGGCCCGCTCCTGACCGAACGGCTCTTTTTTCTGCTCTTTGTCTTTCTGCTCGTCCTGCTGGTCTTCAGCAACCTGGTCGTCGTTTATGCCAATTTTTTCCGCAATCGGGAAACCAGCTTTTTGATCAGCCTGCCCCTCTCTTCCCAAACCATCCATCGCTGGAAATTTATTGAATCCGTCCTCCTGGCATCGTGGGCTTTTATTTTCCTGATTGCGCCGCTCCTGGCTGCTTACGGATTGATGCGCGGAGCGCCGTGGCACTTTTACCTGATGACGGTGGCGGCGCTGGCCCTGTTCATCGTTTTGCCCGGCGTGGCCGGCGCCTGGGCGGCCATGAACCTGGCCCGGTACCTCGACCGCCGCTCCTTTCAGATCGCGGCCATCCTCCTCACTCTGGCCGTCCTGACCTTGATGGCGGTTTGGTTCCGCCCGGAAACCCTGACCGACACCTCGAGCGACCCGCGCGTCCTGGCCACGCTGGACAAACTGCTCATGCGCACTCATTTTGCCGAATGGCCCTGGCTGCCCAGTTATTGGCTGTCCGCCAGCGTTCTGCAATGGTCGGAAGGCGCCTGGTCCGCCGCCGGATTCTTTCTGCTCGTCCTGCTCAGCCACGTTCTGTTCTTCGGCTGGCTTTCCTTCAACTGTTCCGGAAAGCTTTTTTACGAATCCTTCTCCACCGTGCAAAGCCGCGAAAGCATCTTCGCGCGCTGGAATTGGTTTCGGCGCCGGCGCCGGCGCAATGTTCCCATTGACTGCGCGGCGGGACCGGTGGAGAAGTTTTTCCGGCTGGCGCACCCGGGGCCGCCCGACGTTCTGGCCCTGCTGGTCAAGGACGCCCGCATGTTCTGGCGCGACACCACGCAATGGGGGCAAACGCTCGTTCTCTTTGGCCTGCTGGCCGTCTATGTCATCAACCTGCGCCATTTCTCGCAGGAACTGACCAATGCATTTTGGCTCCACCTGGTTTCCTATTTGAACCTGGGGGCTTGCGCGCTGAACCTGGCCACCCTGACCACGCGCTTTGTCTTTCCCCAATTCTCCCTCGAAGGCAAACGGCTCTGGATTGTCGGGATGGCCCC
>Ga0326728_10017616_pt1 | contig 14256 bp, 9 predicted proteins | sample MB3enrmetagenome_FD_207602 | JGI IMG/M metagenome (GOLD analysis project Ga0326728, IMG submission 207602) | Lab enriched peat soil microbial communities from McLean, Ithaca, NY, United States - MB31MN | ecosystem: Environmental > Terrestrial > Soil > Wetlands > Peat | place: USA: New York...
AGCGTGAAGAAAAATCCCTCCAACGCTTTGGCACTTTTCTATGTCCATGCTACGGTATCCTGGTAAAATTCAAATTCTAAGGGCGTCCTTGAGTCCTCGGGAGCAGGCTTGTAGACAACGGAATCCTTCTTCTTAGAGGGACGGAGCCGAGGGCTCCCCAAAATGCAGTTTGTTCCAGCTACCTGTGCAAAACACTGGGCAGCATCAGGCGGGACCGCCTTCAAATGTCATGGGGAGGTCAAACATGCAGCGCGCATCCATGGTCCTTCCCTTCTGCTTGTTTACTCTCTTTGTGTCGAGCATCCCTGCTCCCAACCAGAACCAAAATGCAACTCTTTCCGGAATTGAGGATTGGATCAAGGGTGCCGAAAAGGGGAATGACGTCCTGCAATATGAGTTGGCAAAAGCATATCAGGAAGGACGTTGGATTCACGAAAACAAAGAGGAAGCGCTGAAATGGTATCGAAGGGCGGCGGAACAGGGAAACAGCAATGCGGAACGCGAACTTGCGGATGCCTATCTCAAGGGACAACTCGTTCAAAAGAACGAGGGAGAGGCACTGTCCTGGTACCGGAAGGCGGCAGAACAAGGAAACCTCGAAGCGCAATTTGCTTTGGGATCAATGTACTTGATGGGACTGGGGACGCCGCCGGATTATATCCAGGCATACATGTGGCTGGATCTGGGCTCGGTTGGGTCTGTCGACAAGCCGAATAAGAGAGTCACGGAGGTACGGGATTCCGTGGCCAAGAAATTGACATCCGAGCAGATAGCCGAAGCCCGGCAACTGGCAAGCGAATGGGTGACTGGATACATTCAAAGCATGGGCAACGGCCCATGCCGGATCGGCTGGGGAGTAACGGCTCCCGTGCCTTTGAATCAGCTTCTACCCCCTTATACGGATGCGGCTCGACAGGCCAAAGTTGAAGGCAAGATTTTCATCGAATTGATTATTCGAAAAGATGGAAGTATCGAGAGCCTGGGCCTTCTGAAGGGATTAGGGTACGGGTTGGATGAATCGGCTATCGGTATGGTTGAGAAAGAATGGAGATTCAGCCCGGGGACGTTTCAGGGCAAACCAGTGGACGTGAAGTGCACCATCGAGTTTTCTTTCAGGCCTTACTAACCGGATCAACTCAGGCGAATCATTTAGAAGACAAAATCATGATAATAATTGACCGGAAATTAGCTTTGAGTGTTTCGGAGTCAGCCAAAGCTTCAGCGCGGCTGCGCAAAAATCATAATTTCCACGCCGATTATGCGGATCCGGTAAACCGCATGTTGAACGCCTTCGAACCCGGGACCTACGTGCGCCCCCACAAACATGAATCGCCGGACAAATGTGAAGTATTCATTGTCCTGACCGGGAGAGCGCTCGTAATTCAGTTTGATGACTCGGGAGCGATTATTGAGCACACTATTCTCGACAACGCAACCGGCACGTTCGGAGTCGAATTTGCACCGCGCGTGTGGCATACCATCCTTTCACTTGCGCCGGGGACCGTGGTTTACGAAGTCAAACCGGGGCCGTATGCTCCAATCGACGACAAAAACTTTGCCCCCTGGGCGCCGCCTGAAGGTTCCGCTGGATCCGCTGCCTATCTCGTTTCGATACTGAAAACCCTTGGCCTCGAAATGCACGAAAAATTTTCTTAACCTTTTTTGTGAGCTTCGTGTGTTTTGTGGCTAAAACGCGGTCATCTGCTATGTTTTTCCTATGCGCCTCGATTGCCGAGAATCAGATTCAATTCAGCTGGATAGCCGCCTGGTTGGTTAATCGAAACGGGAAAGCGACCTCAAGGGACCCATTGCCAAGGCCAGGGATCCGGGATGCGGGTTAGACGTCTATGTGAAACAGAGGCTTCTCAGCCGGGTTCAGTTCAGAAAGGCTGTTTAGGTCTCCCGTTCTGTGCGGGATTTGGCAACATCCTATATCCATGTTGCCTTTTCGTAGTAAACTCTCGCCTCTGAATCCTTGACGCTACCCGAAACATCCGGGGGTCAGAAGCTCGAAACGCTGCTTTCAAAGGCAGGATGTACTTTATTCTGCATATCCGCTCCGGTGCATCCATGCGACTGCCAATGGTCGTATCAACGTATGGTTGAGGAGGAAACCCCATGTCTCCCTTGCCCGCAAACCTTGTGTTTCTCTTAGCCGCAATTTGGAAGATCGTCCTGGGGGTTTTCGGAGTGGCAAATCTGATAATCGTACGCAAGCCAAACACTAGGGAATTTATCGGTAAACTGGAGCCCTGCCAGGGTTGGATCGGAGCCATATCCGTCTTGTGGGGTGCGGGGATCACCATCGTCGCCATTCTGGACGTGGAAATGATCCGCGATTCGGTGCCTATCTGGATCGAGTTCCTGGCAGGCGGTTTGGTCACGCTCGGCCTGGGTCTGATCTTAGGCATCAGGCTGTTAAAAAGCTTTATCCCACAGCCCCAAGCCGTGAGCAAAATCGACATGGCGGTCAGCAAGCTTGCGCCATTCCAGGGAATCCTCGGCTTGATCGTCACCGGGCTTGGCATCTGGGACCTGATTGCCGGACTCGGAAATCTCCTCGGATAAACCGTCCAACACTGCGCTGTTGCGCTCGGCAAAAATGACCCGGGGTTGCGGACAGGGTGAGCCCAAAACGGCATCCGGGGAGAACGAGAATTCTCAGCAGACGGTTTCTTCGGACTCAACTTCGGGGGAGCAGGGGAGATTTCACTTCCGCGTTATCCGGCCGCGTGAAATGGCAGCCATCCACCTTCCGTCCGCAAATGCTACGGTTCGAATGCATCCCCGGCAATTAAATCTGTTGCTGCGTCAAGGCCGTAGGAGGCCGATTGCCCGCCATATCCCCCCGGCATCTGCTGACCATCCATGGCACGGGTCAGGACCCTGAATAGCGAGAGCGTTGCAAAATCCGCGGCCCGATGGCTTGCGGAGCCGGCCTGTAGGCAATGAAATGCTCGTTACCCGAGAGGCGGGACCGGGGGATAATGGGAAAATGCCGCTTGTTCGGCCTTCTGTTTAGTCTAAGGGAGACCCTTTTGCGGCCTTCTCTTGGCCAAGCAATGCCTGGACGCGCCTTACGGTACCGCCAATCCCCGCATTCGGCACATCAATGGAAATGATTCTTCCCGATTTATCGAGCAGGATGCTCAGCGGGAAACCTGACAAGTTAAAACTGTGAGCAATCTCGCTTCCCATCCCTTTGTCTGCAATAGCCACAGGCCAGGGGATTTGATGCTCTGCCACAAATAATCGAACCAATGCCTCTGCGCTCTTTGTTCCTTGAGCTTCATCTAAGCTGATGCCTACGATTTCAAGCTGGGAACGGCTCCATTGACCATAGAAAGCTTTCATGTCGGGCACAATGGAGATGCAGGGAGCACAATAAGTGGTCCAAAATTCGAGCAGCAGAGCTCTTCCCCGCCAATGACGAAGGCGAGCACTTTTGCCATCGAGCATTTGCAAAGTAATATCCGGTGCTAGGTCACCAATTCGGAGGCGCGGTTTCGGATTGGCTTTTTGAGAAGAAACCTTTATGGTGATTTTGTCGCCACTATCAGATATTGCTGAAACTGCATAGGATTTGCCAGCCACCTGGAAAGGCTCGGCTCCCTCAAACTGCTCGTCAGAAATGAATGAGTCCTCAATCGTGCCATCCCCATCCAGATCAATACCCCAGGAAAGGCTGTCCACATTGCCGTATTCGCCTATGTTGTGAATTGCCACTGCATATTGCTGATTGCCAATCCGCAGGTGGCCAACTCGACAATACTCCGGCCTGAACATTAAAACAGTTGTGGACTTGGCTCCGCGCGTCCACTGGAGGCGAGTTAATGTATAGTTCAGCCAAACACCTGTTGTTGCCGCCGAAGGAGGAAGGGCAACGGCCATTTGCATCGAGCCATCCTCTCCCGGCTTCCAGTGGAAGACTCCGTCGTCCGTCAAATCGCCGTTGCGATTGATATCGATGTAGAGAAGCGGTTCGCTATTTGCGGCCTCATCAGCCACTACCGTAAGCAAGCCCGTGCTTTTCCCATCATCGAACGGCAATTGATAGTACTGAGGAACACTGCTTCGATAACAAGGCTCCTTTGAAATTTTGAGCTCTTCTTTCCGGGCTGAGCGAAAGAACCGATCGGCTTTTCGCAGATATTTGGGATCATTTGACAATCTTAATTCTGCAGAGAAACTTGTTGCAGCGCAAGCGTTTGAAAGCATTAAACCAAAACCAACTGCTCCGCTGATCCAAATAATCCAATACCATCTTTTGGCATGATCAAATTGTTTGAATTTCATTTGCACTTTTATCTGCCTATTGGAGCCAGGATACAAATCCCGCTCACTGTTAGTAGTTTCTGCTTAATCCCATCGTCAATCGGCTTGTTCCTCAACAGTAATATCCAAGATCCTATGGGCCTTCTTGAATCCTCGAGGCTCCCGGAAGCGAGCTTGTGAGGTGACAAAAGGCTTCTGATCAGAGGAACAAGGCCGGGAGATTACAAGAAGAATGCGACTTGCTCCATCCGCTTAATCACCCGGCCGTGTTGTCGCGATACTGAAAACTCGATTCCCCTGATGGGCCTTCGAGGATGTAACCCAGCCGATCTGCCGGCCGATTTGTCGGCGGCCCCATTCCTTCTCACATGGCGACTTCGGGGGGTCGGGGAGATTCGATCCTTTCCCGATCAGCGCGTTACTCATCCACGTCTTGCCGACTTCGCCGAACGGAGAGACTGCTATCAGGCACCCTCATCGTAGAGGGCAACGACGCCTGGGCCCACCCACAGAAGCCCATAGCGGCCGGCCAAAGGAGGGTGCCTTTCGGACACAACGCGGCGACCTTATCGTTCCGCATCCCGTGCACAAATCCATAAAATTTCTTTTTTTAGGAACGCTGAAATAACTGAACCCGTCCAGCTGAACCCGCATCCAAAATTACGAAGACTTCGCATGTGAAACCGGCATCGAAACGTATTGGCCAAATAAAACGGTCAAGTGGGTGATATTCAGTAATTAGTATTTGGTTTCCCAGGAGTGATTAAGGTTGGAAATGATGAACTGATCGCTTGGTCCGCATTTCTCACCAGGTTTTGCAGAAGACAGCACCGGTGGGCAAGGAGCAATGGCGCCTGGCGCCGCCGACAGGTTCGGATCGGCCACCGCAGCAAAAACCCTGTGTGAAATTCGGATTAATCCTGCAATCTGTTCATATTAGTGAAAATTGAGTTCATTTTCTCTCATCGAGCATCCCGTTGTGATGGGGTTGCCTGACGGACCCCATCGGGGATTCGATGCGCGGCGCAGCTCGATTGAAAATCGTCGAAGAAGATAGTGAAAGTGAATCATCCGCTGCGATATCTCAGACTGATTTTATATATAGGATATCTGGCTCTTCCCACCAGCCTAGCCGCCATCATCTTGCGTATCCCTCCATATGAGCATTTGATCCTGGAGCTGTTGTTTGTGGCGATGGCCGGTTACTGGTTGACGGTCAACAGCCAGAGAGTGTGTCACCCGATCATTAGATTCATCGTGGCGTTCATCCCGGCTTGCCTTATTTTCTTTTTCCAGTTCCTGGAGCTTATTTCCTACTACCTGCAAGGAGAATCCTTTAATGAGCGATTCTTCTTTCACTCCAACCTGGCCACTCTCAGGGTAGGATCGCGGGCTTATGGATGGATGGTGCTGGTGCCGATCGCCGTGACTGTCATTGCAGGAGGGATTGATACCCGGTTATGTCGAAAACCTGCCGCTCGCAAAGCCGGTCGAAGCCTGATTTCCGCATGGGTATTGGTTCTTCTGGCGGTTATTTTCCTGCCGAACGCCCCGAAAAACTGTGTTGCAGAATATCTCCGGATCACGCGGTCGCAAATGCCGGGCGATATGGATGCGATAAAAGATGAATTGAAAAAGAAACACGTCAATGTCGAGGCATTCACACAGCCTGGTGTCAAGACAGCGCTTCAGTCTGACCCGAAAAATCTGATCATGATATACCTCGAATCCCTGGAATCCTCCTATTTGGACGAAAAACAATTCCCAGACCTGGTTCCTAATATCAAACGAGCGATGGCGAACGGACTGGCATTTACCAACCTGCACCAGTATAGCGGGGCGGATTGGACCATGGCCGGCATGTTTGCTTCGCAGTGCGGCATGCCCTTAGCGGTAGTCACAGGAAATGATTCAATTTATGAAAACCGGGCGCTGAAAAACATCGTGGGGCTGGGTGATGTTTTAAATAAGGCGGGATACTACCAAACCTACATGGGGGGATGCGACCTTTCGTTTGCAGGGAAAGGCAATTTCTACTCGACTCATGGGTATCAGGAAGTCTTGGGGTATAAGGAGCTCAAAGCGAAGGTATCCGACCCTTCCTATGAAACAGGCTGGGGACTGTATGACGACACCCTGTTTGATATGGCAGCGCAGCGCTTCAATGCCCTGTCCAAACAACATGAGAAGATCAATTTAACGATGCTCTCCCTGGACACCCACCATCCTCACGGCGATGCCTCGCGCAGCTGTCCCGCATATGCTCATTCGAAAAACAGCATGCTGCAAGCCGTTCACTGCACCGATTTCCTGTTTGGAAAATTCCTGGAGTCCCTGAAACAGGGCAAAAACTATGACGACACCCTGATTTTTGTCATGAGCGATCATCTGGCAATGGAAAACGTCGCCATGCCGCTCTACGCCAAAACCGAGCGGAAATTGCTCGCATTTGCCCTCAATGCCGGGATCACGGGCAAAATTGACATGCGCGGCGCACATTTTGATATTGCGCCAACAATTCTCGACTTGCTTCATATTCAAACAGATGCGGTGTTCCCGTTGGGCCAGAGCTTATTAAGGCGGGAACAGCCGGACCGTTTTGCCCTCTTTCAGGGAAACGGTTATGAACAGCTGAATTTATTCCTTAAGGCCGCAGGCGACCGGCGCGAGTCCATTGATATCTGCGCCAAGCAGGGGATTACGGGCGCGAATATGCCGGATCATACAATCAGTATTGGAGGGCGCCGCATCGTCATGTCGTCGGGAGGTTACCCCACGTATCCGGAAGACGGTATTTTCATTATGAGATGCACATTGGACGGTCAGGTGCAGGAATACCAGATCGGGACAGAGGCGGATGCAGCAAATATGGTCCAGGCTTCTCCGGACGCTGTGTATTTTATGCTCACTCATAACGCTCAGATCCCCTTCAACCTTTTCCCCGGAAGGCCGGATGGGAATTGGCGGTGGTATTTGGGCAATCCTTCTTCGCTCGACGGAGCGACCGGAGAGGCTCCTCAATTCGGCCAAATCACCCTGGATTCAGTGCAGTGCCGGAACGTTCTGTCCACCGTCCGGCAGAGTTCCTCTCAGATATTTTTAATCAGGAAACAAGTTCAACGCCTCCACGAGCGTGTGCAGGCAGCTCAGAGTGAATTTGCGACTGCCTATGCTCACTTCTGCCCTGCCAAGGTCGACCTGGTTTCGAGCGGTTCCGCTAACGGTGAAAGCCACATCGCACTCGGTGATATGCTGCTGAATGCAGCGAAGGGGATCACGCTCGTGGCGGTCGATGCTTCCAGCAATAACGTTACGCATTATCGCTCTTATGACGTGGCCGAAGTTCCGCATCTGGCGGAGACTTTATCGGACACCCTGAACCGGCTGGAAAAAAATCGAATCGCATTCATTGTAACTCAGGGAGAGGTCGCGTTGCCGACACCGGTAATCGGGGCCTTGGAAAACCTGGGCGCCCAGCATGCCCGAAGGCTCGGCGCCGGAGAACCCTATATCCTGGTGGCCAAAGTCGGGGAGCGCGCTGTCTTTGAACAAACCGGAGAGCTTGGGACGACGATCAGCAAAACTTTTTTTGAATACGATGATGAAGGGAATGCCGGTATCATCAAGCAATTATGGAATGGAAGCACCATCACCATGCAATCGGCTTCGGCGGGCGAAGGCAGAAGCTATGTGCTTATCGACAATATTGAAGTTCCGCGTATCGGAAGGGGATTCAATGTCTTCATTCTGGATGCCGCGACCAAAGCCGTCAAATTAAGGGCCGACTTCGATACTTACGGCGATGCGGGAGCAGCCGCGAGACTGTGCGAAACGCTCCAACGGGCGATGCGGGATGATATCGTTATCGTGCTTGCGAACGATACGGCTGCAGGCGGCCAGTCGGGGGACAGAATTCCTGAAAGCCTGGAGGCCGTCTTCAAACGGTTGGGCGCCATGAGTGCAGGCGCGATCAGGTTCAGGACACCGTATCTGTTTCTCACAAAGGTCGGTAGCGGCCTTCGCATCGAAAAATGGTCCCAGACCGAAGGCATTCTCCACGCCGAACTCACGCCCCAGGAAGTCCGGATGTTGTTTCCCCGCTCCGTCCATGCGCCCTTGCCTGAATTTATGCCCATCCAATTGGGTGCCGCCGCCCGGCGGGATGCAAAACAGTTAGTGCGTCAAAAGAATTAAAATGATCGTGGATTCGCGGTTTGCTTTTTCCTGTCTTGTGCCGGGAAGGACCCACAAATTGGGACGACACGGAATGAGTTACGTTTCTCTTTTCCCTGCCGGACAAGGCGCTTGTCACCTTATTAAAATGAAATCTTTCGAGTGCCTCGATAAGATCGTTTTCACCAGAAGGGAAGCGATCTCAGGAAGCGTGCCTGGGGTGTCGGTTTTCCATTGAATGGGAATCATTGGGTGTGTGGTTCCGGGGGGGCGGAACCTAACCGCCGACACACGTCTCTCCCGTTTAATTCCTCCGAAACGCATTCTTTTCCCCCACAACCGGCACGAGGACTACGGGCAAAATTTCTTCTGGCGGCTCTCACGGGCCCTTGGTTTGTGTCCATTCAAGCCGGTGAGGCCCCGGGGAAATTGCGGTGGTATGCATCCGCTTGGGCAAATCAGCGTGTGAAATAGACAACCGCCAGGACTATTCCGATCGAGACAACCGTCCATCTCAGTGTATCGGGCTTGATGTGACCTGCCAGGCGGCCTCCAAGAGTTCCGCCGATCAATGCTCCCGCGGCCATCACGAGCGCAATAAGCCATACAATCCTGCCCGAAAAGATGAAAACGACAGCCGCCGCACCATTGGCACCGAAGGCCACCGTCTGTTTAATTGCGTTCAGCCGGGTTAAGTTGTCATTAATCAACCACCCCAACAGAGACAACACGACGACGCTCATGGCAACGCCGAAATAGCCTCCATAGATGGCTGCCAGGCCGACCATAAGAACCGCCCAGATCTCGGGTTTGGGTTTCGCCTCCTGTTGAATAGAAAGCCGCAAGAACCGCACTCGAATTAGACCCTGAACTGCAATCAGGCTAGAGGCCAGCAGGATCAGATAGGGCAACAACGCCTGAAAAGCCCGCTCTCCTGTCCGCAGCAGTAAGATACTGCCTATTAAGCCCCCGGCGGCGCTTGTGCTCAGAAATATCCAAAATCGCCTTCTCTGGCCGGTCAAATCCTTGAGTTGCGCGAGGATTCCTCCTATAAATCCGGGGCATAACGCCACCGTGTTCGTGACATTCGCCGTGATAGGCGAGATACCCATGGCCAGCAGCGTTGGGAAAGTGATCAAGGTGCCGCCGCCCGCGAGCGCATTGATCACGCCTGCTGCGACAGCTGCAAACCCAACCAGCACGAAATCTAACCCGCTCAATTTTGGTCTCGCAAATTCGGCTCAATGGAAATGCTCGCCCATTTCGCTGACGGCTTTCGATTCAACAGCTTCAGCGAAACAGACACCCTCACCGGGCAAGCACAACTCTAATTTTCCTTGCCCTCTTCAGCAACCTGAATTTCGTGCCATTCATCCCGCCTCATTCTCTCCCCGAGGAGATCAAAGACATAGGACATCGATCCGTGAATTACAGGCTGTCTGGATCACTTCCTTGAACGCCACTTGGACGCAGCCGGAACCGTTGCTGAACATTGGACGATGAATCGATTCTTTTTTGACCGGGAGCCTGCGCAGAAACAACTTCGCCTATTGGCGCGACCCGCTCCACCCTCCATGCTGGAACTTATTTGCGCATGACCTGCAGGTGAGATAACATGCCTGGTTTATTAAATAGATATGAATCCGTCCTTTTCGCGCGCATGTCACAATCCCGCATAGGAGTCTCATCCTTTTCCGAAATACGCAAGTACAGAAAGGAGTAGCCATGAAACGCATGGGCATAGCAAGGATGATCTTGGCTGTGTTTTGTATCTCAGTCGGGACAGCTTCACCGCAATCGACGCAAGGCATGCCGGTCTCAGACCTTGTAAGCAAATCAACAAAGGCAATCGGCTATCAGGTCGGGGGCGGCCCCACCAAGGTCGATATGAAGGGCACGAGCCTGATGCAGCAAGCAGGCGGGGAAGCCAAAATTCAAGCCCAAAAAGGCATAACAAAAATCGAGGTTTCGGTTTTTGGAATGGGACAGCCTTCGAAATTTGGTGCAGAGTTTCTGACCTACGTGCTCTGGGCTGTGTCTCCGGATGGCCGTACCAGCAATATAGGGGAGATCCTGACCAATAATCTCGGCCAGGGCAAGCTGCAAGCCACTACGCAGCTTCAGACGTTTTCCCTCATCGTCACGATCGAGCCTTATTTCTCCGTACAACAGCCCAGCGAGCTTGTGGCTCTTGAGAACGAACTCCGGGAAGATACGAAGGGAAAAATCTTCGAGGTCAGCGACTACAAGCTGATGAAGCGGGGCCAATACCAGAAGATGGGAAATCCCTTGGCCTTGTCGCCGGATCTAAAGAGGGTACCCCTGGAAATGTATGAAGCCCGCAACGCCGTGGACATTGCGAGGAATAATCAGGCAGAGCAGTATGCCGGCGAGATCTTCGCCAAAGCCAAAACGGCGCTAAAGACAGCGGAAGATCTGCTGGACAGCAAGTCAAATAAAAAGGAAATCGTCTCTAGGGCTCGAGAGGCGGTCCAATTTTCGGAAGATGCGCGCTCCCTGGCGGCCCAGCGGCAGGAAGAGGCGCGGATAGCGAAAGAACGCGAAGAAGCGGCTGCCACGGCCAGAGCTGCGGCCGAAGCCAAGGCGGCGGAGGCGGCGTCTGAAGCCAGGCGGAAGGCCGACGAAGAAGTCCGCCGTCAGGCTGAACTGGCAGCGGCACGCGAGGCTCAGATGAAGGCGGAGGCGGAGTCTGCGGCATTGAAGGCAAAAGCCGAGGCGGCCGAGGCCAAAGCGGAGGCAGATGCAGCGGCGGCTGCGGCTAAAGCGGAGGCAGATGCAGCGGCGACCAAGGCTGCGGCTGAGCAGGAGGCTCTCCGGGCCAAAGAAGCGGCTGCCAGGGCGGAAGCGGAACGCGCACGCCAGGAGGCGGAGAAGGCAGAGCGCGACAAACAGGAATTGCGGGCCAAGCTGCTGGAGCAATTCAATCGCATCCTCGAGACACGCGACACGCCGCGAGGGCTGGTCGTTACGATGGCCGACGTCTTGTTCGATACCGGGAAATATGATCTTCGTTCCACGGCTCGCGAAAAGCTTGCTCGTCTCTCCGGCATTGTGCTGGCCCATCCCGGATTGTTGCTGCAAGTGGAGGGACATACCGACAGCACCGGCGGCGAAGAACTCAACCAGAAACTCTCGGAACGCCGTGCCGGCGCCACGCGCGACTACCTCATCCAGCAGGGTTTGGCTGAAGCAACCATCACGGCCGCGGGATTCGGGAAGACGATGCCGGTTGCGGACAACAGCACCGCCGATGGGCGGCAAAAGAACCGGCGTGTTGAGATCATCATCGGGGGGGAAGTGATTGGGGCAAAAATCGGCAAGTAATACTCAAAGCGGCTTCTCATCGCATAAGTTCCAGGTTTTGGGGTTTGGACCCTGAAACTGTTTTCGGTCTTATCCCTCACCAGCTGTGGCTGCGCCGCTCGTTGCCTGACACATCTGTCGCTACAGAAGCGCGTCGGGTCATCCGTCTTTCTGGATGTGTTGCACCGAAGCGATTGCCCTCGCCCCAAAACGCCGCCGCGCTCATCGATATTCCGATTTCTGTGGCTGGCACATCCCGGGAGTGAGATTGATTCAACCTCCCAAGATACGGCAATTGAGGTTGAGAATTCCCGGCGGATGGTTTCCTCGGACGCGACTGGGGAGTATGGGTTTATCCCCCGACCATCAGTGTTGGATTGCGGGCGCCTCGGGCCAACGGCTATCAGGACGCCGAGGTGGAGCCTGATTCTTTCCGAGACGGGCCGCCGATATTTCAGCGTAAATAAAGTTCTCGGGCGGCACGGGAGAGCCGTAGAGTCGCTTAAGCAAGGAGAGTTGGCCTACATGCGTCATGGCATCCGAAAACGGACCCTGAAGCAGTTGAAGCTCGTCGATCTCAAGCAAGGGAGCGTCGCTGTCAAGGAGTCTGGCCACATCCTCAATGAGGGAATGGAAGCGATCAATTTCCGCCTCAATATCGGGAAGCGGCTCCGGGGTATAGGTCCCACCGATAAAAAAAGTCCGAGCGTAACCCAAGACGCTGGTCATGTGACGAAGGATCGCTTCTGGGGTGCGCACCTGGTTTCCCGGCGAAAATTTCCAATAGTCCCCCGGAGCGCCACGGATCGCCTTTTGAGCATGATAGGCAACAGAAGCGAGATAATGCCTCAATATTTGACGCTCGGGATTGCGGCTCATCAGATTCTCCTTATTGAAAGCGCAATATAGAAAACTTGGGACGAATGTCAAGTGCCGAGCGGGAAGAGATATCATTGCCTTCCCGGGGGGCGACCCCTTCCGATCTCCCCGGCCGGGGCTCCGCATTTATCCATCATTCTGGAAAGGATAAGTTGCCCGCCTCGTTGTTGGGATGATTGGCACGATTAGCCGGGCTTCGCACCGGTGACACCGCTCAGACAAAAACGGCCGGCAGTTGCATGAAGGTGCGCGCAGCGGCATAAATCATCGCCGGCAGTTTTCACTTAGATGTTAAAATGGCGCAAGACTGGAAAATCAAGAGGAGTGGCGAAATGGGCATTTGGGACAAAGTGCGTGGCGAACTCATCGACATCGTGCAATGGATCGATGACACGAATGACACAATGGTTTATCGCTTCGAGCGCTACAACAATCAAATCAAGTATGGCGCCCAATTGACTGTCCGGGAAGGGCAGACAGCGGTATTCGTGAATGAAGGAAAAATCGCGGATGTTTTCCAGCCCGGCCTGCACACGCTGGAAACCAAGAATCTGCCGGTGCTCTCAACCCTTCAAGGTTGGAAATACGGATTCAACAGTCCATTCATGGCTGAGGTCTACTTCTGCTCCATGCGGCAGTTCACGGATCTCAAGTGGGGCACGATGAATCCGATTATGATGCGCGACGCGGAATTCGGCCCCGTGCGCCTGCGCGCTTACGGCACCTATGTCGTGAGAGTAAGCGATCCGCAAGTCTTGATCCGCCAAATCGTTGGTACCGACGGTCGATTTACGGTCGAAGAAATCGTCGACCAGCTCCGGGACCTGATCGTCTCGCGCTTCGCGGAGATAGCCGGCCAGAGCAAAATTCCAGTTCTCGACATGGCTGCGAATTATGGAGAGATGGGGAGTTTCCTGGTCCAGAAAATCGCCCCGGAATTTAAAACTTACGGACTTGATCTGGCCAAACTGCTCGTGGAAAACATTTCGCTGCCCCCATCGGTCGAAGAAGCGCTCGACAAGCGTACCAGCATGGGTGTGGTCGGCAATCTTGCGGCCTATACTCAATTCAATGTCGCTAATTCAATTCCGGACGCCGCCAAGAATCCCGGTGGTCTGGCCTCTGCCGGAGCCGGTCTCGGCATGGGGATGGCCATGGCAACGCCGATCGGGCAGGCGCTTGCCGGACAACAACCGGCAGGATCCGCTTCGGCAGGAACACCTCCGCCGGTTCCAGGCGCGGCTTCCTACTTCGTGGCAGTCGAAGGCAAGCAAACGGGGCCGTTCGACATGCAAACGCTCGGCTCTCAAGTTGCAACTGGCCGGCTGACGCGACAGACACTCGTTTGGACTCAGGGAATGGCGCAATGGACGCCGGCCGGGCAAGTTCAGGCACTGGAAATGATTTTTGCAGACGTTCCGCCTCCGCTGCCGCCGAATTCGTGAGGCGCCTTGGCTTTCGTCTAACCTTCAAATTTAGAAACATTCAATGGAAAAACAGGCACCCGCAGACGAGTCGGTAAAAACGGAGCAACGAACCTGTGGCCAGTGCGGCGCAAAGCTGGATTTCGCTCCTGGCACTTCGGCCCTCAAATGCCCTTATTGC
>Ga0326728_10017617_pt1 | contig 14256 bp, 10 predicted proteins | sample MB3enrmetagenome_FD_207602 | JGI IMG/M metagenome (GOLD analysis project Ga0326728, IMG submission 207602) | Lab enriched peat soil microbial communities from McLean, Ithaca, NY, United States - MB31MN | ecosystem: Environmental > Terrestrial > Soil > Wetlands > Peat | place: USA: New York...
GATGCCGCTCGCTGATGCCGAGTTCGCGCGCAACGCGCCGCATGGAGGCTCTCGGGTCCTCCGCTCCATCTCGGCAGCGAGTAAGCCCTCGTATATAATCGAAATATGGACAAAATAACACTCCAAGGGAGTTGGACTCTCAAGCGCCTTTCGAACGGCAGCTCGCGTCCAATGACTGTGCCAGGGGACATCCTATCCTCCCTCGTCTCCTCGGGCGAAGCGCCCGACCCTTACTACGATCGAAACGAGCTCAGCCTCCAGTGGGTAGGCCGGGAGGATTGGCTCATCGAGCGCGACGTCGAAGTTCCCGTAAGCCTCCTTGAAGCAGAACGCATCTTCATCGAGCTCGATATGGTCGACACGATAGCCGACATCAGCGTAAACGGCGAGGTTCTCGGCTCGAGCGGGAATATGTTCACTTCTTTCCGCGCGGATACCAAGCGCCTGCTCCGCGCCGGCACAAACCACATAGCGGTCCTCATCCATTCGCCCGAGGCTACGGCCATGAAGGCCGCCGAAGCCCTTCCTTATCCTATCCCCGCCTCGGGCGCTCCCGTCTTCTCGCCCAACCGCAACCTAATCCGCAAAGCGCAATGCATGGCGGGCTGGGACTGGGGTCCCTGCCTCATGACCGGCGGCATCTACGACGGCGCTCGCCTGGTCGCCATCGACGGGCCCCGGATCGGGTACGTCACTACGCGGTCAAGGCGCGAGGGGGACACATGGCGACTTTGGGCTAACGTCTGGCTCGATTGCCCCGCCGACTGCGAGCTTGAGCTCGAGGTGAGCATAGCGGGCTCTTCCGCTTCGAGCCGCCTGTGCGCCAGTGCGGGGGAGTCGAGCGCGACCATCGAGATCGGGGGCATCAGCGCCGAGAGTTGGTACCCCGCGGGCTACGGCGAGCAGAGGCTCTACGAGCTCGCCATCCGCGCGAAACGCGCGGGGGACGGCGATTCCGGCGATGAGCTGCGCAAGCGCATAGGCCTGCGCGAGCTCAAGGTCGTCGCCCTGCCGGACGAGGTCGGCAGGAGCATGACTGTCACGGTGAACGGCCGGGCCATCTTCTGTAAGGGCGCCAACTGGATCCCTGCCGACGCCCTGCCCTCCCGCTGGAGCCGCGCGCGCTACGCCGAGCTTCTCGATTCGGCCATCGCAGCCAACATGAACTGCATCCGCGTCTGGGGAGGCGGCCGCTACGAGGCCGACGACTTCTACGAGCTCTGCGACGAGAAGGGCATCCTCGTCTGGCAGGACTGCATGTTCGCCTGCTCGATGTATCCCTCGGACCAGGCCTTTCTCGACCGAGTCGAGCGCGAGATACGCCATCAAGTGCGGCGTCTCCAGTGCCACCCTTCGATTGCCCTCTGGTGCGGCAACAACGAAAACCTCGGCGCCATCGGCTGGTACCCCGAGGCCAAGCAGAACTCGATGCGCTACATCGTCGATTACGACAGGCTCAACGAGGGCACTGTCGGCCGCGTCGTACGCGAGCTCGACCCCGATAGGGCCTGGTGGCCCACCTCGCCCTGCGGAGGCCCCTCAGACTACTCCGACAACTGGCACAGCGACGGTAAAGGCGACATGCACTTCTGGTCCGTCTGGCATGAGGGCAAGAACTTCTCCGAATACCTGAAGGTGACACCGCGCTTCTGCTCCGAGTTCGGATTCCAGTCCTTCCCCAACCCAGGCACAGTCGCCTCCTTCGCGCCAGAGGGCGAACGCAACGTCACGAGTCCCTCCATGGAGCACCACCAGAAGAACAATCGGGGCAACACCATTATTATGGAGACCATGGCCCGCTACTTCCGCATGCCCGCGGGGCAGGTAGAGACCCTCTACCTCTCGCAAGTCCAGCAGGCCTGGGCCATCAAGACCGCGGTCGAGTATTGGCGGTCATTAAGGCCCGTCTGCATGGGCACCCTCTACTGGCAGCTGAACGACGTCTGGCCCGTCTCGAGCTGGTCGAGTCTCGACTATGACGGAAGCTGGAAGCTCCTCCACTATGAGGCCCGCCGCTTCTACGAGAGACTCCACCTCGAGCTTATAATAAAGGAAGGTTTTGTCACGGCCACCGCGGTCAACGACGAAGACAAATCCTACACAGGCCGTCTGGCGCTCAGGCTACGAGGCTTGGACGGCAAGGTCATCCAAGAGTACAAGGCCGAGTCCCTCCTGCCGCCCGATTCCGCGACCGAGCTCCTGAAACTCGAGGTAGCCAAACTGCCCGCCTCGATCGACACATCCTTTCTCGAGGCGAGGGTCAGCCTCGCCCGAGCCTCCTGCAGCGCAGAGCTCGAGGGCTCGGGCCTCAGCCGTAAGGCCTTCTGCTTCCTCACCGAGCCCAAACGCTGTTCACTCCGCGATCCCGAGTTCGAGGCTCGCATCGAAGAGGGGCCGAATGGTCCGGAATTGACTCTTCGAGCACAAGCCCCCGCCTTTTATGTCGCTCCTTGGCTCGACAGTTCGACGGAAATAAAAGGGCGATTCGAGGATTCGGGCTTTCACCTCATGCCGGGAGAGGAACGCCGCTTGCTATTCATTCCAGCCCGAGGCGCACCTATGCCGAGCGCCGAGCGGCTCGGGGCCGCATTGCGCCTCATGCACCTGCGCGCAAGCTACGAATAATCTCACCTACGTACTACAAGAGCCAGGTAAGTGTTTCAAAAAGGAACACCTATCTGGCTCTTTTTATACAACTGGCTCAAATTATCCATATATATAAGAAGCATCAGCTCTTCATACGTATATCATCCTGCGCTGGAATCATAAGCAAGGTAACGTTAATACTTTATTTGATATGGAGTTAGCATAATATGCCGCATGTCGAGTGCAATTTGGCACGCATCCTGCTTTATTACTAGTGAGCGCCGCAAGGGCTCTGCCTACAGCGTTACAAGGACCGCGTTGCGGCATAGGACGCAGAGGCGAACAGACTAATTATGGAGGGTACTGATATGAAAAGCATGACTGTCTACGGTTTAAGAGCTGACCCCTTCGACATCCTCGACTCGGTCTTCGATCGTGATTATTTTCCCGCTCCCGCCGCCCGCAGTCCCGTGGCGGATGTTCGCGAAAGGGACGGGCACTATATCATCGATGCCGAGCTTCCCGGAGTATCCGAGAAGGACCTCAAGCTCGAGCTCAAGAACGGTCTCCTCACTCTTTCCACAGAAAAGAAGGAAGAGCAGACCGACAAGGACAAGGATGGCACGTGGATCCGCCATGAGAGGCGCGACAGCTACTTCTCGAGGAGCTTCGAGCTCCCCGATGACGCCGACGGCGACAAGATCGAGGCCAAGTTCAAGGACGGGCTCCTGACTATCGAGCTTCCCAAGAAGGCCGAGTCTAGCCCCAAGCTCGTGCAGATTAAGGTAGCATGAGCTCCGGGAAGAAGGCGCCAGGCATAGTGGCAGGCCGCGTCCTAAGCGGCCTGCCACTTCTATGCTCCAGGGCGCTCACTAGCTTGAGGACTGCCTTCGCCCCTTCCCCCGCGATCGACATAGACGAGCTGCTCCAGCGCTTGGGAAAGAGTACAAACAGTTATCAACACTAGCATCGTAGCCATCCGGCGGGTGGCTTTCTGTTTTAAGTTGCTTGACGCATCCAACCAACCAGAGGTATTCTGGAACGATGAATTACGGCCACTTCGACGATGCCCACCGCGAATATGTGATATCGCGGCCAGACACACCGCTCCCTTGGCTCAATTACATTGGCCAGGACGACTTCTTCGGTCTGTGCACCAACACGGCCGGCGGCTACAGCTTCTGGAAAGACTCCCGCCTGCGTCGGTTAACGCGCTACCGCTACAACAACATTCCCTACGATTTGGGCGGACGCTACATCTACGTCAACGACGGCGGTTCGGTATGGAACCCTGGCTGGATGCCCGTCAAGGCCAAGCTCGACTCCTACGAGTGCCGACATGGCATGGGCTATTCGCGCATCGTGGGCAGCAAGGACGGCCTCGAGGTAGAGATGCTCTTCTTCGTTCCGCCCGGCCGTAACGAGGAAGTGTGGAAGATCACGGTCCGCAACAAATCCGGTGCCGTCAAGAAACCCAAGCTTTTCGCCTATCAAGAGTTCTGCTTCTACGAAGCCTTAAACGACATGACCAACTATCAGCGCACGTGGTCGATAGGAGAGGTCGAGGTCGAAGGAAATGCTATCTACCACAAGACCGAGTATCGAGAGCGGCGCAACCACTACGCCCTCTTCGCCTGCACTCGGCCCGTCGCGGGTTTCGACACCGACCGCGATGCCTTCGTCGGCCTTCACAACGGACTGCATGAAGCCACCGCGCCTTTCGCGGGAAAGTGTTCCGGCTCGATGGCCTTCGGCTGGAACCCGGTCGGAGCTCTCGAGGTGGACCTCGAGCTCGCACCGGGAGCCGAGGAGAGCTTCGCCTTCGTCCTCGCCTACGTCGAGCAGGGAGAGGCGCCTAAGTTCGACAAACCCTTCGTGATGAACAAGGAAGTCGGCCATGCGACTCTCGCTCGTTACTCGAAAACGAGCGACATCGACGCAACCTTCGCAAAGCTCGGGGCTTTCTGGGACGGACTCCTTGCCAACTTCCAGGCTGAGCTCCCCGACGAGCACGCTAACCGCATGCTCAACGCTTGGAACCAGTATCAGTGCATGGCGACCTTCAACCTCTCGCGCTCGACCTCGATGTACGAGACGGGCATAGGCAGGGGCATGGGCTTCCGCGACTCGAACCAGGACTTACTCGGCTTCATGCACATGATCCCTTCCCGAGCCCGCGAGAGGATCCTCGACATAGCCTCGACGCAGCTCTCCGACGGGACCTGCTACCACCAATACCAGCCCCTCACTAAGAAGGGCAACGCCGAGATCGGCGGCGACTTCTACGACGATCACCTCTGGCTCGTCCTCTCGACCTGCGCCTACATCAAGGAGACGGGAGACCTCTCAATCCTGGACGAGGGTTGCGGCTACGCGGACAAAAAGTACAAACTGGGCGCGGACGGCAAGAAAATCAAGGCCGAGAGTCTCCTTCACCACCTTGAGACTTCCATTGCCTACACGATGAAGAAGCGCGGCCCCAACAAGCTGCCCCTCATCGGCCACGCCGATTGGAACGACTGTCTCAACCTCAACTGTTTTTCCACCGAGCCAAACGAGTCCTTCCAGTGCGCGGGCGACGTTAAGGACTCCAAGGCCGAGTCGGTGATGATCGCCGGCCTCTTCCTCTATGCGAGCCGCGAAATGGCCGCGTTATACGATTTCATGAAGCGCCCGGACGATTCCAAGCGGATGATGAAATCCCGCGCCGAGATGATGGACGCCGTCGAGCACGCTGGATGGGACGGTGAGTGGTATCGCCGAGCCTATGACGCGGCAGGGCGGCCTATCGGATCGAAAGAGAACGAAGAGGGCAAAATCTTCATCGAGAGCCAGGGCTGGTGCGTCCTAGGCGGCGCGGGCGCGGACGACGCTCCTGAGGCGACCCGCGGCCGCGCGCGCAAGGCCATGGCGAGCGTGGACAAGTACCTGTATACGCCCAAGGGCGTCGTGCTGCAGCAGCCGTCCTACTCGACCTACCATCCCGAGCTCGGCGAGGTGACGAGCTATCCGCCCGGGGTCAAAGAAAACGGGGGCATCTTCAGCCACAACAACACTTGGATACACCTCGGCTGGTGCCTCTTGGGCGAAGGCGACAAGGCCCTCGAGTACTACCTCTCGATCTGCCCCAGCGCCAAGCAGGACGAGATCGACATCTACCGCTCCGAACCCTACGTCTACGCGCAGATGACCGCGGGCAAGGACGCACCTTGCTTCGGCGAGGCCAAAAACTCCTGGCTCACCGGAACGGCGGCCTGGACGCTCGTCGCCCTCACCCAGGGCATACTAGGCGTGAAGCCCGGCTACGAGGGCCTCGTCGTCGATCCCTGCATCGCGAAGAAATGGAAAGGGTTCAAGGCCACGAGGAAGTTCCGCGGGGCCGAGTACCATATCGAGGTGAAGAACCCTAAGGGCGTCTGCAAGGGCGTCGTCTCGGTGAAGGTAGACGGCGCGGTTATCGAGAGCGTGAACAAGGCGGCCCTGCTGCCGATCTTCCCGCAAGGAACCAAGCACGAAGTAGAGATCGTCCTCGGCTAGCGACGACGGACATCGCCTGGCGGCAATGGACAAAAAAATATCGGCCATGGCATCATACGCCATGGCCGATATTTTTCAGGGACAGAAGCTCGAGTATCCCGTCAGCTTCGACCTAAGAACCATCTACGTGCTTGCCGAGGGCGCAACGATCCGCGAGGACCTCGAGCGCATCCTGGCCGCGCGCGGCGTGAAGTGGACCCTCATGCAGGGCGATACCAAGAGCGGCGCCAAGTACGGCCGCTTCGGCGTGCGGCTCACGATGGAAAGCAGAGAGCAGATGTATGGCACCTACGAAGACATCGGCAAACTGCCGTACATCAAGACCGCGCTCTAGCCCGCGAAATCGGGCTAGGAGGACGTCCGCTCCATCACGATCCTCGTCGGGAAGGCGAGCGGAAGATGAGCCTCTTCGAGGCGCTTCAGCACTTCGAGGTTGACCGCGTTGAGCGTGCCGAAATAGTCGGCGCCTTTCTTTACAAACACGACGAAGGTGATATCGAAGGACGACTCGCCGAAGCCCATGAGCGAGGCGATCGTGCCTTTCTCGAGGCCCGCGACCGAATCGCCGACTTTCAGCAGTATGTCGATGGCGCGCTTCGTGCCCTCATAGCCGACCGCTGTGTCGAGCTGGATGACGCTCGTGACTCTCGTCTCGGGCTCGGAGCTCACGTTCTCTATCGCGCCCGCGGTGAAGACGGAGTTCGGCAGAGTGACTATGTGGTTGTCCAGCGTCTTGAGCCGCGAGGTGCGGATGCCTATTTCGACTATCGTGCCGTCGTAGCCGGCGACCTTGACGCGGTCGTTGATCATGAAGGGCTTGTCGACGAAGATCGCGACCGAGCCGAAGAAGTTGGACAGCGTGTCCTTCGCGGCGAGGGCAATCGCGACGCCACCGATGCCGAGGCCGGCGAGGAGAGCGCCGATATCGTAGCCCGCTTCCCTGATGGCGAAGAGGACGGCGATGGTCCAGACGACGATGCCGACTGTCTTGCGTATGATGGGCAACAGCTGGTCGTCGAGGTTGCCCTCGCTCTTCCGGACATAGGGTACGAGATACTCCTCGATGAGCCCGTCGAAAAGCTTGGCCAAGGCGGCCGCGACCGCGCCGGCGATCGATATCGCGATGACCTTGTTGACCCAAGGCGCTACGCCCCCGGTGCAACGGTCAGCACGTTGATGCCCTGACTGATGCCGAGGAACACGATGATGGCAACCAGGGGCTTCTCGATAGCGGCGAGGAGTATGCGCACGCCCTTAGTCTTGGTCTTGGAGAAGACGGCCTTGAGGACATTCTTGCAGAGCCAGGAGGCGGCAACACCGACGACGAAGCCGCCGACAATGTAGGCGATGGCTTTGAACCATAGGTCCACGCCTATGCTCAAGAAGGTCGTGTTGAGAATATCTTTCATGAGGGTGGGATAATGCCGAAAAAACGGCGCCCTTTTCAAGACCCGTGCGGTCTATCCAGGTCCTAGTCCCTTATCCCGGGTATCCCGAAATATGCGCGGGCGTTTCGGTACGAAACGTCCGCCACGAGGCCTCCCAGCGCATCGAAATCGGCCGGAGCTTCGCCCGCCTCGATCCATCCGCCCACGAGTCGGCAGAGTATACGCCTGAAGTACTCGTGCCTCGGGAAGGAAAGGAAGCTCCGCGAATCGGTGAGCATGCCGACGAAGCGCGAGAGGAGGCCAAGGTTCGCAAGGGCCTGAAGCTGCTTCTCCATGCCGTCGATGTGGTCGTTGTACCACCAGGCCGAACCGAGCTGCATCTTGCCGGGGACCGAGCCGTCCTGGAAGCATCCTAGTACGCTTGCCATGACCTCGTAGTCGTTCGGGTTGAGCGAGTACAGTATCGTCTTCGGCAGGAGACTCTCTTTATCGAGCTCGTCGAGGAAAAACGCGAGGCTCGCGGCGCGCAGAGGGTCATTGACCGAATCGTAGCCGGTATCCGGTCCGAGCCTCGCAAACATCCTCGAGTTGAGATTGCGCATGGAGGCGCAGTGGAGCTGCATAGTCCAGCCCCTGTGGGCATTCATGCGACCGACCTCGAGGAGTAAGGCGGTCTTGAGCTCCTCGGCCTCTACGCTTGAGAGCTCCTGCCCGGAGAAGAGGCGCTCGAAGAGCTCCCCGGCGCGCAAACCCGAGACGGGCCGTCCAGGTACCTGCACGAGTGCATGGTCGGAGAGGCGGCAGCCCTTCTCGTGGAAGAAGGCGTGGCGTTTCTCAAGTGCCTCGACTAGACTAGCATACGATCGAATCTCGACGCTCGCGGCCGCGCCCAGGCGAGGCAAGTATTCCTTCCATGCGGCGGGGTTTTCGACGGCGAGGGCTTTGTCCGGCCTGAAGGCCGGCAGCATGGCGGGATCGTCGTGCGCGGCGCTCGATGAAGCGCGATATGCGGCATAGGAAGCATGATACTCGAGGCCGTCGGCGGGATCGTCCGTCGTGCACACGGCCTTCACCTTCATACGCCTGAGCAGCGCCCGGGCGCCAAAGTCCGGGCCGGCGATGCGCTCGTTGCAGGCATTCCAGATTCTTTCGGCGCTCGGCTCGCTCAAGAGCTCGTCGATCCCGAAATAGCGCTTCAGCTCCAGGGCGGTCCAATGGTAGAGCGGATTGCCGACCAGTTTCGGGACGGTCCGGGCCCAAGCGAGGAAGCTCTCCTTGCCAGGGACGCCCCCGGTGATGAGCGACTCGGGAACGCCATTCGCACGCATTACGCGCCATTTGTAATGGTCGCCACCGAGCCAGGCTTGGGCGATGCTTTCAAAGCGCGCGTCAGAGGCTATGTCCGCCGGCGGCAAGTGACAGTGATAGTCGATGATGGGCTCGGCCTCGGCATAATCGTGATAGAGCCTCTTGGAGCTGCGATCGGGCAGAAGAAAATCCTCGTCTACAAACTTCTTCATAGCGCTACTCCATCCTTAAAGATAGCGATGTCTCTATGGCCGCCGCTGCAAGCCACACCCTCCGCGCTTACCTGCTCACTCGGCCGGAGAGCTCTCCGGCCGCGAGGCGTTCGATCTCCTCGCGCGTCGCAAGATTGAAGTCGCCGGGGATCGAATGCTTGAGCGCCGACGCCGCGGCCGCGAACTCGAGGGCCCGCTCTTCGTCGCCGAGCTCGAGAAGGCCGTAAATGAGGCCAGCGGCGAAGGAATCCCCGCCGCCTACGCGGTCGACAATATCCTCGAGCTCGTAGGCACGAGAGCGATGGAAGCCTGAAGGACCGAGAAGGACAGCGGACCATCCGTTACGATCGGCCGACTTGGACTCGCGCAGGGTTACGGCGACTATCTTTACGTTTGGGTAGCGAGAGATCGTGCTCTCGGCAAGGGCCTTATAAGCCTCGACGCCGACCTTGCCTTTAGAGGGATCGGCGCCCGGATTGGCAAAGCCTAAACCGAGGCCGAGCTGGAGGTCCTCCTCGTTGGCGATGATGACATCGGCGAGCCCAGCGAGCTTACCCATTACTTCTGGCGCCTTGGCGCCATAGTTCCAAAGTTTCTTTCTATAATTAAGGTCGACCGATACCTTGGCGCCGACCGCGCGCGCCGCCTGGGCTGCCTCTATGGCCGCCTCGGCGGCGGAGCGCGAAAGCGCTGGCGTAATGCCCGTGACGTGAAACCAGTCCGCATCGGCCAAAATGTCGGCCCAATCGAAGTCCCCCGCCTTCATGAGAGAGGCGGCGCTGCCTGAGCGGTCGTAGACCACTTGAGATGGACGTTGGTCGGCGCCGGTCTCGAGAAAATAGATGCCGGTGCGCTCAGGCCTGCGCAGAACGCGCGATATGTCGACTCCATAGGATTTAAGCGAGCGGAGGGCCGCCTCTCCGACGGCGTCCCGGGATAAGGCGCCAACGAAGGCGGCGCGCTCGCCGAGGATCGAAAGAGATACAGCCACGTTGGCCTCGCCGCCGCCGAAGGTCGCTTCGAGTGCGGGCGACTGAAAAAGACGCTCATGCCCCGGAGACTTGAGCCTGAGCATAAGTTCCCCGAAAGCGACGATCTTCTTCATGGCGTTCCTTTCCTAGGAACTCATATTTTAGCACCGCACACCGATGCACGCAATAGCTAATTCGAAACGTTGTTCCATTTTTACTAAAGGTGCATTATATTGAATTAAGCGAAGATAATTGTGGAGGTTATCATGAACAAGATCCTGGAACGAATCGGCGAGCTCGGCATCGTGCCCGTCGTAAAGATAGAAGACCCGGGCAAAGCTACGGCCCTGGGCAAAGCCCTCGTCGCAGGAGGTATTCCCATCGCCGAGGTCACCTTCCGGACAGCGGCCGCCTCGGAGGCGATTCGGGCGATGGCGGCAGAAGTGCCCGCGCTCCTCGTAGGCGCGGGCACTGTGACATCGACCGCGATCGCCAAGGCGGCTGTTGACGCCGGCGCGGCATTCATCGTCTGCCCCGCTTGGGACGAAGGTGTCGTCGACTTCTGCCTCGAAAGGGGCGTGCCTGTCCTGCCCGGCGTCTCGGGCCCCGACGGCGTCATGCGCGGACTGGCCAAAGGCCTCGAGGTCCTGAAGTTCTTCCCGGCCGAGGCTGCGGGTGGAGTAGGGATGCTAGACTCCCTCGCTGGCCCCTTCGGCTCGATGCGCTTCGTCCCAACGGGCGGCATCGACGCAGCCAACCTCGGCGCATACGCCAAGCGCAAGCAGGTCCTCGCCGTGGGCGGCTCGTGGATGGTCAAGTCCGACCTCGCCGAATCCGGAGACTGGGCCGGCATCGAGAAGCTCTGCCGCGAAGCGGTCCTCGCCCTCCACGGCTTCGCCTTCGTCCACATTGGCATAAACGGATCGGGGCCCGAAGGCGCGGCCAAGGACGCCGCGGCCTTCGCCTCGCTCTTCGGGCTCGCGACAAGGGAAGGCTCGGGTTCTATTTTCGTATCCGAAGCCATCGAGCTGCTCAAGATGCCGTTTCGCGGCGAGCACGGACACATCGCCATAAGGTGCAATAGCATCGAGCGCGCCCTGCCCTATCTCCGCGCGAAGGGCATAGACGCGATGCCCGACACGATGAAGAGCGACAAGGGCGAGATCAAGTCCGGATACTTGGATCTATCGATCGGCGGCTTCGCTATCCATCTGCTCAGGGGCTAGATATTTCGTTCCCCTGGTACACGACAATATTCCTTGACAATTCTGTTTTCTAAAAATAAAATAACGTTATGCCATCGTTGGCATAGATAGGCCATTCAGGATGATCACGATCAAAGATATCGCCGCCGAGGCAGGCTGTTCGATCCGCACGGTCTCTCGAGTTCTCAACGAAGCGCAAAACGTCAATGCCGAGACGAGGGCCCGCGTCCTCAATGTCACCAAGCGGCGAAACTACTCCCCAGACCCCCACGCCCAATCACTAAAGACGAAGCGGAAGCGGACTATCGGCGTCATCGTCAACTCGGTGACGAGCGATGTAAATAGTCGGCGCATAGAAACCCTTTCGCGGCTTTTCAATACCGCGGGATATGCCATTCTTATAAGCTATGCGGACGATATCACGGTCGAGGAGGAACTCGTAAGGCGTTTCGCGGTCAGGAGCGATGCCCTCGTCGTGTTTACGAACCTCCAAACTCCTCGCTCCGCAGTGCTCGATGACTTCGCGGGCAGAGGCTTCCCCTTCATACTTGTGGACCCCCCGACGCACGGTCCCTACCCTTCTATTGAGATAGACCGGGCCTCGGGCTATCGCGACGCGGTTCGCCACCTCGTCGCGCTCGACCGGCGCGCAATTGTACTCGTCCTTGAGGAATTCCGCTCGACCGAGCGGCTCGCGGGTTACCGTGCCGGGCTCAAGGCCTCGGGCTTAGCCTTCGATGAGGCCATGGTCCTGCGCCGCAGCAAGGGCTTCCGCGGCGGCAGGGAGGCAGGAGAAGCCTTGCTCGCGCTCAGACACTCGCGTCGGGTCGACGCGGCCCTCTGCCAGAACGACAAGGTCGCGGCGGGAATACTCTCGTTCCTGCACGAGAATGCGGTGCGCGTTCCCGAAGACATCGCACTTATCGGCTTCGACAACGACGATTACTCGGCCTACCTCTCTCCGCCGCTCACGACGATCGCCCAACCGGGAAGCGAAGTTGGCGCCTACATATACGAGCAGCTCTTCAACCATCTCGAACTGAAGAGCGAGATACGGAGCAAGACCTACGGCTCTAGTCTGCTCTTGCGCACGAGCGCGTAAATCGCGGAGCCTTAAGGAGGCAAAGATGTTATTAGCGAAAGGCGGGCCCCAGCCGCTCCCGAGCGATGAGGCGGCCGAGGTATTCGAGCAGGGCATTGCCGCGGAGAGGCTCGAGGGGAAGTCGGTGCTTTTCATCATCCCCGACTCGACGAGATCCTTCCCGACTAATTTCGTCTTCACGACCTTGCACAGGCTTCTCTCGGGCAAGGCGCGGAAGCTCGACTTCCTCATCGCCCTCGGGACGCACCGGGCGATGACGGACGAGGCGATCCGCGGGATGCTCGAGGTCTCCAAGGAAGAGATGCAGACGCGCTTCGCCGACGTCCATATCTTCAACCACGCCTGGGACGATCCCACCGCGCTCAGGAAGATAGGGGCCATCGGCAAGGAGCGCATAGCCGAGCTCACGGAAGGCCGTTTTTCGCAAGACGTCCCAGTGGCGATCAACAAGCTCCTCTTCGAGTACGACAAAGTCATCATCGTCGGGCCCGTCTTCCCCCACGAGGTCGTGGGATTCTCCGGAGGCCACAAGTACATCTTCCCCGGAGTCGGCGCTGCCGAGTTCATCAACTTCTTCCATTGGTTTGCCGCGGTGATCACCAACCCGAAGATCATCGGCAACAAGGACACGCCCGTGCGCGCCCTTATCGAGGAGGCCGCGTCAATGCTCCCCTTCAAGGCGAGCGCGTTCTGTCTCTCGGTGCGCGGGAACGACCTCATGGGCGTGGCCTATTCCGACAACGTGTACAAGGCCTGGGACGCTGCGGCCGAGCTGTCCAAAAAGATCCACGTCGTCTATTGCGATCATCCCTTCACGTCAGTGCTGGCCTGCGCCCCGCGCATGTACGACGAGCTGTGGACTGGCGGAAAATGCGCCTACAAGACCGAGAGCGTTGTGGCCGACGGCGGCGAGATCATCATCTACGCGCCCCATATCAAGGAAGTGTCCTTCGTCCACGGCAAGGTTCTCGACGAGATCGGCTATCACACTCGCGACTTCTTCCTCGCCCAATGGGACAAGTACAAGGACTACCCCTGGGGCACCGTGGCGCACTCGACCCATGTGAAAGGCATCGGGACTTACGAGAACGGCGTCGAGAGGCCCCGGATCACGGTCAAGCTCGCGACGAGCATAAGCAAGGAGCGATGCGAGAAAATCAACCTCGACTACATCGACTACAGGACCATCGATCCCTCGGACTGGCAGGGGAAGGCCGACAGGCTTTATCTGGATCACGCGGGAGAGATGCTCTATAAGCTCAAGAACCCGCCGGCGTGGCAGACTCTATGAAAACTAAGGACCAAAAAAGGAGGAGCGACTAATGGACAAAGCGGACATCGGGCTCATTGGGCTCGCGGTGATGGGTGAGAACCTCGTCCTTAACATGGAGAGCAAGGGCTTCACGGTCGCGGTGTACAACCGTACCGTGTCGAAGGTCGACGACTTCGTGGTCGGCGGCAGGGGCAAAGGGAAGAAAATCATAGGCTGCCATTCGATCGAGGACCTGGTCGGCGAGCTTAAGGCCCCTCGCAAGGTGATGATGATGGTAAAGGCGGGCGAAGCCGTCGACGAGACGATCGAGCAGCTCATTCCCGTCCTCTCAAATGGAGACATCATCATCGACGGCGGCAACTCGAATTACGAGGACACGACCCGCAGGACTCACTACGTCGAGTCGAAGGGCCTCCTGTACATCGGCACCGGCGTCTCCGGCGGAGAGGAAGGCGCCCTCCTCGGACCGTCGATCATGCCCGGCGGCTCCCCCAAGGCCTGGCCCTTCGTCAAGCCGATCTTCCAGGCGATCGCCGCCAAGGTCGAGGACGGCTCGCCTTGCTGCGAGTGGGTGGGCGAGAACGGCGCCGGCCATTTCGTGAAGATGGTCCACAACGGCATCGAATACGGCGACATGCAGCTCATCTGCGAGGTCTACCAGATCATGCGCGACG
>Ga0326728_10017620_pt1 | contig 14254 bp, 15 predicted proteins | sample MB3enrmetagenome_FD_207602 | JGI IMG/M metagenome (GOLD analysis project Ga0326728, IMG submission 207602) | Lab enriched peat soil microbial communities from McLean, Ithaca, NY, United States - MB31MN | ecosystem: Environmental > Terrestrial > Soil > Wetlands > Peat | place: USA: New York...
CGTCGGCAACCTCGTCTGCCCGGCCAGCTATGATTTGGGCGAGGACCTGCGCGTCGTGCTGTTGTCCGTCACCGACGGCGAGGACAAGCCGCTGAAATATCCGCCCATGTTCCACCGGGCCGGCGCGGTCATCGTGAGCAAGCTCGACCTGGCCGGGGCCTGCGACTTCAACCGCGAGGCGGCGACAGCCAACATCCGGCACATCGCGCATCATGCGCGGCTGTTCGAACTTTCCGCCAAGACCGGCGCCGGGCTGGACGACTGGTGCGACTATCTGGTGAAGCAGCACGAGGCTGTCAAACACCGCGACCCGCTGGCTTCGTAACCCATTTCGCCGCAAGGAAACCCGGCCCCGTCAGGGGGGCGGGAGTTTCGCCTCGCTGGGGCGGCGGCGGGAGAAGCGGCGGTAATGGGTATACCCCACGGACCGCGCCAGCGCCGCCGCCTCCCCAAAAGCCCAGCCCACTTCGCCCGGCGCGTGCGCGTCGGAGCCGAAGGTGATGGGCACCTTTCGTTGCGCGGCCAGTTCCAGCAAGGCGCGGCAGGGATAGATTTCCCGGCAATCCTTGCGCAAGCCGGCGGTGTTGAGTTCGATGGCGATATGTTTCGTCTTGACAGAATCAAGGAACCGGCGGTAGAGCGGGGCGCAGTCCTGCGCCGGCCGGATGTTGAATTTTTTCGGCAAATCCGCGTGGCCGATGATGTCAAACAGCCCCGATTCCGCCGCCTGGGTCAGCCGCTCAAAATAGAGCGTCCAAACCTCGAACGCATCCGCCTCCTTCCAGCGGGACAGTTGCTCCGGGTTGTCCACCGCCCACGTATCCGAGATGTAATGGACCGAGCCGATGAAATAATCCCAGGGATAACGCGCCGCCAGGCCGCGAATCCAATCCTCGTGGCCCGGCAGCCAGTCCACCTCCAGCGCCAGCTTGATTTGGAGGGCGGGATGGTCCTTTTGCGCCCGCCGCACCTTTTCCACATACTCGCCCAACTGGTCCAGGCGCATCCGCCAGTTGTCAAAATCATCCTGCCGCATGGGGGAATGATCGCTGAAGCCGATCTCGCTCAAACCGGCGGCCAGCGCCTGGGCCGCGTATTCCGACGGCTCGCCCGTGGCGTGCCGGCAAAGCGGCGTGTGCATGTGGTAATCGGGCGGCATGAGGAATGGTGAATTTTGAAGGGCGAGTTTTGAATGGTGAAAGGGGAGCCTGCGAATCGCGCGGGGGTCAGCGGCCCGGGAACAGGTTGCGCACGACCGCGGCGGTGGAGCGGGCCTTGTTCAGGGTGTAAAAGTGCAGGCCCGGCACGCCCTCGCGCAACAGTTCGGCGCATTGCCGGGTGGCGTATTCGATGCCGAATTCCGCGCAGCCTTCGTCGTCATCAAGGTACTGTTCCAGGCTGGCCAGCAACGGGGCGGGCAGCGCCGCGCCGCACAGCGCGGTGAAGCGTTTGATCTGCCCCGCGCTCTGGATCGGAATAATTCCGGGGCAGACCGGCACGGTCACGCCCTTTTTGCGGAGGTAATCGCGGAAGCGGAAAAAATCCTCGTTGGCGAAGAAAAGCTGCGTCAAGACGAAATCCGCCCCGCAATCAATTTTGTTTTTCAAATGGTCCCAGTCCGCCTCGCGCCCTTCGCGGCAGGCGATGTGGCCCTCCGGAAAACCGGCCGTGCCGATGCCAAACCCGCCCATCTCCCGGATGAATTGCACCAGTTGATAGGAATACTCGAAGCCGCCCTCCGTGCAGGCGAACTGGCCGTTGCCGCCCGGCGGATCGCCGCGCAGGGCAAGGATGTTCTGGATGCCCAGCCGCCGGGCCTCCAGCAGCACCCCGCGCAATTCCTCCCGGGTGGCATTGACGCAGGTCAGGTGGCACATGGCGGTCAGGCCGTGTTCGCGCTGGATTCGGTCCACGATCCGCAGCGTCTTTTCCCGCGTGCCCCCGCCCGCCCCGTAGGTGACGGAGCAATAATCCGGCAGCAGCGCCTTGAGGGCCGGGAGCGTTTTCTCCAGCAGCGCGCGGTCTCCCTCCTCCGTTTTGGGCGGGAAGAACTCGAACGAGAGGACCGGCTGCCCGGCGGCGGCCTTCCTCGCATGAATATCGCGGATAAATTCCATTGAGCCGATTATGGGAAGTCCGCCCGCCCTACTGCCAGCGCAAAATGGCCTGATTACCAGTCCTTGATTTTGCGGCTGGCGGGGTTGGCGGGCTGGTTTTCCGGGGAAAATATGAGGGCCTTCTCGTCGTCCTTGTCCGCATCCAGCATCCGCTGCGCCTGCTGCAGGGTCATTTGCGCGGGCGCGGCGGAGACGGCTTGCTGGTCTTGCTCCGGCTCCTTGCCCCGCTGGCCGTTCCGGGCGGCCTGGGCCTGTTCGGATTTGCTGTCTTTGTTCTGTTGCGGCTGGGCCTGGTTCTGCTGGTCTTTGTTCTGATCCTGCTGGGATGATTTCTGTTGCTGGTCCTGCTGGTTCTTTTGGTCCTGATTCTGCTGGTTCTGCTGGTTCTGCTGGCTCTGTTTTTTTTGGTCCTGGTTTTTGTCGTCGTTTTTTTGGTTCTGCTGTTGTTGTTGTTGCTGCTGCTGGAGTTCCTCCAATTTCTTTTTGACGAAGGCGAGGTTGTTCTTCGCGTCCAGGTCGTTGGTGTTGAGGCGCAGGGCGCGGGAGTAATTGGCGATGGACTGCTCCCACCGCTCCTGCTTTTTCTTCGGGTCGGCGGCCGGCTCGCCCAGATGGTAAAGGGTGTTGCCCAGGTTGTAATAGGCGCGCTCCTGGGCGCCGAGGTCGGAGACGATGCCCGGGGAGTTGAGCGCCTCGCCCAGTTGCTTTTCCGCCGCGTCCAGTTCCCTGGCGCTATAGGCTGATGTGCCGGCGTTGTAGTGCAGCCGGTAATCGTTGGTTTTTTCGCCGGCCAGCCGGTTATATTCGTCAAAGGCGGCCTGGTAATCGCCGGATTGGTATTTGTTGAAGGCGCCCGGCCCGGAAGCCGGCGCGGACGCCGGAACCAGCAGGACGCAGAAAAGCAGGGCGGCCGTCTGCCGGCGGGACGCGGACGCGCCGGCGGCTGCCGGGGCGCGCCGCGGCCGCGGGCCTTCCGGCAGCAACACTTCAGCCGCCAGGCAGAGGACGGCAAATCCCAGGAACCAATGATACCGCTCGCGATAGACCCGCGTCAGCTTGACGGTTGCCTCCGATTTGGGCAGCGGGGCCAGGCCCTGGCTGTAGAGTATTTCCATCGGGTTGGCTCCGCGCAAGGGGAGGTAAAAACCATCGGTGGCCGTGGCAATCCGTCTCAGCAAATCTTCGTTCAAGTGCGATTTGACCACGTTGCCGTCTTCATCCTTGATGAAGGAGGTGTTGCCGTGGTCGTCCGTCACCTGCAACAATTCCCCCGCCGCCGTGCCCACCCCGACGGTAAAGATGCGCAGTCCGGCTTCCGCCGCCTGCTGCGCCGCCCCCATCGTTTCGGCGTCCTCGTCGTGGTCTTCGCCGTCGGTGAAGAGGACGAGCGCCTTGTGATTGTTGTTGCCCTGGGGAAAGGCGGCAATGGCCGTGCGGATGGCCTCGGAAAGGGCGGTGCCGCCTTGAGGGATCACGCCGACGTTGAGCGCCTCCAAACTCTGGCGGAAGGCCTGGTCGTCGAGGGTCAGCGGACATTGGAGAAAAGCGGCGCCGGCGAAGGCGACCAGGCCGAGGCGGTCTTCCTTGGCCTGCCGCATGAGGTCAAACGCCGCCAGCCTGGCCTTGTCGAGACGGTTGGGCTGCACGTCCCTGGCGAGCATGCTGCGCGAGGTGTCCACAGCCACCACGATGTCCAGGCCCCGCTGGCGCGCCTCTTCCCAGGAAAATCCCCAGCGGGGTCCGGCCAGGGCGGCGAGGACTCCCGCCAGCGCCGCCAGCAGCAGGGCCAGGCGGAACTTCTGGAGGGCGGGCGACAGGCCGACGGTCAGGGTGGAGAGCAGGCGCGCCTGCACAAACTGGCCGATCAGCTTTTGCTTGACGCGCCACGACCAATAAAAAAATCCGGCCGCCAGCGGCAGGGCCAGCAGCAGAATCCAAAGGAATTCCGGTTTGACGAAATGATCGGTGAATTCTTTCACGGCAATTTCCTCCACACGGTCTGGCTCAACGCGAATTCGAGCAGGAGCAGGCCCAGGCCGCCCAGGCCGACCGGTCTGTATAACTCGTCGAAATGCTCGAATTTTTTCACTTCCACCTCGGTTTTTTCAAAGCTGTCAATCTCCGCATAAATGCGGCGCATCGTGTCCGCGCTGTCGGCGCGGTAGTATTTGCCGCCGGTCATGCCGGCGATTTTTTGCAGCGTGTCCTCGTCCACGTCCGCCGGCATGGGCCGGGTAATGACCTGGCCGGTGAAGGGATCTTTGCCGACGGGCATCGGGGCCATGCCGCGGATGCCAATGCCGATGGTATAAACCTTCACATTCAATGTCTGGGCAACCTCGGCCGCGGTCAATGGGGAAACTTTGCCCGAGTTGTTCTGGCCGTCGGTCATCAGGATGATGATTTTGCTTTTGGACTGGATGTCGCGCAGCCGATTCAACGCCGCCATCAGGGCCGAGCCGATGGCCGTTCGATCCTCATTGATCACCCCCAGCTTGAGGCGGGCCAGGTTGGCCTGCAAAAAGTCGTGGTCCAGGGTCAACGGCGCGGCAATGAAGGCCTCGGCGGCGAACACGACCAGCCCGATGCGGTCGTTGGGCCGGCCGTCTATGAACTTGGACAGAACTTTTCGGGCCATGTCAATCCGGTTGACGCGCTGGCCTCCTTCCTCAAAATCCAGGGACGCCATGCTGCCGGAAAGATCCAGGGCCGCCACAATATCAATGCCGCTGGCTTTGATTTGCGTCTCGCCCTTGACCAGGCGCGGCTGCGCCAGCGCCACGACAAACACGGCCAGGGCCAGCCAGCGCAAGGCCGCCAGAATCCGGCCCGCCCACGATTTCTTGAGTCCGGAAACCGGACGGACCAAATCCACCGACGAGTAAAGGAAGGAGGCGCTTTGCCCCCATTTGGCTTTGAGCCAGGCCAGCGCCGGCAGGAGCAGCAGCCAGAGCAACACGTATGGATGGGCGAAGGTCATGGCAGGCCGGATTGCGGATTGGGGACCGCAGGTTGGGAAGCATCCGCCGAGGGAGCGCCGGGCGGCGCGTTGGGCACGGGCGGCGCAACGCCGGCAGGCGCCAGGCGCGGCTCGGTTTCGTTGACCAGCCGGAGCGCAGACTGGTAAAGACCGCGCAGTTCCGTTTCCGTCGGCTCGTATTTGGCGAATTTAATCAGGTCGCAACTGGCCAGAAATTCCGCCAGGCTGTTCTTTTGGTCGCGGGTGAGCAGGAGGCTGCTTTGCAACTCGTGGAGGAACTCCTCGGTAGTCCGCTCCGGGGCGCGGAAATCGAACCGCTCCTCCAAATACTCGCGAATCGCCCCGGAAACGAGGATGGAAAAGAGCTTCGGCTCGCCGATCATTGCCAGGGCCTGCTCCAGCCTGCGCCGGGCGCGGACATGCGCCGGAATCGGCGGGATGACAAGTGCGGGCTTCTTCCGCCACCAGCGCCAGCCAAAATAAAGGGCGGCCAGCAGCGCCAGAATCACCACCGTCCAGAGAAACCAGGCCCAATGATTGGGAATGTAAATCAGCGGCTTGGGCGCCTCCTGAAAAACCGGCGCCGCCGCCGCGCCGCCGGCGGCGGGCGGCTGGGCGGGAACGATGAGGGCCGATGAGTTGGTGACCAGCATGGGGGTCCTTATCCGTGGCGGCGGCGTTTTTCGCGCGTTTCAAAAAAGCGGCCCAGCGCGGCGGCGTAGGGCTGGCCGGTGCGCGCTTCAATCGCGTCTATATTGGCGGAACGCAGCAGGCGGAGCATTTCCTCCTGATGGCGGGCGCGCCGCTCGGCAAAGGTCCGGCGTTTGCGGGCGTCGAAGGTGTTGATCTCCACCATCTCGTCCGATTCGGCGTCCGTCAAGATCAGCCGGCCCAGCGGCGGCAATTCCATTTCAAAACGGTCCACCACCTGGATGGCGATGACGTCGTGCCGCCGGTTGGTCTGCCGCAAGGCCGGCAGGGAGCCTGGCCCCAGCGTCGGGGAAAGCAAATAGCCCGCCTGCCGCCGGGTGCCGCCGTCCGCGGAAGACGAGCGCTGCTCGAAAAGGAAATCCGAGATGATCACCACAATGGCGTGGCGGCGGGCCAGGCGGTTCAAAACATCCAGGGCTTCGCTGAAACGGGTCCCGCGCCGGGCCGGTTGAAAAAGCAGGATTTCCCGGATGACTCGCAAGACGTGGCGGCGTCCTTTTTTGGGCGGGATATATTTCTCCACCTCCTCGGTGAAAAGGATCAGGCCCACCTTGTCGTTGTTGCGGATGGCGGAGAAGGCCAGGACGGAAGCGATCTCGGCGGCCAGCTCCCGTTTGGTTTGCGGGCCCGATCCGAAGATTCCCGATCCGCTCAAGTCCACCAGCAGCATGAGGGTCAGCTCGCGTTCCTCCACATATTTCTTGATGAACGGATGGTTCATCCGCGCGGTGACGTTCCAATCAATGGAGCGGACGTCATCTCCCGGCTGGTATTCGCGGACCTCCTCAAAATTCATGCCCTGCCCCTTGAAGACGCTGTGGTACTGGCCGCCGAGGGTTTCGGTGACCAGCCGGGTGGCGCGCAGCTCGATCTGGCGGATTTTTTTAAGGATTTCGCGCGGGATCATGGCGGAAATGGAGAATGGAGAATGGAGAATGGAGAATGGCGCTGGAAAGAATGTCCGCTTGCAACTCCATCCCTCCGGGGTAAAATAGAGGCATGAGCGCAACAGAGATTTTGGAACAAATCCGCCGCTTGCCGGAACAGGAACGGCGCGAAGTCGCCGGCCAAATCTTGGAAGAGTTCGGGGATTTCGATGACGGTTTGTCTGCGGAGCAAATCGAAGAGGCGGAACGCCGGGCCGAGCGATTGAGCCGCAACCCCGAAAGCGGAATTCCGTGGGAGCAGGTTTGTGCGGAACTGCCGGAGCGGCTCAAAAATCGGAAATGCGCCGCCAAGTAATCTTTGACCGGGAAGCTCGGCTTGAATTTGAGGAGGCCATTGGATGGTATGATGAACGCGAGCCGGGGCTGGGAGACAGGTTTAAGGACGAAGTCCACGCCACCCTCCAACGCATCCTGAAAGACCCGGAACGATTTCCATTGAGGGGCCGCAAGGTCCATAGAGCCTCGGTTGAGACATTCAAGAAATATAGCATCCTCTTCCGCATTGAGCCTTATTTTATCATCGTGGCGGCTGTATTCCACGGCTCGCGAAACCCTGCCGGGCTGCGGCGACGACTGAAATGAAAAGCCCGCGGGCGTCTCGGTCGAGATGCGGTTCGTGCGAATCCCGCTCTGTCGGAGTTTTTTGAGAATCTCGCGGGGAATCATGCGAAGCAAAACACTTATTTAATCATCAACCTTCATTCACGGCGAAGGCAGTTCATCGAAGATTTTCTGGAGGACGCTCTCGCTCGCTTTTTCTCCGGCTTTGCGGATTCATGCGATTGGCTGCAGGTCCAGCAGATGGCAAACCTCGATGCCATCGTCCAAATCCGGCCAGTAAATGGCGAAGCCGCCGGGTTCGAGCGACCAGTTGGCGCGCTGCTTGGAGGTGGCTTTGGCCAGCCATTTCAGCCATGATATTTCAGTGAACGGCACGCTGATTTCCCGGCCATCGCCAAGGCAGACGTGGAGCGTGCTCGCCGTGATGCGCGCGCTCTTGGCGCGGACCTGTTCGGTGGTTTTAGCGGTTAAAGTACTCATGCCATGCCTCCAATAGTTTTGCTTCGTTTTGTTGTGTCAGTTTCAAAACTTTGTTCAATTCAGCCTTATTATAGCCGCGATTGTATTCGACTTCGAGTGATTCAAGCCAGATTTTCGCCACCCGTTCCGCGTTTATGACATGAACGTGCGGCGGCTCGTGCATATCGGACGAGTAGAAGCGAAATTTGTAGCCTTTGATGAAAATGGTCGGCATGAGTCACGGCACCGGCAGTTCGTTGAAGATTTTGGTGATGATGGTTTCGCTGGTCTTTTCCTCCGCCTCGGCCTCGTAGGTCACGGTCACGCGGTGGCGCAGGACATCCATCCCGATGCTCTTGACGTCCTGCGGCGTCACGTAGCCGCGCCCGCGCAGGAAGGCGTAGGCTTTGGCCGCCAGGGTCAGGGCTATCGTGGCGCGCGGCGAGGCGCCCAACTGGATCAGGCCCTGCAATCCCTGGATCTTATACGCGGCCGGATCGCGGGTGCAGCAGACCATGTCCACAATGTAATCCTTGACCTTGTCGTCAATATAAATGTCGTTGATGACCTGGCGCGCCTCCATGACCTGGGCGGCGCTGACCACCGGGCTGGCGGGGGCGATGGCGTTGGTGCGGGCCATCAAATCCAAAATCTGCCGCTCCTCCTCGCGCGACGGATAGACGATTTTGAGCTTCAACATGAACCGGTCCACCTGCGCCTCCGGCAGCGGATAGGTGCCTTCCTGCTCGATGGGATTTTGCGTGGCCAGGACCAGGAACGGTTCCTCCAGCTTGAAGGTCTGGTCCCCGATGGTGACCTGTTTTTCCTGCATCGCTTCCAGCAGCGCGCTTTGCACCTTGGCCGGGGAGCGGTTGATTTCGTCCGCCAGCACCAGATTGGCGAAGATCGGCCCGCGCCGGGTGGTGAATGCCCCGGTCTGCGGATTGTAAATCTGCGTGCCGATCAAGTCCGCCGGCAGCAGGTCCGGCGTGAATTGCAGGCGCGAAAACTTCACGTTCAAGCACGCGGCCAGGACCTTGACGGACAAGGTTTTGGCCAGGCCGGGCACGCCTTCCAGCAGGACATGTCCGTTGGCCAGCAAACCGATGGTGAGCCGTTCGACCAGATAATTTTGGCCGACGACAATCTTGCCAATTTCACTAAAGAGCGGGCGCACAAAAGCGCTGGCGCGTTGCACCTCATCGTTGATCGCACTGATACCGGTATTCATAATTGCAAACAGAAAACGATAATGCCTAAAAGACAGTCAAGTTTCAATTTTTGTTCAGAAAAAAAACACGATTTTCCCCGCGTCCTTGCTGAAGAAAGATCCGAGAAAATGTGGATTGACTGTGTTGAAACGGTGCTTCGTCACTGCATTCTCCCTGGAGCGAGGCTAGAGTCAAATGAGCGATGCGGCAACTCAATTCCTCTGCCGCCTCAATCCGCCACTTCAACAGAGATGAGCATCTTCATGAGTCATTTGGACGCCGCCAGTTCCTCCTCAAAATCCACGATCTCCTTGATTTGCGCCAGAAACCAGCGGTCAATTTTGGTCAGTTGGAATATCTCCTCCACGCTGAAGCCCGCCCGCAGGGCGTGCCGCAGGAAGAAAATGCGCTCCGCGTTCGGCACGCTGAGTCTCTGGCTGATGGTCTCCCGCGGCAAAATATCGCGGTCCTCATACACCGTCGCCCCGATCCGCCAGGGCTTGCCGTCGCCGCCCAAACCGGCCCGCCCGATTTCCAGCGAGCGGAGCGCCTTTTGCAGCGATTCCTTGAACGTCCGCCCAATGGCCATGGCCTCGCCGACGGATTTCATTTGCGTGCTCAGGGTGGGATCGGCCTGGGGAAATTTCTCGAAGGCAAAGCGCGGCACCTTGGTCACCACATAATCAATCGTCGGCTCAAAACTGGCCGGGGTGACGCGCGTGATGTCGTTGGGGATTTCGTCCAGCAAATAACCGACCGCCAGCTTGGCCGCGATCTTGGCGATGGGAAAACCGGTCGCCTTGGAGGCCAGCGCCGAGGAGCGGGAGACCCGCGGATTCATTTCAATGATCGCCATCCGCCCGTTGTCCGGATGGACGGCAAATTGGATGTTGGAGCCGCCCGTCTCCACCCCCACCGCGCGAATCACCGCGAAACTGGCGTCGCGCATGATTTGGTATTCCTTGTCCGTCAAGGTTTGAATGGGGGCGACGGTGATGGAGTCGCCGGTATGCACGCCCATCGGATCGAAGTTCTCAATGGAGCATATAATGACGCAGTTGTCCGCCTTGTCGCGCATGACTTCCATTTCAAATTCCTTCCAGCCGAGGAGCGATTCTTCGATCAAAATTTCCGAAACGGGCGACAACTCCAGCCCGCGCCGCGCCATGACTTCAAATTCCTCGCGATTATAGGCAATGCCGCCGCCCGTGCCGCCCAGCGTGTAGGCCGGGCGAATGATCAGCGGGAAACGCCCGATGCGCTCCGCCACGGCGCGGGATTCCTCCAAATGATGCGCCGTGCCGCTGACGGGCACATCCAGCCCGATGGAGAGCATGAGGTCCTTGAAAATCTGCCGGTCCTCGCCGCGCTCGATGGCGGCGGCGTTGGCGCCGATCATCTCCACGCCGTATTTTTCCAGCGTGCCGCGCCGGGCCAGGGCCATGGCCGTGTTGAGCGCCGTTTGGCCGCCCAGCGTCGGCAGCAGCGCCAGCTTGCCCTGCGCGCCCGTCCGCCGCATCTCCTCCGCTTCGCGCGCGATGATTTTTTCCACCGCCTCCGGGGTGATCGGCTCCAAGTAGGTGCGGTCGGCGAATTCCGGGTCGGTCATGATGGTGGCCGGGTTGGAATTGACCAGGACAATGCGAAAGCCCTCCTCGTGCAAAGCCTTGCAGGCCTGCGTGCCCGAATAATCGAATTCGCAGGCCTGGCCGATCACAATCGGCCCGGCGCCGATGATCAGAACCGAATGAATGTCGGAGCGCTTGGGCATAAAGCGGGCGAAACTTTAAGGCATTTGCCCGCGGTTGCCACTGTTTTTTACGGCAGTTTAAGGCGTGGAGGAAATTTCCAGCCCCCGCGCCGTCGCTTCCAAACTGGCCGCGTCGGCGATGTTGAAACTCCGCGCCCGCGCGTCAATTCGCTTCAAGAAACCGCACAGGGCCGTCCCCGGCCCCAGCTCGATGAACCGGGTGAACCCCTGCTCGAGCAAATAGCGCATCGAATCTTCCCAGCGCACCTCCGAGGTGACCTGCTCCGCCAGGCGCGCGGCGATCTCGCCGGGCGTGGTGTGCGGCCGCGCCGTCACATTGGAAATCACCGCCGCCGCCGGAACATGGATGGGCGCGGCGGCCAGCATCGCCGCCACTTTGGGCCGCGCGCCGGCCATGAGACGCGAATGATACGCCCCCGCCACCGGCAGGGCCACGGCCCGTTTGGCGCCTTTGCTCTTGGCCAGTTGGCAGGCGCGCGCGATTTTTTCCGTTTCGCCCGAAATCACGATCTGCCCCGGACAATTCAAATTGGCCACCTCCACGTCCGCCTCCGCGCAGACCGCGCGAGTGGCCTCCAGGTCCAGCCCCAGCACCGCGGCCATGGCGCCGCGCGTCCGCTCGCACGCTTCCTGCATGAAACGCCCCCTTTGCCGCGCGATCTTCAAGCCGTCGCCAAACTCAAAAACTCCCCCCGCGGCCAGGGCCGTCAATTCTCCCAGCGACAGCCCCGCCGCCGCCTGAAACGAAAATCCGGGCACGCGCTCCCGCAACAATTGCAGGGCCAGCCAGCTCACCAGAAAGATGGCGGGCTGGGCGTTCTCCGTTTTCGTCAATTCCTCTTCCGGCCCGTGGAAACAGAGCGCGGGCAGATCAAAGCCGAGCAGGGCGCGGCTTTGCTCCAGCCAGGGCTGGGTGGAGGGAAAACCCGCGGCCAAATCCCTGCCCATGCCGGCGTACTGGGCTCCCTGGCCCGCGAACAACAGTGCGGTTTTATGCATCACGTTGCGCCACTAAACCACGAACGGCCCGCCGGGGAAAAGAGATTTTTTGCTTTGCGCGCGCCAGGGCCGCGTCCGGACCCGGAAATTCTGAAATCGCCTCGGAAGACATCTTGAGAATCTCGAATGTGTGTATCATCATTGTTCCACATGAAAACAGCCACGGTCACAAAGTTGCGTCAGCACTTTGGCAGCCTCTTAAATTGGGTTGAAGAAGGCGAAGCCGTCAGCATTAGCAAGCGCGGCAAGGTTATTGCCCTTCTTTCGCCGCCGCCGCGAAACCGGCGCCATCGCGGGCCAAAGCGGCCTGACTTTGCCGCCCGGCTCAAGCGCATCTACGGGGACAAAGTTCTTTCCACGAACATCGTCGTCGAAGACCGCAACTCACGGCCTTTTTGATTTGCGCCACCTCCTGCGCTCACGGCCCGATTGCAATCCGCAATCCGCAAAGAATTTCAGCCGGGAAATGCGCAAAAAGAAAATTCTTCTTTGCAGCGCTATTCCCGGGAAGACCGCCTTGTTGGCAAAATTTCCGAACCGTCTTTCGGAATGGCAAATGAGAAATTCTCAATGACAAATTCCCAATTCAGACTCAGCGCTTTGGCCGCGGCTCTGCAACTCCCTCACCCGGCTCCCTTGCACCCAAAGAGCTTCCGCTCCCGGATGATCGCGGCCACCGGCGGCGGCACGGCGGCTTCCCAAGCCGGGTCGCCGGCGCGAATTTTCGCCAGGACTTCGCGCGAAAGAATGGGCAGCGATTTTTCGTCGTAGTCGCGCAACCCTTCGATGAACCGGTTCTCCATCAAGTAGGCGTGGAGATGGCGCAAATGGGGCGCCACGCGCAAATTCCCCGCGGTGATCAGCGCCCCCGTTTTGGCCTCGAGCCACGGATACACATACAGCTTCAGATCATTGCGGAAGAGCCGCCCGAAGGATTCCAGCAGGCCGCCCTCCAGGTCCGTGTAGTACTTTTCGTCAAACACTTCCTTCAAGGTCGGCACCCCCATCACCACGCCGGTCATCTTTTTGGTGTAGCGGAAGAAGTAGGCGGCCAGGCGGTGATACTCGCCAAAATCGGAAATCAGCACCGTTTTCCCCAGCGCCCCCAGAATATCCACGCGATCCAAAAAATCGCGCGGATCAATTTTGTCCCCATCCATCAGGTTCTTCAGCGTCATTTCCATGAGCGTGAGCACGTCCTCCCCCTGCGCCTGGGGTTCCTGCACAAAGAGCGCCTGGGCGCAGCGCAGCATGTCCAGCGTCACGTTGGTCACGGGCCGGAAACTGCCGCGCTCGACCAGGATGCACTTTTTGTAAAAGGCGTCCGCCGGCTGGATGACCTGCCCGCCGGCCGTGAACAGCGCGGCGTTGGTCAGTCCGCTCTGCACCAGTTGCAAGGCCATGAGCCGGTTGTCCAAGGGCGCGAAGGCCGGCCCGGAAAGCTGGATCATGTCCACCTCGACCCGCCCCGCCCCCACATTGTCCACCAAGGAAACGATCATCGTTTTCGGATCGGCGTGAAGGTACATCGCGCCGTGGACCAGGTTGACCCCGAAAATCCCCAGCGCCTCCTGTTCGGCCAGATTCTCTTTGTCCCACAACCGGACGTGGACAATGATCTGCGAAGGCTCCTCTCCCGGCTCCTTTTGAAAGCGGATGCCCAGCCAGCCATGCGCGTCGTCACGCCGCGAGTAACTCCGCGCCACCACCGTGTCGGCGAAGGCGAAAAACCGCGTCGTGGCCCCGCGTTTTTGGGCGAGCCGTTCGATCAGCAGACCGTATTCGCGCTCCAGCATCGTTTCCAGGCGCTGCCGGCTGACATACCGCTCCACCGGGCCATAGATGGCGTCGCTGATGGTCATGTCGTAGGCCGAAATGGTTTTGGCAATGGTCCCGGCGGCGCCGCCGACGCGGAAGAACCATCGCGCCACCTCCTGCCCGGCGCCGATCTCGGCGAAGGTGCCGTATTTGGCCGGGTCCAGGTTGACCTGGAGCGCCTTTTGGTGCGTGCTGATTATTTCTCGGTCCATATTCGCATGGGTTCGGATTCAAAATTCAGAGTTACTGCGACCGACTGGCGGCCTTAGTGTAATCCCATCTTGGTTCTATTCAATGCCCAAAGGGCGGCGGCGGAATTTTGGGGACCAATCTTCTGGCTTCTTCCGCGGTGGTGACTTCCCGGTCCAGCGGCAGCAGAACCCATTTTTCCGGGAAGATGAGACTATCCCCGGGGGGCAGGCTGATTTCGGGGCTGAGGGGATTCAACTCCGTCGCCCGGCGGTCAAAATAGACTTCCACCGAGTTGCCGCCGTCGGGGTAATCGCCCCAGGGAGCGTAGAAGTAGTACTTGACAAACAGGAGCCGGCCCCGCGCGTAGGCGATCCACCGCCCGTCGCTGTCCGCGCCCAGCCGGGTGGCGTCCCCTCCCGTTTCCGCCACCAGCACGCCGCCCAGGACGCGGACGGACGGCGAGGCGGGGCGGACGCCGTCGTAGAATT
>Ga0326728_10017625_pt1 | contig 14251 bp, 14 predicted proteins | sample MB3enrmetagenome_FD_207602 | JGI IMG/M metagenome (GOLD analysis project Ga0326728, IMG submission 207602) | Lab enriched peat soil microbial communities from McLean, Ithaca, NY, United States - MB31MN | ecosystem: Environmental > Terrestrial > Soil > Wetlands > Peat | place: USA: New York...
TGGTCAAATCTCCTGACAAAAGCTCTTGACTCTCCGCCTTACTTGGGATATAGTCCCACCCATGCTGCGGCGCAATGCCGCAGATGTATGCCGCGCGGTCTCGGTTGACTGGAGGGGGTTCGATGCGCGTAACAGGGCTGCACTGTCTTTTGCCGTTCGTGGCGTTCGCCACGATCGGATTCGCTCAGGACGCCAGTGTCATCTTGGGAATCGTTACCCACCCGGCCCGATGCGGTGGTTCCGCAGGCCGCTTTGACCGCTACAGAAACCAGCACGGGCCAGTCCAGGGCCACTACATCGGATGATGCCGGACGCTTCCGCTTCAACCTCGCCAAATGGCGCTGACCGCCAGAATCGAGTTCTGATCTCCATGACGCTTGCTCGCCTGGCGGCGGCTCTCTTACCGGTAGCTCTGGCGGGCGCGCAGGCGCCCTCTTTGGACTACGAGTTTTTCAAGACGCGCGTGGAGCCCATCTTCCTCTTCAAACGTCCCGGTCACGCCCGGTGCTACGTGTGCCATTCCACCGGCACCACGTTTCGCCTGGAGCGCCTCTCCCCCGGCGCTAGCGCCTGGAATGATGAGCAGTCGCGCCGCAACTTCGATTCCGTCCGCCGGCTGGTGGTCCCCGGCAACCCCCTGGCCAGCCGCCTGCTCACTCACCCGCTGGCGCCCGAAGCCGGAGGCGATGACTTCCATTCCGGCGGTAAACACTGGCACTCGCAGAGCGATTCGGAATGGCAGACGCTGGCGGAGTGGGTGCGCGGCCGGAAGGCCGCCGGGCAGTGAGCGGGCCGCAGCAATGTGAGCAAGCACTTCGAGACCTTGACTTGACGCGGAGCCGCGAAGACACGGAGCAAATCACCCCTCCCTGACCCGGCGAAGCCGAAACCAAACCGGAAAAGACAAGCTCACCGCAGAGACGCAGAGGCGCCGAGACAGCGCGGAGCTTTAGCCACGATGCCCGTGGCGGAATGGAAGGGGAAACTTGGCGGGAGCGGTGGGGAGCCGGGGGCCAGGGGCCGGGGAAGGAGCGGCGCTTCGCGCTGGGCTTTTTTCGTCCCCGGCCGGCTTGAGGTGCCACCGAGAATCAACAACATGCGTGAAGTTTCCGGAGAGAATAACATCGTCAAAACCTGAGAGCGCAGAGACAGCAGAGAGCGCGGAGAAGGGAGACTTCTCCCAATTTCGACGAGAATCTGATTTGACTGTGTAGGTACTCACGGGCGGGGCTCCGGCCGGAGCCGGGCCCCTCGAGACGAGCACGCCGCTCAAACGGTGCCCCAAAGGAAACGCCGCACGCGTTCCTCCACTAACTCGACTCCCAAGCCGGGCTTATTCGGAATGGGCATATAGCTGTCCTTGATATCCAGCTCCGGGGCATGGTCCACGACCGCAAAATGTTCCGCCGTGCGATAGGGGTAAAGCTCTTGGATATAAAAGTTCGCGATGGTCGCATCCAGTTGCAGCGTCGCCGCCGTGCACACCGGGCTCGAGCAGTTATGCGGCGCAATCCGCATGTTGTATGCCTCGGCCATGGCCGCAATTTTCTTCGCCTCCATGATCCCGCCCGTGTTGCCCACGTCGGGCTGCAGAACATCCGCGGCGCGCAGTTCCATGATGCGGCGGAAGCCGTAGCGAGTATAAATCCGCTCGCCGGTGGCGATGGGAATGTGCACCTGCTCGGAGACCTTTTTGAGAGCCTCGGGATCTGCCGGGTCCACCGGCTCTTCGAAAAAGGCGATGTTCGAGTCCTCGAACTTGCGGCCCAGCCGCGTAATGGCGTCCGTGGTCAACTCCGCGCTCATGTCCAGGAACAGGTCCACTTGGGGGCCGATCGAGTCGCGCACCGCCTTGACGCTCGCCACCGCGCGCTGCTCGTGCGCCGCATCGATCGTGCGCAGGGAGACGTGCTCGATGTGCCCCTCCGCATCGCCCTGGGGAACCGCCAGCGGATAGAACTTGATGGCCGTGTAGCCATCCTTCACCACGCGCTCCGCTTCGCGCGCGTAGTCTTCCGGCTTGACGCAGCGGAACGACCAGCCATTGGCGTAGACGCGCACCTTGTCGCGCATCTTGCCGCCCAGCAGCTCGTACACCGGCACTCTCAGGCATTTGCCCTTGATATCCCACAGCGCCTGCTCGATGGCGCTCACTCCGGCGAAGATGATCGTGCCGCCACCCTTGGCCCAGAAGGTGTGGTCGTACATGTCGCTCCAGATCGCCTCAATGGTGAACGGATCCTTTCCCACCACGAACTGCTGGACCAGTTCCTTGACCATGGCGGCGGTGGAAGCTGCCCCGGTACCGTAAGCCACGGCCGCGTCGCCAACCCCGGTGACGCCTTGATCGGTCAACAATTGCACGAGGATGGGATAACGCCCGTCAATCGTCGCAATATAGATGCGGCACCCGGTTACTTTGAGGGGCTTCATGCCGCGAGGAGCGCTCTGCGCCGCGGCCGGGAGCGCCGCCGCGGCGGCGGCCGCGGTTCTCAGGAAGAAGCTTCTGCGGTTCACGCGGCCCATTATATGTCTATGGCGCCACCGCCGTGATGTTGCGCTTGGGCACTTCGCCCACCTTGATCCGGGCAAGCTCCTTCATGCTCTTCATATCGATGGCCGACACCGAATTCGCCCCGGCGTTCGACACGTAGACTTTTCGGCTGTCCGGCGTGAACGTCAGCCAATCCGGCGTCCGGCCTACATCCACCCCGCCCATTAACTTCAGATCGGGAAGCGAGTACACGTACACCTTATTATTCAGGCTGCTGTTGACCCACAGCGTTTGGCCGTCCGGACTCACGCCGATGCCGTGCGAGGGCGTCGAGTCGATGTCCGGCTTCTTGCCCGGCGGCGCCGCGGGCAGGCTCACGCGCCCCACTTCCTTGCGCGCGGCAAAATCCACGATCGCGAAACCGTGCAGGTTGGAAAGCTGCACGAACAGCCGATGCGTCGAGCCGCCGGCATTCTGCTCGAACGCGATCGGCCGGACGCCGGTGTCGAACGGCAGTTCCCAGACGGGCTGCTCGGTTCGCCGGTCGATCACCGTCAGGAGCTTCCCAACGATCGATCCGGCCAAGACAAAACGATCATCCGCCGTCACATAGGTATTGTGCACTCCGCCCTTCATCGGCAGCGTCTTCACCTTCTCCAGGGAGCCCGTATCGATGATGTCCACCGCGCCCGGCGCCTGCACGATGGCCACATACACCCGCCGGCCATCCTGGCTGATGGCGATGTTATTGGGGTGGCCGCTCAGGCGGATGTTGCGGGTCACCTTCAGGCTCTTCGCGTCCACCACGTCGAGCGTGCTCTCGGCCTCGTTGCTGATGAAGTAGCGGGTGCCGTCGGGAGCCGCCGCCGCCCCGTGGTTCACTTCGATCCCCGCGATCTCGCCGACCACTTTATCGGTCGCCGGGTCGATCACGTCCACACTGTCTCCCGCGCTGTTGGTCTGGATAATGCGAACGCTGGCCGCCGCCAGCGGCAACGCCAGCAGAAGCCCCAGGTACCGGTATTCCCTCATTGCGGCTGAACCCTCCCTGATGGATACTCTACGCCCAAACGCTGCCGGTCGAAATCGGCGAACGTCGCGCCGCTTTCCGCCAGGAGCTCCAACAGGGGCGCCGGCGGCCAGAGGTCGGCGCCGTGCCGCTCGCGGAACTCCTCCAGCCGCACCAGCACCGTCTTCAGCCCCACGGTGTCGGCATAGAACATCGGGCCGCCGCGCCACCCCGGAAATCCGTAGCCGTTCAAATAGACGATATCGATGTCCGCAGCGCGCAGCGCCACTCCTTCGGCCAGCAGCCGCGCTCCCTCGTTCACCAGCGCAAAAAGGCAGCGCTCGCGAATCTCGCCGGCTGAGACGGCGCGACGTTCGATACCCGCTTCACGCGCGGCGCGCTCGATCAGCGCGGCCGTTTCCGGATCGGGCGACGGCTGGCGATTCTCGTCGTACCGCGACCAGCCGCGCCCCGTCTTTTGCCCGAAGCGGCCCATTTCGCAGAGCCGGTCGGCCACCAGGGGTGCGCGCACGGCGGGCTTCTCCAGGTGGCGGAACTCCTGGCGGATGCGCCAGCCGACATCCAGGCCCGCCAGGTCGCTCATGGCCAGCGGCCCCATGGCCATGCCGAAATCGTAGAGCGCCTGGTTCACGTCCTCGACGGATGCGCCCTCCTCCACCAGGAACTGCGCCTCCCGCAGATAGGGCATCAGCATGCGGTTGCCGATGAAGCCGCGGGCATTCCCCGCCAATACCCCGACCTTGTTCAGCCTCTTCGCCAGCGCCATGGAGGTGGCCAACACTTCTTTGCCGGTGGCCTTGCCGCGCACGATCTCGAGCAGCCGCATGACGTTCGCCGGGCTGAAATAGTGATGTCCCAGCACCATCTCGGGCCGGCTGGTGGCGGACGCGATCTCGTCGATATCCAGGTAGGACGTGTTGGAGGCCAGGATGGCGGACGGTTTGGCGATGCGGTCGATTTCCGCGAAAACCTGCTTCTTGAGCGCCATGCCTTCGAACACGGCTTCGGCAATGATGTCGGCCTGCTCGAAGCCGTCGTAGGTGAGTTGCGGAGTGATCAGGGCCAGCCGCCGATCCATGGCGGACTCGGACAGCTTGCCGCGCTTGACGCTCCCGGCGTAATTGTTGCGGATGATGGCCATGCCGCGATCCAGCGCCTCCCGGCTGGCCTCTTTCACCATCACGGGAATTCCCGCGTTGGCGTAATTCATGGCGATGCCGCCGCCCATGGTGCCCGCGCCGATCACCGCGGCGCGCCGGATCTCGAGCACCGGCGTGTCTTGCGGCACATCGGGAATTTTCGCGGCCGCGCGCTCCGCGAAGAAGGCATGAATCAGCGCCTTCGATTGGGTCGAATGCAGGCACTGGTCGAACAACTCCGCCTCGCGCGCGCAGCCTTCGTCGAAAGAAAGCCGCGTAGCTGCTTCCACGGCATCGATGGCCGCCAGCGGCGCGGTCTGCCCTCGCTTGGTCTTGCGCGCCTGCTCGCGGGCGCGCGCAAAAATCGCCGGGTCGGCGTCCCGCAGTTTGTCCTGGCGATCGCGCGTCTTGGGAGCGGGCTGGGCCATTACCTCGCGCGCAAACGCCACCGCCCCGGCCAGCAGATCGCCCTCGATGATGCGGTCGGCGATGCCCAGGGCGAGCGCTTCCCGCGCCGAAACCGGTTCGCCGAACGCGCACATCTCGACGGCCTTGGCAACTCCGGCCAGGCGCGGCAGGCGCTCGGTCCCGGCGGCGCCCGGAATGATTCCCAGCTTCACTTCCGGCTGCCCCACCTGCGCGGAGGGCGCCAGCACGCGATAGTGGCCGGCCATGGCCACTTCCATTCCGCCGCCGAAAGCCGTGCCGTGAATCGCCATGATCACCGGCTTGGGGCAGTCTTCGATTTCTCGCAGCATGGGCAGGAGCGCGATCCGCGGCTTTTCTCCGCTGACCACCTTGCCGAATTCGCGGATGTCCGCGCCCGCGATGAAGGTGCGGCCCGCGCCAATCAGCACGATGGCGGCCACTGCGGGATCGTTCGCGGCTGCCGCGATCGCCTGCCGGATACCCTCGGGCACACCGGGACTCAGCGCATTCACCGGCGGATTGGAGACCGTAATAACGGCGACATCGCCTTGCCGGGAGAGGTTGACGAGTTCACTCATTGGCCAAGCCAGTCTATCACGTGCGGTTCCCACCCCTGGAAGAGTCGTCCAGTGATCGCGGCCTGAGATATACTGCGAAGGCATGCGGGAAGCCGTCGTGGTAGCCAGTTCGCGGACCGGGCTCGCCAAGTCGTATCGCGGTTCGTTCAACATGACGCGGCCGGACGATCTCGCGGCTCACTCGGTCCGCGACGTCCTTCGCAAGACCCCGCAGCTCGATCCCGCCGAAGTCGAGGATGTGATCCTCGGCTGCGCCATGCCGCACGGCGCCCAGGGGCAAAACGTGGCGCGCATCTCCGCGGTGCTGGCCGGCCTTCCGGTTTCCACCGCCGCCACCACCGTGAACCGGTTCTGCTCTTCGGGGTTGCAGGCTATCGCCATGGCCGCGCACCACATCGTGCAGGAAGGCGCGGAGGCTGCTATCGGCGGCGGGGTCGAGAGCATTTCCCTGACGCCCCGCGATTGCGACCCCCATCCGGTTCTTCAGCAGGAAGTGCCCGGCCTGTATATGGTCATGGGCAACACGGCGGAAGTAGTCGCGCGGCGCTATGGGGTCTCCCGGTGCGCCCAGGACGAGTATGCGCTGGTGAGCCAGCAGCGCACGGCGCGCGCGCAAAGCGAAGGCTTCTTTGCCGCGGAAATCGCTCCCATGAAAGTCACCATGGCGGTCCTCGATAAGAAGACCGGAGAGCGGGTGGCAACGCGGGAAGTCTGCTGCGACCGCGACGAGTGCAATCGTCCCGATACCACGATCCAGGGCCTGTCCGCGCTCAAGCCGCACTTCGATCCGCAGAGCGGTCACGGAACCGTGACCGCGGGCAATGCCTCCCAGCTTTCCGACGGCGCGTCGGCCACGCTCCTGATGTCGCGCGAGCGGGCCGACCGGCTCGGAATTCCGTATAAGCTGATCTTCCGGGGCTTTGCGGTGGCGGGGTGCCAGCCGGACGAAATGGGAATCGGGCCGGTCTATGCCGTGCCCAAGCTCCTCCAGCGCCACCGCCTGACCGTGGACGACATCGATCTCTGGGAGCTGAACGAAGCCTTCGCCGTGCAGGTGATTTACTGCCGCGACCGCCTGGGAATTCCCATGGAAAAATTGAACGTGAATGGAGGATCCATCGCCATCGGCCATCCCTTCGGTATGACCGGATCGCGCTTGACCGGCACGCTCGCGAGCGAGATGGCCCGCCGCCCCGGCGCACGTTACGGCGTCGTGACCATGTGCATCGGCGGCGGCCAGGGCGCGGCCGGATTGTTCGAGGCGGTTCACTGAGTATATGATTTCGCAAATACCTTCGCGTATCTCCCGAAGACCACTCCCTAACCCGGCGAAGCTGGAACCAATAGGAAACTGCATACTTGACGCGGAGACGCGGAGCACGCGGAGGAAGACGCGGAGAAAACCAGAGTCAAAACCTGAGAGCGCAGAGATAGCAGAGAGCGCGGAGAAGGGAGACTTCTGCCAATTTCGACAAGAAGTTGACTCGAACGGGCAAAAAACAAGCTCACCGCAGAGACGCAGAGGCGCCGAGACAGGGCGGAGAATAACAAAGCCAAAATCTGAGAGCGCGGAGCTGGCGGAGACCGCGGAGAAAGGCAACTTTTGCCAGTTTCGGCACGAATCTGACTTGGTAAGCACTAACGGTCGTGGCTCTGATCGGAGCCGGGCCCGGAGGGCACCCCGTCGCCAAGCGGGGCTGCAATCGTACTGAGCCATGAGTACTCTGACGCTCGTGCGCCACGCGCAGGCGCACCCCTTCCAGCGCGCAGGCGCGGTACTCACCGCTCTCGGCGAGGCGCAGGCGGCCCTCCTGGCCCGGCGGTGGATGGAGAACGGCGTTGCCTTTGACGAGATCTATACCGGCGCACTGGTGAGGCAGACGCAGACCGAGCAGGTGGTGGCGAAATGCTACCACGAGGCCGGCCGGCCGTGGCCCACCGCTCGGCGCGACGCTTTCTGGAACGAGTACGATGCGCCCGGCGTGCTGGCTCTGATGGTGCCCGCCGACCCGCGACTGGCGGAGCTCGCCGCGGAATTCGAGTTGGCGCGAGGCGGGCCGGACGAGACGCGCCGGTTCCAGCGGATGTTCGAAGCGGCCATGACCTGCTGGATCGAGGGATCGCTCGACCGGGAGGGCGTGGAGCCTTGGCCGGCTTTCCGCGGCCGCCTGTCGTCCGCCATCGCCCGCATCATGGCCGGCCTTCCCAGCCGCCGGGTCGTAGTGTTCACCTCCGGCGGTCCCATCGGGTTCGCCGTGCAGCATGCGCTCGAGGCGCCCGCCCGCAGCTTCCTCGAAACTCACTGGCGGGTGCGCAACACCTCGGTGACGGAATTCGTCTTCGACCGCGAGCGTCTCACGCTCGACTCCTTCAACTGTATTGCGCACCTCGACGACCGTGGTCTCGATACCCATCGATAACATGTCGAACTCTCTGCTCGAAGACAAAGTGGCTGTGGTCACCGGCGCCAGCCGCGGCATCGGAAAGGCCATCGCCCGGGTGTTCGCGCGCGAAGGCGCCACGGTGGTGGTTTGCGGGCGCAAGCCGGAGACGCTCGCGCAGGCGGCCGGGGAGATCGGCGGCAAGGTTCATCCCATTCCCTGCCACGTGGGCCGCGCGGAGGACATCCGGCGGCTGGTCGACACCGTCAACCGCGAGCACGGCAAGATCGACATCCTGGTAAACAACGCCGCGACCAATATCGCCCAGGAACCGGTTTTGCAGATCGACGAAGGCAAGTTCGACAAGATGATCGAAATCAACCTGAAGAGCGCGTTCCGCCTCATTCAGGCGATTGCCCCCGGCATGTGCGAGCGGGGCTCGGGGGCGATCGTCAATATCGCGTCGATCGCCGGCATTCGTCCGCAGTATCACGGAATGCTGTACAGCATGACCAAGGCGGCCTTGATCATGATGACGCAGTCGTACGCGCTGGAACTGGGCCCCCGCGGAGTGCGCGTGAACGCCATCGCGCCGGGAGTGATTCAAACGGCGCTCAGCGAATATTTCTGGAAGGACCCGGCGGCGCGCGCGAAGATCATCGAAGATCAGCCGGTGAAGCACCTCGGCCAGCCGGAAGAGGTGGCGGAACTGGCGCTGCTGCTGGCCAGCGGCCGCGGTTCTTACATCACCGGCCAGACCATGATCGTGGATGGCGGCCGCCTGTTGCCCTGAGCTTCTTTGATATGATCGCGCCTATGCGGTTCGGCCTTCCGCTGGCGATGCTCGTGCTTGCGGCGCAGGCGCAACAGTCCAGGGACCTGCGCGTCGAGCCCGCGGCAGTCTCCAACCCGCTCGGCGACCGCGGCACGCGCTGGGCCGTCGTTGTCGGAGTCTCTTCCTACCAGCACCTTCCTCCCGCAGCGCAATTGCGCTTCGCCCACCGCGATGCCGAGGACTTCGCGGCCTTCCTGCGGAGCTTCGAGGGCGGCGCGCTTGCCGGCGATCACGTCCGCCTGCTCACCGAGCAGGAGGCGACCCTGGCCCAGGTCCGCGCCGCGCTCGAGACCTGGCTGGTCGATTCCGCGCGCCCCGCGGATGTCGTCTACTTCTTCTTCGCCGGACACGGCGTGCTGGATGCGCAGGACGACGGATACCTGGCGGTGAACGACTCCGACCCGCAGAACCTGCACGCCACCGCGCTCTCTTTTCAAGAGGTGGATGAGACCCTCAGCAACCGCCTGCGCGCCGGCCTGGTAGTGGTGGTAGCCGACGCCTGTCACGCCGGCCGCCTGGGATGGTCGAGCTACGCCCCCAACATTCCGAGCCGCGCCAACGAGCCGCTGGCCAGAATCGGCCATGGCGAGCGCAGCTTTCTGAAGCTTCTGGCTACCCGCCCGGCGGAGCAGTCGTTCGAGAACGAGAAATGGGATGGCGGCCACGGGGTCTTCACGTTTTCCCTGCTCGAAGGCCTGCGCGGGCCGGCCGACGTGGATGGCGACCACGTGATCCGCGCTTCCGAGGCCATCGATTTCGCGTCTCGCCGCGTGCCGGAACTGACCGCGGGGCTGCAACATCCGAGGGTGGCCGGCACCTTCGATGCGCGCGCGCCCATCGCGGTCTCCCCGCAATCCGCGCCATCCGGCGTGCGCGGCGTGGATGTGGAAGTGACCGGGCCGGCCACCAGCGCTCTCTACCTGGACAACATTTTCCGCGGCAAGATCCGCGCCGCCGGTTCGCTGCGCATCGATGGCGTAGCGCCCGGTCCGCACGCTTTCTCGGCCGATTTCCCGGACGGGGCGAGCCTGGATGGAACCATCACCCTGGGGAACCTGCCGGCGCGCGTAACCATCGCTTCGCCGGCCGCAAGTCCGCTGGCGGAACTGCGGGCAAGGCTCCGCGCAGGCCGCGTGCTGGGCGCCAACGGCGCCTGGGATTTCTACCGTTCCCAAACATTTCCCGGTCCGGCACGGGTGACTGCCACGGCTCTGATCTCGGGCGCTCTCGAGGAATTGGGACAGGCCTGCGTCAGCGACTACGTGCAATCCACGGCGACCGGACTGAAACGGGCGATGCTCGCGCGCTCGGTCGAGGCATACACGGACCTGCGCGCCTTGCGGCCAGCCGACCGCTCTCTCGAGGTGCGCCAACTCTTTTGCCGCGGCCGCCTACAGATTGCCGAGCAACGGTTCGCGGAGGCCGTGGCGACGCTTGAAGACGCGTTGAAACTGGATCCGCGGTTTGCCTGCGCCCACAACGCGCTGGGCGTGGCGCTCTCGCGGATCAATCGTCCCAAGGAGGCGCGGCAGGCGTTCGAGGCGGCGGCCAGGCTCACGCCGGAATGGGGGCTGCCGCCGTTTCAGATCGCCTCGCAATTGATCGCCGCGGGCGACCTCGGAAAGGCGCTTCCCTACCTGAAGCAGGCCGTTGCCTTCAACCCGCGGTCCGTGGGCAACCGCTGGAACCTGGTGCATCTCGAGCGCCTGCTGGGCCACCCTGCTGACGCCATCCGCGAGGCCGGCGCGCTGATCCAGTTGGACGTCAACTACGCCCCGACCTACACTGAACTGGGACTCGCCTATGAAGCCGAGCGGGATTTCGCCAGGGCCGCGGAGGCATACGACACGTACCTGCTGCTGGCGCCCAACTTCGCGGATTCCAACGGAGTCCGCGAGCGGGCCAACCGCCTGCGCGGGCAAAGATAGTGGCGTGATTCGCGTACAATGAAGCCATGGAACAGTTGGGGAGTCCGGAACGGCCCGACCAGGGTCAAGGCTCTGATCGTAAACGGCCCCTCGTCTTTCTGGACTCCAATGTCATCATCGGCTATCTGCAGGGCGAGCCGTCGGCAGCGCAATTGTTCTCTGCTGAAGCCGAAGGTCTCATTCGTTTTGCGATAAACCCGATTGTCCTTCAGGAGTTGCTTCTGGCCGCGGATGCTGCCGACCGGCCCGAGTTCGAGCGCATCCGAGACCACTTCCGAGTTCTGCCGATTGACTTCGCAAAGGCGGAGGCTTTGCTGCCGCAAGTACGCGCTCTCAGAAATCGGTTGGCCCATTCGAACGACATTCTCATCCTCAGCAGCGCCATTGAATGCGACTTCCTCGTTACGCGGGACGCACTCCTGAAGAGTTTGGTGACCGCCGATAAACCACAGGTTGTCACACCTGAAGAGTTCGTTACCCATCTCCGGGCCGCATAGTGCGCGTTTACTTCGATACCGGAGTATTCATCGATTATCTCAGCGCTCGCGGCGGTGCGAACGCGCTGCTGAGATCGTCCGAGCGGCGCGGACGCGCTCCTGCGGACATTGCCGCCGACGCCGAACGGCTGTTTGAGAAGGTCGGCAGGATGCATACTGGCGCGACCTCCTGCCTGACCTATTACGAGGTCGAAGAAGCGCTGTACCGGCAGCTTGCCCAATCCGCAAAGGGTATTTCTCGCGCCGACGCGCTGTTGATCCCGGCGGCACGGTCCATAACTACGCAGGTCCAAATGGTAGTCGAGCTATTCAATATCGCAGTGCTCGATCTAACGTCCGCCACAGTCCGTCTTCAGCTACAGCAACTCGACCTTCAGATCCGTGGGATCCGCGCCGCCGACGCGCTACATGCGGCAACTGCGATTGCGTTTGGCGCCGACCTGGTCGTTTCAACAGACGACGCGATTCTGAGTATGGACGGCATCCTTGTGAATATCGGTGGGCGCAAGATCATTTGTCGAGACGCAGATATGGCGCTTCAGATTCTCTAGCGTTCCCGTCAGCGAGGTCAGCCCCCAGCCCGCCGCCACCCCGATCGCGCCCCGCTTCCAGCCGCCCATTCCAGCCTTCGGTCGGTTCAGCCCACCCTTCATCCCAACACGGAGCCAGCGCCAAATTAAGTTTTGCCATCCCCAACCACTGTCACCAACACCGTCCGCTGTCGCGGCCGTACATCGCACTCCAGGTGAAAGATCTGCTGCCATGTCCCGAGCGCCAGCTTTCCGTCCTCGATTGGCGCCGTGATCGACGGTCCCAAAAGCGTGGCCTGCAAATGGGAGTGGCCGTTGCCGTCATGCCATGCCTGCTCGTGGCCATAGCTGCGGCTCGGCGGAATCAGCCTGTCCAGCGCTGCCGGCAGGTCGCGCTCCAGCCCCGGCTCGAATTCGATAGTGCCCAGCGCCGAGGTGCTTCCTACGTTGAACACGTTGACCGTGCCGGTCTGGATGCCCGACGAGTTCACGGCTGCGGCCACCTGCTCCGTGAGATCGTGCATATCGCCGTGCCCCCTGGTGGAAATTGGAATTCGTTGCTGATAGGTCATCGCCGTTGGTTCTTCCTCACCATTAGAACATTCCACCGGCCTCCGCTCGATTTCGATCGGATCCAGGCGCGCCGCCTTGATGTCCGGCAGCAGTCGCCCACCCGCCGCCACCCCGGCCGCGCCCCCTACCGACACAATCGCCATGGCCTCCCAGCAGAAACTGCGCCAGAACTCGCTGCGTTGCGCCGATGGATTTCAGCACGGTGATATGCTCAAAACTGTGAGTCCCCGCATCACAATCGAGCCCGGCAAACGGTCTGGGCAGCCCTGTGTCCGCGGATTGCGCATCACCGTGTGGGACGTGTTGAGTTGGCTCGCCGCGGGGATGACGGAACAGCAGATCCTGGATGACTACCCGGAACTGGAGCCGGACGATTTCCTCGCAGTTTACGAATTCGCCGCCAGGATGGGCAGGCGCGTGGCTCTGTGAAACTGCTGTTCGACGAGAATCTCTCACGAAAGCTCGTATTGCATCTCGTTGACCTGTACCCGAACTCGGCGCATGTTGTGGAGGTCGATTTACTGCGAGGTCCGGATCGTGCGATTTGGGAGTTTGCCAAAGCTCGGAACTTCGTCATCGTGAGTGCCGATTCCGACTTCTATGAGCTCGCCACAACCATCGGCCCGCCTCCCAAAGTGGTATGGCTCCGACGGTGGACACACCCGACGAGAGACGCCGAGCGGGTCCTACGCCGCGATGCGATCCGAATAGCGGAATTCGCGGCCGATCCTGAACTCGGGGTGCTGGTTCTGGATCGCGATTGACGGTCTGTGGGCTCCGCGTGCGAGGTCGCAGGCCGGCTTATCGGGGACTGATCTGCTGCGGCAGGATAGTGCGAACAAGTGACAGTCGTGGGAGATCGCGTGGCGGACCAGCCTCGCTCACTCGTACCGCAGCGCTTCGATCGGATCCAGCCGCGACGCCTTGATGGCCGGCAGCAGTCCCGCGATCAGCCCCACGCTCTCCAGCAGCACGGTCGAAGTGAGCACGGCGAACCCGCTGATCTGGAGGTGTACGTCGCCGGTGCCGCTGGTGTCGTGGAACAGCGGCCCGAGCAGCGGCAGCGTTCCCATCAGCGATGTCAACCCCCAGCCCGCCGCCACCCCGATCGCGCCCCCCACCGACACAATCGCCATCGCCTCCAGCAGAAACTGCGCCAGAATCGATCTCCGCGTCGCGCCGATGGATTTCAGCACGCCGATCTCGCGCGTCCGCTCGGTCACCGAAACCAGCATGATGTTCGCCAGCCCCACTCCGCCGATGGCCAGGGTGAGCGTGCCGATGAAGCTGAGCAACAGCCGAAGCGCAATCCCCATGGTGTCCACCAGCCGCATGGAATCGTTGAACACGAAGATCCGCACGGCGCGCTCGTCGACCGGAGAAAAATTGTGCACGCGCGCCAAAGTCTCCCGCACCTGCTCGACGGTCCGCTCGCGAAACACCGGGTTGGCCGGCATCCACACGATGTCGTCGGGATATTTCAGGTCGCGGTAGAGCGAGGCCGTCTCGAAAGGAATGAACCCGCACTCGTTGTCCGGCTTGCTGTAATTGGCAACCTGCGTCTTGGTCTTCAAAACGCCGATCACCGTGAAGCGCAGGCCGTTGATAGCGATCACTTCGCCTTCCGGTGGAATCTCGCCGAAGAGCTTCGACGCCAGCTCCGCGCCCAGCACCGCGACCCGCTGTTTCAACCGTTCATCTTCCGGCGTGAACCACCGCCCAGCCGCCATCGTCATGTTGCGAATGCGGCCGTACGCGACTGCGACCGCGCGCACCATGGTGGTGTCGCTGCGGTAGCCGCGCACCACGGTCATTCCGCCCATCATCATTTCCGGCG
>Ga0326728_10017628_pt1 | contig 14250 bp, 13 predicted proteins | sample MB3enrmetagenome_FD_207602 | JGI IMG/M metagenome (GOLD analysis project Ga0326728, IMG submission 207602) | Lab enriched peat soil microbial communities from McLean, Ithaca, NY, United States - MB31MN | ecosystem: Environmental > Terrestrial > Soil > Wetlands > Peat | place: USA: New York...
CGCTTTATAGCGCTCTGGATCCGTATCGCGCAGGTAGGTCAGAAGCCGGCGACGCTTGGCTACCAAGGTCAACAATCCCTTGCGGGAACCATGGTCCTTCTTGTGCGCCTGGAAGTGCTCCTGCAGCAGCGAGAGGCGCTGGCTCAACAGGGCAATCTGTACTTCTGCCGACCCGGTGTCGGTCTTGTGGCGCTGATTGGTTGCGAGAACCTGCCGCTTTACTTCAATCGCCAGTGCCATTCTAGGGGTAATGCTCCTTGTCTTCTCTTTATCTCGTTTTGGTACTTTTTCAGAATACCACACGCCGGGGGAGCGGAATGAAGCAGGCGTAGCCGCTCAGCCCGTCAGGGCTTGGTCGATTTCGCAATTCTCCCTCCACCCCCGGATGGCCCTGTTCAGCAACCCGCTGGTGTAGTGCGGCGTAAGAAATGTGCCCTATCCACTCCCGACAGATCGTCGCGCTCGATCCGTGGAGCGACCTTTTAGGTTGCCACGTCGGCGTTCGTGCCGACGTTCTTTGGGGAATGCCGCTAGGAATACCGGCATGGCAGGCGGGACGCCCACTCCACGAGCTCTAGAACACCTGAAAGCAGAACACCTGGCTGGAGCCTTCCGGGCTGAGCGAGTATTCGCCCGGCTCCAGGCTTTCGTTCACCTCGATTCGATACAGGTCCGAGTCGAGTCGCGTCACCTCGACGCGGATGGCCTGGGGCGGGTTCTTGCGCGAGAACAGGATTTCGCGGTGGCCGTTCTTGGAATCGAGCTTGAAGAGTTGGAGGCGTTCGGGGGCCAGCTTGGCCGCCTTCAACAGAAAGATGGGCAACGATAGCGGCGTCTTCACCGGAGAGTTGGCGCCATCGATGACGGCGAGGGTATCGTCCTTCTTCTTCTCCTCCTTGGCCTCGGCGGCTTCGGTCGGGATGAGGTTCTGGGCGTGCTTCAGATACGGGAGGTCCGCCTTGGGAGGGCGCGGGCCGGCGTACTTTTGGGCCGCGGCCGTCAGCACCACGGCCAAGGCCAGCAGCAGGAATCGGCGCAGCATAGCGGTTCGGATCTATCTTAATCCAAAATCCCGCCCCGGTTCGTCCTTATGGCGCGGCCGTTCGTCCATAATGATAAAGGTGATTACCCAATCAGCGTCCGAAAGCCGTGCAGCCAAGGCGATTTGGGGGGTCTTTCAGTCCGGCCACCCGCTCACGTACATCCGCACCGTCGAAGAACAGCGCGTGGCCAGGGTGCTGCGAGAGGTGGCCCTGGGGCTATTCGCTTCGCCCGTACCCGTTTGGACGTGGAGCCTCACCGAGGGCCTCCACCGCGAGAACCAAGCCGCCGAGGCCGGCACCCTGGCTCCTCGCCAGGCTCTGGATTTCATCGCCGCGCACGACGGCGCCGCGATCTTTCACCTCAAGGATTTCCATGAACCGCTGCGCGAATCTCCAGAGGTGCGGCGCCGGCTTCGGGACGTATACGAAAGCTGTCTGGACCAGCGGAAGTTTGTGGTGATCACCTCCCCGGTGGCATTCATCCCGGAGGAAATCGAGCGCAGTGTGGTGTTTCTGGAACTTCGGCCGCCCGACCCGGTCGAACTGGTCGAGGTGCTGCGGGAAGAGGCGCGGGGCTCTATCACCGAGGCGGCACTCGAACAGATAGCGGCCTCACTGTTGGGACTGACGCTCGACGAAGCTCGTTTCGCGTTGCGCCGCGCGCTCGCCGCCAGCGGGCATCTGGGACCCGGCTTCCTGCCGCTCTTACTGGAAGAAAAACGCCTCCTGGTGAGCCGCAGCGGCGTCATCGAGTACATTGCCGAGAGTGCGGGCATCGGCGACATCGGCGGCCTGGACCAGTTGAAGAAATGGCTGCTGGAGCGCCGTGAGCTCTTTCGGATGCGCGACAGCCTGACCCAGGAAATCGTGCCCAAGGGCGTCCTCCTCATGGGGATCCCAGGCTGCGGCAAGAGTCTTGCGATCAAAGCCATTGCTTCCGCATTCGAGCTGCCGCTCTATCGGATCGACATGGTCGAGATCTTCTCCGGGAGGCATGGCAAGCCCGAAGGCGCATTCGTGGAAGCGTGCCGATTGTTGGAGGACATGGCGCCCGCGGTCCTTTGGTTCGACGAAATCGAGTCGGGCCTCTCGACCACCGATTCCGGCGGGGAACAGGGCCGGATTTTCGCGTTCTTTCTCACCTGGATGCAGGAGAAGACGCAGGGGCTGTTCGTCGCCGCCACCGCCAACCGAATCGACCTCCTCCCTGCCGAAATGATCCGCAAGGGACGTTTCGACGAGGTGTTTTTTGTCGACCTGCCGCTCGAGGACGAACGAATCGAGATCTTCAAGATTCACCTCACGCGCCGAGGCGTGGATATAGCCCCGTTCGACCTCACAAAACTGACGCAATTCACGGGCGGTTGGGCTGGAGCCGAGATCGAGCAGTGCGTGGTATCGGCCCTGACCAAAGCGCGCTTGGCGGCTCGGCCGGTGAGCGAGGAAGATCTCATCCGCGTGGCCGTGAAGATTGTCCCCCTCTCTCGCACCATGAACGAGCAGATCAACCACATCCGCGCCTGGGCGTTCGAGCGCGCCGTGCGGGCGTCTCTCCGCGGGTAATGTGGGGCAGGATGGCATCCTGCGCGGCGATTGGCAATCGCCGCGCGGGCCGAGTGCCACTCGGCCCGCAGGTTGCCTTACTGCCAACCCGCCCCACAGAGCCACCGAGCCGCAACCAATCCGACGGTCATCCGCCATTCGGAGACCGTGCCTCGGAAAACTGCTTGATGCGCACGGAGCCCTCCGGGAAGCGCGCGCGGATTTCCAGTGTGCCCCCCATGGCCTCGATAAACCTGGCCAGCGTGCTGACGTACATGTCGGACTGGCGCTCAATCTTCGAGACGGTGGCTTGCTTGATGCCCAGCGTGTCCGCCAGACGCTCTTGGGTCAATTCACGGGCGGTGCGCAGTTCATCGAGAGCCATGTCATGCAGGGTGACTTTGACGCGTGCCTCGACGCGTGCGCGAGATTCCGCCGGTAGTCGATTTCGGAGTTCGCTAAAGTTTCTTGCTTTTGCCATGGTCGTCACTCTCTTCCAGTTCGATCAGGTGCCGTTCGTAGAGGCGGTCCGCCAGAGGCACGAAGGTCTCATACCACTGTTCGTTCCCGGTCTTATCGCCGCCGATCAGCAGCACGGCGTTCCGCTGGTTGTCGAAGGCATATAGGACCCGCTAGGGCCGGCCCTGGTGCTGGATGCGCAACTCGCGCATGTGGGGGTAGCGGCTCCCGGAGATGCCGGAAGAATGGGGGAACTTCAACTCGATACCCAACCGCGCAAGCAGATCCACGGAATAGGTCACACTCTCCTGCTCTTCGATGCTCAAGCTATCCCACCAGCGCTCGAATTCGTCGGTGAAGAGCACCGAACATTCCATATTATGAATATAGATTACAATGAATATCGCAGTCAAGGGGAGCAGTGGCGCCTGCCCCAGCGCATCAGCCACAAAGTTGCCACATTTGCTTCCATGCCCGTGCGATGCCGGGAACGGCGTGTCACGGGAGGAAATCCGGTCCGCACCAGAACGTAATCGAAAATGTACACTGGAGCGGCATCCTGGACCACGCCGATTCAACGCCAATTGGGTAGTTTTGGTAGTTGCTTTTTGGTACAACTTCGGAAAGTGCGGCATCGGCACGGCGGCGACGGAGACGGCGGCTCACCGGAAGACTGGAGGACAAACCCGTTCCAAACTTTTCCACCCCAGTGTTTTTCTGGATTGAGCCTCCCCTGGAAGAGTGTATACATGGCGCCCGCCCGCAGCCGGGGAGGGGTGTGAATCTTTGAAAAAAGATACTGTCCCTAACATCCCTGCCCCGGAGTCCACCGAGTTTCAGTCCCCGGAAACTGTGGGGAGCCGGACTCCAGCCAGTGTATCCGGGTACGATTCTCGGTTGGACTCCCCGGCGAAGATTGAGGCGGGCACGTCGGAACCGTCGAAACCCAAACGGAAGCTGAGTAAAGCGGGCAAAGCGGCAAACGTGCCAGTTGGCAAGGGAAAGGCCATATCCAAAGTTAGGGGCAAACGCACTCCAGGAATACCGGTACAATCTTATCCGAATGCGCCGGTTCGGTTTTTCGGCAGAAGTGCTCGTTTTCCTGTTGGCTGCTGCCGGCCCCAATGCCGCTTCGGGGCAGACCGCAAAGCCCACAGTGGCGGCGGTTACGAACGCAGCCAGCTACGGCAACGGGCCGATTTCTCCTGGTGAGATGGTCGTGATCTTTGGAACCGGGATGGGACCGTCCAATCTGGTGGGCCTCCAACTGGATCAGCAAGGCCGCGTGGCAAACCTCCTTTCGCAAGTCCAAGTGTTGTTCGATGGAAACCCCGCTCCGCTGATCTACGTTTCCGCACAACAAATCTCGGCGATGGTTCCTTACGGTCTCGCCGGGAAACCCACTACTCAGATTCAAGTCGTGTATCAGGGCAGCACGTCCAACTCGCTTCAGAAACCGATTGCTCCGTCAGCGCCGGGAATTTTCACGGCAGATTCTTCCGGCCAAGGTCAGGCGGCGATGACGAATTCGGACAACTCCTACAACACGGCAGCGAATCCGGCCACTCCCGGCTCCTACGTCACCTTCTACCTGACGGGCGAAGGCCAAACCAACCCGCTCGGCTCGGACGGCAACATCGCAACGTCCACTGCAAATGTGGCCCTTTCGGTCACGGTTCTGATTGCGGGGCGAACAGCACAGCTTCTCTACGCCGGTTCAGCGCCAGGAAACGTCAACGGATTTTGCCAAATCAACGCCGTGATCCCCGCAGATTTGCAGTACGGCGGCAACCTGCCACTCGTGGTGCAGATTGGCGGCGTCTCCAGTCAGACCGGCGTGACGTTGGCCGTATCCGGGCCACCAGCGCCGGTGCCCGGTGCGCCGCAGAATCCCACCGCATCCGTAAATTCCTCCGGTCAGGTTGTGCTGACATGGACGCCAGCGGATTCACTTGCGACACGGTTTCATATCGAACGCCAAATCGCCGGATCAGGCTTTTCGGAAATTGCCGTGATTCAATCCTCTGCCACCACGTTTACGGATACGAACGTCACGGCTGGAACGGTTTACCAGTATCGAATCCGGGCAGAAAATGATTACGGGCTCTCTGCCTACTCTGCCGTGGTGAGCGCCACGGTCCCGGTGGTTCAATTGCTGCCACCATCGAACCTGCAAGCTGCGGCAGTGAGCCAAACGCAAATCAATCTGACGTGGAGCGCAGCAAACACCAACGCTAACCGCTTCCACATTGAGCGGAAGTTGGGGGCAACGGGAACCTATGCGGAGATCGCTGCCGTCCCAAGTACGACTACCGCCTATCAAGACACCACCGTTCAGCCGAGTACCACGTACACGTATCGGATGAGGTCGGAAGGAGCAACCGGGGCGCTGTCCTCGTATTCCAGCGAAACTTCAGCCACGACTCCCGCCCCAGCGTTACCGCCAGCACCCTCCCTGCAAGGAACGGCGCTTTCCTCTTCACAGATCCACTTGACGTGGACTACCACCGCAACAGGCATCGTACTCTTCAGCTTGGAGCGTCGAACCACGACAGGCGTGTATTCGCAAATCAGCCAACCCTCTGCCACGAGCACGTCATTCGATGATTCGGGCCTGACCGGATCGACCACGTATTTGTACCGGATGCGGGTCCAGACGGGTGCGGGTTTCTCGCCCTACTCCAATGAAGTGACGGTGACAACGCTCCAGGCGCTTCCAGCGGCTCCCACAAACCTCCAGGCGACGGCGGTTTCCTCTAGCCAGATCAATTTGACGTGGACGAACAATGCGCCGGATGCGACGGCGATTCGGGTAGAGTCGCAAGCTGCCGGGTCTACGTCATTCACGGACATTGGTGCGGCTCCATCGTTGACTAGCACATCCATCATCAATTTTCAGCCGAACACGACATATTCCTTCCGGGTTCGGGCGCAAAACGCAGCGGGGTACTCCGCATACTCCAACATTGCAACCGCCGCTACACTCCCGATCCCGACATCAGTTTTCCTTGTACATGGAATAGGCCAAGGATCACGAGACATGCAAAGTCTGAAGGCGACACTTGAATCCAATCTTGATAACAAACGGTACGTTGTAAATGCGACGTTTGATTATAGCTATTGTGACGCAAATCCGTCCTGCACTGCTCCGTGCGGTATCAGTGATGGTGCGAACCTTCTTGCGTCAACCGTGTTGTCGAATACGTCGCCCGGCAGCAATGTTATAGTTATCGGCTTCAGCATGGGCGGCTTGATGGCGAGAGATATGATCGCTCACAACTACGGTGGTGTTGTGACAAGTCGAAAGATCACCGCTCTCCTGACCCTTGGCACGCCGAATTTGGGCTATCCATACGGTTCGCTAGATTCCAGTTTCATTGGGTCTGCGCTCAGTGGGACATGTCCAATACTGTCCCAACAAATGTACAGCGATTTTCGTTCTCAGCAGAGTTCCCGGAGTGTCATTCTTTCCAGCTATCTATCGGGTCTTGCAAGCGCTTGGAACGGTGTTTCATCCGCAAGCTACTCCGGGTATTGGCTGGCAATATCGGGCGGGTACTGCAAACAGCCAATCCGAACAGGTGATTTGACCAATTCGCTTGGTTGCCCGGACTATAACGTCGTGAGCGACGGCGTAGTGTGCGACCAGAGCGCCCGTTACAATTTAAACGGGTCCAACACGCCGACTCAGACGTGGTATGGCGATCCTTACGCCCATGCTGGCAGAGTCATCATGTGCGCTATGGGATTAACATTCTCTTCCGGGAATGCTCCGCAATTGTATGATCCACCAACCGGCGACGCACTCAGCCAAACGCTTTGGAATGCGATTAAGGCGCATTAACATTATGCTCATTCGATTTCTCCTTTCCGTTTCCGTTGGTTATCAGATCCTTCTAGCACAGGACGCCACGATTCCGCCAAATGCGGATCGTGACGCAGAGGCAGAGTTCCAAACTACGGTTCGTGGCGGCCTTCGTCCCGCAGACGCCTACTTTGCGTCCGTATTCGTTCTGAATCATGAGGACATCGCCATTCCAATGCTACTACAGGCAATCAGGGAGAACCTGGGGAACAAGAACACTCAGGAAGTCGTCTCAAGGGCCGCTGAACTCATTGCTTATGCAGCAAGCAACCGGGGTATGGATGCCGTCGCTGAACTGTGTTCTCTTGACCCGAAGTGGTTCACGCCATTGATCGAACGCCTCTTGAATCACGCAATCAATCGAAACCGTGAGTACGGAATCGTGTACCACGCTATAGATGCGGATCCCAACATTCGTGACGCCGTCGTTCGATGGCTTGAAGAGTCTCTGACTTTTCCCCAAGCAGACGTGGCGCTGGCAAGAGAAATTCTGAGGCGAGAAGACGCTGGTCATTCGATCAGCGACAACGACGCTGTGATGGCGTTACTTCCCATGGCGACAAGGGAGCGGGTTCTTCGTGCGGTCGAGAAAGCCAGGGATGACGAGCGGGAACGCCAGAACAAGAAGCGGTAGGAAGGTCGTTCGCCCCGACAAACGCACGTGCGATTGGCGGGGGTGCTGTGAGTTTACCGGGCTGACGGACGCACCACAGTCACGCCAGACAGCAGGAAAATGCGCCCGTCGCGTAAAAACTCAGCGCATTGTCCCCCTGCTTCACAATGCGCGTTCGCCGCAGCACTCCGTAGACGTCGCCCAGCGCGAACCGCACGGAGTGCTGCACCACCACGATCGCCGGCGGATTCTCAGCTAGCAACTCCAGCACCGCCGCGTATTCGCGCTCCAATTCGTATGGCGGATCGACGAACACGATATCCGCGTGGTGCTTGGGAAGTGTCACCAGCACTGCGCCGGCGACCACTGTGCCGCGCGCCTCCACGCCCAGCGACGCCAGATTCTCCCTGATCGCCTCCAGCGCCGCGCGATTCCGCTCCAGAAAGAACGCGTGCGCGGCCCCGCGGCTCAGCGCTTCGATGCCCACGGCGCCGGTTCCCGCGTATGCATCCAGGAACGTTGCGCCTTTGATGCGCGGCCCCAGGATGTCGAACAGGGTCTCGCGCAGGCGGTCGGGCGTGGGGCGCGTGGCTGCGCCGGGGATGCTCTTCAACCGCCGCGAACGGAACTCTCCCGCGATGATCCGCATCAGCCCACCGTCACCAGGCCGTAGCGGCGCTGCCAGTGGTCGCGGATATAGGCCACCGCGCGCCGCAGATCGTCCTCGGAAGGCGGGCGGGCGATGAAATCCACGGCCTCGCGCCGCGCCACCTCCAGGATTTCGGCGTCGCGCAGAATGTTAGCCACCCGCAGCGACGGAAGGCCCGATTGTTTGGTCCCGAAGAACTCGCCCGGGCCGCGCAGCTTCAGGTCCATCTCGGAGATGTAGAAGCCGTCGGTGGATTCCACTAGCGTGCGTATGCGCTCGCGCGCGGCGTCGTTCATTTTCTCGGTTACCAGGATGCAATAGCTCTGCTCGGCGCCGCGGCCCACGCGCCCGCGAAGCTGGTGCAACTGGGCCAGGCCGAAGCGCTCGGCCTGCTCCACCACCATCACGCTGGCGTTGGCCACATCCATACCGACTTCGATCACGGTGGTCGAAACCAGAATCTTGATGAGGCCCTCCTTGAAGCGCTGCATGACGGCCTCTTTTTCATCGCCTCCCAGACGCCCGTGCATCAGGCCCACGGGAATATCGGGGAACACTTCGCGCGAGAGATGCTCGTACATCTTCTGCGCGGCCTTCATGGCCTGGGTCTCGGATTCTTCGATCACGGGATAGACCACATACGCCTGGCGGCCTTCGTCGATCTGCCGTTTCATGAAGCTGTAGGCCAGTTCGACCTGGTCGGCGGTGGCGTGTTTGGTGACGATGGGTTTTCTTCCGGGAGGCATTTCGTCGATGACGGAGACGTCCAGGTCGCCATAGATGGTCATGGCGAGCGTGCGTGGAATGGGCGTCGCGGTCATCACCAGCACGTCGGGATGGACGCCCTTTTCCAGCAGGCCGAGGCGCTGGAGGACGCCGAAACGGTGCTGCTCGTCGATGATCGCGAGGCCCAGCTTGTGGAACTCGACGTCTTTTTCGAGCAGCGCGTGCGTGCCGATGGCCACGTGCGCCAACCCCTCGGCCACCAGCTTTTTGAGCTGCGCCTTTTCGCGGCTGGTGGATGAGCCGGTGAGCAGCACCGTCACATACCCCAGCCTGGAAAGGATCTGCTTGAAGTAGTAGGCGTGCTGCGCGGCCAGGATTTCGGTGGGGGCCAGCACGGCCACCTGGTAGCCGTTCTCGATGGCGATCACCGCGGCTTCCGCGGCCACGATGGTCTTGCCGCTGCCCACGTCGCCTTGCAGCAGGCGGTTCATGGGGTGCGGCGCTTTCATGTCGTCCGCGATTTCCTGGATGACGCGCTTCTGCGCCCCGGTGGGTTTGAACGGCAGCATGGCCTTGACGCGTTCGCGCACGCGCGGGCCGATCTCGAAGGCGATCCCGGGCAGCGTTCGTGCCTTGCCGCGCTTGAGCGCCACGCCGCACTCCAGCCAGAAGAACTCTTCGAAGATGAGGCGGAACTGCGCGGGCGAGCGGAAAGCGTTGAACAGGCGCAGGTCGGAATCGGGCGGCGGAAAGTGAATCTGGCGGAGGGCGGTCCAGCGGTCGGGCATTTTGAGGCGCTGGCGGAGATACTCCGGGAGCTGGTCTTCGACGGGCGCGAGCGATTCCAACACGCGGTTTGTGAAGATCCGCAAGACGCGCGTGGTGAGCTTCGAAATCCCCTCGTAGATGGGCACGATGCGGCCCACGTGGAGGGTGGCTTCGCCGTCTTCATCGTCGCCCGAGAGGATTTCGAACTCCGGGTGCAGCATGGTCAAGTCGCCCGAATAGCTGTCGAATTCCACCTTGCCGTAGAGCGCCACCTTCATGCCTTCGGAGAGCACGTTGGCCAGGTAGCCGCCGTGAAACCACTTGCCCGCCAGCGTGGCGCGCGAGACATCGGTGAAGCGGACCTCGAACAGGCCCAGGTTGCGGCGGCGGAAGCCGGAGAGCTTGGCCGAGCTTACATCCGCGATGACCGTGGCCATTTCGCCCGGAGCGAGCTGGGCGATGCTCTTCATGTTGCTGCGATCTTCGTAGCGAAACGGCACGTATCCCAGCAGGTCTTCGACGGTGACGAGGCCTTTGCCTTGCAGCATGGCCGCGCGCGCCGGGCCGATGCCTTTCACATAGGTGAGCGGGGTGGTGAGGTCCATGCGGTCTCGAACCCAGTGTACAATGCCCTGCTGCGGTAGACTGAGATATCCATGTCCAAGCTGTTGGAGGGCAAACTCGCCCTCATACTGGGGATCGCGAACAAGTGGAGCTTGGCGTATTCCATCGCCCAGGCGTTTTCGCGGGAAGGCGCCACCCTGGCGCTGACCTATCTGGGAGACCGCCAGAAGCAGGCCATCGAAGATCTCTCCGCGGACTTGAACGTGGCGGCCATTCTGCCGTGCGACGTCACCCGGGATGAGGATCTGGCGGCGCTCACGGAATCGCTCGGCGCGCTCCGCCGCCCGCTCGACTCGGTAGTGCACAGCCTGGCATTCGCCAACCGCGAGGACCTGACGCGGCCATTTTTGGAGACCGGGCGCGCGGGCTTTCTGCTGGCGCAGGACGTGAGCGCCTACTCGCTGGTGGCGGTGGCGCGCGCTACCGCGCCGCTCATGAAAAACGGCGGCTCGCTGAGCACGCTGACCTACGTGGGCGCGACGCGCGTGCTTCCCGGTTACAACGTGATGGGCGTGGCGAAAGCTTCGCTGGAAGCGGCCATGCGATACCTGGCGAGCGAGCTGGGCGCGCGGAATATTCGCGTGAACGCCATTTCGGCGGGGCCCATCAAGACCGTCTCGGCGCGCGCCATCAAGGATTTCTCGGCCGTCCTGGACGCTGTCGAGAGCCGCGCGCCGCTGCGGCGCAACACCGAACCGGCGGAAGTTGCCGATGCCGCGGTGTTTCTGGCCAGCGACTTGGGGCGCGGCGTCACCGGAAATATTCTGTTCGTGGACGCGGGCATGCAGGTGATGGGCCTATAGCCTGCCATAATGATAGTGGTTCTTTATGAAAGTTGAAGTCGTCCTCTCGGAAACGGACATCGCAGAGGAATTCGCCGAGGCCATCCAGGCTCGCGACCTGCCGGAGAAGTTTTTCTTCTGGTTTCCTCGTTCAGCCATGGCGTGGGCAACTTTGAGCCAGGACACCGACATGTATGGCGGCCTGCGGGAGACCTGGCAGGAGCTTTCGGCGGACATCCCCGCCATGGTCAAGCCATTCGGCACGCGGGTTCCGGTGATCAGCTTCGGCGCCGGGGATGGAGCGCGCGACCGCGTGCTGATGGGCGCCCTGAAAGGCGCCGGATTCGAGTGCCTGTATTTCCCCGTCGATGCCAGCCAGTCGCTGCTCGAAATGGCCTGCGCCGGAGCCGACGACGAGGATATTGAAACCGTGGGCATCAAGGCCGACATTTCCAGCCCCGTGCACCTGGTCTACGCGGCCGACGCCGCCGAGCCGCCGCGGCTGTTCATCATGGCGGGCAACACCATGGGCGCGTTCGATCCGCTGGGCGAAATCCGCTACCTGGCGCAGTGCATGAAGCCGGAGGACCGGCTGATCATCGACGGCGAGATGTACGACGAGCAGAAGACCCTGGGCTACCGCGACAAACCGGCGACGCGAAATTTTGCATCGGCGCTGTTCGCCAACTTGGGAATTGGCCTTGACGACGGCGAATTCCGGTTCAACCACAAGCGCGACGAGCGCCACGAGGGACTGCACCTGATCACGCGCCACTTCCGCGCCGGCCGGGATCTTTCGGCAACCGTGGCGGGCGAAGAAATTCCCATGGAGCGCGGCGAGCGCATCGGAATGAACTTCGCATACGCCTACACGCCGCAAGCTTTCCGCTGGCTGCTGCACGAGCAGGGGGGCCTCGAAATCCTGAGGGAATACCGCAGCCCCGACTCGCGGTTTCTGACGGCCGTGTGCCGCAAGTAGAGATGCCGGATTCCGCCATACTCTTGATTCATTGCCCCGACCGCAAAGGAATTGTCGCCGGGATCTCCAGTTTTCTGTATGATCGGGGAGCGAATATTCTCCACGCCGATCAGCACCAGGACAACGATCTGGGCCTGTTCTTCATGCGTGTCGAGTGGGACCTGGCGGATTTCGCCCTGGACGATGCGGCGTTCCGCCAGAGCTTCCAACCCCTGGCCGACAGCTTTCAGATGGAGTGGCGGCTGGCGTATTCGGCGGCCCGGCCCGCCACCGCCATTTTCGTTTCTCAGCACCAGCATTGCCTGTTGGACCTGCTCTACCGGCACGCCATCGGAGAGTTGCGCTGCCGCATTCCGCTCATCGTCGGCAACCACGAGACCGCGCGCGATCTGGCCGGCTTCTACGGTATCCCGTTCCATCATGTGCCCGTGGATAAGGCCAACAAGGCGCAGGCGGAGCAGGCCCAACTGGCGCTGCTCGAAGAGCATGGAATCGAGTTGGTTGTGCTGGCGCGTTACATGCAGGTGCTCTCGCCGGTGTTCGTGGCGCGGTACCCCCAACACATCATCAACGTGCATCATTCGTTTCTCCCCGCATTCAGCGGCGCGCGCCCCTACCAGGCGGCGTATCACCGGGGCGTCAAGTTGATTGGAGCCACCAGCCACTACGTGACAGAAGTTCTGGACGACGGTCCAATCATCGAGCAGGACGTGGTCCGCGTGTCGCACCGCGACCAGGTAGGCGACCTGGTCCAGAAGGGCCGCGACCTGGAGCGCATGGTGCTCTCCCGCGCCGTGCGATGGCATCTTGAGCACCGGATTCTGCACTACGCGGGCAAGACCGTGATCTTCGATTGACGGGGGCGGTTCGGGTTATAGTGAGGGTAGAGGCCTCCGTGACGCTTAGGATCAAGCTCCCGCCAGATGTCGCAGCGAAGTACGCCGCCGAGGCATCCGTGAGGGGCGTGCCCCTTGAGCGGTATGTGAGAGACCGCCTGATCGCACAGGCGCCGGCGCCGCTGGATAAGACTCCCCAGGAGCGCGCACGTGCCTTAAGGGAGTGGGCCAAGAGCCATCGTGCCACGCCACCGCTCTCCGATGACGCCATTCGCCGTGAGAGTATCTATGGGGGGCGCGGCTAGGCAGTGGCCTGGCTGTCGGACACCAACATTCTGCTGCGAATGGCGCAGCCTGCCCATCCGATGCATGAGGAGGCCCTTCAGGCCGTAGAAAGGCTCCTGGAACGCGGTGAGCAGGTGTGCATAGTGCCGCAGAACATCACCGAGTTCTGGAACGTGGCGACTCGCCGGGTAGGGAGCGCAAACGGGCTCGGAATGACGGTCGCCGAGGCCCACGACGAGGTGCGGCGCATCAGCACCTTCCTCACGTTGCTTCCGGAGACAGAGCGCATCTACCCTGAGTGGCTCGACTTAGTGGTCACTCACTCTGTTTCCGGCATTGATGTATATGATGCCCGGCTGGTGGCCGCCATGCGCGTGTATGGAGTCAGCAACTTACTCACCTTTGACGTGCACGATTTCGCGCGCTACCCCGACATCCACGTTCTTCAGCCGGCGGACGTTCTTAAGGCCTACTCCCCGTAGCTGATTTCCAACTGGCGGGCGGAAATGGCGGAGTATACCAGCAGGATCAGCGCTACCGCCAGCAAGCCCGGCACCGCGATCCAGAATGGGGTGGGGTCGGTCTCTGTCACCATCACGTTGAAGGGCGGCGGGATGGGGACTTCCACCGGGCAGAGGTTTTTCAGGTAGAAAATCACGCTGATCTTCTTCAGCAGCGTGGGAAGGAACGGGTTCAGGTTCTCCCAGACCCACACTACCGCGGCTGCGATCATGGGGTTGCGGAAGAGGATGCCGCACATCAGAAAGACCGCGCCGTAACCTATGCAGGCCAGCGCCGTCACCAGCACGTACGAGCCGAGTTGGCTCAGGCCGGGGCCGTGTAACAGGTAGTCCGTCCAGGCCGGGCCGAAGTGGCGGCCGAGCAGGAGGAACGATAACGCCGTGCTGCCCACGAACAGCACCAGCGCGGAAGCCAGGCCCGCCACGTACTTACCGGCCACCAGTAACTCGCGGCGCAGAGGCGTGAGGTAGTAGTAGTGCAGCGTCTTTTCCAGCATCTCGCCGCGGAACAGGTTCGAGAAAATGCCCATGCAGCCGAAAAAGATTCCGCAGCGGAGA
>Ga0326728_10017629_pt1 | contig 14250 bp, 14 predicted proteins | sample MB3enrmetagenome_FD_207602 | JGI IMG/M metagenome (GOLD analysis project Ga0326728, IMG submission 207602) | Lab enriched peat soil microbial communities from McLean, Ithaca, NY, United States - MB31MN | ecosystem: Environmental > Terrestrial > Soil > Wetlands > Peat | place: USA: New York...
ACTCTCGGTCACCTATTCGAACGCGGCCCAGTGAACGTGACCGTCTTTGGCTTTCTGCCCGTCGTGCCTATGGTGCTTGGCTCCGCCGTGAGCATGGTCGTCGTGTCGCTGCTGACTGCGCGCCCGAGCGCTGCAACCATTGAGAAGTACTTTCCGAACCAACTGAGCGAGCCGCTCTGCCGGGCCGCGGAACCCGCGCCCGCAATCGAGCAGTACGCCTCCCGGGCGCGGTGAAGAGCGAGATGAGCCTCGACCCCGCCGCACTTCAGGCTGCCCAGGACCAACTCGACGCTCACCTGCGCGAGATCATTACCTGGCATTTCTCGCCGGAGACAGGTTGCCCCTTCTGGCTCGACTGGACCCGGCAGGCTGGCTGGGACCCGCGCCGGGAGGTCAAGTCGTTCGCTGACCTCACTGCAAGGTTCCCGCATTTCCAGGATGAATGGCTGCGCGAGCTGCAGCCGGACGTCTGGGTGCCGGCGAAATACAAAGGGCGCCCCTACAACATCTTTGAAACCGGCGGCACGACCGGCATGCCGAAGCAGCGCATCGGCTGGGATGATTACAAGACCGACTACGAGGAGTTCTCAGCCAAGCTCTCCGATGAGCATTTCCCGCGCGGCGGAGCCTGGCTGATGGTCGGTCCCACCGGGCCACGCCGCTTGCGCCTGGCCATCGAGCACCTCGCCAACTTCCGCGGCAGCCCGTGCTACTTCGTTGATCTCGATCCCCGCTGGGTGAAGAAGGTCATTGGCGAGAAGAAGCTCGACCAAGCGCGCGCTTACATGGAGCACGTCGTGGATCAGGCCGTCATCCTCCTCCGTCACCGCAAGATCAGTGCCCTGTTCACGACCCCCAAGCTGCTCGAAGCCCTAGGCGAGAAGCTCGACCTCTACGAGGCGGGCATCCGCGGCGTGTTCTGCGGAGGCACGACGATGGCGCCGCAGTACGTGCGCTTCATCCTCGAAGAGGTATTGGAGGGGCGCATCGGCTTCTATCCGACGTACGGCAATACGCTTATGGGACTTGCAGCCAGCGCCCCATTGCGGCCGGAGGATAACTTCTCGGTCACCTATTATGCGCCCCAGCCACGCGCTGTGCTTCGCGTCGTGAATCCCAATCAGACCGGGCAAGTCGTGGACTACGGCGCCTGGGGCCGGGTTGAGTTGACCACGATGACCAGAGAGCTGTTCCTGCCACGCTTCCTGGAACGGGACGAAGCGATCCGGCGCAGGCCGCGCGAACCCTATCCCTGGGACGGGGTGGGAGACGTGCGACCGTTCGGAGCGATGGAAAAGAGCATCGTGGAAGGCGTGTATTGAGCAATGCTCGCGCTTCCTCACCTCCCGGCGCTCCGGCGCGGCAAGCCCTACGCCAGCCTCGACCAGGCGACGGTCAACGACTGCCGCACCGGCGAAGCGCTCGCACGGCTCAGCCAGGTCAACGCCGGCGTCATCCGCAAGGACCTCGCCCGGATCAGTGAGGCGCGGGCCGCACTCAAACAGCTTTCCTGCGACCGCCTGCTCGAAATCTGCCGCCAGGCCGCCGGGTTGTTCCTGAATGAGGCGCTGCCCCTGGGTGATCAGGGCCACAGCCAAACACCCCAGCAGTATATCGAGACCCTCTCCGCCACGAGCGGCCTGCCGTTCGTAATGGTGCGCCGGAACATGGAGAAGATCGCCACAGCCCTCCAGCAAATGCGGACCATTCTGAACGGCCTGACGCGCGGCCTCGACCTCGGCATCCTGGATCGCGGCCTGGGCGAACAGGCGGGCGCGCGGCTCAGCTTCTATTCCTCCGCCCCCTGCCTCGGCCTGGTCATGCCGAGCAACTCCCCCGGCGTAAATTCGCTTTGGCTTCCCGCGATTCCGCTCAAGACTCCGGTCATCCTTAAGCCCGGACGCGAGGAGCCCTGGACCCCCTTCCGCATCATTCAGGCGCTAATCGCCGCCGGCTGCCCGGCAGAAGCGTTCGGCTTCTACCCCGCGGACCACGAGGGTGCGGCGGAGATACTGCGCGGCTGCGGCAGGGCTTTGGTCTTCGGCGACAACAGCACCACCGCGCCCTACGCCAACAACCCGGCCATCCAGGTGCATGGCCCCGGTCTCAGCAAGATTCTCATCGGCGATGACCAGATCGAGCGCTGGCCGGAGTTCATTGACCTGATCGTCCCCTCAATTGCCGACAATGGCGGCCGCAGTTGCATTAACGCCTCCGCGGTCGTTGTGCCCAAACACGCCGCCGAAATCGCCGAGGCGCTGGCGCAAAAACTCGGCCCGGTCACGCCGTTGCCCGCCAACGACGACAACGCCAGGCTCGCCGCCTTTGCCAATCCTCGAATGGCCGACGGCATTGATGCCGCCATCGAGGAAGGGCTGCGGAACCCCGGCGCCGCGGAGGTCACTGCCAAGCACCGGAACAGCGCCCGCAAGGTCACCTTCGAAGGCGCCGTCTATCTGCGTCCCACCATCGTCCTGTGCGATTCGTTGGCCCACCCCCTCGCCAACCGGGAATTCCTGTGCCCATACGCGAGCGTGGTGCAGGTTCCGCAGGCGGAGATGCTCCGCCAAATCGGCGCCTCGCTGGTGGTCACCGGCATCACTCAGGACCCGGCTTTCCGCGCCGCCCTGCTCGAATCACCCCTGATAGACCGCCTCAATCTCGGTCCCATCCGCACAACGCAAGTCTCGTGGGACCAGCCGCACGAAGGCAACCTCTTCGAGTTCCTCTACCGCCGCCGCGCCCTCGAACTCGCTTAGCCGGAACAATTCAACACAACCACGGATGAACACAGATGGACACAGATTCGACGGGCGAGGCTCCCCTTTCAGGTTGCTTCGCTCCGTCTCGCCCTTTACCGAACGGAACCTGACGTTGGAGAACAGCGCGGCTCCGATTGCTTCTTATCTGTGTTTATCTGTGTTCATCTGTGGTCTTCCTCTGCATGCTCTTTGATTACCAACCGCGCACCCGCGTCGTCTTCGGCGTCAACAGCATCGAGCGTGTAGGCGAGCTGGCGAAAACTCTCGCTGCCAGAAAGGTGCTGCTCGTTACCGACCGCGGGATCGTGTCCGCCGGCCATGCCGGACGGGTGCGCGCCTTGCTGGTCGCCGCCGGCATGCACGTGACGTGCTTCGAGCAGGTCCAGGAAAACCCCTCAACCCAGTGCGTGGACCGCTGTGTCGAGGTCGCTCGCGGCGCGGCCATAGACACCATCGTCGGTCTGGGCGGCGGCAGCAGCATGGACACCGCCAAGGGCTGCAACTTCATTCTCACCAACGGCGGCCAGATGAAGGATTATTTGGGTATTGGCCGGGCCACGCGCCCCATGTTGCCTTTGCTCGCCATCCCCACCACTGGCGGCACCGGCAGCGAATGTCAGTCCTTTGCCCTCATCACCGACGAGCGAACCCATCAGAAGATGGCCTGCGGTGACCCGAAAGCCGCTGCGCGGATTGCCCTGCTTGATCCCACGCTCACCCTTTCCCAGCCGGCGCGGGTCACGGCTTGCACCGGCATTGACGCCTTGGCTCACGCCCTGGAGACGCTGGTCACGAAGCCCCGGACCCCCTTGTCGCTGATCTTCTCGCGCGAAGCCTTCCGCCTCGCCATCGCCGGGTTGCCTCGCGTCCTCACCTCGCCCGCCGACCTCGAAGCGCGCGGCTGGATGCTGCTGGGCGCGGCCTGGGCGGGCACGGCCATCGAGAACAGCATGCTCGGGGCCGCCCATGCCGCCGCCAATCCGCTCACCGCCCACTTCGGCGTCACCCACGGCCAGGCTGTGGGCATGATGCTGCCGCACGTTGTGCGCTTCAACGCCCGGGATCCCGACGTGGCCCGCACCTACGCGGACTTGGCCTGCGCGACGCAGCTCGCCCTGCCCTCCGAAGCGCCCGAGGCCGCCGCCGAACATCTGGCCCAGCGCCTCGAGTCGCTGCTCGACCTCGCGCGCCTGCCGCGAACCATCGGTCAATGCGGCGTAGAAGCCAAAGCCATCCCTCAATTGGCCGACGAGGCTGCGCGCCAGTGGACGGCTCATTTCAACCCGCGCCCGGTCACCGCCTCGGACTTCCAGCGCCTCTACACCGCGGCCTTGAGCCCCAATTGAAGCGCCTATGCACAAGAGCCTCCTGCTCTACCCGCTCATCCTGATCGTTTTCGCCCTTGGCATGTTCCTTGCCGTGGAACGCGGCCTCAAGCTCGACCCTCCACGCATCACGGATGACGCATCACGCATCACGCATCACGCATCACGCCCCCCGCCGCCCGCCCTCCAGCCCAGTTCCGGCGTCGGTCCCTCGGCCTCGCTCCTGGCCAACTTGCGCCAGAACTTCGAGGACCCGCTCACCCGTCTGTTCGTCCAGCTCATCCTCATCGTCCTGGCGGCTCGCGTGTGCGGCAGCCTGATGCGCAAAGCCGGGCAGCCCGCCGTCATCGGAGAAATGATCGCCGGCATCCTCCTCGGCCCCTCTCTGATGGGCTGGCTGTGGCCCGGCTTCTTCCAGACCGTCTTTCCGCCCGCTTCCCTCGGCACCCTGCGGATGCTCAGCCAGATTGGCGTCTGCCTGTTCATGTTTGTCATCGGGATGGAACTGGACATCGCCCAATTGAAACAGCAAGCCCTCACCGCCGTGTTCGTCAGCCAGGTCAGCATTCTCTTCCCCTATCTGCTCGGCGTATTGGGTGCGCTGTGGCTCTTCCCCAGCCTCGCCGCGGCCGGCACCACCTTCCTGGCCTTTGCGCTCTTCATCGGCATCTCGATGAGCATCACCGCCTTCCCCGTCCTCGCCCGCATCCTCGAAGAACGTGGCCTGACCAAAACCGCCCTCGGCAGCACCGCCCTCGCCTGCGCCGCGACCGATGACGTCACCGCCTGGACAGTGCTGGCCTTCGTCGTGGCCATCGTTAAGGCGGACGGCCTGGCCTCCGCGGTTCTGAGCATAGTCCTGGTTCTCCTTTTCGTCGCCTTGATGCTCTTTTGGGTGAAGCCCCGGGTCCCCCGCTGGCTCGGCCTGACCGCGCTCGAGTCGGGCGCGCCGAGCAAGGGTGTCATGGCCGGCGTGGTGGTCTTCCTCTTCGGCTGCGCCTTCATCACCGATGTCATTGGCATCCACGCCATCTTCGGCTCCTTCCTGGCCGGCGTCGCGATGCCCTCACACGGTGAGTTACGGAACTCCTTGCGCGTCCGGCTCGAACAGTTCAGCTCCGTCTTCCTCTTGCCGCTCTTCTTCGCCTTTACTGGCCTCCGCACTCAGATCGGCCTTCTCCAGGAGCCCGCCGGCTGGCTCATTTGCCTGGCGCTGATTGCCGTCGCGACCGTAGGCAAGCTCGGCGGCTCGATGCTCGCCGCGCGCACGACCGGCATTGACTGGGTGGACTCCTTCGCCCTGGGCGCGTTAATGAACACCCGCGGCCTCGTCGAGCTCATCGCCCTGAACATTGGCTACGACCTCGGCATCCTCTCCCCGCCCATCTTCACCATGCTGGTCCTCATGGCCCTGGTGACCACCGGCATGACCGGCCCCTTGCTCACCCTCAGCGATCACCTCCGCGCCCGCCACGCCTCGCGGCCCCAACTTCAACCCGCGGATGGCCACCGGTTCTGACTTCCTAATGTGCCTTTGACAGTCAGCTCTCCGACAGGCAGTATTGATACATGAAATCGCGCGACGCATGGGCTCGCCGAGTGAAACGGCGATTGGAACGAGCCGGCTTCAAAGTCAGCCTCCCCGACCCTGCCTTGGCCACGGAACGGAAAAAGGCCGGGCGTCGGCGGGACCTCCAGCTCCTGGCCCAGGGCAAGGCCAGACCGGAACAGCTCCAGCGCGCGAACTCCGTCTTTGGTGGTGGTGCAAAGCGCTTCCAAATCGTGGATTATGGCGGCCTCAACGAATGATGGGAGAAAGCCCCCGTTGCCACGCCGGCTTTGCAGATTACCTCGACTTGCTGAGAGTCTTCGACGAGCGGGATGTCGAGGCGCTGATCGTCGGCGGGCAGGCAGTCAACTTCTGGGCTGAAGTATTCGAAGCAGAAGAACCGGAACTCCAGGAGTACCGCCCGTTTACGAGCGCCGACCTGGATTTGCACCGCCCGGACCTTTCCGCACGGCGGTTGCTTCGCGCGCGGGCCGGGGATGTTGAAGCGGAAAGGGACCCCTTTGGCAAAGCGTTCACCATTGTCAGCCATACTTTCCTCATCCAAAGCAAGGAAGGAGGAGTTTTGGCTGTTGACGACCTCAAGACGGTACCGGGGCTGCGGCCAGATGAGGTCAAGAAAGGCACCCTGGTGGTTGAATTCTCGGGCGTTAGGCTCCGTCTGCTCAATCCCATCGCCTGCCTCAAAGCCAAACTCCACAATGTCGCCGCCATTGATCAGCGTGGCCGGCAGGATGAGAAGCATGTCCGCATCCTCATTCCATGTGTGCGTGCATTTCTCCGCCGCCTGGTCGCTGAAGCCCACAGCAGTGGCAATTGCCGGCCAGCCCTCAACGCTCTCCAGCAATTGCTCCTCTGGACCTCGAACCGGGAAATCATCAAGTTCGCACGTGCGCATGGATTTGTTCTGCTTCAAACCATGCCTTTGGCCGACCTCGAGAGGAGCCACCTTCCCAAACTCGTCAGTTTTGTGTCCAAGCGCCTGCCGGGCTGGCAACAGTTGCTGGGAAGCCCTGGCATCTTTTAGCGAAGGAATGCGCGTGTGCGCCTGGATTTATGTGGTTTGATCGGGCTTCTGTCCTCCGACCTCTGATCACTGATTACCTATCACCGATTACTGATTACCCCGCCCATCTTCACCATACTGGTGCTCATGGCGCTGCTGACCACCGGCATGACCGGCCCCTTGCTCACCCTCAGCGATCACCTCCACGCCCGCCACGCCTTGCGGACCGAACTCGTCTAACCGCTTCCGCAAACCTCTGTCCTTGAAATCAGCCCTGTGTTACAGTAACAGGGACGGATGAACTATCAGTCCATCATCACCATCGAGCCGGGCAAGCGCGGCGGTCGCCCGTGTATCCGCAGCATGCGCATCGCGGTGGCCGACGTTCTGGGGTGGCTCGCCTCTGGCATGACCCATCAAGCCATCATCGCCGACTACCCCGAACTCACCGAGGACGACATCCTCGCTTGCCTCGCCTATGCCGCCGACCGTGAGCGCCGCCTCCTGACCGCCGCATGAAGCTGTTGTTCGACCAGAACCTCGGCCTCAAACTATGTCAGGCCGTGGCCGATCTCTTTTCAAGCTCCAGCAAGGTTTGCTTCCTTGGCTTGGCCGACGCCCTGCGCCTCCGGTCGCTCGAATCAAAAATGTCGCTTTGGCCCAGTATGCTAGGCGAACTATGATGTCAAAAGAGCGTCCAAGAAGTGCTTGGGTGATTGAGTGGAGATGGTTCGGGCACCACCGAAGGGTAAGGACCAAACTCCTCCATGTTTTGAACCCGAGGCTAAAGGCACGAACGGTCAAGAATTACATGAAGTGCCTGTACCTGAATTCAGGCCTGGTATCGGGTATGGACAGGCTTGGTTTTTTATCCAACAAGTATTGGCCTGGTCCAATGGCGATAGAGGCAGGTCCACGGATTTCCGTGGGGGCGAATCCCTGTCTGGTGGCTTGGCACGTAAGAGACCTCACCATCCACATTGATCACAAGCGTTCACGTGAAGTGTTCCGTTGGACGCAGGTTCCTGGACGCCGCTACAACGAGGAAACGCACGAGTTTGAAGACCTCGGTGAGGCGTTGGCGAGAGAGGAGAGTTTGTCACGCTTTCCTTGCTGAGCCCGCCTCCGGTATCCGTGGCTCGGCTTCGGATCGTTGGCGCTGAAGAATAGAGGGGTGTGTCCATGTGGCTCCTATGGCCTTTCGCAGAACCTCTCCGGTTTCAGCCGGGCTAAATCCATGCCGCGCTTGCGGGCCGGGCACGACAGGTGCTCCGTACGCCTCGTGACAGCGCCAGTGTCGCCGCCATGCCTGCTTTGGGGACACTTTGCGCTGGAATTGAGACAATGAAGAATCCTGCAAAGCGATTGAGTCTGTGCCCTGGCGTGCGCGTCGCGTGCATGGACGCGTCGTATTCCAACCGTGCTCGGCGTAGGGCGGAGGGGCCGGCCAAAGTGCCGCTAACGCCATGAGGGAAAGCAACGAGTCCGCGCTGGCGCTGAGAGCGCCAAGCCCGCTCGAAAAGGCTGAGCCGGGTGCGAGGCGCATTCTGTTTAGCATGGTTGCGGACACGCTCGCGCTGGCAAAACCCATTTTCACCGTGTTAATGTGCGACGCCGACCCAACCAGCAACGTCGCCGAAGTCGTAATTAGATCTAATTGGCCTAACAAATACTCGATAAGATTTATCCGGTTGAAACGCGACACTGAAGTATTGAAACTGACACAAGAGCAGTTCTTCTCCATATTTTTTGTGTATGTAGGCAGTGTTGAATGGAGCACATCGGCTGGCGATCTGTTTGCTCTTTTTACCCAAGCAACGGAGGTTTGGAGACAGATCGAAGCACAGCATGGCTTACTTATTATTGCCACACAGGGAATGAACTTGCGGCAACTATTTGAGGGCACAGGAATCATGGAGCGATTGGCAGTAGGAGCAAACACATTTCTGTTTAGACAATGTAACATTGAGGAACTTCAATATGATCTCAAGGAAGTCATTTTGCAAAGGTGGCATCGGATGGGAAAGCAATACTTCGGAGGACGGGGTGTGCCGCAAGATTACGCCGAAGCGGTGGGGTGGTTTCGTAAAGCCGCCGAGCAGAATTACGCTCAAGCCCAATACGCGCTGGGAATCTGTTACGACAGCGGCGATGGCGTTACAAAGGATGAGTTTGAGGCGGCAAATTGGTATCGCAAAGCCGCTGAACAGAATGACGCCGAGGGTCAATTCAGTCTTGGCGTCTGTTACGCTAATGGGCGAGGTGTGGAAAAGGATTACGCGGAAGCCGTGAAATGGTATCGCAGGGCAGCCGAACAGAATCACCCTTTGGCTCAATACAATCTTGGCGTCTGCTACGGCAATGGTCAAGGCGTGACAAATGATTACACCGAAGCGGTAAAATGGTATCTTAAGGCGGCTGAACAAGGAGTTGCAGGTTCTCAATGCAGGCTTGGCCTTCACTACGACTTGGGCAGCGGCGTAAGCAAAAACGTGCGCGAGGCGGCCAAGTGGTATCATAAAGCTGCTGAGCAAGGATATGCAATGGCTCAACGCTACCTTGGCACTTGCTATGAGAACGGCAACGGAGTCTCGCAAAATTACACGGAAGCAACCAAGTGGTATCGCAAAGCCGCCGAGCAAGGGGATGCAGAGGCGCAATGCTGGCTGGGTATGAATTACGCCACTGGCGATGGCGTGGCCCAAGATGCGGTTGAAGCATACCTGTGGGTTAAGCTCGCGGAGGAGCAAGGGTATGAAGGGGCAGCTAAAGCGGCTGCTGTGATCGAAGCTCTGTTGTCCCCGGAGGAATTTCGGGAAGCCGAGCGCCGTTACAGGGAACTGCGTTTGCAAGCGAATCACGGCAAAACTCCTTCGCAGCAAGTTTCGAGGGGTGCAGGTGCGGTAACGTCTCCGGTCATTACTGCTGCACAATTGGAAGACTGGTTTCAGGCAGGAGAAGAATACTATTTCGGGGAAGGCGTGGCGAGAGATGCGGAGGAGGCGGCGAAGTGGTATCGGAAAGCCGCCGAACAGAGTCATGTTAAAGCTCAATGCGCCTTGGGCGACTGCTACTACAATGGCGAAGGCGTAGCGAAGGATTACATGGAGGCCGTGAAGTGGTATCGGGAAGCAGCCGAACAGAATCATGTCCCCGCTCAACACAATCTCGGTGTCTGCTATGGCAATGGTCAAGGCGTGAGACATGACGACGCGGAAGCAGCGAAGTGGTATCGGAAAGCTTCCGAACAGAATTTCGCAATCGCTCAACACAATCTGGGCTTCTGCTACGAAAAGGGGCATGGCGTTCAGCAAGACTTTCCTGAAGCGTACAAGCTCTACAAACTAGCTGCGGAGCAGAATCAGGAAAATGCAGTCAGGAATTTGCAACGAATTGTGACGCGCATGACCACCGCGGAAATCGCCGAAGGTGAACGCCGCTACGGCCAATCAAAGGAGACGAAAACTCGTTAGCAATGAACAAGATTAACTGGATTCTCCTCGACACGGAGACAACCGGCGTTGCCGAACCTGTTTTCGTTGTCGAGTTGGCCGCACAGCGGATGCGCGGCTGGCAACCGGACGGCGAACCGTTCCGCAAATTGCTGAACCAAAACGCGGACATTCCCGCCGAAGCCTCTCGCGTTCACGGCTGCACGCGGGAGACTCTGGAGCGGGACGGCGAGTCGCCGCTACAAGTCTATCGGGAGTTTGCCGAATACGCGGGCACCCTGCCGCTCGTATCGTTCAATCTGGAATACGATCTCGACGAAGTACTCAAGCCGGAGTGGAAGCGGCTTCGCATATTGCCCATTGGCGGGCAAGGATTCTGCGCTCTGCGGCTGGCGCAGCGCCTTCTCGATCCCGTGCCGGCTGGCAACTGCAAGCTCCAAACACTGCGGCAGTACTATGGCCTGCCCGAAGGCGGCGCGCACACGGCATTAGGCGACGTGCAAACGGTCGTGGATTTGTTCGAGCAAGTGCTCCGTCCGGTCGCCGAACTGCGCGGTCTGGACACGTGGGAAAAACTGGTCGAGTATGCGGCGGAAGAGTGGTATCCGTCGCGGATTGCCTTTGGGAAGCACAAAGGGCGGTTGTTTCAAGAGGCCCGGAGGGATGCGGACTTGCATCGCTGGCTCGGCTGGCTGGCTAGCTCTTCCAATGCCCGCAGCGCGAAGATGGGTGGCTGGTATTTGCGGCAACTGGAAATCGAAGCAGAGCCGCAAGTCACCGCCGTATTTGCCGCCCCGGCAATTAAGGGCAAAGGCAAGCGGGCTGAAAAGCCGGGCGCGGTTGGACTCGCCGCGCTCGTCATTTACGTCAATCCAGAGTTGGAACAACTCCGGCAGCTTGTAGCAGGCGCAAGGGCGCGCCTGGCGGAATTGGAGGTATGTTTCACCAAAGAGAAGTCGCGGGTTGACGCCATGCAGGCGATCCTTTTCCGGCGCTTGCACGAGCATTATCAGAAATGCGACCGGCTGCGGCTCATTGTTGACTACCGAAAGAGGTATCTGGATTCCCTGATTCGCGGCGGTGAGGAGGAAGCGAAACAGGCTGAGAAGAGTTACGAGAAGGCCAAAGCCCAAAGCAACAAACAGTTCGAGGAAGCCACGGCAGCCGTAGCCAAGAAGAAACAGTTGACCGCCGAGGAGGAAGCCGAGTTGACCCGGCTTTGGAAGAAGCTGGTCAAGCTCTATCATCCCGACCGCTTCGCGCACGAGCCGGACAAGCTCGAAACCTATCATAAACTGACCAGCGCCATCAATCGGGCCAAGGACAGCGGCGACATCAAGACGCTGCGGGAAATTGCCGAAGACCCGCACGGGTTCATTCTCCGCCAAGGCTGGGCGAGTCTGGACTTCAGCGAGGAAGTGGAGCTCGCCCAGTTGCGACGGCTATACGAAACACTGCAACTGGAGATCGTCACCGTCCTCGAATCGCTAAACCAATTGCGCGAAAGTCCCGATTACGAGCTTTGGCAACTCAGCGAGAAACAGCCAGACCTGCTGAACGAACTGGCGACGGAGCGAGCGAAGGTGCTCGAAAAGGAGAGCGCCGAATTGGAGCACGAGGTGGAGCGGCTGGCCGACGAAATCAAGGAGCTGAACGGGGACGAGACATCAGGGATCATTTAGCCCGCCTGGCGACCCGACGCGTCAGTCCCCAGCGTGCCGAGCCAAGTCCCTCGCGGCAACACGGTGCGATGGCGGTAGGCACTCTCCACCTCCTCGCCGATCCGTTCAGAACGTCCGCTTTTCGAAAACCAACCGGCCCTCCAAGATCTTAATTCCATCAAGTGCGCTTTTGACTGCTGCGATGTTCGTATTCTTTATCCGGATGCTGGTCGCGCTCGGCGTCTTGCTGAGGAGATTCTCGATCATGTGAGCCCTATCAATTTCGGGAAAGGAGTACCCTATCACCGTGACCTCGGAGACCTCCCCGAGTACAGCCGCCGCGTGCTTCCATACCTTGTCGATGTAGGGACCCTGCACAAAATCCCCGGGGTTGCGAGAGGTGAACCGCTGCTTCTCGTGAGGGAATGCGATCAGGGGCTCCCACTTGTAGAATTGCTTGTTCTGCGCCAGCCAGCGTTCGAGTTGCAGGATATCGATTGCGCATTGCGCTGATTCCAAGGAATAGCAGCGGCATTCGTCTCGCTTCAAGTTCCCACTGCATTGCTTTGCCCACCAGCCTGCGGATCCATGCAACTTTAAGAAACAGAAACCATCTGGCACGATTTTGGTGTCTTCACCCGCTCTACATAAGCCGAAATCGAAACCCGAATTCAAAACCGACTTCCCGTAAACTGAGAATTGCCTGGCATCGAACTCCTTGAAGTAGTCAAGAAAGGCAATTTCAAACAGACGATCATAGTTGAAAGTCAGCACGGTACAATCAGAGTCATTGACTGCGCTCTGCCAACGTGTGCCTCGCCCGAAAATGGAGGGGAGTAAACACTCCTTGTAACTTGTCAGCGTTTTCTTGCGCGCCTCTCGTTCCTTGTCGAGAAAAAGAGCAGTCGTGGCAATCTTGGCGTCCAGAATCTGCTTGTCTGTAAGTGTCCGCAGTTCATTGTGAGCAACTGTTACCGTGCAGCCGCCTTCGCGGCGTCTGAAGTTATTGAAATGCTCCTCGGAGAGATTGACGACCTTATCCAGCGTGTCGGCATGTGGAAACCTCGCTGCCAAATCGACTGACTCGCTCACGGCAGCTTGGATGACTGGGCATCCGCTGAGAATCTTGGTGGCAAGGAAACTACGGAGTTCCTCCAGGACGCTCAAACCCAACGGATAACCGTATCCGGCGGAGCAGCCGGCTCCCAAAATGAACACCCTATTGCATTTCGATCGGCTCATGTCTTCGTAGTATAGCAGATAGAGCCCGCGGGCCAAACTGCTGTGCCCAAAGGGGGCACCCAGTTAATGGTAGTCTCGCAGACAGCCTGGCTTCCCCTTGGGCCCGCAGTAGAGCAGCCACGTCAAGGGCCCTCGGCTGCCCCTGTTCAGCCGTTGGGCAATCGAGTTGAGCGGTATCGTGGTCTGGGCTTGCAATTGCCCCGGCAATCGGTCCTTGCCCGGATCACCTTCCCGCCGCGGCTTGACCGGATTTGGGTTGCCGGCGTCGTGCGCACCCCTTCCGGCCCCGTCTGCCTCAACTCCGCCGGATAGGGAGTGCTGCGGACTCCTCCGTAACCTCTCCCGGTCGTTCGTTCACTGCCGGCGGAAAGGGGTTGCGCGGGGGCGGGATTGAGGGTTTGCTGAGGCGTTGGGTTGGCGGGACCATCGGGGAATGGCCCGTCGTGGCCGCACGGGCCACGGCCAGCGCGGGTGGCAGGCGACCCAAGCAACGAACATGAAGATACGCAAAGGCAGGTTTTCCGGCACGATCGGCGCTGAGGTTTACGTCAATAGCAAGTTTGGCCAGGTGGTACGAAACCGGCCCCGCCGCCCGTGGTGCCCGACGGTTGGCCGGCTGGCCGTACAGCACAATCTGGCCATGGTAGTGAGCGCGTGGCGCCAGCTCACCCGCAAACGGTACGTAGCCTGGGCGGCTGCCGCCCGAAAGGAGAACATGAAGCCCTACCCATTCTTCAGCAAGATCAACGGCGCGCTGGTGGCCGCCAAGCTGCGGCTGTTCATGGAACCTCCCAAGCGCGAGAAGCTCAGGCCGAGTCCGGTTGGAGAGTTCGAGATCCTGAAACGGGGCGGGGTGATCACGCTTCGACTAAGGGTTCCCCGGGTGCCCGCGCGGCACACGTTTGTGCTGGGCTCAAAGTGGTGCAGCCAAGGCATCTGGACGCGGGGCAACCGGTTCGCCATTATCGGCGAGTTGCCCGCGGCGGCGGGCGGCTGGAGCCCAAGTCATTTATTTACAAGCCCTTAGAAATCAAAACCCGGTTCATCGCTCGTTCCGATGAAATGGTCACTGGGCTTTGCTCTGAGGGACCAGGCCCGAAACGGTGCCCTGGCTCAGGCCGTAGGCCCGTTTCCCGCGTCTCGGCGACGCATCCGAACCAAGCCTGGGGCCCTAAATAGCTGGGCCTCTGGCTCCCTATTTGATCCAACCCTACACCGGACCGTCATGCGGGCTG
>Ga0326728_10017630_pt1 | contig 14248 bp, 13 predicted proteins | sample MB3enrmetagenome_FD_207602 | JGI IMG/M metagenome (GOLD analysis project Ga0326728, IMG submission 207602) | Lab enriched peat soil microbial communities from McLean, Ithaca, NY, United States - MB31MN | ecosystem: Environmental > Terrestrial > Soil > Wetlands > Peat | place: USA: New York...
TCCTGATGGAGGCCCGCAGACAGGGGCGCAAGGCCTTGGTAGCGGGCAACGGCGGCAGCGCCGCCATCGCCGCCCACGTGCAGACCGACCTGGCCCATTCGGCGGGCCTGCGGGCCCTGGTGCTGCACGAGCCGACCCTGCTCACCGCCCAGTCCAACGACCACGGCTACGAGCAGGCCTTCGCCAACCTGTGCGGCCTGTGGGGCGACCCCGGCGACGTGCTGATCGCGGTCAGCTCCTCGGGCCGTTCCCCCAACATGCTGGCCGCGGCCCGGCGGGCCCGGGAGCACGGCCTCGCCATCCTCACCTGCACCGGTTTCTCCCCCGACAATCCGCTGCGGCGCCTGGGCGACGTGAACTTCCACGTGCCCTGCGCGGCCTACGGGCTGGTGGAATCCGCCCACGCCGTGCTGCTGCACCAGCTCACCGACCGCCTGTTCCAGGCGGTCGGTCCCGGAGGCCGTCCATGACCCGCGCTGCCGACCCCCCTCGCGTGCTGGTGACCGGCGGGGCCGGCTACGTGGGCGCCGTGCTGGTGCCCAAGCTGCTGGCCGCCGGCCACCGGGTGCGGGTGCTGGACCTGTACCTTTACGGGGAAGAGGCGCTGGCCGGCGTCCGCGGCCATCCGGGCCTGGAGGAGGTGCGCGGCGACCTGCGGGACCGGGACCTGCTGCGGCGGATCCTTCCCGGCTGCCGCTCGGTCATCCACCTGGCCTGCATCTCCAACGACCCCAGCTTCGAGCTGGACCCGGCCCTGGGCCGGAGCATCAACTACGACGCCTTCGAGCCGCTGGTGCGGATCAGCCGGGACGCCGGGGTGGAACGCTTCATCTATGCCTCCTCCTCCAGCGTCTACGGGGTGAAGGCCGAGGCCGAGGTCACCGAGGATCTGTCCCTGGAACCGCTCACGGACTACTCCAGGTACAAGGCGCTGTGCGAGGAGGTGCTGCTGGGGCTGCGCCGCCCGGGCTTCAAGGCCATGGTGCTGCGTCCGGCCACGGTCTGCGGCTGGTCCCCGCGCCTGCGCCTGGACCTCGCGGTGAACATCATGACCGCCCACGCCCTGTGCGACGGGGTGATCAAGGTGTTCGGCGGCGCCCAGTGCCGGCCCAACCTGCACATCCAGGACATGACCGACCTGTACCGGGCGGCGCTGGAGTGGGACGGCGAGGCCATCGACGGCCGCACTTACAATGCCGGCTGCCAGAACCATTCCGTGGCGGACATCGCCGGGATCGTGCGGGACACCCTGGGCGGCGGCATCCGCATCGAGACCACCCCCACCGACGACCTGCGCTCCTACCGCATCTCCTCGGAACGGATCCGGCGGGAACTGGGCTTCGCGCCCCGGCACAGCGTCCAAGAGGCGGTGGGCGACCTGGCCCGGGCGTTCCAGGACGGCCTGGTGCCGGACGCCCTCACCGCCCCGCGCTATTCCAACATCAAGCAGATGCAGCGGCTGGCTCTGGTCTGAGCATGCGCATCGGGGTCGATTTCGACAACACCCTGGTCCAGTACGACCAGGTGTTCTCCCGGCTGGCCGCCGAAGCCGGACTGGCTCCGACCGGCGCCGCCTTGGCGCAGAAGGCCGTCCGCGACCTGGCCCGGGGCGGCCCCGGGGGCGACCTGGCTTGGCAGGCCCTGCAGGGGCAGGCCTATGGCCCCCGTCTGGGCGAGGCGGAACCGGCCCCGGGGGCCCTGGCCTTCCTCCGGCGGTGCGCGGAGCGGGGCATCCCGGTGCGGATCGTCAGCCACAAGACCGAGTTCGCCGCCGTCGACCCCTCCCGCACCCCCCTGCGGGAGGCGGCCCTGGCCTGGCTGCGCGCCCACGGCGCGTTCGCGCCCGGCACCGGCCTGGAGCCCGGGGACGTGCGCTTCGCCGCCACCCGGGCCGAGAAGGTGGCCATGATCCGGGAGGAAGGATTAACCCACTTCGTGGACGACCTGGCCGAGACCTTCCTGGAGCCAGGCTTTCCCCCCGGAACCCAGGCCGTGCTCTACGCCCCGGCGGGGGATCCGGCCCCGCCCCCCGGCGCCCGGCTGGTGCGGTCCTGGCAGGAACTGGACGGGGTCCTGTTCCATGGATAGCTTCCTCGCCCGGCACCTGGTCGCCGTGGAGCGGCTCACCGGCCAGCCCCTGGCCGGGGCCGAGCGGATCGGCGGCGGGCGCAACAGCCGAGTCTACCGCCTGGAGGGCGCCCGGGGCGGCGTCTGGGCGCTCAAGGCGGTCCAGCCCGCTGCCGGGGACCCCAGGGACCGCCTGGGCACCGAATTCCTGGCCCTGGCTTTCCTGCGCGCCCAGGGCCTGTGCTGCCTGCCCGAACCCCTGGCCCGGGATCCCGGGGCCGGCCTGGGGCTGTTCTCGTTCGTGCCCGGGCCGCCGCCGGTCCCGCCCTCCCGCGACGACGCGGAGCAGGCCTGTGCCTTCCTGGCCGCCCTGGGGCGCCTGTGGGACCGTCCCGGGGCCGATGGCCTGCCGGCGGCGGCGGAAGCCAGCTTCTCCCTGGACCAGCTGGGGGAACAGCTGCGCACCCGCCTGGCCCGCCTGGTCTCGGCCTGCCCCCCGGGCACGGAGACGGGTGCCTTCCTGCGGGAGTGCCTGGCCCCGGCGCTGGAGCGGGCCTTGGCCGCGGCCCTGGCGGCGCCCGGCCCGCCCCCCGGGGCCGTGCTGCCGGCGGCGGCCCGCACCCTGAGCCCTTCGGACTTCGGCTTTCACAACGCCCTGCGCGCCCCCGGAGGTCTGGTGTTCGTGGATTTCGAGTATTTCGGCTGGGACGACCCCGCCAAGACCGTCGCCGACCTGCTGCTGCACCCGGCCGTGGACCTGCCGGTTCCCCTGGGGCGGCACATCCGCGACCGGCTGCTGGCGGAACTGCCCGACCCGGACCGCGCCCTGGCCGCCCGATTCCACCGGCTGTTCCCGCTGTACCGGCTCAAGTGGTGCATCATCCTTCTCAATGAGTTCCTTCCCGAAGCCCTGGAACGCCGCCGCTTCGCCGATCCGGGCGAACCGGCGGAATCCCGCCGCGCCCGGCAGCTGCAACGGTGCCGTTTGATGCTGGAGAGCCTGGACCATGTACCCTGAATCCGCCCATACCTCCGGTGCCCTGGACGCCCGCTCCCGCGAACTGCGCCTCAAGGCCGTGACCGCCTTCGCCGCAGCCCGGCGCGGCCACCTGCCTTCCGCCTTCTCCCTGGTGGAGATCCTGCGGGTGCTCTACGACCGGGTGATGCGCTTCGACCCGGTGCGGCCCCAGTGGGAAGAACGGGACCGGCTGATCTTCTCCAAGGGCCACGGCTGCCTGGCCCTCTACGCCATCCTCGCCGACAAGGGCTTCTTCCCCGAATCTGAGCTGCTGGGCTTCTGCCAGCCCGAAGGCCGCCTGGGCGGGCACCCGGAGTTCGGCAAGGTGCCAGGAGTGGAGGCCTCCACCGGCAGCCTGGGCCACGGCCTGTCCATGGGCGTGGGCCGGGCGCTGGCCCTGCGCGGCCAAGGCCCCCGGGTGTTCGTGTTGGACTCGGACGGCGAGTGCGACGAGGGCTCCCTGTGGGAGGCGGCCCTGGGCGCCGCCAAGCACCGCCTGGACCACCTCACCGTGCTGGTGGACTGCAACCACATGCAGTCCTACGGGAGCACCGCCGAGGTGCTGCCCCTGGACCCCCTGGCGGACAAGTGGCGCGCCTTCGGGATCGCGGCGGAGGAGGTGGACGGCCATGACCCGGACCGGCTGGAGGCGGCCCTGGCCCGGGTTCCGTTCCAGCCCGGCCGGCCCAGCGTCCTGATCTGCCACACGGTCAAGGGCAAGGGGGTCCCGTTCATGGAGAACAACCCCTCCTGGCATCACAAGAACCGCGCCACGGACGCTGAGATCGCCGCCGTCCGCGCCGCGCTGGGGGAGGTGCGCTGATGCGCAGGACGTGCCTGGACTCCGTCTACCGGCTGGCCAAGGAGGACCCCCGGATCGTTTTCATCGGGTCCGACCTGGGCAGCGGCACCCTGGACGCCTTCAAGCGGGAGATGCCCGAGCGGTTCTTCATGGAAGGGATCAGCGAGGCCCACGTGGTGGGCATGGCCGCCGGCATGGCCCTGGAAGGCCGGATCGTCTACCTCAACACCATCGCCACCTTCCTCACCCGGCGCTGCTACGAGCAGGTGGTGCTGGACCTGTGCCTGCACCGGGCCCGGGTGCGGCTCATCGGCAGCGGCGGCGGGCTGGTCTACGCCCCCCTGGGCCCCACCCACGAGGCCATCGAGGACGTGGCCATCCTGCGCCCCCTGCCCGGCATGCGCATCCTCGCCCCCGCCGACGCCGAGGAAATGGCCCGGATCATGCCCCATACCGTCGAGCCCGAAGGCCCCATCTACATCCGCCTGGGCAAGGGCGGCGACCCGGTCGTCACCGACCCGGCCCAGCCGTTCCGGTGGGGCATGCCCGCCCTGCTCCGCCCCGGTCGGGGCATCCTGCTCATCACCACCGGCACCGCAGCCGGCCTGGTGCTGGAGGCCGCCGCCCGCCTCGCCGCCGCCGGCCACGATCCGGCCGTGCTGCACCTGCCCTGCCTGAAGCCCATCCACCTGGAAGCCCTGCGCGCGCACCTGGCGCCCATGGGCACCGTCGTCACGGTGGAAGAGCACGTGGTCACCGGCGGGCTGGGCAGCCTGGTGGCGGAGGTGCTGGCGGAGACTCCGTTCCCGGTGCCCAAGCGTTTCCGGAGGGTAGGGCTGGGGGATGCGTTTCCGGAGGGGTACGGGTCCCAGGCGAGCCTGATGGGGATGTGCGGGGTGTCGGCGGAGGCAGTGGTGAGCACCGTGCTAGGCCTGCTGGCCTAGCGCCTCCTGGAAGAGGGCGAATTCAGAAGGGCGTATTTGGTAACCAGCGAAGTTGCCGGCATGCAGGTTTGCCAGCTCTGTCTCATTCGAATCCGATTCGAATCCGATTCGGACACGATTCGAATGTGAGGGTCCCGGAACCCTATACTTGGACAGCCACCAGGATGCCCATGGGCCAGCTGCGCGATTTCGTCTCCCCCCTGCATACCCGCACCCGCCGGGACTGCCTGGCGCGCATGGTGGACCGCAAGGTAGAGGCCATGGGCGTGGCCAAGCGCTACGGATCCGACTACTGGGACGGCGACCGGCGCTACGGCTACGGCGGCTACCGCTACGACGGGCGCTGGAAGCCGGTGGCCGAGCGGCTGATCGAAGCCTACGGCCTGGGCCCGGACGCGCGGGTCCTGGACCTGGGCTGTGGCAAGGCCCACTTGCTGTGCGAGCTGCAGCAGCTGCTGCCCGGGGCCCTGCTGCGGGGCTGCGACCTTTCCCGCCACGCCCTGGACACCGCCCCGGAAGCCATCCGGCCGCACCTGTTCCGCCACGACCTGCGGGAGCCGCTGCCCTTCCCGGACGGCAGCTTCGACCTGGTGATGTCCCTGGGCACCCTGCACAACCTGCGCCTCTTCCACCTGAAGACCGCCCTGGGGGAGATGGCCCGCCTGGCCCCTCGCCAGTACCTGATGGTGGAGAGCTACCGGAACGACCAGGAGCTCTTCAACCTGCAGTGCTGGGCCCTCACGGCGGAGAGCTTCTTCGACGCCGAGGAATGGGTCTGGCTCCTGGACCATTTCGGCTACGGTGGAGACTATGAGTTCATCTACTTCCAGTGAGCGCAAGGTGATCAACTCGGGGCTGAAGATCTTCAGCTACCCCGAGAAGATCCGCTCCCTGCCCGAGGACCGGGCGGAGATCCTGCCGCCGGTTCACGTGCGCCTCAAGCCCACCAACATCTGCAACCATGACTGCTGGTTCTGCGCCTATCGCCAGGATGACTTCCAGCTGGGCCAGACCATGGTGGAACGGGACCAGATCCCCCGGGACAAGATGTTCGAGATCGCCGACGACCTGGTGGAGCTGGGGGTCCGGGCGGTCACCTTCAGCGGCGGCGGCGAGCCCCTGGTGTACCCCCACCTGCTGCCGGCCATGGAGCGCCTGGCGGCCGGAGGCGTGCGCCTGGCCACCCTCACCAACGGCTCCAGGCTGTGCGGCGCCCTGGCCGAGGCCTTCGCCCGGGACGCCACCTGGGTGCGGGTGAGCATCGACGGCTGGGACGGCCCCAGCTACGCCGCGGCCCGGGGCGTGAAGGAGACCGAGTTCGACAAGGTCCTGGGCAACATGGAGGCGTTCCGCCGTCTGGGCGGGAAGTGCGTCCTGAGCGCGGTGATCGTGGTGGGCCGGGACAACGCCCCGCACATCGCCGAACTGGTGCGCCGCCTCACCGACATCGGGGTGGACAGCATCAAGCTGTCCCCGGTCATCGTCAGCAACGACGCCCAGGAGAACAACCGCTACCACGCCGCCTTCGCCGAGGTGGTGCGGGAGCAGGTGCGCCTGGCGGCGGAGCTGGCCCGGGGCCGCACGGAGTTCGGCGACGCCTTCGACGCCCAGCTGCACTCCTTCCGCAAGGACTACCACTGGTGCCCGTTCCTGCAGATCCGCCCGGTCATCGCCGCGGACCTGAACGTCTACTCCTGCCAGGACAAGGCCTACAACCCCAAGGGGCTGCTCTTCTCCATCCGGGACCGGCGCTTCCGGGACGCCTGGATGGCCGACAAGGGCTCCTTCTTCCGCATCGATCCGGCCCGGGACTGTGACCACCATTGCGTGGCCAACGCCGGCAACCTGGCCCTGCTGGAGTTCCTGGGCGCGGATCCGGAGCACCTTCCCTTCGTCTAGGAGGCAGCCATGAATCGGACCCGGGAAGCCTGGGAGCGGGCACGAAGCCAGGAACCGCCGGCGCAGTTCACCCTGGGCCCGGTGAACGCCGCCACCTGGCTGCGGGACCCCAAGCACATGGGCTTCATGCTGGCCCGGTACAAGTTCGCCGGCAAGATGCTGGAGCGCTGCAGGCACATCCTCGAGGTGGGCTGCGGGGAGGCGCTGGGCACCTGGGTGCTGGCCCGGGAGACCCAGGCCCGGATCCTGGCCACGGACTTCGACGCCGCCCAGGTGGCCTACGCCCGCGAGCATGTGGTGCCGCTGGGGGAGGGACGGATCCGCTGCGAGTGCCTGGACCTGGTGGCGGCCCCGCCCCCCGAGTCCGGCTTCGACGGGCTGGTGGCCATCGACGTGGTCGAGCACCTGCACCCCGGGGACGAGCCGGCCTTCCTGGACCACATCCTCGCGCCCCTGGCACCGGGGGCGGCGGCGGTGATCGGCACGCCCAACCGCCTGGCGGAGGCCTGGGCCTCGCCCCCCAGCCGGGCCGGGCACGTGAACCTGTTCGACCCCGAGCGGTTACGGGCCACCCTGGAGCAGCGCTTCGGCCATGTGTTCCTGTTCTCCATGAACGATGAGATCGTGCACACGGGGTTCAGCAAGATGGCCCACTACCTCATGGCCCTGTGCGTGCGCTGATGGGCGCCCGGGCAGTGTTCCTGGACCGGGACGGGGTGCTGGTGGAGGAACTGGGGTTCCTGTTGCGGGCCGAGGACATCCGCATCCTGCCGGGGGTGCCCGGGGCCCTGGCCCGGCTCAAGGCGGCGGGATTCGTCCTGCCGGTGGTGAGCAACCAGGCCGCGGTGTCCCGGGGCCTGTTGGACGAGGCCGGGGTGCGCGGGCTGCAGGCGGAGATCGAGCGGCGCCTGGCGCTGCAGGGGGCGCCGGCCCTGGACGGGTTCTTCTTCTGCCCCCACCACCCCGCCGCGGACGTGCCCGCCTACCGGGTGCGCTGCCAGTGCCGCAAGCCGCTGCCCGGGCTGCTGCTGGCCGCCGCCGCGGCCCTGGGCGTGGACCCGGAGCGCAGCTTCATGGTGGGCGACCGGCCCTCGGACCTGGTCGCAGGGCAGCGGGCAGGATGCCGGGTGGTGTGGGTGCAGACCGGTCAGCATCTGGCGCCGCCCATCGAGTCTGCGGACCACCCAGCCGAGCCGCCCCGGCCCGACTTCGTCTGCGCCGGACTGGCCGAGGCTGCGGCCTGGATCGAGGCCCAGCCGTGAAAGCCATGGTCCTGTGCGCCGGGAAAGGCACCCGCATGGGCGGCCTGGCCCGGGATCTGCCCAAACCCCTGCTGGACATCCACGGCCGGCCCATCCTGGACCGGATCCTGGCCAACCTGGCCCGCTGGGGCTTCGACCAGGTGGTGCTGAACCTGCACCACCGCGGGGAGCTGATCCGCGACTTCGTGGGCGACGGCGCCCGCTGGGGGGTGCGGATCCACTGCCGGTTCGAGCCCGAACTGACCGGGACCGCCGGCGCGGTGCGGGACGCGGCGGGCCTCCTGGCAGGACCGGATCCGGTGCTGGTGCATTACGGGGACGTGGTCACCGACCAGGACCTGGGGGCCCTGGTGCGCGCCCACCGGGACCACGGCGCCCTGGCCACCCTGCTCCTGCACCGCCGCCCCGGATCCAACAGCGTGGTGGCGGTGGACCCGGCATGGCGCGTGCTGCGTCTGCTGGAGCGGCCGTCCGAGGAGGAGCGCAAAGGGGTGGACTCGACCTGGGTGAACTCGGGGGTGTACCTGCTGGACCCGGCCCTGCCCCCGGCCCTGCCCGGCCCAGGTGCGCTGGATTTTCCCCGGGACGTGTTCCCGGAGCTGGTCGCCAGGGGGAGGGTGGCGGGGGTTCCCCTCACCGGTTACCGGTGCGCCGTGGACGGCCCGGAACGGCTGGAGCAGGCCCGGCGGGAACTCCAGGGTGTGCCCTGGCCGTGAAGGTGGTCCGCGGCAGCCTCTCGACTAGCCGGCCGCGACCCCCAGCCAGTCGGCGTGGCGCCGGGCGAAGTCGCGCCCGATCCGGCCGTTGGTGCCGCCCACGGGCTCGTAGGCCCGGCGGAAGGCCGCCTGCAGGTCCGGATCGTCGGGCACCGGGCGCCCCTCCACCCGGTCCAGCATCTCCTCCACCGCCTCCCGGATCTCTTCCGGGGTGTTGTCCACCAGCTCCACCCCCAGGCTGGCCAGGTGGCCGCAGGAGGAGACCAGGCCGATGCCCGTGGCCACCAGTTCCGGCAGGGGGAGGAAACGCTTCTCCGCCGGCATGAAGTAACGCTTGTGCAGGATCAGGTCCTCTCCGTACATGGCCGGGGCGTACACCGGGGCGACATTGGTGAGCAGGCAGGGGCGGCCGAAGGTGGGCGGGATCTGGTACGGCCCCGACAGGGTGCCCACGAAGAACCGCCCTGCGGCCCAGAGGTAGACGTCCATCCAGTCGCTCTTGTGCGGACCCAGGGCATAGTCCGCCACCTGGGGCAGGGACGGCAGCGGAGTCATGGCCGGGTCGCCCATGCGCACCACCCATCCGCCCCGGGCGGTGATGGCACGGATGGCGGGCAGGTAGGACTCCACCCGGGCGTCCCGCACCCGGTCCCAGCGGTCCTCCCGCACGTGGAGGCCCACGAACCAGGCGCCCTCCGGCACGCCCATGGCCCGCAGGCAGGCGGCCCCCTTGGCGGCGTGGCCCGGCTCCAGGGCCAGCAGCGGCCTGCGCCTTTCCCGCTCCCACTGCGCCTGGACCTGCACGTAGTCGCCGTAGGCGTAGGTGATGCGCTGGTGCCCGTGGCGGTCCAGCCAGCCGTGGGTGTGGTCCTCCAGGAAGTCCACCAGACCCTCCAGCCGGCCGTAGGCATCCTTGCTGGCCACCATGTCCGGCAGCTGCCGGCGCCAATAGTCCAGGTAGCAGGGGTTGGCCACCGGCTTGCGCCCGAACAGCACCACCGGGCGGGCCTGGCTCCGGCGCCCCAGGAGGCCGGCCTTCACGTAGCCGTCCAGCAGCCCCAGGTGGCCGATGTGGGTGGTGAAGTCGCGCAGGAAGCGCACGCCCAGGTGGTTCAGGCCGAGCCGGCGGGCCTCGGCGTTGGCCCAGTCCACCCGGGCCTGGAAGGCCGCGTCGGCCAGGGCCAGCTCGCCGCAGAACAGCAGCGCCGCGGTGAAGCGCTTGTGCACCTCGATCCAGTCCGGGCGGGCGGCGAACACCACCTTCCACAGGGCGAAGGCCTCCTGGAACCGCCCGGCCCCGGCCAGCAGCTCGGCCGCCTTCACCTTGGCCTCCAGGGGGGCCGGGCGGGCCAGACTGGCGTCCGCCCAGCGGGCGGCCAGCTCCTCTTGCTGCACCGGGTCCTGGAAGTCGCCATCCCAGCCGGGGGCGGGTCCGCCGGCCATGCGCCAGCAGGCCAGGCCCTCCTCTGAGCGGTTCAGCTTGAAGTGGACCTCGCCCAGCTCCACCAGCAGTTCCCGGTTCCAGGGCGCCTGCTCCAGGGCCCGGCACAGCACGTCCCGGGCCGCCTCCGGCCGGCCCGCGGCGCGCAGGCCCAGCGTCTCCCGCACCAGGGCGGCGGGCTCCGGCACCGGCGCCAGCAGGTCGTCCAGCACCGAGCCCAGCGGCTGGGGCAGGCCCCCCGCGAACCCGGCGTGGGCCGGCAGGGGGCGCAGGGCATCCGGGGCCGGCACAGCCCGGACCAGGCCCGGGTCGCGGCCCAGGCGCACGGCCAGGGCCTCGGCCAGGGCGCCGTAGGTGAGGTCGGGCACGCCGCCAAGATGGATGATCCCGGGCGGTCCGGAGAGCGCGAGTTCCGCCAGGGCCGCGGCCGCGCGGGCGAGGGAGACCGGCGCCAGCCGCAGGTCGGCGAACGGGGCGATGGCCTGCCCGCGCCCCAGCGCCTCCACCCACTCCCGCAGCAGGGGCATGCCCCGGTGCAGCACCTTGCCCAGGCGGCAGACCTGCACCAGCCCGCGCCCGCGGTCCAGGTCCAGCAGCGCGGCCTCCGCCGCGGCCTTCTGCCGGCCGTACTCGGTGAGCGGCGCCGGCGCGCGGCCCTCGGTCCCAGGGGCGGAGTCCGCCGCGAACACCGCGTCCGAACTGAGGAACACCACCCGGGTGCCCCGGTCCAGCAGCGCTGCCGCCAGGCGCAGCACGCCGTCCACGTTCACCGCGCGGGTGCCGGCCGGATCCGCGGCGCAGGCGGCCTGGCCCGTGGCCCCGGCGCACAGCACGGCGGCGCGGAACCGGGGCGGTTCGGGCAGGCGGGCGTTCCGGACCGACAGGTCCAGGGGCAGGGTCAGCGGCTCCCAGGGCGGCGGACGGCGGGTGGTGCCCCAGGTCTCCAGCCCCCGGGCCCGCAGCCGCGCCAACACGGCGCGTCCCAGCACGCCGTCCTGGCCCGCCACCAGCACGGGGTGCCCAGGGCCGGGCCGCGGGACCACGGCAAGGCCTGGTTCAGGATGAGATCGCTGTGCCATAAGCCGGTCCTCGCCGCGGATCGCCCTCCATTATTGCAGTTCGCCAAGCGCAGACGTGGTGTCCTGTCACAGCAGGTTGCTGGATAGAATCAACCATGGACTCCTCCCGCAGATTCGACCCGAGGCCCGGCCGTGGCTGAGCGCATCGGCCTCACCATGCGTACCATGAGCCCCGCCGACTATGTGGAGCCCCGGGACTGCCTGGCCCGGGACTGGGGCCGGTTCATGGCCGCGGCCCTGCCTGGGGTGGCCTGGCTGCCCATCCCCAACCTGGGCGACGAGGCCCCGGCGTTCGCCGAGCGCTGGGGGCTGGACGGGCTGCTGTTCACCGGCGGCGAGGATCCCGGGACGAACCCGGTCCGGGACCGCACCGAAGCCGCCCTGCTGGCCTGGGCCATGGCACGTCCGGTGGGGGTGTTCGGTGTCTGCCGGGGTCTGCAGGTGATCCAGGCCTGGTTCGGCGGCCCGGTGGATCCATGCCCGGGGCACGCCGGCACCACCCACCCGGTGACAGTCGCCGGGGCCATCCGGGAGGTCAATTCCTACCACCGGATCGGGGTGGGCGCCGGACGTCTGGCGCCGCCCCTGCGGGCCTTCGCCCTGTCCGCCGACGGCTGGGTGGAGGGCCTGGAGCATCCCGGGGCCCCCCTCGTCGCGGTTCAATGGCACCCGGAGCGGCTGCCCGCCCCGGACCCCATGGACGTCCAGCTGCTCATGCGCGTCTTCGCCAGCAAACAGGAGTGACCATGCACGCCGTCATCCTCGCCGCCGGCCGCGGCTCCCGCCTGGGGGAGCGGACCCGGAACCTGCCCAAATGCCTCACGCCCCTGGCGGGGCGTCCGCTGCTGCACTGGCAGCTGGAGGCTCTGGGCGCCGCCGGGGCCGGGCCGGTGGCGGTGGTCCGGGGCTACATGGCCGAGAAGTTGGCGGGCCCCGGCTACCAGACCTTCGACAATCCCCGCTGGGCCGAGACCAACATGGTGCTGTCCCTGGCCTGCGCAGCCCCCTGGCTGCGGGCCTTTCCGTGCCTGGTGGCCTATTCCGACATCCTCTACGGGCCTGGGGCGGTGACGGCCCTGGCCGCGGCTCCCGGGGACATCACCCTCACCTATGACCGGCTCTGGCTGCAGCTCTGGTCGGAACGGTTCCAGGACCCCCTGGCCGACGCCGAGAGCTTCAGGCTGGACGCTGCCGGCAACCTGGTGGAGATCGGCCGGCGCACCTCCTCCCTGGCCGACATCCAGGGCCAGTACATGGGCCTGCTCAAGTTCACCCCCGCCGGCTGGGCCCGGGTGGAGCGGGAACTGGAAGCGCTGCCCCAAGAGCGCCGGGACCGGCTGGACATGACCTCCCTGCTCAACCGGCTGCTGCAGGCGGGCACGCCCATCGGCACCGTGCCGGTGCAGGGCGGCTGGTGCGAGGTGGACAACCCGTCCGACGCCGACCTCTACGAGCGCCGCCTGGCCGGGCCCGGACCCTGGTCCCACGACTGGCGGGGGCAGGGGCGGCGGCCATGAAGCTGAACCTGGGCTGCGGCGGCGAGCACCTGCAAGGCTGGGTGAACGTGGACAAGTTCGCCGCCGCCCAGCCGGACCTGGTCCACGATCTGGAGCGTTTCCCCTGGCCGTTCCCGGACGACTGCGCCGAGGAAGTGCTGCTCAAGCACGTGCTGGAGCACCTGGGACGGGACAGCGACACCTTCCTGGGCATCCTCAGGGAGCTGTACCGGGTATGCGCCCCGGGCGCCGCGGTGCGGATCGTCGTGCCCCACCCCCGCCACCGGGATTTCCTCCAGGACCCCACCCACGTGCGCCCCGTGCTGGCGGAGATGTTCGAGCACTTCTCCCTGGACTGCAACGAGGAGTGGCGGCGCCGCGGACTCCCGGGCACCCCCCTGGCGCGCTACCTGGGCCTGGACTTCCGGATCGAATCCGCCACCCTGAACCTGGACCCCTGGTGGGACGCCGAGTTCCGCTCCGGGCGGATCACCCGGGCCAGGCTGGACCGGGCCATCCAGGACTGCAACAACGTGGTGCAGACCACGGAAATGGTGCTGCGGGCGGTGAAGCCGTTCCGGGGCGCGGCCCCGCTGCGGCCGGTGGCGGTGCGCTGGGAGGGCTCCCAGTTCGTCTACCACAGCCTGGCCCACGTGAACCGCCAGCTGTGCCTGGGGCTGCTGCGCTCCGGGCGGGTGGAGCTCAGCCTGGTGCCGTACGAGCCCGACCAGTTCGACGGCGCCGCGGTGCCCGCCTTCCAGCCCCTGGTCCCCTGCGTCGACCGGCCCCTGGACGGCCCGGCCCAGGTGCACGTGCGCCACCAGTGGCCGCCCCGGTTCGAGCCGCCGGCCGAGGGCGCCTGGGTGATGATCCAGCCGTGGGAGTACGGCGGGATCCCACAGGAATGGGTGGCGCCCATGCGCGACCAGGTGGACGAGGTCTGGGTGCCCACGGCGTGGCTGAAGGACTGCTACGTGCGCAGCGGGATTCCCGCCGACCAGGTGGTGGTTGTGCCCAACGGGGTCGACGGGCGGGTGTTCCGCCCCGATGGCGAACGGTTCCCGCTTTGCACCGCCAAGGGCTGCCGCTTCCTGTTCCTGGGCGGGACCATTCCCCGCAAGGGCATCGACGTGCTGCTGCGGGCCTACCTGGAGGCGTTCCGCCTGGAAGACGATGTCTGCCTGGTCATCAAGGAGCAGGGCGGGGGCATCTACGGGGGGCCGCAACTGCCGGACACCCTGGCCCGGATCCGGGCCGAGGATCCCGGCGCGCCGGAAATCGAGTACCGCACCGACAATCTGGAGGAGACCCAGGTTGCGGCCCTCTACCGCAGCTGTGACGCCCTGGTGCTGCCCTACCGGGGAGAAGGCTTCGGCCTGCCCATCGCCGAGGCCATGGCCAGCGGGCTGCCGGTGATCGTCACCGGGCGGGGCGCGGCCATGGATTTCGTGCGGGAGGACTGGGCCTATCTCATCCCCAGCCGCACCGTGCCGGTACCGGCGCCCCAGGGCTTCACCCCGGGCC
>Ga0326728_10017632_pt1 | contig 14248 bp, 17 predicted proteins | sample MB3enrmetagenome_FD_207602 | JGI IMG/M metagenome (GOLD analysis project Ga0326728, IMG submission 207602) | Lab enriched peat soil microbial communities from McLean, Ithaca, NY, United States - MB31MN | ecosystem: Environmental > Terrestrial > Soil > Wetlands > Peat | place: USA: New York...
TCGTAACAAGGTGGCCGTAGGGGAACCTGCGGCCGGATCACCTCCTAAGAAAAAAGCATGAAGAATGCTTAACTGGAGGAGCAAGGAGAACATCAAAACACAGGATACGTCAAAGCCCAATAAACATTAGCAATCATAGCCAAAACGGGTTAAACTTTCTTTTTCTTTTCAATAAGACAAAATGCTAAAAGAAGACAGCAAGAACGTAACACTTAATAGGATTGGCTATGTTTACTTCCATATGGAAGAAAAACCTGCCATATTGTTTAAAGTTTTAAATCTCTACAGAAGCAATTACGAAGCAAGTCTTCATGCTAGAGCTATCGGCAAACTCCTAAACGCCAGCCACATGACCCTGCTGCCCCACTTGAAACGGCTTGCAGAACTCAAAATCCTTAATTCAACAACGGTAGGAAGAAACAAGCAATACACACTTAACAGACAAAACAGCCTAACAAAATATTACCTAACAACCACTGAACAGCTTGTCACTTTGAAGTTTTTAGAAGAAAGCTTTCTTATGCGAAAATTTGCTGAGCATCTAAACAGCATAGACATAGTAAACCCGCTTATTCTATTTGGGAGCTATGCAAAAGGATACGCCAATGAGGAAAGCGACATAGACCTATTCTGCATCGGCGAAATATCCGAAAGCCAGCTTGCTCACATCAAGACTTTTGAAAATACCTATGGCAAGCAAACAAACGTAAAAACGGTTTCAACAGAAAACTTCTACGATGGCTTGCATACAGGCGATATTTTAATTAAGGAAGTTATTAAAGACCACATTATACTCTGTAATCCTGACCCGTTTGTAACTATGCTCTGGAGAAACCACATTGAAAGATGACTACTTAGCTTGGTGCTTTAAACAAAAACACGACATTCGAATAGTTGAAGCCAACGAGGACCTAGCTAAAGCCTATTTGAAAAAGGCAGTAAGCGCCTTAAACACTATGACGGCCGCACTTAAAATTCGAGAGACTGATTGGATAGCCGCCACTGCATATTACGCAAGATACTTCGCATTATACAGCTTGCTTATGAAAATAGGGGTTAAATCTGAGGTACATGAATGCACAATCAGGATGGGCAGATACCTCTCGGAAAACGGGATTCTTAACAAAAACTTGATTGATGATATAGAAAAAGCCAAACAAACCAGAGTAGATATGCAATACTATGTTGTGAAAGAATTCAGCGTTAAAGAAATCAAGGAAAACATGGAAGCCGCACGCAAATTTGTGTTAGACGTCGAAAAGGAAACTATGGATCTTACAACCAATCAAATTGAAAACATTAGGCAACAGCTAAGAAATATGATGCAACGTTAGCAACTTCTCGGATTAAGCAGAACTTTGCATTCCTAAGAGAAAGACTTCCTAGGCTGAAGCCGGCGAGTTTAAAACGGGTTTTAGATCGTTTAAACGTAGAAGTAGAAGCTCTAGTGGTTTTAGTTCTCCCGATACAGGGTCAACTTGTAAGCCAAGCTCTTCAAGCGTGGTGATGCCTAAAACCTCAGCATCGGAAGGGTCGCCGAAAATCACAATTGAGTAAGTGCTATGCCCTTTGATTTCCATCTCCACCGTGCCCACGTCGCGTTCGATAACTCTGCCGTCAGCAGTTTTGAACCTTCTTTTATCCCTGGGTTCAACGCCAAGTCCTAAAAGTCTTTCACGGCTCAGAATAGTATAGATGGCGCCAGTGTCCACCAGCAAATCCACTTCAGACTTAAGGTCGGGTTTGTGAATATTGCGAATAGTCACTTTCACTTTCACGTAACCCTCCCCTTCACGCATACATCTAACACCCAATCGTGTTAAAAACTGTTCCGCTCATCGTTCCACCCCGAGCGACTCTTGGGTGAGGCGCTGTCCTCTGTGGCGGCATCGAATCTAAGTTTCGTGAGGGGGGAAAGTCGTAACAAGGTGGCCGTAGGGGAACCTGCGGCTAACAGCTCCCAATTTAACCGCTGAATCAAAAAAGCAACCTTAAAAACGGTTTTTTTACCCCGAGAAGGAGGGGGGCTACTATATGTTGGCGGATTTTAACACAAAAAGCAGTGTTTTTGCCTGCGGCTTTGTTTCTTATTCGGTTAGTCTTTTGGTGTAGTCCCAGATTTTGTCACTTACTTAATGCAGCGTTTTGGCTACCGGACCTTGTCTTAGCAAGATTGAGAAATAGCTTCGCTGCAAATGATTTCATAGCATAGCCATATATACGCAAAGTAAACGATACGTTGCAGGAGGATTACGGGTTGGAATTTAAAGAGGTCGTAGTCAAGCGAAGAAGCATCAGAAAATTCTTGAAAGAAAATATTCCCAAAGAGGCTCTTATGAAAATTCTTGAGGCTGCACGTTGGGCTCCATCAGCTGGCAATTGTCAGCCGTGGCATTTCGTCGTAGTCACTGATTCTCAGACAAAAACTGCAATCGCAGAGATCAGCACTAAATTCAGCAAGAAGCATTGGAGCCAGTTCTCACCTGAAAGAGCCAAGTATCTAGCTGCACGCGGAGGATCATGGGACAAATCCTACATGAAAGACATCCCAATTCTGATTGCCGTGTGTTATAAGCTTTCGGAAAACGTGAAGGATGAGCTCGTCTTGGGCTCGGTATGGATGGCCGTCGAGAATATGCTGTTGGCAGCTACAGATGAAGGGCTAGGTAGCTGTGTGTACACATTTCTAAACAGAAGAGAAGAAAACGAATTTAAAGAAATTCTGCACGCAAGCCAAGGAGACAGAATCGCCTGCATGATTCAACTTGGGTACGCAAAGATCGAGCCAATCTCTCCCTCAAGGAAACAAATCAAAGAAATCGTATCATTCGAACATCTCTGAAAAGAACGCCTAAAATCAATTACTCGGTCAAAGTCTTCATGTAGTCCCAGATTTTGTCTTGTTTCAATATTCTTTATCACTTTGTATAGTTTTGAGTAGGAAGCATCTTAAGTTAGACTGAGTATTAGTATGATTGTGAATAAGTTGTCTAAAGTGAGAGTTAAACGCAAAGGTCAAGTTACCATTCCCTTAGAACTACGCTCAAAGCTCGGCATAGAAGAAGGAGCAATCCTAGATATCACAGCTGAAGATGGGGCAATCGTGCTTAAACCAGCCCCAAGATTAGAAGCAGGCGAACCGGTCGGCGAAGAAGAGCATAAAAGAATCCTGGAAGAACTCGATCGAAGTCGGAGAAACTGGCGTTGACGAGCGTAGCAGATACTCGCCTATTGATTTTCCTGGAGTTCCCGGCGAATCAAGAAATGGGAACAAAAACAAGAGATTTCTTTGAAAAAGAGCTCAGAGGACGTCTTCTTGCACCCAGCATAATTTTAACAGAGTTCGTTGAGATTGCAGGGGCAAAAATAGGCGAAGAAGCGGCTAAGACGCGCCTTAGACTGCTAAAAGAGAGAGGCATGCAAACCATACCCATAGATGAGGAAAATGCCTTAATTGCGGGTAATCTGCTTCTTTCTCATCGAAACGTACCAATTGCTGATGCAATAATCGCTTCATTCGTAAAAACTGGCGTTGCAGAGTATGTTCTGACTGATGATGCACATTTTAAAGCGTTAAGTGTTAAAACAAAATGGCTGTAAATCAAAAGCTAAATTCAAAAGAAGAACTTTGTGTTTCTTATTCGGTTAGGGTTTTGGTGTAGTCCCATATTTTGTCGCTTACATAATGCAGCGTTTTAACTACGGGTCCTTTCCTGGTGGTTTTGGCGGTTTCTGCGTCCATGAGGCTCTCGCCCAGCGCTAACGCTTTGCCAAACTTCACATCCACAACAGTCACGAGGTCGCCTTTGCAGAATTCCCCTTCAACACGCACTATGCCCGGAGCCATAACGTCTGCGCCCTTGCAAACATATGGAACAGCGCCCATGTCAACCACTATTTTTGGCGCTTGAGCACTAAAATCGCTAAAAAGCAGCGTCGGCAGAATCTCGTCGTCCGACTTGAAGAGCAATGGTTTTCCGCCTATAAGGTAAATTGAGCCTACTTCGGATTCCACAACTTCAACGTTTGCTTTAACGCTGAAGAGCGCGTCAAGGTCAAGTTTTAGTTTTGCTTGGGCTTCGGTTAGAACTTGTTTTGCTTCTTTCGCTTTTAGGGGGTGTCTTCGTTGCTTTGTGGGCATAATGTTTCTCTCTGTAAGTCACTGTAGGCGTTAAATTTAAATTTGCGCTACATCATCCAGCCGCTGTTATGAAAGGAAATTCTTTGAAGATTTTATCAACACTTAGCTGCATTCACTTATAAGGTGATAAAAAGCTCTGCTTATCAATAGGAAAATCGTCAAATAGCAGTTAACGCTCATTTGCGAAAAAGTTATAGCTGAACCGACTTGACTATTTGATTGGTGTTCAGATTGCTTGAAGGTAAGAATGTTAATCTTAGAGTTGTAGAGAAAGAGGATTTGGCATTTCTTGCAGAATGGTTTAACAACCCTGAGGTCTTCGGTGAATACAATCCTCTGGTACAAGTATCCAGAACAGAGATAGAGAAGAATTATGGAGAAAAGAAACTTGAAGAAGCCGACTTCTTTATTGAAGGGAAAGATGGACGCAGAATTGGTGGCATATGGCATTTCAATGTAATTCATCCTGCAGGAAACCAATTGGAAATAGGTTATTTCATGGTTTCAACTGAAAGAGGCAAAGGCTACTGCACAGAAGCCATCAACATTATGATTGACTACTTGTTTCTTTCAAAGAATATAGAGCGCATACAAGCCCAAACAGATGTGAGAAATGTGGGTTCACAGAAGGTTTTGGAAAAAGCAGGTTTCAAGATGGAAGGAACAATTCGCAAACCCTTTTTCCTCAGAGGGCAGCTCAGAGATACTAGTTTGTATAGCATTCTCAGAGAAGAATGGAAAGAACCAAAAATACTGACAAAAACCGCTAAAGGAGAAAAACCGTTTTAAAGCAAATAATTAAGGGTTAAAAAATCAATTGCTCTGGCATAGTTGAAATAATATGTTAAAAGCGTAGCGTAACTCACCGACCTGGACTAAAGGCATCAGTTAAATACACTTCTAAATCAATCCACAGTGAGAGCCGCTTACAGGAAAAGGAAGTTAACTTAACCTAAGCCAGCTAAAAGAATCCTAACTCATGCTAGACAAGGTTTAAATGTGGAGAGTTCAAGTATAGAAGAGATATAATACGTGAGGATTCCAGAATGAGCGAAATGACAACCGAAATCCTTGAGCAGAACCTCAGCAAAATCGTACTTGTGCGACTCAAAGGCGGAAAAAGCCTCAGGGGAAGACTGAAGGGTTTCGACCAGCACCTAAACCTAGTTTTAGAAGAGACAGAAGACACAACAAACATTGAAAACCAAAAGAGACTGGGACTAATAATCGTCCGAGGAGACAACGTAGTCCTTATTTCACCCTCACCTAGGTGACCGCCATGGGAAAAGGCACACCATCAATGGGCAAGCGCCAAGGCAAAACCGTCCACATAAAATGCAGGCGCTGCGGAAGACGCGCATACCACGTACGCCATAAACGCTGCGCAGCATGCGGCTACGGAGAAACCACAACCATGCGGCATTATACTTGGATGAGAAAGACTCTCCAAAGAGCAAGAGTCGTCTAATCCTCAATTCTATTACTTTATTATAAAAATTTTATTCGTTGCTAAGGAAGAATCTGCAAGTAGTTTCTGCCAAACCTTTTTTAGCGTTTTTCCTTCGTGGTTTTTTCAGGGAATTTTTCCACTATTTCAGTAATTGTGTTCATGTTTCGGGTGGTCGCCTTCAGTTTTAGCTTCGCTTCAAGAAAAGGGTTAGGTAGCCCTCCTTCGCCGCCGCCATGAGTTACACTGAAAACCTCGTTGCCCTTCACTGAAATTATTTGCGCCGTCGATTTCGTAATAGTTAGAGGCAACTTGAGCGGAAACTCCAACGGTGCATCAGCAAGAAATGTTACCAGAAAACTGGTTTCTTCTTTATTATAGCCGTTGAAGGGTTCAAGATTAACTATTGCCTTGAGCTGTGGGATGGAGCGCACAAACGCTGACACATCGTAACCCAACAACTCGCGAAGCTTTTTCTCTACTTTTCTCTTAATTTCGGTTGGATCCGCCTCGTCGGTTTCTAGGATTACGTTGCCGCTTTGTTTGTGTGTCGAAATGTTTCGGTATCCTAAGCAGATGAAGGCTTCTTGCAGCATTGCCTTGGTGACAGCGTGGCTGCCAACGTTAATCGCCCGAAGGAAAACTACGAAACGAGCCATGAAAAAACAGTGTTGCTGATAGCTAATAAATCTGCTTTATAAAAAACTAAGAAGTAAGCAGAAGGCTTACTCGGTTCCTGAGCTATAGTAGCCTTTGTCTATCTTGACAAAGATCAGTGGACCTTTACTTTGCGCCATCTCACGAGCTTTCCTCAATGCTTCATTAACTACCGTGAAAATTCGTTCTCTGTCGCTTAGGTTTTGAACGCAGTTTTCTCCAAGCTCCATCTTCAGTAGATTTTCAGATAAAATTTCGGTTCCGCAGATTTCCCCGTTTTTAACCAACGTAGAGACTATGATCTCTTGGAGTTCTTGCTTGTGCTCAATTTTCTTCCATAGTGGTTCAGCGTTAGCGAGAGTTTTTGAGACTTTATTCCATCGGCTAGCATTCTGGTCGCCTATGAGAAGCTTAACTCGTTCCTTCCATTTTTTGAACCAGGTGCCAATCCAAACGGTTAAGAACGCGTCTAACTCGGATGAATCTTCCTTGAAAAGGTTCTCCAACCTTTCAACTAGTTCGCATTGGCTTGCTTCTTTCCCCATCAAGTTCCAATGAAATTTAAGGAAATTCGTAAAGTCTTGGCAGGCAACCTGCAAAACTTTGCGGTCTGACCCCATAATATCTAGGGCTGAATCCGCTTCTTTCAATTTCTCCCCTATCATCACTTCAACAAAGTTCATTTCTGATTCCCGCTCCGAAGCCCTCTCCACATTGATTAAAGACAAGCTTTTAATTAAACTTTATTTTTTCGGCGATATATAACTGAGTAAGTCGGGTTTTAGCTATATTTCAAATTCTGATATGTGCCGAGATTTATTCGATAAATTTTGGAAGCGCATTAACATCGCTTAAAATTAAATCTGGGCATTCTTTGATAAGCTCTTCGCATTGAAAAAGCCCCGATAAAACTGCTACAGTTCTTGCGCCGGCTGCTTTTCCAGCGCGCACGTCGTTAACCGAGTCTCCTGCGATGATGCAGTCGCATATTTCAACATCTAGGGCTTGGACACATGCAATTAATGCTTCCGGCGAGGGTTTAGGCTTAGAAGTATCCAGCGCGGTTACAACGTAAGTGAAATATTTTGATATGCCAAAGCACTCTAGCTCTTTTATTATGGCTTGTTTTGGAACATACCGCATGGTTATCAGGGCAAGTTTAGTTTTTGCCGATAAGGTTTCAAGCGTTGCTGAAACGTTAGGTATAAGTTTGGTTTTTTCTCGGGTGATTGAATAGTAAGTTTCAAAGTATATGCTTAGGAATTTTTTAGGATCACCCTTTATGATATCGCTGATTGCGAGACCTTTTTCGAGCCTTCTAGGAATCTCAAAGGCAGCCTTTTCGCCTGGCGGTTTTTGTCCGCAGGCTTCGAATGCTATTCTTGCTGCTTCCATGTAGGCTTCTCGGGAGTCAACTATCGTGCCGTCCAAGTCCAAGAAAATGCCCTTTACTTTCAATCCGTTTTTGTTCATCAAGCTATCTCTGGCTCTTGAGAAATGATTCTTTATTTCTTAAATGTTTCTTATAGTTTTTGATGAATTAATCTTGCTGTATTATTTCTATATAGAGTATGAAGAGAATCTCTATAGGAGTCTCAACATAATTTCTACTTTGAAAATATGTAGAGGTGAAAAAAATGCTCTCAAGAGATTGCGATGGCTGCTCCATGATTAAGGAATGCAGTGTACGATACAAAAAAACTTCAAAAGGCGACAAAGTCTACTGCCCAGACGGAACAGCTCACCTGATTGACAATTACAGCATAAATCAAAGTCCCGATGTAATCTGCTTCTTTGAAGCCTTTCAATAAACCGAAATAGCGTAACTTAACATGTCACTAAATGGATGAAAGGCAAAGCAGGCATATACTACTTTATTTTTCTTAAAATCGAAAACAAATGAAAAACATATAAAGCATGGAAAATCTAAGGCGGCCAAGACTTGGCATCAAGATTAACCCATGCTTCCTGCCCTCAAACGTTGTCCAGTCCAAACAGGTGGAGCCCCATTCAATGAATACCTTTAAAGGGCAAAAACTATCTCCAACCTAAACAGACAAACTCAACCTTTATTATTCATTCATTTAAATGCAGAGATAATAGGATTCTTAACCGAGCGCAAAAAAGAGAAGATTAAAAAACTAGCCTAGAACTGAGTCGACATTTAAGTTTAGCACAACTTCAGAAATGTCACTGGCGTACTCCGCTGTTCGCCGCTCACTCTCAATCACTAGTCGCAAGTTGACGATCTCTTCGATCTTGGCATTTTGCAAGTTAAGAACAGTTTCCTTCTCTAGTTTATGCACTTGGCTTATCTTTTCAATTACGCTCTCAGCCAAATTAAAGTCGTGCCTAAACAATGCGTCCATAGCGTTCTCAAACATTGAGTTAGCCAAAATGCTTAACTGATCCATTTTTTCCAAAAGAGTATCATTCACGGGTTCTTTTAACTGGAGTGTATTTTCAGCAATTTTGGTTGCGTGATCAGCGGTTCTCTCAACGGATTTCGCTATTAGCCTATAACCCAAACAGTCTTTCTGGGTGTTTAATCCGATTTCTTTGACGATTCTCGGGTTTGAAACTGCCAGCTTCAGCAGACGCACTATGTACAGGCCAAAGCGATTTACTTCACGGTCAGTTTCAATAACTGATTTTGCAGCTGAATAATCCAGCTTCTTTAATGAAGTCATAGCTTCTTTATGCATGGATGAGGCGATGATTGACATTCGGCTGAGTGCATTTTGAACCGTGAGTTCGGGATAATTAAGTAGAACCTGCAGAGTCAATTCGGTTGGAGTGTCAATTACGATTTCTGTTCCAACTAAGTAATGCCTGGCAAAATTTTTGAGGTGATTTCGAAGCTTTGATGAGAGCACTTTTTGTCCTTGCGCCCTAATGTGCAGAATGTTGAAGCCGTCTAAATAGGCGGAAATTGCCGTTCTCATGACAGCGTCAGGATTGTCGTTTAACGATGCCTTGATGAAAGCTTCATCTTGCTTCTCTTTTTTTACAAACTTTGAAGGTGCTATGGATAGGGATCCATCGTCTTCCTCGCGGACCATCATTGAGCTTCCCCTTTTAAGCTCATTTCGAATCGCCCAATCCTTGGGTAACGAGAGTATGAATGTTGATCCGCCTGTCACCTGCAGCTTACGTTGCTCTTCGTTTTGTTTTTCAACTTCTTTAGTCAACGTCTTAACGCTCAGTTACTTTTTTATTATGCATCAATATATTAGTTATATCTATATAGACTATAAATTTTATGGAAATTTACTAAATTTACTATATAAAACTCTTGCTTTTTTAGTTATAAAAAAACGTTTCATCAAAAATATGAGACCTAAATATATAGCTATAATCGCAATATTTACCATCGCCACAAATAATAGACGCAGTAACAACTTACGCTTACCCATCAAAAACCGATCCACAGCTTATCAATAACTTAAATAAACTTAAATAATGCTGGTGAAGGCTCGACCTCCAAGCTGATGTGTTATCCCTTGATTTGGCAGTGAAAAAATAAAGGTAGATTTACTTTAAAATTGGAATTTTCTTTGTTCCTTGTTTTTTGTTGCCTTTGCAGTTGTCGCATCTAAGCATTTTTCATGAACTTAGATCAATGCTTCTGACGTTATACAATAATACATATGCCCATCGATTAGATATATAGTCTATAGCGTTTATGGAGAGCACACTCAAATAACAAAGCACTAAATAGGCTTTATTGAAGGAAAAAAAATGAAAAATACGTATATAATTATAGCAGCAATTGTTGTAATCGTTATCATTATAGCAGGCGTCTTCGCCTACATCTACATATCAGCCCCCGCAAAGAAGTCTACTTCAACACTAGCGTCAGCAACAGTAAACGGAGCAGGAGGTACACTTGTCTACCCGTTAATGACTGTTTGGCAAGGAGCCTACGGATCAGCCGAACCTCAAATAACAGTCAACTACAATCCAGTTGGAAGCGGTACCGGAATTACTGATTTTACAAAACAATTAGAAGATTTCGGAGAATCGGATGCGCCAATGACTGCGGCACAGTACGCGGCACTTCCCTCAGGCACAACGGCTCTAACCATACCAATATCCGCCAGCGCAGTTGTACCAGCATATAACTTAAAGCTTTCTAACGGTACTGTTGCTCAGAATGGCCTAAAGTTCACAGGCGCAGTTCTTGCTGACATTTTCTTGGGAACTATAACTAAGTGGAATGATCCTCAAATCACAGCTCTAAACCCAGGCATACCGTTGCCTGATACACTAATAACCACAGTTCACCGATCTGACGGAAGCGGAACCATGTTCGCCTTCACCAATTTCCTATATGATTCAAGCACTGCATGGGCATCACAGGTTGGAAAGCCAAGTACTTCTCCAGCTTGGCCATCCGCTCCAGCTCAAATAGCGGCTCCCAAAAATGCTGGTGTGGCAGCAGCTATTTCTGAAACCAACGGCGCGATCGGTCCGCTTGAAATTGCCTATATACTTGAAAACACAGGTCAAACATCACTTTACTATGGCAGTGTTCAAAATGCAGCAGGCGACTACATCTTAGCTACTGTGACAAACATAGCAGCTGCGCTTCAAGCAGGAGCCGCTGCTGGTCTTCCAGCGGGAAATGCTGCATGGACAGGTGTCTCTATAGTCAACAATATATTCAATGATGCAGCAGCCACTACTGTCTACCCAATTGTGACCCTGACTTACGCTCTGGTGTATCAAAACCAGAACTATAACAGCCGCAGTTTTGCTGAAAGTGCTGCTACCGTCAACTTTCTTTCATGGATTGTGGACTCAGGTCAATCATTAGGAAAAGGGTTAGGTTACGTTCCATTGCCAGCCAACATAGTCTCCGTTGACGATGCAACACTCAAGTTGATAACCTACAACGGGACGCCAATAATCTAAGATTTAATAAGCTATTCCTCCCATCTTTTTTTAATGGTAACGAAAAAATACTGAGGATGCAAAATTGCAATCCAGACTGTTAAGAGGAGACACAATATTAAAAATCCTTCTTGCTGCTGCAGCCTTATTCATTATAGGTCTTCTTGTTGCACTTGCAGTTGAACTTTATCTGGGTGCATCCGCCTCAATATATAAATTCGGACCAGCTTTTTTGATTGGTTCAAAGTGGGTACCAAATAAGGATATACTTGGTGCTTTGCCGTTTATTTATGGAACATTATTAACATCAGCAATTGCTATTATAATAGGACTCCCAATCAGCTTGGGAGTAGCCATCTTTATCTCAGAGAAGCTAAAAAGCCATCAAACTTTTGGTTATTTATTGGGAACAGTAGTTGATCTCCTAGCGGCTGTGCCCAGTGTTATTTACGGTTTATGGGGGATATTAATTCTGATCCCGTTATTGCGTGATTATGTGGAGATGCCCTTACATAATTCTCTTGGTTTCATCCCATTATTCTCGGGGACTCCTTATGGATTTAACTTTTTTACTGCCGGAATAATATTAGCTATAATGATTATTCCAACAATATCTGCAGTTTCTAGAGACGTTTTAAACGCGGTTCCAAATAGTCAGCGTGAAGCTATGTACTCGCTTGGCGCCACAGAATGGGAAGTCACGCAGAAAAGTGTCTTGCCCTATGCTAGGTCTGGTATATTTGGTGCATTCGTTTTGGGGCTGGGACGTGCAGTCGGCGAAACAATGGCTGTCACCATGGTGATCGGCAACATTCCTGCAATTACTGCGAATTTGTTTTCGCCGGGTTACACTTTATCTTCGTTAATAGCAAATGAATTCGGTGAGTCTTCAGGACTTTATGAATCCGCCATAATTGAAATAGGATTAATCCTGTTTCTTGTAGCTTTATTAATTAACGTTTTTGCTCGACTTCTGCTCTGGAGGATGACTCGTGGAACACAGGTTAAAGTTTGAGGGTGAGTTGTGATATGACAAAAGCTAATCTGCCCACGAGTATTTCGCTCTGGCGAAAAATCGTTGACAAGTTAATGACCATATTAGTGGTAGTAGCTGTGGTTCTTGCCGTAATACCCCTAATATTCATTCTCGGAGACGTTTTCATACGAGGAGGAGCAGCCATAAACATAGGCTTCTTAACCCATTTGCCGACTGCGCCGAATGTTGCCGGCGGAGGAATAGCTAATGCACTAGTCGGTTCTTTTACAATGGTGGGTTTAGCTGCCCTTATTTCCATACCAATTGGTGTTGGAGCAGGCATCTTTTTTTCAGAATGGTCTACATCTCAGCTTTCCACGGTTTCAAGTTTTATGAACGATGTGCTAACTGGATTTCCTTCAATGGTGCTGGGACTGTTCATTTTCATTGTAATTGTTTTGACTACCAAACAATTCTCTGGTTTTGCAGGCGGTGTCGCTTTAAGTTTAGTAATGATTCCTATAATTGCAAGAACAACAAGTGAATCTCTGAAACTTGTTCCAATGACTTTGAGAGAAGCCTCGATGGCCCTTGGAATCCCAAGATGGAAAACCGTGCTCAGAGTCGTTATAAGTACAGGGAAAAATGGGCTCTTAACTGGCATATTGTTGGCGGTGGCACGTGCAACAGGAGAGACAGCTCCATTGTTATTGACAGCGGCTACAAGCGAGCACTTTGCAACAAGTTTATTCCAGCCAACAGCCTCATTAACAATTCTCATCTATAACTATGGTACTTCTCCGTACTCATCTTGGCAAGCTCAGGCGTGGGGGGCAGCTTTAGTCCTAATACTCATCATGCTCGCTTTGAATCTTGCGGTCAAGCTTACAATAGGAAGAAATTTAACAGGGACAAGAATGGAGATGTAGGTAAATATTAAAATTCAATGGGCTAAATACAAAATCAAGTCAGGAGGGACAGCAGGAATAAGTAAACATAAAAACCTGGATTTATCTTCAGTTAAGCTATCAACGAAAGATTTGAATGCTAGTTTTGGCAAAGTCCAGGTTCTGAAGGGGATCAACTTAAACTTCCCTGAAAATAGGGTAACTGCCATTATGGGTCCTTCCGGATGTGGAAAAACTACATTGATTAGATGCCTCAATCGAATTCACGAATTGACTCCGAATGCAAAAGTCGAAGGAGAGGTAATTTTGGATGGAGTAAACATCTATTCTCCACAGGTTGATCCAGTTGCAATCCGCAGAAGAATAGGCATGGTCTTCCAGAAGGCCAATCCCTTTCCAACAATGTCTATATACGATAATGCGGTAGCAGGCTTGAGACTCGCTGGTGTAAGAAACAAGGAGACGCTCGATAGCGTGGCAGAAAGAAGTCTTCGGATGGCGTTTCTCTGGGATGAAGTCAAAGATGATCTCAAGAAATCGGGAGTTAACTTGTCTGGGGGGCAACAGCAGAGATTATGCATAGCACGAACTCTTGCGGTTGAGCCTGAAGTTATTCTAATGGATGAGCCCTGCTCTGCTCTTGATCCTATCGCCACCGCTAAAATTGAAGAGTCAATTGTTGCGCTTAAGAAGGAGTTCACTATTATAATTGTGACGCATAATATGCAGCAGGCTGCTCGTGTTTCGGATTTCACCGCTTTCATGTATCTAGGTCAGCTTATAGAGTTCGACACAACTTCCGAAGTATTTGAGAACCCAAAAAGTGAGTTAACAGAAAAATACATAACTGGAAAGTTCGGGTAAAGTGAATATTATGCAAAGACTGTTAGATAAAGGCTTAGAAGAATTAACAACAATGGTTTACAAGATGGGCAAAGTCGCCGAGAAAGCCGTAGCAACATCAGTAAGAGGCTTTCTTGAAAACAAAGACACATCCAGCGATGTGCATGAACTCTCCGAAATTCTCGTGGGCAATACTGTTGAGGTTGAGGAAAAAGCTTTTAGTTTGATAGCTAAATATCAGCCTGTAGCTTCTGACTTACGAATCATAAACTCTTACATGAAAGTCGCCTACGATTTTGAACGTTACGGCAGATATGCTTGGGACATATCCTTTATCAGCACACGTTTCAATGGACAAAACACATGTGATAAATGGATAT
>Ga0326728_10017636_pt1 | contig 14246 bp, 10 predicted proteins | sample MB3enrmetagenome_FD_207602 | JGI IMG/M metagenome (GOLD analysis project Ga0326728, IMG submission 207602) | Lab enriched peat soil microbial communities from McLean, Ithaca, NY, United States - MB31MN | ecosystem: Environmental > Terrestrial > Soil > Wetlands > Peat | place: USA: New York...
CTCCGGTTACCGGGGCTGGCTCGTCGTCGAAGCCGAACAGGATCCGGCTCGCCCGGAAGCCGAGCCCAAGGCGGCGACGACGCGCGCCTTCAATGTGATTGCCTCCTGGTTCTGAGGGACAGCCATGCACAAGAGACTGAACATCGGCCTCATCGGCTCCGGCTTCATGGGCCAGGCCCATGCCGACGCCTTCCGCCGCGCGAACATGCTGTACCGCGATCTGCCGGCGGCGCCGCATCTCCACACGCTGGCCGACGCGACGGACGAGCTTGCTGCTAGGGCTGCCGCCCGCTTCGGCTTTGAGAAGAGCGCCGGCGACTGGCGCGCCCTCGTCAACGATCCCGACATCGACGTGATCGACATCACCTCGCCCAACGCCATGCACCGTGAAATGGCGCTGGCCGCCATTGCCGCCGGCAAGCACGTCTATTGCGAAAAGCCGCTGGCCGTGACGCTCGCCGAGGCCGAGGAAATGGCGGCGGCGGCAAGGGTCAGGGGCGTGAAGACCATGGTGGCCTTCAACAACATCAAGACCCCAGCCGCGATGCTCGCCAAGCAGTTGATCGACCGCGGCGACATCGGCAAGCCGATGCGCTTCCGCGGTTGGTTCGACCAGGGCTTCTTCAATGATCCCGAACTGCCGTTCTCCTGGCGCTGCACCCGCAAGGACGCAGGCTCGGGCGCGCTCGGCGATCTCGGCAGCCACGTCATCGCCGTCGCGCAATATCTGATGGGCGACATCGAAAGCGCCATCGCGCAAACGCAAACCTTCTTCCCCACCCGTCCCGTGCCGCAGGGCGGCTCCGGCTACGGCGCCAAGGCCGGCGAGGACGCGCAGCGCGCCGTCGTCGAGAACGAGGACCAGATCCAGACGATGGTTCGCTTCAAGAGCGGAGCGGGCGGCACGATCGAAGCCTCGGGCGCCGAGGGCACCATCATCATGGACGGCGAGCGATTCAACGAGTTGAAGATCTGCCGCTTCAACGATCCCAAGCCCGACCGTGGCTTCAAGACGATCTACGCCGGCAGTCAGGTGCCGCAATTCTCGGCCTTCTTCGGCTTTGATTTCGCAGGCGGCGGCCTCGGCTATTTCGACGTGAAAGTGATCGAAGTCCGCGATCTCATCGAGGGGATTATGAACGACGACGATTGCTTCCCCAATTTCCAATTCGGCCTCGCCAACGAACGCATCATGGATGCGATGGAGCGGTCACTTGAAAGCCGAACTTGGGAACGGGTCGCCGAATAGCAAAGATCGTTCATCTCGTTCGGGCGGCGCTGATCCGCAGGCCATCCGAACGTGAAATTGGGCAAGAGTGAACATGACCTTCCTGAAAGCTCTGCCGACGTCCCGCGTCAAGCCGGCCATGCAAGCGCCCGAGCTGCGCTGGGGCATTCTCGGCACAGGCTGGATCGCCGGGAAATTCTCCGAATCCGTCAAAGCTCACACAAAGCAGACCATCGCCGCCGTCGGCTCGCGCAAGCAAGGCTCGGCCGACGCATTTGCCGCCGCCTGGGGCGTCGGCGAGGCTTATGGCGGCTACGAAGCCCTGGTAGCGGCCAAGGACGTCGACGTCATCTATGTCGCAACGCCCCACAACATGCATCACGAGCACGTTCGTCTCGCCCTTGAAGCGGGCAAGCATGTGCTCGTCGAAAAGCCGATGGCGCTGAACCGCGCCCAGGCCGCCGACATGGTCGCGTTGGCGCGAGCCAAGAAGCTCTTCTTTGCCGAAGCGCTCTGGACTTTCTTCCTGCCGAAGTTCGACGTGCTGCAGCAGGTCTTCGAGTCTGGCGCGCTCGGCGAGATCAAGTCGGTCTACACCGAATATGGCGAGTATCTCCCTCGCGAACACCGCATTTTCGACGCCCGTCTCGCCGGCGGGCCGCTGCTCGACCTCGGAACCTATCCGGTTTCGCTGCTCGCGAAGCTGCTCGGCGTTCCGCGACAGTTGGTCGGACTGGGGCAGATGGACCCCAGCGGCGTCAACGGTCAACTGTCGGTCGTCTTGCGCAACGAGGCCGGCAGCCTAGGCGCGATGTCGACTACCCTCTACGGCTTCACGCCCACCAACGCGGCGATCGTGGGAACGGAGGGAACCGTGCGGTTTCCGACCGAGTTTCATCTGCCCGGTTCGTTTGAGCTGCGATCCTTCGACGGCTCGACCGCGCTGAAATACGACGAGCCGCGCGGCCAGCATTTCGACGGCCTCTATTTCGAAGCCGCGGAGGTGGCTCGCTGCATCGCCGAGGGGCGGCTCGAGACGCCTTGCCGGCCGCTCGACGCATCGCTGGAAACAATGGCGACGCTGGACAAGATCCGGCAGTGCGTCGGCATCGACTTCGCCGAAGCCGGCCTGCGGGAGTAGCTCCCAGCGAACGGCGCGCGGGAAGGACAATGCGACGCTTGCGGCGGCGCGCGGCGCCCTGGCGGATAACGGCTTGCCGTCCGCCTATCCGGACCCTTCGTTCCGCTGCGCTTCGATGCGCGAGAGGCCTATGGGTTCGACTGGAGCCACGAGGCGATCCAGTTGGCTGGCATGCCGCGCACGGTGAAGGCCGCGCTCGGGCCTCCGGTCTCCAGCCGCACGCCGTTCGTGCGCGCCCATCCTTTTGCGAGAGCCAGGAGATGGGGTTCGACGCCTACGACATGGCCCTCGCCTTCTCAGGCTGCTTACCGCTTCCAGGCGGAATCTGACGCGCGGCCAGGGGGTAGGCGCAACTCCAGGGAACTCTGCCACATCGACAGGTATCGGCCCTCTGTCAGATTCTCCGAGAAGTAGAGATGAAACTCGCAACCGGGGGTCTGCGGCGCCTGCGCCGTATTCGAGTCCGCCCGCTCGACGAGGTAACGCAATGCCATAATGGCCTGCATGTCCGGGTCTTGGTCGATGACCAGCGCCAATACGCCGGCCTGCAGATACTGGCGGTGATCGTCGGAGAGCTCGTGCGCGATCCACGTAACGCGATGTTGAGCGTCAAACTGCTCGAGCGCTCTCATGATTCCGGGCGAACCAGCGCCGCTATTGTAGATTCCGGCGAGACCGGCGCCACGCAAGGCGTCAGCGACGGCGAGGAAGCAGCGGTTCTCGTCGTCTTGTGTCTCGAACTGCGATTCGTCGCAGACGAGATAGGGATTGGCGCGAGTCAGCGCATCGCGACAACCGGCGGCGCGCTGCAAGTGCGCGCTCCAATCGTTTCGTCCGCTCAGGAACATCACGCGACCGGGATGTCGGGCGAATCGGCTCATCACGAGCCCGGCGGTGCGCCCGGCGCGGTAATGGTCGATGCCGAAATAGGCGATGCCTGGAACGTCGGCAATGTTCGAAACGACTGTCACGACCGCTTCGCCGCGATCGAGAACGACTCGTAGCGCGCCGCGCACGCGCTCGGTGTCCGGCGCGGCGATTATCAAACCGCGGCGACGATAGCTCGTTGCAACAATGCTCCTGATCAGCGAGGCTTCGTCGGCCTCCCGCACGATACGCCGGTGCACGACGATCCGTCTGTCCAAGATCGAGCAAACCCCCGCGAGCGCGCTGCGGAGACGCATGAAGAACGGCGACCGGTTGTCGGGCAAAACCACGTCGATGTGGACCAATTCGTGCGCCGTGCTCGGCAGGATTCGCGGCACGCCGAGTTTCTGCGCAGCGGACACCACCCGACGACGCGCCTGTTCGGATACGCTTCCGCGTTCGTTCAGCACCCGATCCACGGTGGACGCGCTCACGCCCGCCTCGGCGGCGATCTCGAGAAAACGGGGTGAGCGCTTGCGGCGCTTTCTCGGAGTCATCGGACGGCCTCAACCTCTCATGTTTAGGATACCATTTGACGATAAATCGTCAAAACGGCTCGTGTGAGCGAAAAGCGGAAGGACTAGGCTAACCAGCAGAATTCCAGGCGAGGAGACCCCGCCAGGACATGCGAAATCAGAGGAAACGCACATGACACTGCAGGTCGGCGTAATTGGCGCAGGAATGATCGGCAGAGAGCACATCAGCCGACTCACGCACAAGCTGACTGGCGCCGAAGTCGTCGGCGTGAGCGACCTCAACGCCAAAGAAGCAGAACGAGTCGCCGCCGGGATTCCGAGCGCGAAGGTCTACGCGACCGGCGAGGCGCTCATCAACTCGAAAGAAGTGCACGCTCTGGTCGTCACCACGTGGGGGCCGACTCACGAGGGCTATGTGCTGGGGGCGATCGAGGCGGGAAAACCGGTGTTTTGCGAGAAGCCGCTCGCCACGACCGCCGAGGCGTGCCTGCGGATCGTCAAAGCCGAGATCGCCTCCGGACGGCATTTGGTGCAGGTCGGGTTCCAGCGCCGCTACGACAAGGGCTACCGCGCGCTCAAGAAGGCGATCGACGACGGCGTCATCGGCGCGCCGCTGATGATTCACTGCGCGCACCGCAATCCGGCGGTGCCGGAAGCTTATGTCAGCGACATGGCGATCGTCGACACATTCATCCACGAAATTGACGCGCTGCGCTGGCTCATCAACGACGACTACGTCTCCGCGCAAGTGTTCACGCCGCGCAACACGCGCCACACACACGCGAAACTCGACGATCCGATCATCGTCATGCTCACGACGAAGAGCGGCGTGCACATCGACGGCGAGATCTTCGTCAACTGCCGGTACGGCTACGACATCCAGTGCCAGGTCGTCGGCGAAGAGGGCGTCGCCAATCTGCCTGAACCCGAGAGCGTCCTGTTGCGGCGGGAAGGCAAGCTCAGCACAGCGATCGGGCAGGACTGGAAAATGCGGTTCATCGACTCCTACGACGTCGAACTGCAGGATTGGATCGGGGCCGCGAAGACCGGCAAGATCAGCGGTCCAAGTGCTTGGGACGGCTATTTCGCCGCGGTTACCGCCGACGCCTGCCTTGCTGCAAAACGCACCGGCGCGCGCACTCCGATCGTCACGCCGCCGCGCCCCACATTCTACGACTGACGTTCCGGCGGGATTGTCGCGGCCGCGACCGCAGGGAGGGGGCTCGGCGCCTTCTCCGAATCGAAATGGAGGAAGCGCGAATGGCGAACCGCACCGTGAAGTTCGGCCTCAATCACATGGTGTGCCCATCCCTGACGCCCGAACAGCTGGTTGACGCCGCCGTCAAGGCCGGCGCCGTTGCGATCGAATTGCGCAACGACGTCGGCGCCAACAGCTTGAGAGACGTCGAGACGGCTCAACGCGTCGGCGCAAAGGCCGCCGAGAGGGGGCTCGCGATTCGCAGCATCAACGCCCTCTATCCTTTCAATGTCTGGAACGACGAGCGGGCGCGGCAGACCGAGAGTCTCGCCAGGCTCGCCGCTGCGTGCGGGGCGGCTGGCCTCGTGATGTGCCCGCTCAACGAGGGCAAGATGCTCGAAGACACGCCCGAGAAAGCGGATGGTCTTCGCGCCGCGCTGAAGGGTGCGCGCGGCATTCTCGGCGAGTTCGGCCTCGAAGGCTTCGTCGAACCGCTTGGCTTTCCGGTTTCCTCGCTACGCTTCAAACGCGCTGCGCTTGCGGCGATCGACGACATCCAGGGCGCCGACGTGTTCTCGTTGGTGCACGACACGTTTCATCATCGCGGCGCGGGCGAGCGCGAGGTCTTCGCGGCTCGCACCGGTCTCGTGCACATCTCGGGGCTCGAGGATCCCAACGTGAGCTTCGCCGACATGCTGGACGGCCATCGCGTGCTCGTGGGGCCGAAGGATCGTTTGGGCAACATCGAGCAGCTGCTCCAGCTTTACGCCGACGGCTTCGACGGGATCGTCTCGTTTGAACCGTTCGCGAAGAAAGTCCACGAACTTGAGCTCCCAATCGCCGCGGCGCGCGAAAGCATGGCGTACGTGCGCAAAGCGTTGGCGGGGTCGTGAGCCTCTCGAAGACACAAAGTCATTCGCGCGTGTGCGGCAGTGTGGCGAGGGCGCGGGCGCCGACCCGATCCAGAGCGGCGCGTCTTCGCGCGACGTCGAAAGCCGCAAATGCGGCTGAAGCGCCGGCGCTGGACCCTGTCTGCCCAGGAAACCAGAGCGGCGTCGTGGCGCCGCCGCGCGATCTCGAGGAGTTGAGCCTTCGCCTCCACCGTCTCGCATCCAACCGCCGCGACACGATCGCGGATGTCGCCGACCATGCCATCGAGCATCCCTACGAAATTGCGTTCGGCGCCGGCCCCGGCGTCGCCAGCCGATGCGGCGTCTCGTTGTCGTCGGTGGTTCGCCTGGCGCACAACCTCGGCTTCAGGGGGGTTAGAGACATGCGGAGCTTCTATCGGCGCCACCTTCGCGACAGCCGAGGCTGCGAGGACGATTGCTCGTCGACTCCTTCGTCCTCCAACCCGACCAAGGTGATCCATGTGGCGCGGTCGATCGGAGACGACGGGTTTCCGGGCGTCGATTTCATGTCCGCCGGGAGCGGAAGGTGATCACGCCCCGCGTTCTGCGAAGGAGAGCCCGATTGGAGGAAATCGGGCCGCGCCGCGAACGGGCCTGACAGCTGGTCGCCCGCGTGTCGCGCGGTTCAGCGTCAAGCTCCGCCGCGGTCCCTGGCGGGCGTCGCCACGCGCGCGACGCAATGGGAAAACGGTTTGTTAAAGCGCCGCCCCTCGTTGAAATGTGCTCGACCTTATCGTCGGGCTGGCCATCGCCTCCGTAAATCGGTTGTCAAGGGACAATATGTCCGTCAGCTCGCGCTTCGAAGACACGCTCCCCCAACTCCGTTCGAATGTCGACCGCGCTGGCGTCGCCGCGCTGATTGGTGGGACGGCGATCACCGCATGGTCGGGCGTGCTGGCCCGCCTGCTCGACGTCGGGCCGCTCGCCGGCGGCGCTTGGCGCATGGCGCTCGCCGTGCCGGCGCTGGCGGCGTGGGCGAAACTCGCGCAGCGCGGCGAGCGCCGTGGCGCCAAGCTCGGGCCTTCCGTCGGCCTGCTGATCCTCGCCGGCCTCGCCTTCGCGGTGAACATCGGCTCGTTCCACATCTCGCTCACCGGCACGACGGTCGCCAACGCGGGCTTCATCGGCGCGGTCGGGCCGATCGTCACGGTCGTCGGCGGCGCGCTGTTCTTTCACGAACGCGCGCAGCCGCGGGTGTGGCTGGCGTTTGGCCTTGCGCTCGTCGGGGCCTGGGTGATGGCGGGGATGGTCGCGCCGACCCGCGTCGGCTTCGGCGACGCCTTCGCGCTTTCGGCGTCGATCGCCTACGCCAGCTATCTGCTGATCATCAAGCGGCTGCGCGACCGGCTCGACGGCGCGACGGCGACGCTTTGGTCGGCGGCGGTCTCGGCCGTCGTCCTCGCCGCCGCCGCCTCGCTGCACGGCGAGAAGGTGATTCCGTCGAGCGCGTTCGGCTGGATGATCGTCGCGCTGCTCGCCTTCCTCATCCACGCCATGGGTCAGGGGCTGACCTCGGCGGCGATGGGCCGCGCGCCGGTCGGACTCGTCGCGCTGGTGATCCTCGCTCAGCCGCCGTTCTCGGCGTTGGCCGCGTGGGGGGTGCTCGGCGAGGGGATGACGCCGCTGCAGATGACCGGCGGCGCGATCATTCTCGCCGCCGTCCTGCTGTCGCGCCCCGCTACGGCTTCTCCCACCCGCCGCTCTCGGCCGAGCGGAACGCCGCGTCGATGACCCGCATGTTGGCGATCGCGTCCTCGATCGGGAATTCGAGTGGCGTCAGGGCGGCCTCGCGACCGCTCCTCCGTCATCAGAACAAATCCTCGCGCGTCAAGGCCAATCGGAAAACGGCAATTGTGAAATCGATGGCGGAATTCAGCGGCTGAATTCCTTTACCGAAATCTCTTCCGGTATTTTGGCGCCGCTGCCGGGCGGAGCGCCGTCCGGCAGCGAAGGTCTTGGGTTGGGTCTTTCCTCAGGCCGCCGCGACTGCGGGCTTCACCATGCGCAGAAGGACGGCGGTGATGACCGTGCCGACGACCATAGCGATCAGATAGCCGCCGAGATTGGTGACCGCGTTGGGGATCGGCAGGACGAAGGCACCGCCATGGGGCACCTTCAGCTGGCAGCCGAGGCCCATCGAGATCATGCCGGCGAGCGCCGAGCCCACCATCAGCGACGGAATCACGCGGAACGGATCCTTGGCCGCAAAGGGGATGGCGCCTTCGGTGATGAAGGATAGGCCGAGAACGAAGGCCGCGTTACCGGCCTCGTGCTCGTCCGAGGTGAAGCGGTCCTTGAACAGCTTGGTGGCGAGCGCCAAACCGAGCGGCGGGGTCATGCCGGCGACCATCGCCGCGGCCATCGGACCGTAGACGGCGCTGTCGGCGGAGGCGATGAGGCCGGTGGCGAAGGTGTACGCCGCCTTGTTGACCGGGCCGCCCATGTCGAAGGCCATCATGGCGCCGATGATCGCGCCCAGGACGATGGCGTTGCCGGTCTGCATGCCCTTCAGCCAAACGGTCATCGAGGCGAGCGCCGTGGCGACCGGCTGGCCGATGACGTAAATCATCAGCAGGCCGACGATGGTCGAGCCGAGCAGCGGCAGGATCAGCACGGGCTTCAGGCCGGCGAGGTTGCGGCCGAGATTGATGTGGTCGTTGAGGAACTTGACGATGTAGCCGGCGAGGAAGCCGGCGACGATGCCGCCGAGGAAGCCAGCGCCGATTGTTCCCGCCAGCATGCCGCCGATGGCGCCGGGCGCGATGCCGGGGCGGTCGGCGATCGAATAGGCGATGTAGCCGGCCAGCATCGGCACCATCAGGGCGAAGCCGGACTTGGCGCCGATCAAGAACAGGGCCTGACCGAGGGTGCCCTTGTGGGCGTCGTCGTAGACGTAGATGCCGCCGAGCGCGAACGCGAGGGCGATGAGCAGGCCGCCGGCCACCACGAAGGGCAGCATGTAGCTGACGCCAGTCATCAGGTGCTTGTAGGCGCCGGTGCGTTGCGCCGCCCGGGCCGCCTTCTCGGCGGCGACCTGGCCGGCGAGATCGGCGGAGACGGCAAGCGCGGCTGCGCCGCCGTGGACGCGGGCCTCGGCGAAGGCGCGGGCGACTAGCGCCTTGCCGTCGCCGATCGCGTCCTTGGTGGGGGCCATGTAGAGCGGCTTGCCGACGAAGCGGGAGAGGTCGACGTTGGTGTCGGCGGCGATGATGACGACGTCGGCGGCTGCGATCTCCTCAGCGGTCAGGGTGTTCTGAGCGCCGACCGAGCCCTGGGTCTCGACGCGGGCCGAGTGGCCGAGCGCCTTGGCGCCCTGCTCGACGCCTTCGGCGGCCATGAACGTATGGGCGATGCCGGTCGGGCAGGAGGTCACGGCGACGACCTTCTTGCCGCCGGTGGCGGTGGCTTGGGCCCCGCCGAGCGCAGCGGCGGGGTCGGCGAGCGCGGCGTCGAGGGTGGCGCGCACCACCTTCTTGCCCTGGAAGCGCGCCTCGTTCTTGCTTTCGCCGACGAGCAAAACCGCCTCGGCGGCGGCGATCGCGTCAGGGGCGAGAGCGCCAGTGACGGCGTCGCCGGCTCGCATTTCGACGGCGAGCGAATGACCGAGCGCAGTCGCCGCCTTCTTCAGAGCTTCGGCGGCGAGCATCGCCTGCGTTGGACGGTCGGTTGCGGCGACCACCGCTACTAACTTGGACATGGCTTCTCTTCCTCCTGGCGGGTCGCTCCCGCCCTTGCTGCAATCGGGAGATCAGATCGTCGGCGCCGTCACGCGGACGGCGGCGGCGAGGCGTTCGACGTCTTCGGTCGGGCCAAGGAAGGGCCCGATCCGGTCGAGTTTCGAGGACGCAAAGGCGACCGCGAGGCGGGCGAGGCGGTCGAGCGACGCGCCCTCGACGAGGGCCGCGGCGATCCCCGCGACCATGGCGTCGCCGGCGCCGACGGTGGACAGCGCCTTCTTGGCTGGCAGGGCGGCGGCGAGCGCAATCTCGCGGTCGACGAACAGGGCGCCGTCGGCCCCCAGCGACACGACCACCAGCGCGACGCCGCGGTCGATGAGGGAGCGGGCGGCGGCTACGACGTCGGCGATGGTGGGCAGGGCGCGGCCGAGGAGAGCCTCGAGCTCGGCGCGATTGGGCTTCACCGCATGGAGCGGCTGGCCGCTTCCGAGGGCGGCGGCGAGCGGCGGGCCCGAGGTGTCGAGCACCACGCGGGCACCGTAGCGAGCGAGGTCGGCTGCGAGCTCAGCCCAGGCGGTCTCGGGCATGGATTCCGGCAGGGAGCCGGCGAGGACCACGGGACAGCCGGGAGCGACCGAGCGCTTCAGCGCAGCCCGCACGGCGTCAAAGACGTCGCCCGATACGGTCAGACCCGGCAGATTGACGTCGGTGGTTTCGCCGGAGGCGCGATCGGCGATCTTGATGTTGGTGCGGGTTTCGCCGGCGGCGCGCACGAAGCGGTCGGCGATGCCCTTGCCGGCGAAGAAGTCGACGAAGGCGCCGTCGTTGGAATGGCCGAGGACGCCGGTCACGGCGGCGCGAGCGCCCCAGTCGGCGAGGCAGCCGGCGACATTGACGCCCTTGCCGCCGCAGGTGGAGACGGCGGCGGAGGCGCGCTGGACCTTGCCGACGACGAAGCGGTCGAGGGCGACGGTGAGGTCGATCGCCGGATTGAGCGTCACGGTGACGACGTCAGGGGTGAAGACGTCGCTCATGACTGGGCGCCGTCGAGGGCGCGGACGCGATCGGCGGTGTCGCAGGCGAGGGCTTCGGCCGCCAGGCGCTGGAGGTCGGCGAAGCTCGCAGCGCGCAGCCGCGCCTTGACCGCCGGCACGTCGCGCGGGGTCATCGAGAGTTCGTTGACGCCGAGACCGGCGAGCAGGCAGGCGCCGAAGGGATCGCCGGCGATGCCGCCGCAGACGCCGACCCAGCGACCGTGCGCCGCGGCGCCCTTCACCGTGGCGGCGATCAGGCGCAGCACGGCCGGATGCAGGCTGTCGGCCTCGACCGCCAGTTCAGGGTGCTGCCGGTCGATGGCGAGGGCGTACTGGGTCAGATCGTTGGTGCCGATCGAGAAGAAGTCGACGTGGGGGGCGAAGAGATCGGCGAGAATGGCGGCGGAGGGCACCTCCACCATGATGCCGAGCGGGACGTCGGGGGCGGCGAGCTCGGCGCGGATGCGCTCGCACGCCGCGCGCAGGACGACGATCTCCTGCAACGAGGTGATCATCGGAAACATGATCGACAACTTCCGCCCGCCCTTGGCGGCGCGATAAAGAGCGCGCAACTGCGGCTCCATCAGATCGGGGCGACGCAGCAGCAGGCGGGCGCCGCGCACGCCGAGGAAGGGGTTGGCCTCGTGCGGCAAGTCGAGATGGGCGACTTGCTTGTCGCCGCCGATGTCGAGGGCGCGCACGATGAGCGGGCGGTTTCCCAGCGCATCGAGCATGCGCGAATAGATTTCGGTCTGCTCGTCCTCGGTGGGCGCGGCGCTGCGCTCAAGGAAGAGGAATTCGGTGCGCATCAGGCCGACGCCTTCGGCGCCGAGATCGAGTGCGAGGGCCGCCTGATCCGGGGTGGTGACGTTGGCGGCGATCTCGACCGCGTGGCCGTCGGCAGTGACGGCGGGGGCGGCGCGATCCTGGCTGTCGCGAGCCCGGCGCGCGGCGTCCGCCGCGATACGGTCGCGGGCGGAGGCGATCGCCGCTTCGTTCGGGTCGAGCCACAAACGGGCGCCGGCGCCGTCGAGAATCGCCGTCGCGCCCTCGGCCACGTCGAGCACGGCCTCGCCGGCCGCGACCAGGGCCGGCAGGCCGAGAGTGCGGGCGAGGATGGCGGTGTGGGAGGTCGGCCCGCCCCGGGCGGTGGCCAGCGCCACGATGCGGGTTATGTCGAGAGCGGCGGTGTCGGACGGCGTGAGGTCGTCGGCCGCCAGGATCACCGGTCCTTCCGGCATCTCGGCGGCGGCGGCGGTCTTGAGTTCGGGGGCGAGGCGCGCGAGGACGCGACGGCCGACGTCGCGCAGGTCGACGGCGCGGGCGGCGAGCAGCGGATTGCCCATGGCGGCGATGCGATCGGCGGTCCGGCTCACCGCCTCGTGCCAGGCCCAGGCGGGGCCGTGGCCCTCGACCATCAACTGGCAGGCCAGAGTGACGAGATCGGCGTCGGCGAGAAACTCCGCCTGCGCCTTGAAAATGGCGGCTTCGGAGGCGCCGAGGCGACGGCCGGTGTCTTCGGCGAGAACGGCGAGTTGGCTCTTCGTCGCGACGATCGCTTCGTTCAGGCGATTGCCGCCCTCGACGAGCGGCAGCGGCAGATCGGGCACGACGATTTCGACCGGACGGACCACGTGGACGCGGCCCACGGCGAGTCCGGGAGAGGCGGAGATGCCGGGAATGGACGGCATCGGCGCCGGCGGCGTCCAGCCGGGGGCGGCGGCTCTCGCCGCGGCGTTGGCGGCGGCCTTGGCGGCGTCCGCCTTCTCCTGGGGGCCGAGGCCGGCGATCGTCGCCTTCATCGCGACGAGCGCCTCGACGGCGCCGTCGCCCTCGGCGGAGACGGCGACGCGGTCGCCCTCGCGCAGACCGAGGCGGAGCAGGGAGACGAGACTGCGCGGATCGGCCGCCTCGTCGCCGCGGCGGACGCGCAGCTGAGCGCGCGTACGGCGGGCGGAGTCGACCCAGCGGGCGGCGGGGCGGGCGTGGAGGCCGCTGGGATAGTCGCAAATCCAGTCGAATCGCTCCGCGAGGTCGACCGCCGGCGCTGCGACGGGGACGCTCTCCACCGGCGCGTCGGTGAGGGCGGCGACGATCTCGCGGGCGTCGGTGGTGCGCACGAGGGCGTCGAGCGATCCCTCGTCCTGCAACAGGCGGGTGAGGCGGCGCAGAATGTCGATGTGGGCGTCGGACTGAGCGGCGATGGCGACGACGAGGCGAACGATCTGGCCGTCGTTCCAGGCGACGCCTTCCGGCGCCTGCAGAATCGCCAGGCCGATTTGGCGCACCATGGCGCGGTCTTCGATCATGCCGTGGGGGATGGCGACGCCGTGGCCGAGGAAGGTGTCGGCCACCCCTTCGCGCCGCATCATCGACTCGACGTAGGCGGGATCGATGCGGCCGGCCGCCACGAGCATCCCAGCGGCTTCGCGGATCGCCGCCTCCTTGGTGGCGGGGTGGGCGGCGAGCCGCACCAGGTCGGCCGACAGGATCTGTGAGGAAGCGATTGCGGGCATGGGCGAACTTTCCCCCGAGAAGCCTCTTTTCGCCGCCGTAATGAAATCGTTCTCACCAATAAGTCAATTGGAGATTTGGTCGCAGGCCTAAGATTTTGGTTGCCTGGGACGCAACCATGGTCCAGCATGACGCAACATAAGCGGCTATTGCAAACGCCGCGACTGGGAACGATTTCTGAAATGCCGATCAGCATCAAGGACGTGGCCCGCGTGGCGGGCGTCTCGCCGGCGACCGTGTCGCGGGTGTTCACCAACGGGCCGGTCAGCGCCGATCTCAGGAAGAAGGTCGAGGCGGCGGTGAAGGCGACCGGCTATCGTCCGAATCTCTCGGCGCGGCGGCTGCGCTCGCAGCACTCGAGCACCATCGGGCTCATCGTCTCCGACATCCGCAATCCGTTCTTCACCGCCCTCAGCCGGGCGGTGGAGGACGCGGCCTATCGCGCCGATATGCGGGTCGTCCTGTGCAACACCGACGAGAACCCGGCGCGCGAGGCGATGTATTTGCGCTTGATGCAGGAAGAGCGGGTCACCGGCGTCATTTACGCGCCGACGCGCGCGATGGCGGAGAAACTCGGCGCGATGGACCTCGACTTCCCGATGGTGCTGGTCGATCGCGCCGGGCCGACGGGGTCGCAGGACGTCGTGGGGATCGACAACGCGGAAGCCGCCGGGTTGCTGGTCGATCATCTCGTCGCCCAGGGCCATCGCCGCATCGTCGGGCTCTTCGGCAACACCTCCTCGACCGCCGTCGAGCGCCACGACGGCTATGCGGCGGCGATGGCGCGGAACGGGCTTGCGACCGACGCCTGCTTCCTTTCTCCGGTGGCGGAGGCCGCGGAAGCTGAGCTGACGCGTCGACTGGCGGCGGGCGAGCGGCCTGACGCGGCGATGGCGTCGAACGGGCTGATGCTGCTCGGGCTCTATCGCGGCGTCCGGCGGGCGGGGCTCGAGACGCCGCGCGACATCGCCATCGCCGGGTTCGACAACGAGATCTGGACGGAGCTCGTTGGGCCGGGGCTCACGGTGATCGAGCAGCCGGTCGCCGACATCGGCCGGTCCGCCATGGATCTGCTGTTCGATCGCCTGCGCAACCCGGACATGGCGAAACGCAAGGTGGTGCTGGCCGGGCGGCTGGTGG
>Ga0326728_10017637_pt1 | contig 14246 bp, 15 predicted proteins | sample MB3enrmetagenome_FD_207602 | JGI IMG/M metagenome (GOLD analysis project Ga0326728, IMG submission 207602) | Lab enriched peat soil microbial communities from McLean, Ithaca, NY, United States - MB31MN | ecosystem: Environmental > Terrestrial > Soil > Wetlands > Peat | place: USA: New York...
TTGGCTCAGTTCCGAACTTGTTCCGGCTTGTCTCCAATAGCCCCGCCGCACTCGAGGGCTACCTTGGCTTGTCCGGCGCTCTCGCCAAGGGGAAGCTACCGGCCGCCACAGGCGAGCGCATTGCTCTCGCCATCGCTGAGATCAATGGTTGCAATTATTGCCTTTCGGCGCACAGCTATCTCGGCAAGAATCTCGCCAAGCTTGACGAAGCGGAGATCGTGGCGAACCGCGCCGGCGCTTCTAACGATCCCAAGGCGGACGCCGCCGTGCGCTTTGCCGCCAAGGTCGCAGCCGTGCGCGGCCATGTGAGCGAGGAGGATCTCCGCGCCGTCAAGTTCGCAGGCTATGACGATGCGCAGGTGATCGAAATTGTGCTGCATGTCGCGCTCAACACTTGGACGAACTACATCAACGAGGTTGCAAAGACCGATATCGACTTCCCGGTTGTTACTGCACGGAACGCTGCCTGACCGCGTGCGGCCCCGTCTAGCACGCTATCTTACTGGATGGGTTTGCCCCGCCCCAAAGAAGCGGGGCAAACGCCGCTTGGGCGCCGGTAAAAAGATACAAGCCCGTCCGTTTTTGGCTATCGAGCATACTACTCGCCGAAAGGGAAAGAGGTGCAAAATATGAGTTTGCGAGATTGGAAGGGTGTGGTTCGCCCGGCGGGGTCGACGTTTGAGGGACGCTATTGCTGGTTGGAACCGTTCGACGCGGCGCGGCACACTGAAGCGCTGTTCGCCGCTGCGACGGCGCCCGGAATGGAAGAACGTTTCCGTTATCTCTTTTCAAACCCTCCTTCCAATTTCGAGGAATTCAAAGGTTGGGTGGAGAAGGCTTCGGCGAGTGAGGATCCTCTCTACTTCGCTGCCGTCGACAAATCCACGGGGCGCGCAGAAGGCTGGCAAACCTTCATGCGGATCGACCCAGCTAATGGTGTGGCCGAGATCGGCGGTATCATGTGGGGACCTGCTATAGCGCGGACGCGCGTTGCCACTGAGGCCCTGTTTCTGTTCGTGGACTATGCCTTCTCTCACGGCTATCGACGGTTCGAATGGAAGTGCGATGATCTCAACATCCCCTCGAAACGCGCGGCTGAACGCTTCGGCTTCCAGTTCGAAGGACTCTTCCGGCAGCACATGATCGTGAAGGGCGAAAACCGCGATACCGCCTGGTTCGCCATCATCGATAGCGAATGGCCACGCCTGAAGGCGGGGTATCAAGCCTGGTTATCGCCGGAGAATTTCGATGAGAGAGGTCAGCAACGAAGCAAGTTGAGCTTCTGATGGCATATCTGGCCGGCGCCGAAGCCGGGCTGCGGCTCGCACGGCCCATGTTCGACGATGAAAGACGAACTCGATGCGGATCTTCTGTCTTTTATCGAAACAGGAAAAGTCAAGGACTGAGGAGGAGAGCATGGCACTCGAATTGAGACCGAACTGCGAATTGCGCGACCAGGATCTGCCGCCGGGCTCGACGGAAGCCAGGATCTGTTCCTACGAATGTACGTACTGCGCGGACTGCGCCGAAACCAAACTTTTCAACGTCTGCCCAAATTGCGGGGGCGGCCTCGAGCCGAGATCCATCCGGCCGGCGACCGAGTGGCGTGCCGGCCTCTCCGTCCAAAAGCAACCGCCAACAACGAAGCGTGTCCATTCGTGCTTCCCGGTCGAAGAGGTCGAAATGTTCTCTCAGAGGCTTCGGGATATCCCGCCAGAGAACAGATGATCGCCCAAAATCGAGAATAAGACCGTTGTTTAACCATCGAAAGCTTAGGAGAACGCCATCATGTCACGTCCCCCGTTTCCTCCCTTTACCGCCGGGACGGCCGCACAAAAGGCGCGCCTCGCAGAAGACGCCTGGAACACGCGCGATCCAGCCCGCGTCGCGCTCGCTTATACGCCCGATAGCCGCTGGCGTAATCGCTCAGAGTTCATCCAGGGCCGGGAAGCTATCGAAGCTTTTTTGACGCGCAAATGGGCCCGCGAGCTCGATTACCGGCTGATCAAGGAAGTCTGGACCTTTGGCGGGAACCGCATTGCCGTGCGCTTTGCCTATGAATGGCATGACGACAGCGGCAATTGGTTCCGCAGCTATGGCAACGAGAATTGGGAGTTCGATGAAGAAGGATTGATGCGCCTTCGCATCGCCAGCATCAACGACCTGCCGATCAAGGAAAGCGAACGCAAATATCATTGGCCGCTTGGGCGCCGGCCGGACGATCATCCAGGGTTGAGCGAACTTGGCTTGTAAGGAGGATCGAGTGGAGACCGCCCCAATCTATTCGAGCGATGTCGCCTTCACGCCTGCGGTCAAGGAAATCCAGAGCCGCAAGGGTTCGCGGCGGGGCTACGCACGCATGGAGGAAGGCGGTTCCTGGAAGACCACGATCACGCCTGAGCTTGCGGCCTTCATCGGCGAGCAGATCAGCATCTTCCTCGCAACGGCGAACGCGGACGGCCAGCCCTACATCCAGCACCGCGGCGGGCCGAAAGGCTTCCTGCGGGTCCTCGACGGCAAGACTATCGCGTTTGCCGATTTCGCGGGAAACCGGCAGTACATCACTCAGGGTAATCTCGCCGAGAATCCGAAGGCCTATTTGTTTCTCATCGACTACGCGCATCGCCGGCGCGTCAAAATTTGGGGCACGGCGCGCGTCGCCGAAGGCGATGCCGGGCTGATGGCCCGGCTGATGCCAGTGGGATATCGCGCGCGCCCCGAGCAAGTAATCCTGTTCACGCTCACGGCCTGGGACACGAATTGTCCGCAGCACATTCCCCTTCGCTTCGAGGCTGCGGATGTAGAAGCCCTGCTGGCCGAACGCGACATACAGATCGAAGAGTTGAAAGCAGAGGTGGCCCGTCTACGCGGCGCGTAATATTCCGGCGCGCGGCAGCTGTCATTCCGCCTTCGGGTGCCATCTATAGACGACCGGTTAGGGTCACCAACACGATTATGTCTGCACAGCCGGCAAGCACCGCATTTCGATCCAGGAGCAGCCATTCCCGCCGGGACCGGCGGCCTAAGCATGACTTGCCATCGCGATGGTAGTCCGGAAGGCCTTCGCCGCTTGACGGCGATCAAAGCGCCCGAAGCCCGGCCAGTCCAGTCTTGAATGAGGCCGCCGGCGTGGCGACATGTCAGACGTAGAAGCTTGCGAAAGGCAAATCCGTGCCGCGCGAACTATCCCGGCGCTCTTTCATTCAAGGTTCCGCGTTAACAACAGCGGGGGCTGCCTTGGCAGATGCTGCATTGGCATTAAACGCCGAAGCCACAGAGGCGGAGGCAGGTCCCGCGGTCTTGGGCCCGGATGCCGTCCCGGCCGGCCTCACCGTCAACGGGGCCGGGCACACGCTGCACATCGAGCCGCGCATGACGCTGGCAGAAGCGCTGCGCGGCCCGCTCGGTCTAACAGGCACCAAAATCGCCTGCAACCGGGGCGCCTGCTCGGCCTGCACGGTCCTGCTCGATGGCGTCCCCGTTTGCTCGTGCATGATGCTGGCCGTCGAGGTTGGCGCGCGCGGCGTCACCACAATCGAGGGGCTGGCCCATGGCGAGACGCTGCATCCGGTGCAGGCTGCCTTTATCGAGCACGACGCCATTCAGTGCGGATTCTGTACGCCCGGCATGGTTATGAGCTGCGCGGCCCTCCTCGAGCGCACGCCGGAGCCTACCGCGGAGGAGGTCAAAGCCGCAATCGGCGGACATTATTGCCGCTGCGGCACCTATCCGCACGCGATCTCCGCGACGCTCGCGGCAGCCAAAGCGCAAAAGGCCTGACCATGGCAACCGACGAGACCCGCACCGGCACGTTTCCCTCTGGCATCGCCGGCGCCGGCCTGAGCGAGGTGCAGCGGCAGGTACCGGCGGACGAGCCGCCGCCGCTGCCGCCGAACGCAGAGCTTGCGGTGATCGGCAAGCCGGTGCCCCGGCAGGATGGCCGCGCCAAGGTGACAGGTGCAATCCGCTACACCGTGGATATCAGCCTTCCGGGCATGCTTCACGCCCGCGTTTTGCGCTCGGCCCAACCGCATGCGGAGATCCGCGCCGTCGATACCGCCGCCGCCGCGCGCCATCCGGGCGTTCGCGCTGTGCTGGCAGTTGTCCAGCCGGGCGGAGTTGTCCGCTACATCGGAGCGCCCATCGCTGCCGTAGCCGCAACCTCGATGGCCGCCGCAGAGGAAGCGTTGCGGCTGATCCGCGTGGACTACAAGCCGCTACCCTTCGTCGCCGATATGTATCAGGCGCTCGACGCCCGGGCGCCGCTCGTTTACGACGCCGGCTCGGCGCCCAAAGGCCATCCATCGGGCTGGCCGGCGCCCCCGGACATTCCGCTCGTTGGCAATGTGCGCGGTCCGGTCGATGCCAAGCGCGGCGAGGTTGCGCAGGGCTTCGCTCAAGCCGATATCGTCGCCGAAGGCGAATACCGCACGCATGTCCAGACCCATTGCTGCGCCGAGCCGCACGGTATCGTCGCCGATTGGCGCGCGGACGGGCTGACGGTCTACATGTCGACCCAATACACGGCGGGCGTTCGCCATGAGCTCGCCGAAACCTTCGGCCTGCCGCTCAACCGCGTGCGCGTCGTTGTCGACGGCATGGGCGGCGGGTTCGGCTCCAAATCCTCGCTCGGCAATTATGGGCGCATTGCGGTTTCCCTGTCGCGCCAGGCGAATGCGCCGGTCCGGCTGATCCTCACCCGGCAGGAGGAGCAGATGGATTCCGGAAACCGCCCCGCAACTTGGCAGCGGCTGCGCATCGGCGCCCGCCGCGACGGATCGCTGACGGCGATCTCGCTTGTCAGCTACGGCACGGCCGGGGTCGCGCTCGGCGCGGGCGTGGGCAACGTCGCCGAGGCGCTTTATTCCTGCCCGAACTTCGAAGGCGCGCAGCACGACGTCTTCATCAATGCCGGGCCCGGCTGCGCCATGCGCGCGCCCGGCAATACGCCCGGAGCGTTCGGGCTGGAGCAAACCATCGACGATCTCGCAGAAAAGCTATCCCTCGATCCCGTTGCGCTGCGCGACCGCATCGATCCAAGCCCGGTTAGGCGCGAGGAAAGGCGCATCGGCGCCGCGCGCATCGGCTGGCAGCGCAGGCGGGCGCCCGGTTCCGATCCCGGCCCCGTGAAGCGCGGGTTGGGCATGGCTCAGTCGCTCTGGGCCGCGCATGTGCAGCTCAATTCGGCCTGCGAGGTGCGCGTGTTGCGCGACGGCGGGGTCGAGGTGCTATCGAGCGTGCAGGATATCGGGACGGGCATCGGGACCGTGCTCGCTCAGACCGTCGCCGAGGTCATGGGGCTGCGCCCTGAGGACATCGCCGTGCGCATCGGCGATACGGAGTTCCCGTCAGGGCCGCCGTCATACGGAAGCCGCACAACCGCGTCCATCACGCCGCCCGCGCGCACAGCAGCATGGCGCGTTCTGCAGATGCTGTTCAGCGAGGCCGCGCTACGATTGAACGCCAGCGCCAGCACCCTTGAGGCGCGCGGCGGGCGCATCATCGTGCAAGGCGATCCGGGCCGGAGTATCAGTTTCGGGGAAGCTGCCGCGCAGCTGCGCACCGACCGCATCAGCGCTGTGGCCTCGCGCGCGGACGATTATGGCGGGTTCAAGCGGACTATGGGCGATGCCGCGATGGCTCTGCAGGATCTCGGCGGCGTGCAATTTGCCGAGGTCGCCGTCGACACCGAGACCGGCATTATCCGGATCGAGCGCGTGGTCGCTGTGCAAGATTGCGGCCGGCCGATGAACCCCAAGCAGCTCGAAAGCCAGGTTCATGGCGGCGTGCTCATGGGCCTTTCTTATGCCTTGTTCGAGGAGCGCATTCTCGACCAGCATACCGGCCGCATGGTGAACCCCAATCTCGAGCACTATAAGCTCGCAGGGCCGCGCGAAACGCCGGAGATCGACGTGGTGATCCTGGAGAACTACCAAGGCCGCAGCGCCACCGACGCTTACGGCATCGCCGAGCCCGCCAACATCGCCACGGCCCCCGCAATCGCCAATGCCGTTTACAACGCCATTGGCATCCGGATGCGAAGCTTGCCGATGACGCCTGCGGAGGTTCTCTCCGCGCTTGGCAAAATTCCTTCGAGGAGCTGACGCCATGAACCGCTTCGCTTGGGTGAGGCCAAGAACTCCCGCGGAGGCAACGGGGGCGGCGCCGGCAGTGGTTGCCGACCTGATGACGCTGCATTCGCCTGCCGCGAGCCCCGCCGGCAGCGCGGTCTTCATAGCGGGCGGCATCGACGTTCTCGACCTGATGAAGGAGAACCTGCTCGCGCCTGCCAAGCTCGTGAGCCTGAGCGGGGTTGCGGGCCTCGACAGCGTTGCGGAGGACAACAAGGGCGGCTTGCGCATCGGCGCAACGGTTACGCTGGCCCGGCTTGCGAGCCATCCCCTGGTGCGCGAGCGCTACCCGGCGCTTGCCTCCGCGGCGGGCGGCTCGGCCAGCCCGCAAATCCGCAATGTGGCAACCTTGGGCGGAAATCTATTGCAGAGGCCGCGCTGCTGGTATTTCCGGGCTGCGGAATATCGCTGTCTGAGGAAGGGCGGCGGACATTGCTTCGCCATCGACGGCGAAAGCCAGCACCATGCCGTTTTCGGTAACCGGCTTTGCGCGATCGTGCATCCCTCCACGGCGGCAACCGTGCTCGTAGCGCTCGGCGCGGTTCTCGAGCTGACCGGCGCAGAGGGCGCAACGCGGAACGTTTCGCTCGAAGACTTCTTGGTGACGCCAGACCGGGATCTGCAGCGCGAGAACGATCTGAAACCGCAAGAGCTTCTGATCGCCATTCTGTTGCCCCCGGTGCCTGCGAGCGCGCGCATGGCGCATGTGAAGCAGGGCGAGAAGGACTCCTTCGACTGGCCGCTCGCAGACGTGGCCGTTGCGCTCGATTTTGCTGCGGACGGCCCCTGCACACGCGCCGCAATCGTTCTTGGCGCCGCGGCGCCTGTGCCGCATCGGGCAAAGGCAGCAGAAGCTCTTCTCACCGGCAAGCGCATCGATGAAAACCTGGCAAGAGAGGCCGGCCGCGCAGCCCTCGACGGCGCCACGCCGCTTGCCAAAAACGCCTATAAGCTGCCGCTGTTCGAGACCCTGGTCCGGCGCGCAATTCTCCAGGCGGTTGCGGCTGCATGACCCCGCGCGAACCCTAAAGACAAGGCAGCGGCCGGTTCGCCGGCAGCGGCTTTAGATGTAATGGACGCGACGCGCCAAAGCTGGCAATAAAGGCGGGCAAATTCCGTCCCGGCCGGCCTCTGCAAAATCCGCCGCAATGAAGGAGACGAAAGCCGCAACCGGGTGTTGATGGAGTTCGCGGAAGGGAGCTGCGAACACAAGACAGAGGATGCTATGGGACCGGGAAAAGTCATGCTCATAAGGCACGCGGAAAAACCCGATGGAACCGGCCGCATATTGGGCGTCGACGAGACCGGCCAGCTCGATCCCAATCAGCTTTCCGTGCGCGGCTGGCAGCGCGCCGGGGCGCTCGTCCGCTACTTCGCGCCCATCGGCAAGGGCCTCACTCCCGGTATTGCAACGCCCACAGCCATCTTTGCGTGCAGACCCGCAAACGGCTCGAACAGCCTGCGGCCTTTAAGCACCGTTATGCCGCTCGCGAGCGCCCTTCAAATACCCGTTCGCAACGAGATCGGCAGAGGCGATGAGCACGCCCTGCCCGAGGCGATAAACGGCATCTCAGGTGCGGTGCTGATCTGCTGGTCCCATGACGAGATCCCCGGCATCGCCCGTAGGCTCGCAGGCGACATGCCCGGCCTGCCGGACGCATGGCCGCGTAAACGGTACGATCTCGTTTGGATACTCGACAGGTCGCCTAACGGCTGGAGCTTTTTCCAAGCCGGACAATTTCTTCTTCCAGAAGATTCTGGCGCTCCTTGAGATGACGCGCTACTCCGTAGAGCTGCGGCGAGCAGCCCGGAGACGCAAACAGCCATGGCCTATGAGATCGAGCGCAAGTTTTTGGTTCACGACGAAAGCTGGCGCGGCAAGGCGGGCAAGCCCTCGCTTATCCGGCAAGCCTATCTGGTAAGCAATGGGAAGATATCCCTTCGCGTGCGCACGAGGGACAATATCCGCGCCGCAGTGACGATCAAGTCGGCTGCAGCCGAGACTAAGAGGCTCGAATTCGAATATGAAATCCCGCTTGCGGACGCGGAGGGTTTGTTCAGTTTGCGCGAGGGCGCGATCATCGAAAAGCTCAGATACGAGCTGCCGCAGCATGACCTGGTTTGGGAAATCGACGTGTTCCGGGGCGAAAACCAGGGGTTGGTGATCGCCGAAATCGAGCTTCCGCACGAAGACACGTTTTTCGAAAAGCCCGATTGGATTGGCCGGGAGGTTACCTCGGACCCGCGTTACTCGAACGCCAATTTGGCGACGAAGCCCTTCCGGCTCTGGCCGGACCAGCATGCGAGGTGAGCGAGCCGGTAATCCGGGCGCCCATGTTGCTTTAGCGTCTGTCCTATAATAGGCGGAAACAGCTTCAAGACCCCCTCACTCTGTCTCTCTCCCCAAGGGGAGAGAGGACGCTGCCGCAACCGCCGGAAACTCCCTCTCCCCTCGGGGAGAGGGCTGGGGTGAGGGGGGACTTCCCGGCGATGCCGATCTACAGGACAGAGGCCAGAACGTGCAAGCGGACGAAGCTAATTTCTTAGCTTGCGTAAGTAGACTATTCGCGGCGAAGGCGTGCCGGGTTCAGGCGGCCCGCGCTGGACCGGGCTCCGGCCACAATGGGGCGATTGGGCTTTGCTGCGCGCCCGTCTGACGGAAGGCTATAATTAAGCTTATAACTCATATCGGCTGCCTTCAACTCCTTCTTGCAATGGTCGCAAATAACCAGCGGCTCAAAGTCCGCGCCGCACAGGCTATGCGTTAGGATGAGCGGCGGTTCCTCGCCGGAGAGCCATCGATCGCCCCAGCGCAGCATGGCAAGCAAAGGCCCAAAAAGGTCTCTACCCTTCGCAGTGAAGCGGTACTCGAAGCGTTCTGGGAATGCCTGATATTTGAGGCGATCGAAAATGCCGTCCGCAACCAGTCGGTTCAATCGATCGGCAAGTATGTTAGGCGCAATGCCGAGTTTGGCTTGAAGTATGTCGAACCGGCGGACGCCGAAGAATGCTTCGCGGATGACCATGAAGCTCCAACGGTCTCCTATGATTTTTAAAGCGCGCGTCACAGAACTCGGCCGGCCCCGGTCGAGGACGTCTGGATCGGATGTGCGCCTGTTTCGCTTCGCAGCGAGAATAGGCGTCGAGCCTGCTCCAGGGCCGTCGCGGCAGGTGACAGCTTTGGCATGCACCTCGGCTTTGCAGTGGGAACAAGCGACAATCGCGCGGCAAGTGCATCCGCATGTATTATGCAGAAGATAGAGGGGCGGTTTCGCCGAACCCGCGAGCCACTTATCGCCAAAGCTCAACAGCGAGAGCAGGACCGGGTAAAGGTCGATCCCCATCGTTGTCAGCCGGTATTCGAAGCGGACCTTACTGCCAGAACACGGGACCCGGCGCAGGAGGCCTTGTGCCGTTAGCGTTCGCAGGCGCTGCGTCAGCGTTGCGCGCGGCAGGCCAAGTGCAGATTGAAATGTTTCAAAACGCGTGGCGCCGAAATAGCATTCGCGCAAAACGAGAAATGCCCAGCTATCGCTCAGAATGGCGACGGTGCGGCTGACCGAGCAATTGCGCTCGTGAACAACCCGGTGTTTCTCCCGCCGCAGCCCTGCTTTGACAGGCGAAGGCATTTCGCTCAGTGATCTTATTTCCTCAGTCATCGCGTTTCAATATGACCCAAACCGCAAGCGCGGACTAGGGCCGTCCGTGCCTAACTCTTGCGCACAGCCGGACTTGGCCTGGGGTTTAGAGTCGAGGCAAAGGGCTTGACAACGGTGCCCGCAGAATAGTCTACTTATGAAAGTGACATCAGCGCGCGCGTTAGTCCAAATTAAGACCGAAGACAATGCTGGAAAAGGCCCTGCTCAAATTTTCATTCAGGACAGCCGGGGCCGTGCTCGCGGAACCGGGCGCTGCGCTCGCAGAGGATGCCGCAATACAGACCCGGCTGCTTGTAAATAACCCCCGCGAAGCCGGCTACCTCGAAGCGCTTGCGATTTGTGAAAGGGCGCTTTGACGATGGCCGGTACCCGCGATTCCTACGCCCATTTCACCACGATTTCAACGCGTTGGATTGACAACGACGCGTATGGCCATGTCAATAACGTGGTGTATTACTCATTTTTCGACACGGCGGTGAACCAGCATCTTATTTCGTCGGGATACCTCGATGTGCAAAACAGTCCTGTGATCGGCCTCGTCGTTGAGACGTCGTGCCGGTATTTCCAGTCGATTGCCTTTCCCGACACGGTGCACGTTGGGATGCGGGTTGCGAAACTCGGCACGAGCAGCGTTCGATATGAAATCGGCATCTTCGTCAATAGCGAGGACACTGCTGCAGCAGAGGGGCATTTCGTTCACGTTTATGTCGATCGCGCCTTGAACAGACCCGTACCCATCCCGGACGGTGTCAGGGCGCTGCTCTCATCACTTATGCTACCGAGCACAGGCGCAGCTTAGTTTCAGCCGGAGACCGGTCGAATGGTAAAGGACGCTATTGCTGTCACAAGGGTTGGCAGTGTTGCCGCTGTCATAATTAGCCGGCCCGCACAACGCAATTCGATGACGCTTGCCATGTGGCGGGAAATGGCGCGGCAATTCGAACAGCTCGGCCGCGACACTTCGGTCCGGGCGATCATTCTCACCGGCGCGGGCGAGGATTTTTGCGCGGGCGCCGATATCACGGAGTTTGCCTCTGCCCGGCCGGATGCCAAGCAAAGCGCCGTTTACGAAGCTGCGGTGGACGCCTGCGGCGATACCATCCAATGCGTCCCCAAGCCGGTCATCGCCGCGATCCGGGGCTATTGTCTCGGCGGCGGGTGCCATCTCGCACTGGCCTGCGATTTCCGTTTCGCCGACGCCACGGCCAAGATTGGAATTCCGTCGGCCCGCCTCTCCATCGTCTATGGCGTGCGGTCCACGCAAAGGCTGCTCGCTCTCGCCGGCCTCTGCAACGCCAAGCGCATCCTTTTCTCGGGTGAGCGGTTTGGCCCCGGCGAGGCTCGCCGGATGGGGCTCATCGAAGCCGAAACGGACGATGCGCTCGGCTCCGCTTTGTCCTTTGCAGAGCAAATTGCCAAAAACGCTCCCCTCAGCATCGCCGGGTCGAAGGCCATTTTGAACGGCCTTGCCATGGGGTCTGGGGCTCTCGACTTGAAGGCCGCGCAGCGTCTCATCGACGAGGCCTCCGAAAGTGCGGATTACAACGAGGGCCAGAGAGCTTTCGCGGAGAAAAGGCAGCCCGTCTTCCGCGGGGCGTAACACGATTCGGAATCGACGTTATTGCGGGCGATCCAGGCTCAAGTCTCTGACGCTGCTATGGATCGCCACGGCGGCCAAGGCCGCCTCGCGATGACGATGCACCCAATTCAGTGCACGATTCTCTAATGTGCGGTCATCGTCTGCGATTGCGTTTGGCTCATCGCTGGCGGAGGGGAAGCCGCCCCTGCCGGGCGCGCGTAGCCGAAAAACGCTTGCCCCAATTCTTCGGTGAGATGCATCAGGCGAAGCTGTACCCAGTCGTTGAAGCGGTGCAAGCCCTCGACTAAATGCCCGTCTTTGCTTGCGGTATCGAGTCCGAGAAGCATCGTTTCCACTTGCTCCGCCGCTGCCGAGGCGTGCCGAAGCCCGAAATCCCGGCGCAAAAGCTCGATCATGGCCTGAATTTCGGCGAGGCAATAGGCGAGCGAACGCGGCAGCCGCGCGTCGAAGACCAAAAAGCGCGCAACCTCTTTCGGATCGATGTGATGCGGAAACAGGCGCCTATAGGAATGATAGGCCGAAGCGGCACGCAGCAGGATGGTCCAAAAAGTGAAATCGTACCGCTCGTCGCACGCGAGGCCCGTTTGCTGCTGCGCGAAGCGCACGTCGAGCAGGCGGCTCGTCTGGTCTGCGCGCTCAAGAAACAGCCCAAGCCGGAAAAATGGCCAGGTTTCATCGCGGTAGAATGTGTTCTCGGCGATGCCGAGCTGCGCGTAGCAGCCGCGCTTGATCGCATCGCAAGTGCGCGACAGCCGCACCTCCGAGAAGTCGCCCGGTCCGAATGCGGCGATCCGGTTGTGGAAGTCGTTCAGCTGATACCACATGTCGGTCGACAGCATGGGCCGCAGCGCGCGCGCGTTCTCCCGGGCCGCCCGGATCGAGGATTGAATAGAGCCTGGATTATCGGCGTACGCCATATAGTAGCGGATGACGTTATCCGCGTTCGGCTCGCCGAATGCCTTCGCGAAGGCCTCCTCGTCCGAGTAAAGCGCGACGATCCAGGCCCAGGAATTGTCCTCGCGCCCGCGCTGGAACGAGGTCTGCGTTTCGAGGATGCGGGCGAGGCTTTCCGCGCGCTCGAAGTAACGCGCCATCCAGAAGACGCTCTCAGCGTAACGCGATAGGAGGCTGCTCATATCAATCCTCCCTCAAAACCCAGGTATCTTTGGTGCCGCCGCCCTGGCTAGAATTCACCACGATCGAGCCCTTGCGCAGCGCCACGCGCGTGAGGCCGCCAGGCAGAAGCCAAGTCTCTTCACCCGTCACGGCGAAGGGTCTCAAGTCCACGTGGCGCGGCTCCACGCCGTCTTCGGTGAGCGTCGGGCACACCGAAAGCTCGATCATGGGCTGGCTGATGTAGTTCGATGGGTTCGCCTTCAGCGCATCGCGGGCAAGCTCGATCTCGGCCTTCGCCGCTTTCGGCCCCACGCAGATGCCGTAGCCGCCGGATTCGCCCACGGGCTTCACCACAAGCTTATCCATGTTTTCGAGCGTGTAGGCCAGCGCATCCGGCTCGCGGCAGATATGGGTCTTAACGTTCGGCAGGATTGGGTCCTCGTCCAAATAATAGCGGATGATGCGCGGCAGATAGGCATAAACCGCCTTGTCATCGCAAACGCCAGTGCCAACGGCGTTGGCGAGCGTTACGTTGCCCTTCTTCATCGCTCGCATGAGCCCCTTCACGCCGAGAACGCTCTCGGGTTTGAAGACCTCGGGGTCGAGGAAGTCGTCGTTGAGCCGCCGGTAGATGACGTGGACCGGGGTTGGCCCGGAAACGGTTTTCATGAAGACCTTGTCGTCGTCCACGAAGAGGTCGCGGCCCTCGACAAGGGGAATGCCAATCTCGCGAGCCAGGAAAACGTGCTCGAAATAGGCAGAGTTAAACACGCCGGGCGATAGGAGCACGATTTGAGGCTCCGGAACACCGGCCGGTGCCACCTCGATCAGCTTGTTGCCGAGCTGCGTGCCGTATTCCGAGACGCTTTCGATGGCGAAGCCATGCATGAGGTCGGGGAACGCACGCTGCATCAAATGGCGGTTCTCGACGACGTAGGATACGCCTGACGGCGTGCGCCCATTGTCCTCGAGCACATAGAAATCGCCCTTCGGATCGCGGATGATGTCTGTACCTGCGATATGCACATATGTGCCGCGCGGCGGATCGTAGCCCACCATCTCCGGCCGGTAATTTGCGTTGCCGAGCACCAGCTCGGCTGGGACGATGCCGTCTTTGAGGATTTTACGCCCATGATACACATCCCATAGGAAAAGATTGAGCGCTTTGACCCGCTGCTTGACCCCGCGGTCGAGCTTGCGCCAATCCGGGGCGGTGATGACCCTCGGGATGACGTCGAAGGGCAGGATGCGGTCGATGGCCGTCCGGTCGCTATAAACTGTGAAGGTGATGCCGAGAGTGAAAAGCTCGCGCTCGGCGTCTTCCGCGCGTGTCTTGAGCTGACCGAAGTCGAGTTGCTGAAGGCGGTTCCAGAGCGCCGTGAGGTGACGGTTTTGCTGGTCCTTGGAGCCGATAAGTTCGCAATAATATTGTCCCGGATTATAATTATCGAGAGGAGCTACGGTTGCTGGATTCTTCAAAACTGTGATCGTCGCCATGCAAACCCCTTCGAGTGCAGCAGCCGTCCTCACCGGTCAGGTTGACGATGATAAGACCATGACAAATCTGGGAAAAGACTAGCACAGCAACGCACTGTGCCGGAACATAATTTTGGGCTGAAATAATGCGCAGCTTGCACTGACTTGTGCACAAGTTTTGAGCACAGCCCGGCGCAAGCTAGACTTGGCGAATGCTGGAAAGTCCGCCTCATCCTGTCCTTCTCCCCGGGGGGGAAAAGGGAA
>Ga0326728_10017640_pt1 | contig 14245 bp, 13 predicted proteins | sample MB3enrmetagenome_FD_207602 | JGI IMG/M metagenome (GOLD analysis project Ga0326728, IMG submission 207602) | Lab enriched peat soil microbial communities from McLean, Ithaca, NY, United States - MB31MN | ecosystem: Environmental > Terrestrial > Soil > Wetlands > Peat | place: USA: New York...
CGCCGGCATGGGCATGGATCGCCGCATCGGCCCCGGTTTTTTGCGCGCCGGGCTGGGCTATGGCGGCTCCTGTTTCCCCAAGGACGTGGCCGCCTTCCACTGGGTAGCGCAGCAACGAGGCGTGGATTTCCATATCCTCCAGGAAATCCGCAAGATCAACGAGGCCCAGAAGGATGTTTTCCTCAACAAGGTTCTCTCCTCGCTGTGGACTCTGCGGGGCAAGAAGCTGGCCGCCCTGGGCTTGGCCTACAAAGGCGACACCGACGATATTCGCGGGTCTCCAGCTATCGACGTAATCAAGAAATTGCTGGATGCCGGCGCTACAGTCACGGCATATGACCCGGCGGCCATGGAGCACGCCCAGACAGCGCTGCCGCCCTCTGAGAAGCTGCATTATGCCGCGGACTTATACGAGGCGGCCAGGGACGCCGACGCCGTGCTGATTTTGACCGATTGGAAGGAGTTTGCCGCGATCGATCTGGTGCGACTCCGCTGGGCAGTGCGCTTCCCCATCGTGATTGACGGCCGCAACCTATACAAACCGCAAGAGATGCTGGATCGCGGCTTTACGTATGTGAGCGTGGGAAGACCGGCAAATTACCAGGCGGAGTTAGGCAGGTCGCGCCGGGTGGTAATGTAATTGTGGGAATTCCGGCTTTGTAGTGGGGCGATGAGGGTGGAGGTAAGGATGTAAGAATGCGGAAATGCAGGATCACGAGATGTATCGACGCATTCTGGGCATTGAGTCTCTGTGGCGAGTGGAGCGGGTGGAGTTGAAGCTGGAGGCATGAGAGGTTCAAGTATATCTGGGTAATGGGGAGCAGGGGGAGTGGCCGTGCCCGGAGTGTGGAGGGTTATGCCGGTAGTACGACCATCAGGCGGAGCGGCAGTGGCGGCATTTGGACACCTGCCAGTATGAGACGATTTTGCATGCGTCGCCGCCGCGGAGCGAGTACGGGGAGCACGGCGTGCGGGTAGTGCGACTACCGTGGGCAGAACCATCGAGCCGGTTCACGTCGCTGTTTGAGGGGCTGGCCATCGAGTGGTTGAAGGCGTCAAGCCAGAAGGCGATAGCCGAGCTGCTAAGGCTGAGTTGGGACCAGATCCACGGGATCATGGAGCGTGCGGTCAAGCGCGGACTGGAACGGCGGCAGGCCGAGCCGGTGGGTCAGATCGGGGTGGGCTAGAAGGCGTTCCGCAAGGGGCATAACTATCTGACGCCGGCAGCGAAACGCTCAACGCCAGGATCCAATGGGTGAAGTACACAGCCCGCGACTTTCGCAACCGGCAGAACTTCGTCAACGCCATCTACTTCCACTACGGCGGGCTCAACATGAACCCACTGCCCACTAAATAGCCGGAAGCGCCATAAAATAAGTGGCGGCATCCAACTCATAAGGGCCGAAACAGAATAGACCACGTTACCCGCGGAAGCGGAGTAACGTGGTCTTCTGTTGTTTTGGCGCCAGTGTTTTTGTTCCGACGAGGTCCATGCCCTCAGCAATGGTAGCTCGGCGAGTCTACACACCGCGCAATGTGCCGTATGCCCTCGGTGCCAGTTTCTTGGACATGAATAGGCACATGAAGACGTAAGTCTGAGTTCCTGCTGCTACGCCAACCTGCTTAGAACGCGCAGCCTTCCGGTGAGCTGCACGATCCGGGCCTGATTGGCCTCGTCCCGGCAAGAGGTAACCCGGCAATGCGTCGAGGAAGGTAAGCGTCCTGAGTTCCCCTCTTGAATCGTGCGGTGGGGTTATGCCAGTCCGTAGCCGGAGCTGCGAAGTGTCCACTTATTTTTAAGTGGACACTTCAGGAAGTACCGGTCAGGGTGTCAGGCGGCTTTGGAAGTTTCGGACTGGAGGGCAACGGCGAGGTTCCAGGGCAGAAGTTCGTCGATGCGACGGATGGAGTGGGTGGCGATCTGGTCCAGGACCGTGCGCAGATAGAGCTCTGGATTGAGGCCGTTGAGCTTGGCCGATCCGATCAGCGAGTAGATGGCGGCAGCGCGTTCGCCGCCGGAGTCCGAGCCAGCGAAGAGGTAATTCTTGCGGCCCAAAGCGACGGCGCGCAACGCCCGCTCGGCCGCCGAGTTGTCGATCTCTAACAACCCGTCATCGACATAACGCGTCAAGGCGCGCCAGCGCGAGAGCGTATAGCGGATCGCTGCCGTGGTTTCGCTCTTGGCGGAGAGTGAACAGAGAGATTTTTCCAGCCAGTGCCGCAAGTCATCGAGCAGCGGTTTGGCACGGGTCTGGCGAATCATGTGTCGCACCTCGGCGGGCTTGCCGCGGATCTCTTCTTCGATGCGGTAGAGGGCGCCGATACGCGCAATGGCCTCCGTGGTGATGGGCGAGGCGTGTAAGGCGTGGATGTCATGGAACTTACGCCGTGCATGCGCCCAGCAGGCGACCTCGTAGATCGCGCCATCGCCATATAGATGATGGAAGCCCGAGTAGGCGTCGGCCTGCAGTGCGCCCTTGAACTGCTTCAGATGTTGCTGCGGATGATCACCTTTGCGATCCTCCGAGTAGGCGAACCACACGGCAGGCGCGGTGCTTTCACCAGCGGGACGATCATCGCGCACATAAGTCCAGAGGCGGCCGGTTTTCGTCTTTCCGTTGCCCGGAGCAAGCACTGGAATCGGCGTGTCGTCGGCATGAATCTTGGTTGCCGATAACACATGCTTGCGCAACGCATCAACGAGCGGCGCGAGCAACTCACTGGTTGCGCCCACCTAGCCGGCGAGTGTGGACCGCTCGATCTCGACGCCTTGGCGCGCGTAGATCTCCGACTGGCGATAGAGCGGCAAGTGATCGCTGAACTTCGAGACCAGCACGTGTGCCAGTAATCCAGGCCCGGCGAGACCGCGATCGATGACGCGCTCGGGCGCAGGCGCTTCCACGATGCGATTACATCCTGTGCATGTGAACTTCGGGCGCACATGGCGGATGACCTTAAAGCTCTCTGGAATGTACTCCAGTTGTTCGGAGACGTCTTCGCCGAAGTTGCGCAACGCGCCACCGCAATCCGGGCAACAGTCGTGCTCGGTATGATGCGTGAACACTTCGCGCCGTAGGTGCGCGGGCAGCGGCTTGCGCGTGGGCCTGGCCTTGGCTTCAACAACCGGCGCCGTATCCTCATGGACCGCTTCAGCCGCGGCCTGCGTGGTCTCCAACTCTTCCAGTTGCAGTTCCAACTGCTCCAGTTGAATGACAACCTTCTCACTCTTGGTGCCGAAGATCATCCGCCGCAGCTTCTCGATGACCATCTTCAGGTGCTCGATCTGCTGCGTCTGCGAAAAGAGTGCATCAAGATGCTGCTCATGCTGTCGCATAAGCAAAGCTCTCAACGCCGCGCTGTCAAGTTGATCGAGATCCGGCAACGCAGCAGTAACAACCATGACCGCAGTATGCCATGAAAAGCAAGATAAGTCATCCACAAAAAGCGCATGAATAAAGGAGAATCATGCTTGTTACTTATACAGCAATCTGCGGTGTCCAGGTTCGCTGCGGTCTGCGCCAGTCGATGCCTTCCAACAACATCGATAGCTGCGCGCGCGTCAGAGAGACCGTGCCTTCGGTGGCCTGCGGCCAGATAAAACGTCCGCGTTCGAGACGCTTCGCAAAGAGACAGAGACCGTCGCCATCCCACCACAAAAGCTTGACGATATCGCCGCGCCGGCCACGGAAGGCGAAGACGTGTCCCGAGTACGGCTGTTGCTGAAGCGCCGTCTGCACCTGAGCACTAAGCCCCTGAAAGCCGCGCCGCATATCGGTCACGCCGGCGGCGATCCAGATGCGTGTGCCTGTACGCAACTCGATCACTTGCGCAGACTCTCCAGCACCGTGCGCAGCAACGCCCTATCCGCGCCGCTTTCCACGCTGATCGTAGCCCGCCCAGGCAACTCGATGTGAATCGCTCCCGTCGCCGCCGGCGCCTGTTCTGCAACGGCTGGCTTGGTGACTTCCCGCGCAATGTCAACGTCAGCCGCGCTGGCGCTCTCCGCCGACACAACCACGGGCAGCAATGCCGTCGATCTCAGCTCCGGCGCTCCCAACCCGCCGCTGCGATACGCCCGCCGCCACTGAAACACCTGGTGCGAGTTTATGCCTTCGGCCTGCGCCACCCGCGCCACGCTCCGCCCTGGCAAGAACGTCAACTCCACAATCCGACGCTTCTCCGCCAACGTCCGCCGAACTCTCGTGCCAACACTCGCCATATGCCCATCGTCACGGCTTACCTTCAATAAAGTCCAGAGGGAAACTTAGGACGCTTACCGAGGAAGCGCGGTTCGGTGAGGAGTGCCTACACCGCCTATCCAATAAAGCTGCGCAGTTCGGCTGAGGCAGCCTCGACTTCATTGAGAAGTGAGGGGCGTCCATCTACGACAGTGATGAGGTCTTCAAGATCGTGGCTGGCGAAGTAGTCTTCCCGCCCGCGTCCCCGAAACTCTTCGATCTTGGTTCCCAGGAAGTAGGGCGCAGTGATGGCCCGTAGAGTCAGGTTGCCAGGAAGGCAAACCACGGTTGCGGTGCGCAGGGCATCGGCATACCAGTGATTGGAAAAGCCGAGAATATTTGCGTCGAGTGGCATTACATCGGGAAGGAGCCTCTGATATTTCCAGCGGCAGAGGGGAGCACCCTCTCTCGCGTCCTCCTGAAACCCAAGCCCCCACAGCCGCTCCGAGAAGATTGTGTACTCAGCATAGGAAGCAATCTCGGCGATGACATCCACATCATGGGTTCTGCGGACAGGAACGGCTCCCGGATCGGTGACAAGTAGACCAGTCGCACAGCCGCCTACGAAAACAATCTCGGGCAAGAGGGGGCGGAGCCTCTCCGCTGTGATCTCCAGCAGCTCAAGATTCTGATGTGGCGTCGGGAATCTCCTCCAGTCTTTTCTTGAGTTCGCGTTCTGCCAGATTGCGCTCTCGCGCCCTACCATCGCGCAGGGCATCGACCAGCGCCAGCAACTCATAGAACCTAACGTCTTCGAGCGCTGCCTGGGGGACGTTCCTGTGCAAAGGAGCGAAGCTGTACCCGCGCACCGGTCCCTCTGCATACGGCCACACCGGAGGCGGGTCGTCGCCGGCAGCAATGAATTGCTGGAGCGGTGGCGCGGCATAGCCGGTGGGCACACCCCGCGTCAGAGCGCCTTTCTCGACAGGAAAGGCAAAGCGAATGCCATGCAGCAGGAATTCGAGCAGCGCGGAGCGATTCAACCGGTCCTGTTGTTCCGGCGCCTGGACGAAGTGCGAGGCACGGGCACGTTTGAAGGAGGTATACACCTCGGATGGATATAGGTGAAGCTCATTGGCCATCTGGTAATAGGGAGGTCGCCCGTTCTTCAATGAGAGCTTGAGCAGCACAACGATATCGAGTGGCCTCAACATCTCACCAATATAGCCCAGATGTGTTCAATATTCAAATATAATGAATATTGAATATGTGCAGCCCTGGAGGGGAAAAGCGCGCTCTTCAGGCTGTGGAGAGGCCAGGACATCAAAGCAACTGAAACGTCTGATAAGTATCATTCTGTATACTAGGTGTATTAGCGCAAAGTTGAAATGTCGCACTCCAGCAAAGCTGAAATGTCGCCTCCCTGCTTAAATCATAAGTTCGGGGAGGCAAACTTTGGGCTGGGTGACGATGAGCGAACGCGATTTGAAGCGGATAGAAGTACTTTCTGAGGTTTTGGCTGGTCGACGAACGGTAGCCTCCGCGGCTACGGTTCTGGGGGTGAGCGTTCGGCAGGCGCAACGGTTGCTGATCCGGTACCGGGATGGCGGCGGCGGATCTCTGATTCACAAGGCGCGGGGCCGCCCCTCAAACTATCAACAGAGCAACGGTATGCGGGAGTACGCTGTTGCGCTGGTCCGAGAGTCGTACCGTGACTTCGGCCCGACCCTGGCATCAGAGATTCTGCTGGAGAAACATGGTCTACAAGTATCCCGCGAGACCTTGCGAAAATGGATGATTGAGGATGGGTTGTGGCTTTCGCGCAAGCAGCGCCGTAGCTTTCACCAGCCGCGCCTGCGACGAGAGTGCTACGGCGAGCTGATCCAGATCGATGGCAGCGAACACCGTTGGTTCGAGGACCGCGGCGCCCCGTGCACGCTGTTGGTCTTCATCGACGATGCGACCGGTACGCTGATGCAGCTCCGATTCGTGCCAACCGAAAGCACAGATGCCTACTTCGCGGCGTTGCGCGGCTATCTGGCCAGCCATGGTTGCCCCGTTGCTTTCTACTCCGGCAAGCACTCCGTCTTCCGCGTAGTGCGGCAGGAGACAAAGGGCGGTCAGGGTATGACGCAGTTCGGCCGCGCCTTGGCCGAGCTCAACATCGAGATTATCTGCGCAAACTCCAGCCAGGTTAAAGGCCGCGTCGAACGGGTCAACCGAACGTTGCAGGACCGCTTGGTTAAGGGTCTGCGGCTTGAGGGGATCTCCGACATGGATGCCGGCAACGCCTTCCTGCCGGTGTTCATGGAGCGCTTCAACGAGAAGTTCGCAATAACTCCCCAAAAGTCCGACAACCTGCATCGTATGCTCAACGTCCAACCAGGCCGGCTGAACGATATCCTGTGTCACCGCGAACAGCGGTATATCGGCCAGCAGTTGACTTTCCACTACGACCGAAGGCAGATCATCCTCAAACGCACGGAAGTATCCGAGGAACTGGCGGGTCAATATGCAGAGATTTACGACTTCGCCGACAGGCCCATGAAGGTAAGATGGAAGGGTGTCGCACTTCCCTACCGGGTCTTCAGCAAGGACCAGCGTGTCAGCCACACGGCCATCGTAGAGAACAAGCGCCTCGGTCATGCGCTGGCGATCGTCAAGGCCCAGCAGGATATCAAGTACACTCCAAAGGTGATGACTAACAGCGAGAAGAATGGGTATCGAAAACGGCCGAGTCGCGTCTATGGCCTCCCGGAGGAGATCGCAATCAACGCAAAAAACGCGCGCGGCCTCGCGGTGGAAATGCCGGTCTGATGGAAAGCGAGGAAGACAGGACGATGAAACTGTCCTGTCTTCCTCGCTTCCCATAGACCGTGGAAATCGCCACAGAACGGCGATTTCGCACATTTCCACCGCACTGCGGCTACGAGGTATACACTGACATTTCTAACGGGCGTAAGCACATGTCATTTCAAACTGGCGGCAACATAACTTTATTAGCGCAACAAACTTAGATTCAACTATTTACAGCTTTACAGCTCACAGCTTTTAGCCCTCGGGGCCCATAGTTCATGAAAGCTACCACCGGCGTTCGATTCTCGTGCTCCCCGAAAGTCAGCCTTGCCGTAGCCGTTTTCTTCTTGTCACCCTGCGCTCTGCGGCCGGTCACCCAACGGCAAAAGCTGAGTGATCATTTTGAATGCCCGATTCAACTCGTCCCGTAACTGCACTCTGGTCTTGCTGTCTGCAGGTGCATTCCGCCGCAGAGCTTCTTCATACAGGAGCATTCCCGGTGCCGTGTCCGCCCGAAAGTACTCCAGCAGGATGCTCTTAATGCGGGTTTCCACTTCAGGCTGCATCTGGAGCTGATTCAAGAAAGTACGCCGGAATGCATCTGTATAAAGACTCGCCGTCATGATGGCGATGACATCGGAGCATGTGTTTGTGCTTCTTCTCGGTCGTGTTCCGCTTCAGTACGCCCGCGAATATTGCGATAGCGGTCGTCAAGTGCCAGGAGTTTCAACATAACCAATGCAGTGGGCCGCGTGACCCGGAGTATGGCCGAAGCCGGGCGGCCATTAGGAAGCGTCCCTGTGAGTTCGTAGGAATCGCATTCATGAAGCGCGATGCTCCCGCCGAAGCACTCGCGCGCATGCAGTCCCCTGCTTATCTCCACACGAAAGTCCTTCTTGCGTTTCAGTTCGTGCGGCGCCATGAACTCGATGCGCATGATCTCCAAAGAATTTGGAATCGCTTTTTCGAACTGGAAGTTTCGCGACTCGGGAGCAACCCGGTAGCCGAGAAAATCGAGTATTTGCTTTATGCCGCCATCTCACTCACGCAGATGAACCACGTCCAGCAAAAAATCGAAATCCCTTATTGCGCGGGCTCCGCACAGAGTGAACTTCATAGACTGCGCTCCCGCCAAAACGAAATCTTCAGCGGACGCTCCCAGCGCGATCAGGAGTTCGAGCAGATACGTCTTCTGTGGTTCAGGGATCATTGCCGCCACCTCGGCACTATGACATTTTCCAAAAGATATGCCGCCTGCTTTTGGTCGCGTCCGCCCTGTGCATAGAGATCGAGATAAGCCTGAATATTGGAGACGACCGGAATGTCCGTCGCCACGTCCGCATAAAGGAAAACACCCCAATCATACGGTTCCACAAAGCGCACTTCCGGGCCGTCCACGCTGGCGTTCATTGCTTCGAGGATGGGCCGTGCGGAGCTTATCGACGGAAGAAAGATGTCCACGGCGCCTCGATCGACAAAGGGAGCGCATAAGGAAGCCGCCGCCGGTCCTGTCACCGCGAATGGCCCGATTTCGGAGTTCATAAGCAGATTTGCCAACTCTTCTAATCCGTTAGCGATCGGCCTCTTGAGTCGGAATGATTGGCGTAATCGCCAGCGATACCGCTCACGATACTTCTCTGCCCACGCTTTCAATATCCGCTGCGGTTCGGGAACCAACACGGCGGAATTGCGGCGACGCACCAGAAGCTGATCTTCCAGACTTGCCAGAGCCTTAGAAATACTACCCAGGCTGATGCGAAAATCAGTCGCCTCAGTCCGATCCATCGTAAATCTGGATAGGAGTGGGTTAACATCCGATTGCCGATCAAGTTCCGCGGCAATCTCAGTGAGGGTCCACGTTTTCGGCTTTTCCAGCAATACGCGAACCACACGCGAAAAGCGTCCTGAAAATACGTTCGCTTGACGAGGTGGCTCTTGATCCGTCCTTTTCCGGTTTTGCTGTCGTAACCCCACACGCTGAAGAACAAATCGGCCGGGAACATTGATGGAGATATTGCCGGCAATATCCAAGAAGTTGATTTCATTTTCCAGACAGTAGTTCTGGGCTTGCGGGGATAGCGCTGGAGCGATCACCGCAAATATTGCATCACTCTTTATGTTTTTTAACCGCTGTATCCACGGCTTCAGGTCGGCAAGCTGTTTAGGCGTGAAGGCCGATTTGACCTCCCCATACACTAACATTCGAGTATCGCCCGAGCGCAATTCAAATTGAATATCGAATGGAAGTCCTTCAGATCCTATGATTTGCGTCGCCTCAACGCCAGGAAGCTGCACAAACGGCTCCTGTTCCTGAAGTGAACGAATTACTTCTTGCTCGAGTTTGATTTCTGCGTTCTCCATATCTCTATTTTCCACATCGGGAAATCTAATGTAAAGGAAAACTTTCCGATATGCTAGTTTTCTCGAATGGAAAAATATCGAGCAAGGTTTAGGTATGGGTAGGCCCCCATTCTTTCGTCTTCAGTTTGGCCTCGTTCTCGTGTGTCCGCGCCGGTGCAAAAGGGAGCCAATTCAGCCGGAATAAGTCGGAGCCAGGGAGCCAGCCAGAGAGAGCTCCTGTTGGCGGGGAGGCGGTAGGTGTACTCCGCCAGTTTGCGAGTGCATTCTGCGCGCGCCGTCGGTGAGATTGGGATATCCTCGATGCGGGCCGCAAGTTCCGGAACATAGGCTCCAGTCTCTTTTGGCGCGCGCGCGGACGCTCATAGTGCGAATATCGATGGCAGGTCTTCAATGCAGGGCGACAACGCTGGGTCCCCCGCCGGGCGGCAGAAGCGCAGCACCAGTACCTATTGCGACTTTCCGTAGGGCGGTTTCTGAAAGCCTTGGTGGCGTTGGGCTCAAGAGGTCACGCACTGAGGCGGCGTCCGCCACCTGCTCTCTGAAAATCCTATGCGATACGAGTTGGTGCGGATGGGCAGCGATGGCTAGATGCGTATGTGAATCGCGCCATATACACCCAAATCGCGTCACATCTATGGCGTGATTCTCTGTTATATGGCGCGTATCCATTGCAATTGGCGCGATATTATGCTTTAATTGGCGCAATGTCTGCAATCTCTCAATTAAAGGGGGCGGATAATGGCAAATCGCCGCCTGGGCGACATAGCAGAAGACTTGGCAGCGGTCGTGGACTTCGTGCGGCAAAGTGCAAACGGCGCACGGAGTGGTGAAATTGCTGAGGCTCTGAAGGAGATCCCGCAGCGAACCCTCCAACGCTGGCTGAAAAGCCTTGTGGAGAGTGGGCGGCTCGTGCAAAAAGGCAAGGGGCCGGCGGCGCGATATCGATTTCTAGGCGTGGCGGAGGAGCAAAAAGAAACCGCTGCACGTCAAGCCGGGCCAGAAGAGGAAAAGCCGGAAGAGGCAGTGACGCCTCTCTCTGCCGAAAGCGCGAAGGTACGCGACTATCTGCGGCAGCCGTTAGGAGCAAAAAAAGCCGTTGGCTACAACCGTCAGTTTCTCGACAGCTATCGACCCAACACGACTTTCTATCTCTCGCCGAAAGAGCGGGCGCACCTGGCGGAAGTGGGCAAGACGAAGACTGGGGTCGAAGCGGCCGGAACCTATGCGAAGCAGATTCTCAACCGCCTGCTCATCGACCTGTCCTGGAACTCAAGCCGACTCGAAGGAAATACCTACTCGTTGCTAGATACCCGCCGTCTCATTGAATTCGGCGAAGAGGCGCAGGGTGGGAACAGGCTGGAAGCCCAGATGATTCTCAATCACAAGGACGCAATTGCGTTTCTTGTGAGCGCGGCGGATGAGATCGACTTCAACCGGTATACGGTTCTGAACCTTCACGGAATTCTGGCGCAGAACCTCCTGCCGGATGAAGCGGCGGCCGGACGCTTGCGGCGCATTGTGGTCGGCATTGAAAGCTCCGCCTTCCATCCTCTCGAAGTCCCGCAGTTGATCGAGGAGTGCTTCAATCAGGTGCTGGCAACGGCGCAGGCAATCCATGACCCGTTCGAGCAATCGTTCTTCGCCATGGTGCATCTGCCGTACCTTCAGCCCTTCGACGATGTGAACAAACGGGTATCGCGTCTGGCGGCGAACATTCCTTTCATCAAGGCAAACCTGTCGCCGCTGTCGTTTACCAATGTTCCGCGTTCGACCTACACGGACGCCATTCTGGGCGTCTATGAGTTGAACAAGGTGGACTTGCTCAAGGATGTCTTCATATGGGCCTATGAGCGGTCAGTCGAGCGTTACGCCGCCGTGAGGCAATCCCTGGGCGAGCCCGATCCTTTCCGGCAGAGGCATCGTGAGGCGCTGCGTCAGCTAGTAGGAGACGTTGTGCGGCGGCGCATGAATAGGAAAGAGGCAAGCGCGCATATCGCCGAGTGGGTGAAGAGCAACATTGCAGCAAATGAGCAAGGGAGATTTAGGGAAATGGCCGAGTCCGATCTTCTCAGCCTGCATGAGGGGAATTTCGCGCGTCTGCAGATCCGGCCGAGCGAATTCGCGGCGTGGCAGATTGCGTGGGAAAACAAAGAATTGATCTTCCCTGCACCGGAAGAACGGCATGACGCCAGTCGTGACGTAATCGTGTTCTGGGGTCAGGACAGGGCACAGCGGATACGATGCGCTATCAGCAGAGAAGCGCTCGATGACCATTTCCACGGCGACAACAGAAACAAGCTCGAAGTGTTTGGTGAAAATCGTTTAGCCATTGAAGACATCGCAAGACACAAGTATCTTTTAGGCCGTGTTGAACCGGACGGAACCGTCCTGATACGCACGGCTGATATTCCTCATTGAATCCTCATCGAGCGCGGTTTAGCTTCCTGGTTATCGAGTAGACTTTGGGATCAATTGCTTCAATGATTAGGACAATGTCCAGGTCTTTCGTGGCACAAAACGGTAAGCCCTGTGGGGCAAGCTATTCGTGACACGCTACACCGCCGATTAACACGAATAAATTACGGTATTGATCGAAATGCTCCTGGAATTTGTCCAATCCTTTAATCATTTGAGTTATGTAGCGCTCTACATAAACAAATTATGTTGAGTTGAGAAAAATGTTGCGTAGAGGGCTCATCATCCCTGAATAAGCGGCTTTGAGCCCTTCGCACGCAACATAACCATTTACAAAGAGCGAAGAAAGGCGAGCAAGGATGGGTCATTTTTCCAACGCTTGAGAAGCGCAACCACCAGATAAACGCGCGGTATCAGCTCCGATGCAGTTTTGCTGTTTCTCTTCAGGAAGGTGATCTCATGCCTATAACCCTTGCTTTCCAGCGGTAGATAGCTAAGCCAGCCATCGGTATGGACCACGCTGCCCGGCTCGACGCAATCCTCGACGAACGGCATTAGGCTGTCGGACGAAGCATCCGGGATGCGCCGCATTCGGATGCGGCCGATGCCGGCCCCGTTTTCCTCCGCCGCAACTGCAATCAATGCTTTGCTTTCCGTCTGCCGCCCGTGAGTCCCTTCCTCCTTACCGTCCAGGTAGGTCTCATCAGCCTCGACGCGTCCGCTCAACCGGTCCCGGCCAGGGCACACCATGGCGTGGCGCAGTTTATGCAGCAACGTCCACGCTGTCTTGTAGCTCTTCAATCCCAGCACACGCTGTAAACCCATGGCGCTGACCCCGTTCTTCTGGCTGGTCACCCACCACACCGCCCGCAACCAAAGGGTCAACGGCAGGCGGCTGTCCTGAAAGATCGTTCCCGCGGTGACCGATGTCTGTCGATGGCAGCCCGCGCATTCGAGCAAAGGTCCGTACAGAGGCCAGAACTCCGCCCCATTGCAACGCGGACAAAGAAAGCCCTCGGGCCAGCGCAGAGCAAACAAATACTCCCGGCAGGCTTCCTCGCTGGAAAAACGAGCTTCCAGTTCCAGCAGATCGCGCGGATAATCTTCCACGGCCAGAAACACTACAGGTTGGGTCACCTGAGTCATGTAAATACCCACCTTGTGGGTAACTGAAAGTCGGCCAAGTGCACGGTTGACGGCGGCGCGATGGGAATGAGAGATGTTTTCAGGCGTGCGCTTTGGCGGCTCAAGTTGCGGGCATAAGGTTAGTGACGCGCTGGATAGGCAGATGAGCAAGTCTTGGGAGCACATCGGCCAGATATTCGCGGACCGGAATTTTGAGCCGGCGGCAGCTTTCGACCGGTATGATTCGCGCGTCGACGACCTCGTCATCGGGCAGCAGATGCACAGCAAGAAGGCCCAACCCAAAAGAAGCTGACCCTATTTCCTATCCCTAGACTGGGAAGAATCGGCAATCAGTACAATGGTTTGGGCAATTGGGACAAAAAACTGGTGGAACGCCAAGGGTCTTAGACTCCCAGCAAGGGGGTTGATCCTTGGCATGTATTGTCTCCCGTTTTAGATTTTGACGGCTCTGCTTCCTCTTGCTTAGCCAATGCTCAAATTGCCAGATAATAAACCCAAAGAAACGTTCGTTGCAGTCTTCGCACCGGATGGGAGATAGAAAAAGACGACTGAGAGGATTGTCGTAATCCTGACGATGTGAGCGCCGCAGGTGTGTAGAGCCGCAGTTAGGACATTTCATGAAAAAATCTCCTTCTCGGGCCCGATTGGTTTTATTGTACGGCCCCCCGAGAAGCACGGCAAAACCAAAGTGAGAATTCTAGCCTATTTTGCTATGGGGCTTAGGAAGAAAAGGCTATTGTCGAGTGCGCTAAGATGCTGCAATGGCTGGAGTAAACCGATATTTTCGTTTTTCGAAAATTTCCGAGGCCAAATTTCGCTCCCTTTTGCGCTGTTTTGCGCTCGACATGACGGCCACACAGACGGCGCACATGACCGGACTTTCTCTTCGCGGCACCAATCAGATTTTTCTCCGATTGAGAGAAAAACTTGCCCAAGAATGTGAAAAGAATTCTCCTTTTAACGGCGATCTCGAAGCCGATGAATCCTACTTCGGCCCGCGTCGCGTGCGCGGGCAGCGCGGACGCGGCGCAGGCGGTAAAACCATTGTCTTCGGATTGCTCAAACGCGACGATCAAGTCTACACAGAGATTGTTCCGAATGCGTCAAAAGCCACGCTGCAAGCCATCATTCGCGGCAAAGCGAGTTTGGAATCGGTGGTGCATACCGACCGTTGGCGCGGATATGATGGGTTGGTCGATCTGGGCTTCGACAGGCATCTGAGAGTCAACCACGGGGACAACGAATTTGCTCTTGGACCAAACCATATCAACGGAATCGAGAGCTTTTGGAGCTATGCGAAACACCGCCTGGTGAAGTTCCACGGAATGAGAAAGACAACCTTCCATTTG
>Ga0326728_10017641_pt1 | contig 14244 bp, 6 predicted proteins | sample MB3enrmetagenome_FD_207602 | JGI IMG/M metagenome (GOLD analysis project Ga0326728, IMG submission 207602) | Lab enriched peat soil microbial communities from McLean, Ithaca, NY, United States - MB31MN | ecosystem: Environmental > Terrestrial > Soil > Wetlands > Peat | place: USA: New York...
GACGGAAGACTGATTTCCACCGTTCGGACATACAAAATGGCCCGGACTTATCGCAACATCGCCCTCGCCTATATTAACAGCAACGAGGCGGCGATGGGGGAATCGCTCGCCTTCAATCAGACCTTCGGCATGGCGGGGACGTCCCCACTGGCTCCCGATCTGTTGAAGTACATCGCCTTTTACCGGAAGAACCGGGACTGTTATGTAGGGACGGACGACGTGGCGTCGGTCGCGGTTCTGCGCTCTTATCCCTCCATCACTTACCACAACTCCCGGGTGCAGTTGAGCACGATTCTGATCGAGCAGGCTCTGATTCAGGCTCGGGTTCCCTTTCATCTTATCTTTGACGAGCACTTGGAACAGCTTTCTCCCTCTCTATGCAAAGTCCTGATTCTTCCCGATACCGAATGTCTTTCCGACGCGCAACTGGCCGCCATTCGCCGCTTTGTGGAAGCGGGCGGAGGGCTGATTGCCACCGAGCAGGCGGGCCTTTATGACGAGTGGCGCCGATTGCGCGTGAAGCCGGGATTAGCGGGGCTGGTTGAGAATCAACCTCCGGCTCCGGCGTATGAGGAGACGGTGGCGGCAGTGTCACTCCCCACCGGTTCGCCGACCCGGCGAGAATTTGGCCAAGGGCGGGTGGTTTATTTTCCTGGAATTGACTTTGACGGACCGTTGCCGCCCCCCACCCCTTATTTCGGCATTACCGAGGAATTTTGGAAGCGTCCCCGGAATTGGGAGGAAGTGATCAACGCGGTCCACTGGGCAGCCAGTGGCGACGTGCCGCTCGAGGTATCAGGCCCTGAGTTTTTGGTTGCAAATTTGGTCGAGCAGCGGGAAAAACGAAGAAGGCTCGTTCACTTGCTGAATTACAACACCAAAGGGACGCCCGTGATTGACGGGATCGACGTGAAGTGTGAGGTGCCGGAAGGACAAGCGGCAAAGGACGTCACGCTCTATTCGCCCGATTCCGATGCCACGCAAAGCCTCGGCTTCCAGATGAAGGGCTCGATGGCCGCGTTTACCGTTCCCAGGCTCAGCACCTACTGTATGGTGGCGGTAAGTTGGTAATTACAGCGCGGGGCAGCCGCAAACGACACGTCTCGTAGGGACTGCTTGCTCAATCCATCGGCAAATCTGCGAGGGAAATCAAAGTGAACAGAAGACAGTTCGCGATGCAAACTGGGGCCGCCCTGTTCAGCCCACGCCTGTTGAAGCTGCGTGACATCGCCGAAGGTGCAGCTCAGAGTGAGCCCGCCCGGCCTTACAGCGAGGAACTGCCGGACATGCTGGTGTCCTATTTGGCGAGCCGGTTGAATAGCCTTGCCGAAACGTGGGACCGCAAGCGCGCGCTGATCCAAACGCCCGCCGACGTGCAAGCCCGCAACGCCTTCGTGCGCGAAGAGTTTCTCGAGATGTTGCGCCCCTTCCCGAAAAAAAATTCCCTGAACGCGATCGCGGTGAAAACGCTGGTGAGAGACGGGTACCGAGTAGAGAACGTGATGTTCCAGAGCCGGCCGGATTTTTGGGTCACCGGCAACCTTTATATCCCGACTACGGGCCAAGGGCCGTTCCCGGGAATTATTTCTCCCTGCGGGCACTACCCCTTGGCCCGCATGGTTCCGCAATATCAGACCGTTTACATCAACCTCGTGAAGAGTGGCTTCGTCGTGCTGGGTTACGACCCGATTGGGCAGGGCGAGCGCCGCCAATACTGGAACCCGGAGACAAATGTTACCGAGGTGGGGGGGCCGGTTTATGAACATTCCATGCCCGGCCAGCTCCTGCTTCTGCTTGGAGAAAATCTCACCCAACATCGCGTGTGGGACGGCATGCGCGCCATCGATTACTTATTGACCCGTCCCGAAGTGGACGGCAAAAGAATTGGTTGCGCGGGCCACTCCGGCGGCGGCACCCTGACCAAATTTATCAGCGTAGCGGATGAGCGGGTGCAATGCGCAGCCATCATCGAAGGTGGAACTAGGAACCGTTGGCCGGTGACGCTCGCTCCATGGGAGCCCCTCGGACCGGCTGACGTGGAGCAGAACCTTTTCCCGGCGGCGCTTTACGGAATCGACCACGTCGATTTGCACGCGGCCATTGCCCCGCGGCCCCTCCTGGCGGCCATTGAGAATTTCTCGCCCGTGTTTAATCAAGCGGCGGAGGCGATTCAGGCGCGCTACCGCCAACTCGGCGTTCCGGAGAAATTTACCACCGTGGCTGCGGATGACCCGCATGCCTGGACGTTGAAGTTGCGCCTCGCGACCACGAATTGGTTCAGCCGTTGGCTCTACGGTCGAGAGGGACCTGGGAGCGAGCCGCTATTCGAAACGGAAGCTCCGCAGAATCTGTATTGCACTCCCCAGGGCTCCATCCGCTACTCGCACCATGGTCAGAGCATATTCTCCTTGATTCAAAGTAAGCAAGCGAGCCTGCCGCCCGAGCGCGCGGTGCCGGGAAACCCCGCCGAGATTACTGCCTTCCAGCAGGAAATCCGCGCGGAGATTGGCAGTTTGCTGCACTACAGCAAGTCGGACCGGCCGCTCGATCCACGCCCGAGGGTCACCACGCCGCGCCAGGGTTACAGGATCGACAAAATCGAGATCCTCTCGGAGGCGGGCATCTATATTCCCGCATGGGTATTTGTTCCGGACAACTCGACCGGCAGATTGCCCGTGATCCTCTACGTCAGTGACGCCGGAGTGGAAGAGGCCGGCATGGAATTTGAGGGGGAGGAAGCGTCCGGGTTAAGGCGCGGAGACCTTGACACGCTGGCCCGCAAGGGGAATCTGGTGGTCGCCGTCGATGTCCGCGGCATCGGCGAAACGCAGCCCTCCCACGACCACGAACCCGCGGAGGGCTATGAATTCCGCCAGCTTTTTGATGTGGAAACCGCCATGGCGTACATGGCGTGGTTTATGGACCAGTCACTCTTCGCCATGCGCGTGCAAGATGTGGTGCGGAGCGTGGATTACATCATGAGCCGGCATGATGCTGACTCGCGTCACGTGCACGTGATCGGAAGGGGAACGGGCGGCTTGTGGTGCCTCTATGCCGCCGCGCTCGACCCGCGCATTCGATCTCTGATCTGCGTGCGGAGTCTGCTTTCCTATCGTTCCCTCACGAGCGTGGACCGTTACTTGTACGGGGCCAACGTTTTCATTCCCGATGTTCTAAAGCACTTTGATCTTCCACAAGTTGCCGCCGCTCTCGCCGGCCGCCCTCTGGCTTTGATTTCCCCCAGCGACGCCATGAAAAATACTGTGGATGCCGGCCCTGCACGCGAGGCCTACCGTTGGACGCAGAGCGTCTATGAAAGCGCCGGCGCAGGAAAGCATTTGCGAATCGAGAGCAACGCCCCGAACCTCGAAATCCCTGAGCACTATCTCGAGCTGATTGCTGACTTCAATTCGGCTTCGAGCAAGTAGCCTCATTTCCCATATGCCGCCACCGGGGTAACGATATCTTCCATTGCATGTGCGTCGCCTGCTGCCGGGCCGTACCAGACGCTGCCGCCATAGGTCGTGATGAAAATCATGCTGGGATCTCGCGGGTCGAGCATGACGCGGTGCCCCCACTTAAAATTGAAGCCTTTGATGCGTTGCCACGTCTCGCCTGAGTCGGTGGACCGCCAGGCCGACGACTCGAATCCGCACGCGTAAGCGGTTCCCGGTTGACGAGCGTCCATTGTGATGTCATAGACGTGCTGATCGCGCGAGAGAGTGCAACTCCAGGATTTGCCTCCGTCGGCCGACACATAAATTCCACCACCCACCGCGCCCTCAGCCGTCGTGCGGCCCCAGGCAGCAAGGTAAAGTCGGTTAGTGTCCAGCGGGTCGATGGCGATGCCGTTGGGCCCGTTCACACCCTCGGGTAAGGGGACTTTCTCCCAGTGCTCCGCTCCGTCGGTGGATCGATAGAGGGCGCCATCTTCAGGCTTTCCGAAGATCGGGCGCTCTTCCTTGGTACGCCGAATGACGACGAGATACAAAACTCCGTTGTTGTCCCGTGCGAGGCGCCACGCGAAAGGCTCCGGACCCGCAATGCCATTGTTCTTCAAGGCCCACGTCTTCCCGCCGTCCACCGATTTAAAAACTCCTTTGCCAAAGCCCGTAACATAAAGGACGCGCGCCGCAACGGGGCTGGTGGGATCGAGCAGAATGTGCGTGGCGGCGGTCGTGGGCATCCCCAGGCTTGAGGTCTGCCACGTCCGGCCCCCGTCGTTGCTGATGCACACGCCGCCCTCGTAGCCGGCGGGTGGATGCCGCGTCCAATCCTTTACGCGGGGAAGGTCGTGGTTGTACGACATCACTCCCCACACGCGCCCTTTCACCGCCGGGTCAAATGTGATCCAGTAGGTGGTGTTCTCCCAGCGGAAAGGAACGCCGTCGGTGGAAGCCGTCCAGCTTATGCCGCCATCTTCGCTGCGGAACAGGCCCACGTCCGTGTAGGCGATAAACCAGCGTTGGGGATCAAACGGGTCGAAAAAGATTCCGTAGTTGGTGGTGACATCGAGCCCCGTCGTGGCATAGACCTTGTCGCCCAGGCGTTGGGAGTAAACTCCGTACCAGCTCACGCCGCCATCCGTGGTCCGCATAAGGGGGCCCTGCCCAGTGCGGAAGCAGATGTCCGGGTTTGTCGGAGCCACAGCCAGCGAGAGGCCGGGTTCGCCGTATTCGGTTCCAAATCGCTCACCCACCCAGGTGTCGTGGACGTTCGCCGCCGGTTTGCTCCCCTCGTCCCACACCATTTTCCAGGTCAGGCCGCCATCGCTGGTTTTGGCGACGCCGTGAAGCGGCCCTTCATCACGGGTCTGCAACCGGAGGTATGAAACGAAGGCCACCTCGGGATGACGGAAGCAGGTGGCCACAGAAGTTAGCATGGGAAACGGCGCGGACGGGTCCATGCGCGGCAGGAACCAATCGTTGGCGGTTCGCCAAGTGACGCCGCCATCGTGGGAGACGAGAACGCCGCCCGTCGCGTTGGTTCCCGCATGTGCCATATTCGCTACCGCGTAGATGGAGAGTTCACCGCTCGCCGCAAAACCGGCAGATACGTCCTTGAAGGCAGTAACACCTACGGGCGGCGCAGCATCGATCCAGCGGCCTGCCTTCCTGATGCTCACGGAACTCGTTCCGATCACATACAGCGTGCGATCTTGCGGCGAAGAGTTTGGGTCGACGTAAATCTTGCGGCCACCATGCGTGAGTTCCGCGGCACGCCGCCAATGTGCGCCCCAGTCCGTCGAGACATAGAGGGCAGACTTGCCGGGCCCTCCCATGGCCGCATAGAGAGTCTTCGAGTCGGCGGGGTCCACGGCAAGGGCGGTTACGGGTTCGGCAGGCCCGTCAGTGGTCTCGAAAATTGGATGGGCATGATCATCAGGCATGATGATTCGCTTTACGGCATGGGGAGCAGGAAGAATCAGGTTCCAAGTGGTTCCGCCATCCGCGCTGCGCCAGAGGTTGGGGTTTGCGGCATAAATGACATGAGGGTCAATGGGATCGAATTCGAAGAAATCGGCGGGGTTCCCCAGATTGAACATTCGCCATGTGTGGCCGCCGTCCTTCGAAATGTACGACCCCGTCATGTCGCAAGCCACCAGCACCACATCGGGATTATGAGGGCTGATGGCGGGGAAAAACATGGAGCCGCCCCCGCCGGGTCCGAGAATCTGCCACGCGTCGAACCGGGGAGCGGCGTATTGGGAAAGCGCCGGCATCTCGCACATCCGCAGTGCGGGAAGCCACAGCCAGCACGCCAGCGCCAACATCAAAGCCGGGACGCAGATTGAGGGGCGTGTTCTCAACGCGCACCAGCGTCCAGCGTCATTTCATTCGCGGCAAGCAAGATAAATCCGGGAACCCACCCCGTGGTCACGCGATTCATGGTTATGATCCGTTTTTCTGCGGGCATGGCCCACGCCGTATAGACGTGCTCGATGCTGCCATCGTCGCTGATGTTCCCTTGCACAAAGCTCCAGGCGCGCTCGACAAGGCTGCGGAAAGAATCCGGCAGCCACGCGTTTCTAATCGCCTCATGGAGCCCCGTGGCGAACATAGCGCTGCCCGTGGTTTCCAGCGGACTTGTCGGGTCATCGAGAAGGACGTGGAAGCCGCCGCCGGCGTCCTGGACATGCGCCAGCCCCTCGGCCAGCAGCTTGAGGTCATGCAAAATTCCTTCGGTCTCGGGAGCGTGGGCCGGCAAGTGTTCCAGAACCGAAATCATGGCCCAAAGAAGCCAACCGCTGGCGCGTGTCCAGTACGTCTCGCCCAAGCCGGTTTTGAGCAGCACGGTTTTGGCGAGACCTTTTTCCTTGACGAGGAATACATCCGTATAGGTGCGGAGCTGAATAAGCGCCTGGCGGCGGAATACTTCTTCGTACTTCTCGCTGAGGGTGGAAGCAAACATCAAAGGGCCCGCGACGAAATAGCACGTATCCGGTATGGCGAATTCCGCGTTGTCGTCATGAGCCACCATGCCCAATCGGTTCCGGGCTGACTGGTGGAGAATGAAGTCGGCGACGTCGATGCACACCGCGCGCGCCGCGTCATCGCCGAACCGGCTGGCCAACTGGAAGCACGGGAATGAAATTCCGTATTGACCCGCGTAACTGGTAAGCTCCACGCCCCCCGCATGGAAGCTTCGCGAAGGTGGACCGCTGTACTTGCTAACCCCTGTGCTCTTCCGATGGTAATCGAGCCAAGTCTGAGCAAACGTCCGCGTCTCCGGAAAGGCACGAGGCTGCCAGCGGAGCAGGCCGTCCATCAGCACGGTTCCAAACCAGTCGGTATTGAATGAGGTGGGATCCTGATTCAGCGCGTTGGCAATGATGGACGCAACGCCCGCGGGCAGCGCCGTGGGCAACCGGTTCCTGACGGATTCCACCGTTACCGACGCACCCCGGGATGTTTGCGGCCACAGCGCGCAGGCCGCCACGAGCCTCAAGGCTTCGCGCCTTGTCATCATGATTTTCGCTGCCTTCTTCTCGACGCCGGTTCGGCGACGGGCTCCTTTACCGGCCCGCCGGCGTTGTGTCGTCCCAATTGAACACGCTGGTGTCCTCGGGCAGCCCGTGCTGCGCGGCGTATTCGTTCCTGGCGGCCTGGAGTTGCTTTACCCACTCGCCGAAGCGCAGGGTGGTTTCGCGGTAAACCAAATATTTCATGTCGATGGTGCGATCGGCCAGGTGGTCTTTGACATCGTCGAGGTCATGCACAAAGCGCCGCCCGTTGGCCTCCGGCACGCGGGGATACCAGCTTTCATACCACGTACCGACAGCATCATGAAGTGTGGTATTACGTTGTTCGCGAATATCGTGGGCAATCTTCATGGCGCGGTCCAGCGCCGCCACCGCGCTCTTCGGCTGCACCTCGGCCGCTGATTGCGCCGCCGCTTGCAGCTCCTGATTGATTTGGCCCATCTCCATGATCATCAGAAGGTTTTGCCGGTAGAGCCCGGCAATGGCGAGGAAGACCTGCAAGTTATAGCGATTGAATTCCACCCTGCGGAGATTGGCATTCAGCAGACCCAGCAACTCGTCGTTGTCCTGCAAATATTCGGAAGCGAGCTGGACCCTCTTCGCGTTCTGCGCGTTCCAATCGTATGCCAGATTCAGATAGCCGGGCGAAGGAAGGGGTGGAAGTGGCAGGTTCTGATCGATATCCCAGATGTAGGAGGAAGGCTTGGGCGGATTGTAGATCTCGTTGAAGGTCCCGAAGAGCGGCTTGCGCGTGGTGGTGGCAATATCGTCCCAACTATCAAGCCAGAAGCGCGCCTGCAAACTCATCAGTTGATAAACTCTGCCCATGTTCTCCGTGTCCGGGCCGTAGAAAAGCGAGAAAAACGAATCCGTCGCTTCCTGCGGACTGGGCGTGGCGGGATGCCACGCCCACCCGAGGCCCGTGACGTACCCGAGCCAGAAGGTCTCCGCGTGCATCCCTTCGTCGGCCCAGCCGGTATCGATGACGCCGATCAGGTCCGCCTGTTTTCTGGCGAGGTCGAATGAAACTTTCTCGTACATCTTGGTGACCACCGGCACGGTCGGCGCATCGGAGATGGGCGGATGCAAGCGCCGCGAGTCCGGCAGGAGATAATAAAAGGGGAAGAAGAACGAATCACCCATGTGGATGTTGATGTAAATCTTCTGGCGAATTCCATGGGCCTTGAATACGGGATCGAATCGCGGCCCGAACGTCATGTCGCCGATGAAGTTGGACGGCACGGAATCGATATCTCCCGGCGCCAGGGGCTGGTAGCTCCAAATGCTCGGAATTCTGCCTTGGGCGGAAATGTAAGCGCCGGCTTTCGTGTAGAACTCCGCCAAAACCTTGCCCTTGCTGCCGAGTTTCTCGGCCAGGGTCTGCTCATTGCATTGTGCGTTGTGAGCCATGCCAATGAAATAAGGCTCGTCTCCGCCAAAATGAATGTATTTTGCGCCCTTGGTGGCGTCGATTAGCTCCTGGAACATGCCGAATAGAAGTTTGTAAGTGTCGGGGTTGGTCGTACACATTTCATAGTTACTTTCCGGGAAGGCGCGCAGGTTGGCGTATTCGGGATGCTTCAAAATGAACGCCACATGCCCCGGCGAGTCGAGGTAAGGAATGAGCTGGATGTGGTAGTGCAGCGCAAAATCGGTCAATTCCTGGAGTTGGGCGGGCGAAAGCGCATAAGGCTCCACCAGGGCGGGGGCACTCTTGTACTGAAAATGACCGTCGAGTTTCAGGGAAAAAGCATTCGTCTTATAAAAGGCCGCCTGGCGAATTGCCTCTTTCAAAACTTCAGGGCGATCCAGGTGATGGGCGTCATCCCAGTAAACCTCGCGCAATTCAAGGTCAGGCCAATCGACGATAGTCCCGCCGGGAAGCCGAAGTCCGTCGGGCGAGCGCTTAACCAGTTGGACCAGCGTTTGCGCGCCGTAGAACACGCCGGTGGCGGTGTTGGCGGTGATGACGATCGCCGCGGGCTCCAGGGAAATTTTGTAAGCTTGATCCGCAAGCGCTTGCCGGTCGCGACCCAAAGCTTCGCCGATGGTGACGGAATTCGGAGCCATGACCAGCCGGATGACCTTCGCGCCTGCCTTGGATTGACGAGTCGTCGCCAACGTGATGTGCCATCGCGAGAGCAGCTCCTCTTTCAAACTTTCCACGGCTACGTCATCGGGCTTCACACTCGGGTCGAGCGCCAGACTCCAGCCGGAGCCGAATTCGATATCCCCACCCTTCAAATCCACCGTTTGCGGTTCGGGGATTACCGTATAACCCCTCGCAAAAAGCGGCGAGCTAGTCGCCGCATGTCCAGCCTGCAAGAAGCAAGGTGACGCCAAGAGTAAGAGCAACGCTATCAGCCTTGCAGATCTACCACTCATTTTAATTGCTCCCTGGAAACGGAAGATATGAAGGATGAAGTGTGAAGTATGAAGGATGAATTGAGGCAGCCTACGCTCCGGCGGCATTCATCCGCTTTGTCCGCAGGATGATCGAGGCCAGGACCGCGATTAATTCATACTTTATACTTCATACTTCAGCCTTCATCCTTCATACTTCGTACTTCATTGCCCCGTATATTTAATCCACATGGGCGAGACCCAGACGAGTTCGCCGTCATCCTGTTCGCCGCGCACGTAGTAATAACTGGTCTTGTCCTTGCTGGGCTGGTTGTCGCGCCAGGAGAATTCCACTTCCTGCGTATTGGGCGAGGTCGAGTAAACAAACTTGCCATCGCGAATGATGGTGACCTTGGCGAATTTCGAGGTGCCGCGGAGTTTGACCTTCAGCGTGGGTGGATCCGCGGTGGAGAACTCATCGCCCATCATGTGCGTTCCGCTCTCGACGTCGGCGAGGATCTCATCCGTGGCGGCGTAAGTATGGCGCTTCTTGAGGGCCTCCAGAACCGACTCGCGGGTCACATCCTTCACATAGAGATTGGCGTAACTCATATGCGTTGAGACGTGGTCCGAGCTCGCCTCAAACCCCAAGCGGTAACCTTTATCCAAAGCCAGATTGACGAAGCCCTTGGGCCGCCAGCCTCCGATGGAGTCCTCCTGGGTGTTGGCGCGCGGGGCGCCGGGCATTTCGTAATTCTGGCGAAGGCCCTGGTAAATTTCCACCACGGGCTCGGCGTTGGGATCGTTGTCCCGCCAATCCGTGCCCATGGTGGTGGCGCTGGTATGCGAGCCCACGATGCCATCAAACTGCTTCAAGTAGGCATAAAGCATCTGGGTGTCGGGGGTATGCTCGAAATGGTTTTCTTCCTCCAGCTTCGTGCGCGGCGACTGCAAGCGCGGCAGCGTGTGGATGCCGCGCTGCACAAAGATCACATTGCGGTGGCCATCGGGATAAACCACGCTGCGTTCGTAGGAGAACATGGGAGCGAATTTGCCGGGCGCATAGAAAACGTCGGTGAGTTTCTGGGTGATCCACCAGGAGTACTCGCGCCCGCCGCCATTATCGTGGTCGCAGCAGCCCACCCAGTCCAGGGCCACGGCGTCCAGAACGTAGCGCCATTGGTCATAGAGCGTGCCGTCGTTCCCGCCGTCCGCGGAAATTTCGCTATGGCGATGGAATTCCCCCCGCACGATGCGCAGATTCCGTTCCGGCCCGCCGCGATATTCATGGATGGCCTGAAGAGCCGTCACGCGGGCACGGTCAAAGGTGGTGGCGGGGGCGGTTACAGGAGGCGCGGGAATCACCGGAATGGCCTGAGTGCCCGGGCCCAGATCCACCTCGCGGCTCCAAAGGTCGTTGTTGTAAGGGTCCGCAGGCGGCTTCGCCCTTTCCGCACTGGCCGTTTTGGTGGGACTGTAATCGCGGCGGCTGTCGGAGGAATTCACCAACAGCAGTTTGCCATTCGCCACCGCGGCCAAGGCCGGCCGGTTATCCAAAGTATTATCGGTGTGATTCAAATAGATGGGGGGTGTCCAAGCCTTGCCGTCAAAGGACACCAGGTATTCCTGCCAGACGGTGCCGATGCCGGGGCACCACCAATTGGGATGGGGGGTGCGGAAGGCCAGCCAGATTCGCCCCGATTCATCCACGGTGAGGCGGGGCAGGGTGTTCCGCGCGCCCTGGGGGAAGTTGTTCCCGGTAAGGTGCAGATCGGGAAGCCGATGCAAGGCGATGTCCGGATTCGGATCCAGAGATTGCGAATCCGCCTGGCTCCCCAGGCGGTCGGCGCGCACGCTGGGAGCGCCCACCAACGCCGTGTCCACAGGGGCATCCAGATCAACAAAACTGCCGTTGGGCTCCAGGCCGCGCAGTTTTACCAGTCGGCCCTGATAGACGGCGACGCCCGTGGAATTATAAGCGCCAAAGTCCTTGCCCCAACCGCTGCCGCCCTCCTCGTAGGCAATCCATAATCGTCCACTCGGATCGTAAGCAAGGGAAGGATAAGCTTCATACCGCGGCGTGGCGGCCACGGGAATTTCCCCGCCCCAGGCATTGCCCGAATACGTGCGCGCGTAGACATCGAAGTTGCCGTTGCGGTAGGAATCCCATGCCACGGTCACCCGACCGGACTTGTCCGCGGCGATGGCGGGGTCCCATTCGTTCGCACTGGAGTTCGAAACCTTCACCGGCTTGGAGAATCCCCTGCCCTCCTGGTGCACCGCGTAGATAGCCGCCACACCATTACGCCAACCTTGCCAGGCAATCCAAACCCTGCCGCCCGCGTCGGTGGCGGCAACGGCATCGATATCGGAGCCGGCCTCTTTGGAAATCTGCACCTGCTCACCTGGGCCGGAGGCGTCCACGGCGCGCGCGAAGATGTCGAAATTGCCGCCTTGGTTTTCCGACCAGACAACCCACGCTCGCCCGCTGCCGTCCACCGCCACGGCGGTCTTGTAACAGTCTTTTCCCGCCGGGGTCACGGCAATGTTTTCGCCCCATTGCCCGCCCGCGTATTTCCTTGCCCAAATCTGGTCGCCGCCCGTCGGCTCCGCGTAAAGTTTGAAGTCTTGTGGCGCCACGGGGGGATTGGCGCGAATCTTGTTGGCGTCGGGACTGTGATGGAACTGCACGTACGCCAGCCAGACGTCACCATGAGGGCCGGCGGCGAGCGCGGGGTAGTCCTCTTCTTCCGGCGTGTCGGTGAGCCGCGCCGTCACCGGCACGCGGTCCACATAAACTCGCCCGCCCAGCCTGTAGATTCCCTTTCCGTAAGGAACTTCGGAAGCGCCAAAACTGAAATCACCTTGCGCCGTCGAAAAGGAGAACTCGCTGCTGTCTCCCACCGCCGTGGCGGTAAGGATGAAGCCATTGGCAAGCGGCATTCCGGCGCCCAGCGGGTTGAAGAAGGGTGCGACGCGGGTGGAGAAATGAAAAAGCTCGCCGTCAATGTTATCGTTACCATCGAATCGCCAGGGCTCCAGGGTGTATTGGCCTGCTTGCTGGACTTTGAACGTGCCGTCCCAGCGGGTTACGGCCGTGTCCGTAACGCCGAACAAAATCCGAAATGCCGCCGGGGTTTGGGCGTGGGCGCTGCCGCCCAGCTCGAGCAGGATGGTTAGCAGAAGAGCAAATTGGATTCGTCGCATGGTCAGCTCCTGATTGTGGGGATGTAGAATGGAACGGTGGGGGCGGGGGAGTCAACATAAATATGGGTAGCGGTGGTCGCTGGTGGAGCCGAGTATCGAGAACCCCGAATGGCCATTGCACGCAAGGGCGATCATGTGTATGCTGACGGTTCCTTAAGAATTGAAAAAGGAAATTCCGGCTTGGGACCGGGAGGAATTGCTTTGGACAGAATCAACGCCAAGAACCTATCGTTAGGGATGCTGAAGGTGGGGCTGCCCGTATTGGCCTGACACCATTCCCCTCTCCATGAAACCCGACAGTATGGATCGGCGGAACTTCCTTGCGAGCGCTGGTCTCGTGACACTGGCAGGAATGGTACGGCTGGCAAGTCCCTCTGGGGCCGCAGGGAACCCGCATCCCCCGACCGCCAGGTTGATCCAGGAAACAAGTGGGAGCGCTTCCCCAGTAGAATCCATAACCCTCACGCGGGGCGATTTAACCGCACTCTTCCGCGACAACTCCCATTCGCCTCGAGACCTCAGCGGGATTGGCAACCTCCGGAACAACAAGGACGCGCCGGGATTCGACGCTTTTGACCCTGACACCGTGGGCGCCTCTTCCGGGTTGAACCTCGAACACATCATTTCCGGGAGTTCCAATCCCAACAACAAGTTCTCACCCCGGCACGGTAAGTATTTGCTTTATCCCCGCAGCGACGGCCGCTCGGTGGTGCTTGTACGAAACCGCGAGGACAGTCCCTGGGCGGTTTCCAACACCTACCGATATACCTTGACCGGGCCGCATTACGTCGATTTGGACTTCCATTGCCAAATACATGATCCCAGCCTTTTCGGCCCGCATGGTTATGCGTTGTTTTTCTTTGGCAGCTATATGAACGATGTCTCGAATGCCGCGCTGCATTTCCTGGGCGTGGAGCAAGCGGGAGAAAAAGAAAAGTGGATTCTGGGCGACGCCCCCAAGGAAAATCCCGACTGGAACCATGGCGGCACCTACCAGAATGTGTCGGCCCAGGGCCTGCCCTACGATGCCGGCCACAACTTCAAGACCAATAGCTGGTGCTACGACTACCCTCGATTCACCAAACCGCTCTACTACGGCCTCGCAGAGCACAACATGGTTTTCCAGATCATGTTTAACAAAGCTTGGACCGAGGAAGACGAGGTCCGCTTCAGCCTGTTCAAGTTCAAATTGCCACAACTGCCTCGACCCGCCTGGGACTTCCAGTACGTGGTTCACAAAGTTGCCGAGGGGAAGGAATACGGCTTCCGGGCGCGGGTAGTTTGGAAAAAATTCGTAAGCCCCACAGACTGCATCCACGAATACAACATGTGGCTCGCCGCTTTGCGGAAAGAACCCAAGGCGAAGGCTTCGGTTTAATGAAGGATAAGAACTTCCATCAGCACGTAACCACTGTCAGTGCAGTCCTGACCATGGGGGGGCGGGGACAGGCCTGACCACGAACATGCGACGAATCAGGCTGACCGACAGCAATTTGTAGTGAGAAGAGCGAATAGATTCTTACGCGACCACTGGAGAGTAATATCCGAGTAACCACTCGTCCGGAATGTTGAGAGAAGGCGCAGCTCAAGGACAAGTGGGTGGAGATCTTCGCATCGATCAGTGACCTTGCGCATCCCTACGCCAAGTCAGTTAGAGTGACACCCCTAGGTGGCGGGGCCTCAGTTCCCATTTCGTTTATGCCTTTCGAAAA
>Ga0326728_10017642_pt1 | contig 14243 bp, 10 predicted proteins | sample MB3enrmetagenome_FD_207602 | JGI IMG/M metagenome (GOLD analysis project Ga0326728, IMG submission 207602) | Lab enriched peat soil microbial communities from McLean, Ithaca, NY, United States - MB31MN | ecosystem: Environmental > Terrestrial > Soil > Wetlands > Peat | place: USA: New York...
CCTTCGATCTTTTGCGCAAAGGTTTGACGGAGAATTACCTGGCCGGCGAGAGCGCAGCCGTGCCGAACGCACAACCAAAAGGCGAAAAGACGGCGCCAGACGAAGACTTGATGGCGGGCTGGAACCTCGACGATTTTCTAGGGCCCGAGCTGGCCAAAACCAGAGAATCGTAGTCCTTATCGGCATACAATCCAAACGCGCTCTACAAGACAGACTTGTCATCCTGAGCGGCATAAATCGCATGTCAACCTGAGCGACCCTGAGCGTAGTCGAAGGGGAGTCGAAAGCCTGCCCTGAGCGGAGATCGCGCGGCGATCAAAGTCGAATGGGGACCTGCGGTTGCTTTTGCCTTTGCCTTTCGCACGACCGCACCCGAACCGGCCCGCTTTTCTGTTCCCTGTTCCCTGTTCCCTATTCCGTGCTTCTACGCCGCGCTCAATCGCACGCACGTACGCAATCGCTTATCCCCGCACACTTCACACGCGCAAAGGTCACCACAAGCCGACATTTCAGGACTGATTGTTCGGGGCTGCCTTCTTGGGTGACCAACCCGGCCACGCCGCCGCAAGTGCCTCGATCAGGAACCGATATCTCTCGGTTATATCGAATCCCTTTCGGGCGATCTGCTCGACAGTTCGTTTAATCCATGCCTCAGTTTCGTCAGGGCGCTTTATAAGGCTGACGTAGAAGGTCAGAGCTTCCCTCCACCAATCATCTCCCCGCAGAAAGCTCTTGAGAGCCTGCTCAGATCGTGTTCCTTGAGGATCTGGTAACTCAGTGGCAGCGAGATATTCCTGGAAGGAGAGGTGCGAAAAAAGATAGGCGTTCGCCCCGGCACGCACCAGCAGTCCATCTCCCAGAATCTCATCTAGCACACTTCGCCACTGGGTCGTCAACGCAGGCGATGTTTGATCGATCGAACTCTTGATGTTTTCCTCCTGTGCGTCCCTTCGGCCGTTTATATGCAACTGTCCGGCCAACCTCGTCAGAATGCTGAGCTTCAAGTGCGAGCCGAAGCGCGTGTCCCGCCTAACGTTCTTCGCGAGATCCCAACCACCGCACATTAGGTCTATAAACACCTCGTAAAGTCTTAGTTTGTTATCCGGCAGCGAACGCCTTTGGCGAAACACAGCAATTATTAATGTCCCCAAGAGCGGTATACCCATGAGCCCTCTAAGCGCGGGGGTCTTGGCAAGTTCTTCTCTAAATAAAGCGAGAGAGCCCGGATCAGAGTCGAGCCAATTCGCAATGAGAACCTCGACCTGCGCACCGTCCAACTCCGCTAGCTCCACTCGGGTTAGCCACCGAAGCCAAACCCCTGAAAGGTAATCCCGTCCCGTGACGACGACCTGTACCTCCGGGTGATTTTGCGCGACCCGAGACGCGAGGAGCATCAACTTCTCCTGCTGCTCTGGGGTGCTGACCTCATCTAGCCCGTCCAAATACAGGCGAACCCGTTGTCCATTCTTCTTCGCAATCTCTACAAGCTCGACCGACTCCGGCGCACGGAAAAACGCATCTTCGCAGCTATTGAGATTGTTCGTCGAAAGCTTGTGCAGTGGCACATAAATAGGGAAGATCGATGCACTCTTGTCAATTAGGCTTTGGATATCATTAAGGGTGTTCCATTTACAGAACGAGGTCTTACCGTATCCTGCGGGGGCCGCAACGAAGAGCGGCTTCGAGACTCTGTCAAGCAGGTCCTCTGGAAATTTCTGCGAGATAGGCCTCGAATGGCGGCGAAAGCCGGATGGGTGCGTTCGCAAAACCTCTCGAACCTGACCGAAGCGGCGAAATGGTTCCGAATGCAGATCAGCAATAGTCAAGCCCTGCCGCTGGGCTTGGCGCGCGAACTGGTTGGCTTCACGGACGAGACCCGCGAATCGCATGAGCACATTTTGGAGGTCCTTGAACTCCTGCGCCCCCTTAAACTCGGGCCAGTTTCGCAGCGTGAATTTCATAATCTTCTGCGGAGTGACCGGCGATGCCGACAAACCGCACTCAATCTCGTATCTCGTCCATTGATCCTTCCAGTCTTTGCTTAAGTTGTCGGCGAGGCTCTCCAAGAATGCCGCAAGTTTCTCTGCCGTTAATGCGTCACCTGACTCCCACGCCTGGGGGTTCCGAATAAATGCGGCAACAAACCGCAATTCCTCCACGACTTCCATCAGGGCATCACGCCCAACTAAGTGGTCGAGGTTCGCAAGGTGCGGAGGCTCGACCAGGAATTCAAGTTCAAATGTCTCGAGTCGGAACCCCTGTCGCACATAAACGCTCTTCAGACTTTTGCTCGCACCGGCAAAAAGGCTATGTTGAGCGCCCAAAAACCGAAGAGGGTCCTCCTGCTCGAACACCCTTTGGATAGATGCAACGTAAACCCCGAGCATTGTCGACTCAAAAGCTAGAAACTCGGGCCAATGAGTTGCGAACCGCTCAAGAAGGCGACTGCCACAAAGAAAATCGACCTGGCCTGACCGAGCCTTGAGCTTTCCCTGGATTGAGCGCATTGTTGGCTGAGGACAGTCGTAGGGAGAAATAACAAAGACGCGCGCAACCATTTCATCTTCGCCGCCGCTCCCCACCACGGGCGTGTCAAGTGCCTGCTCAACTTGGTTCAAGACGGTTCGCGCGCCCTGATTGTCATCTGCGGAACCAGTTATCTTGCCGTTCTTAACGACGCACGCGTTAAGCATGCGGTTGTCGAATCCATCTTGAGAATAGAAGATCAGGTCCTTGCCGTATTCCTGGGTGCCATGAAGAATCTGGACCTCCTGATTTCCCATCTTTGTCAACAGAGTGGCGAGCCTGCTCCGCAGTTCCTCTTCCGTTCCGAAGGTCTCCGCAAACTTCTGCAAATCCACTGACATGCCCGTACCCAACTTCCGAACGACAAATCGTGTGTGCTAATAATAAAGCAAGGTTGTGCAGCGGTACGCGATGCAGAATGGTGCTGCCCCTTCCCAAGAAATGAATGTGGGCTCGAGGTTCTTCGCCGAGCCGATCGCGGAAAGACAGGGAATCAGGCAGCGTACTTCGTCGATCGGTCCCGGTAAACGCCGATCCCACCCCTAACTCACACAAAAATTTCCCGCCGCCATTTTGCATATAATTTCCCCCTCTCGGCGCACACTAATCCCATAAGCCTTCAATGAGGCAGGAAGCGCGGTTCGACGGACCCTGATCCCCGAAACCTCACGCCCCGCCTCTAACCCGTTTGTTGTCTAATTTCTGCAGGTAACTATATGTCTTCTCAGATATTTACGCGGCAACGCATCGCGCAAACCGATGAAAGCAGGATATTTGTTCGCAGAAACAGTGGGGGGGAGGGGGAGGGGGGTGCCCCCGCCGTTCACTAGGTTCGGCACCGAGCGAAACCTCTAGCAGCAGTCTGGCAGCGAAAATCCCGCCGCCTCGCCCACCCATCGCTTTGGAACCGAACGTGCTTCAGAGTCTCAACATACGGGATGATGCAATTCCTCTCACGCGCCCGCGGGGCGGCCCGAGGCTGCGGGAATTTTCGGGATTTCGCCGCTATTCCCCGGTATTTGGGTAACTTGTTTGATTCCGCGACGGCATCAATTGAAGGGCAATTCGCGCGCTCTTAACCGGATATTGACGGACTGGGCCGGATACTAACTGTGGAAATCCGAAAAGATTGAGGTTCGATAAGGAGCTGAAATGCCGACATCCACTATCTCGTACCTGTGGCGTGACAAAAGCGCCGCAAGCGACTTTCGGACCGGCGTGTCGCTGCACAGTCATACCAATCAATCGTCTGAGACGCTGGATTTTCTGGCCAACTTTGGCAACCAGTTTCCGGTGATGCGGCCGCTGCTGTCGCGCCTGGAACGCCGCGCCGAGCAAATTCATGGGGTGCGCATCAATTATGCGGAAAGCTATTGGACGCCGCCCATGACGCCCAAGCTGGCTTTCGAGCTGGAAACGAAACAGATCGAGAAGCTCGGCCTGGGAGCGATGGTTTCCCTTACGGATCACGACAACATCAAGGCGCCCATGCTTCTGCGCACCGTGCCCAGCGCACGGCAGATTCCGGTATCGCTGGAGTGGAGCGCGCCCTACGGCGGCATGCAGTCGTTCCATCTGGGCGTGCACAACCTGCCCAGCGCGCGCGCGGCGGAGTGGATGGCGACGCTCGCGGAGTTCACCGCTAACCCCAGCGATGCGCGCCTGACCGAGATTCTGGTGGCCCTCAACCAGGAGCCGAATGTGCTGCTGGTCTTCAACCATCCCATGTGGGATCTGTACCTGATCGGCAAGGAAAAGCATCAATTCCTTGTCAACGAATTTCTGCAGAAGAACGGCGCCTGGTTTCACGCGCTGGAGCTGAACGGCCTGCGCACCTGGGATGAGAACCGCGCGGTGCGGCGCCTGGCGGAGAAGTGGAACATGCTGCTGATTGCCGGCGGCGACCGCCATGGCGTGGAGCCGAACGCGAATATCAATCTCACCAACGCGACCACGTTCACCGAATTTGTCCACGAAGTAAGGCGCGAAAAGCGGAGCCACGTGCTCTTCATGCCGCAGTATGCCGAGCCGTGGAAGCACCGCATCCTGCAATCGACCATTGATGCGATCCGTCACTATCCCGAGTTTCCGCAGGGCTCGCGCACCTGGGATGAACGTGTCTACCATCCAGACGCCAACGGCGTGGTTCGTCCCTTAAGCGAACTATGGCCAAGCGGCGCGGCTCCGCGCGTGATGCGCTGGGGCATCGCCATGGTGCAGTTGATGGGCCTGGGCCTGGTGTCCGGTGGGCTGCGCATGGCCTGGAGCGAGTCTGACGAGTTACGCCTGGCGCTGGGCGAACAGAAGTCCTGAGGAAGTCGAGCGGAGTTGGCGCGGTGAGCGAAGCCGGCAAAGGCACCTCCGTTGCATTGAAGAACTCCGCTCCCTTTATGACCTCTCCCGCGCCGCGCGTCGCGTATTTTCCTGACTCTTTCCACGAGATCAACGGAGTTGCCCATACCAGCCGTCACTTTGAGGCCTTTGCAAGGCGGCGCGATCTTCCCTTTCTTTGCGTGCGCGCCGGCGAGCGGCCACAAGCTTTGGTGGAAGACGGCAACGTGTGGACCCTCGAGCTTCCGCGCGGCTTTCTTTCCTTCGCCCTTGAAAAAGACCTGCGTTTCGATCCCGCGTTTCTGCGCCACGTCCCTCTCATCGGCGAGGTGCTGGAGCGGTTCCGGCCCGACCTGATCCACATTACCGGCCCCAGCGAGGTTGGCCTGCTGGGTGCGGCCCTGGCACGCCACTTGAAGTTGCCACTGGCCGCAAGCTGGCACACCAACGTGCACGAGTACGCCGCGAAACGTGCCGATTGGTTCCTGCGCCTGCTCCCCCTGCGACACTCCGCGGCGACCGGCCGGAAGATTGAAGACCTGGCGATGGCGACCGCGGCCCGGTTTTACTCCGCGGCACAGGTGCTCTTTGCCCCCAATCCCGAACTCTGCGCGCTTCTGGAGAGCAACACGGGACGTCCCTGTTTCCTGATGCCGCGCGGCGTCGACGCCGAACTCTTCCATCCCGCGAAACGAACGCGCGATTCTGAAGATCCGGTGCGCATCCTCGGCTTTGTCGGCCGGCTTTCTGTCGAAAAAAACATCGGGCTTCTGGTCCAAATTCAGCAGGATCTCGACCAAAACCAGGGGAAAAACCAAGACCAGAAGAAGTTCATGATTGTCGGCCACGGCGGCGACGAGGCATGGCTGCGCGAGCGTATGCCGCGGGCGGAGTTCACCGGCGTGCTGCGCGGCGAAGAGCTTTCCCGTGCCTATGCCAACATGGACCTTTTCGTTTTTCCCTCGCACACCGACACGTTTGGCAACGTGGTGCTTGAGGCGCTGGCCAGCGGCGTGCCTGCCATCGTGACGCCCGACGGTGGGCCGCGCACCATTGTGCGCGACGGCGAGACTGGTTGCATCGTGCCCGACGATCAATTCACATCTGCGATTCGAGAAATCCTTGCCGACCCCGACCGCCACTCCAAGATGCGCCAGGCCGCGCGCGTCTACGCTCTGACCGCGAGTTGGGATTCAGTCTTTGAGGGCGTGTACGCGGCATACCAGCGTCTGTTCCCAGCGGCACAACAAACCGCCGCCGACTGAATTCAACTCCGCGCAAGAATGGGTGCCCCAGGTCATTCGCACCTTGGGGACGTGGGATCGCACGAACCTCAATTCAAACTCGGTCATCGTGAGCGAGTCCTTGCAATGTGAGGGCGAGTTGAAGGACCTGCGGTTGCTCTTGTTCTTGCCTTTCGCAAACCTTACCCAATCACGATCTGGGGTGCCCCACATCTCGATTTTGAGATGTGGGAAAGCACGAACCCCAACCCAATCCCGCACCGCCTCCTGTAGAATTCACCCATGATCGCATCCTTCCTCCGGCGCGCTCTGGTGGTGCTGCTATTTGCAGCATTGCTCGCTCCGGTGCTGGAGGCATTCGATAGTTGGGACGCAACGCCGGGCCTGGCCAGTGACACGGAGTTCCACGTAGCCATGCTGGCCACTGCCGCCGGCTTGCTGGCCGCGGTTGCCTTTGCTGCTCTCCGCATTGGCTGCAGGCAGGTTCCTTTCGCACGTCTCCGTCCAGCACTGGCCCGCGCATGTCATCGTTCCGTCGCACCGCTACTGCTTTTCTCGGATACGTCTCCTCCTCGCACTCCGCTTCGCATCTGATTCCTGTGCTTGCCAGGTAAGCGGCGGGACCGCGTGCGCCTTGTTGTGCGCCAGCCACGGCAACTCTCCAGACAAACAACGGGAATCGAGGATATTTTGCTGGGAATACAGACCATTCGGATGCCGTTTTCTGTGCGCACTGCACTTCTTGGTTTTTTGATTGGCGCGCCGCTCGTTGCCGCGGCCCAGAAACCCGCGCCGCAGCCCGACAACGGCTTGCCGCCCGCCGTAACCGCCAACGGGCCCTTGCCGGAATATATTGAAGAATTTTTCTTGTCTGAAGCAGTTCGCAGCGAGGAGCGCACGGAGCTGCAACTGACCGTTGACAGTGCGGCATTTCGCGGACGGGGCGGCGCCATGGACGGCGACTCCGCCGATCTCGACATCGAATACGGTCTCACGGATCGATTGCAGTTGGGATTCGAGGCTCCTTACGGCATCAACTCCACGCCCACCAGCGAGACTCCCGTTAGCTGGAGCGCGGCCGACATCAGCATTCTTTATCAGTTCATTCGCGGCAATCATCCCTTCGCGCTGAGTGGAGCCATGGGCGTGAACGCGCCGCTTACGGGGCGCGGGGATCTAAGCTACGAGCCGGAACTACTGATTGCCAAGGCATTCGGCAGATTGCAGATTCACTTGAGCTTCATTCCGGAACTCGGCGACGACACTTTCCTCGAGTACAACGTCGCGACGGACCGGCCGCTCCCACATCACTGGATTCCGACCTTGGAGTTCAATGGCCGCCGCGACGCAGGCGTGAACAGCTTCTATGTAACGCCGGGAATCTACAAACATTTGCCGCACCGGTTCGAGGCTGGACTCGGCTTGCCGGTGGGCGCGGGCTCGCACAGCAATCCCGTCGGCGTCATCTTCAAAATTACCTGGGAGATGGGCGGCGACAAGGACGATTGAGAACTAATCGGCGTGCGAAGGAAGCAACAAACCGGTTTGCAGATCGAGGTTGAACGGCTTTTCGCGGTCGTTCATCATGTCCCAGCCTTTTCCGCACAGCACGCCGCCGTCGGTGCCGGCAATAGTCACGCCTTCATCGGAGAGTTTCGCCGACTCCCAGGCCTGCCCGCCCGGCCCCCACGCGAAAATGGAATGATGGCCGACGAACAGGAGCAGACCTTCCGCAATCACCGCGCGCACTTCCAGCACAGGCCGGTAGGGAATCATCGTGAAGCAATCCGGCGCGGTGGTGTCGATGAGGTAGGCGTAGCCTCCTGCGACGGCACAGATTTCTCCTGGTTTTGGAGTAGACCAAAGTCCGGTCGGAGCCGCCGCATCGCGAAATCCCAGGGCGCAAGTGGCGAGAAACGGCCGCGCATCCGGCGCGTCGGGACGAATCATCACTTCGAGCGCGCCCCGCTCCACCTCTTCGGCCGCACGCGGATATACAAAGTGACGCGGCGGAAGAATCAAAGGCCGCGCGGCAAGAATTTCGGCTTGCCATTTGTGCGGAAAGCTCAGGTCGATATTCGGGCTGGGAATCGGGCCGGGGATCGGGTTGGGCAATTTTGTGCTCACGGCTGCTCGGCACTCATGGCTGCGCTTTGTACTTCAGAATCCATCGTAACTGTTCCGTGGTATCGGGAATCTCGTAGCCCCGCGCCGCCCGAATCGCCGCCAAAGCGTCCTGTGCATCCCAGCCGAGATGGATCAATGTGCAGGCCGCGGTGAGCGGCGCCCGGCCGATGCTTCCCCGGCAGTGCATGCCGATGCGCTCTCCGGCGCGAAGGCGATCGGCCAGGCCCGACACAAATTTTCTGAACGTCGGTACATTCGCCGGCACGTGAACGTCCTGAATCGGATAAGAGATAAAGTGCATGCCCAACTCCCCGGCAAGCGCACCCTCCTCGGCCAGGCCGAGCCAATGGGCTTCGTCGGGCTCGAGCAGCGAGACGAGTACTCGGACTCCGCTCCGCGCGATCTCACTCAATTCGTCCTTGAGAATGCTGCCACCGCGTGGGCAAAGCACAATGGCCAGCGCCACAGGAGGATTTCCTTCAATCCAAAATACCTCGTTCACGCGTTCAGACTCCCGCAATCGGATTGGCGCGCCGGCGCGCGCAGCGACAGATTTCGCGCAGCAACAGATTCGATGATAGACGGTAAGCGCGCTGTGATTGCCGCCATGAAATCGAAACGCGGCCGGGGTTACGGAGCAAACGGCACGCTCAACGCGCCGTGCCGATCGTCTGCCGCACCACGCACAGCGACTGCAACGCAGCGAAAAACCTTCTCAAGATGCGAGAATGAAAGAAGCGTTCGGTCTGGGGTTCATGACGATCCGGCGCGAGGGGCCACACAACAATGCTGCGCGTTCTGTCGACTCACCTGTTTCTGAATCACCGTCTGCACCCGGGCCTGCTTGAACTCGCGGAGCGCTCCGGCGTGCAGGGGGTGGAAATCTTTGCCGCGCGCCAGCACTTCGACTACACCAGCCGCGAGCACGTGGCCGAGCTGGCCGAGTGGTTCCGTTCGAACGCGCTCCAGCCCTTTTCCATGCACGCCCCGCTTTATCCCGACCGCGAAATGGGCCGTGCCGGCGCGCCCGCGGTCAATGTGCTGCACCCCGAGAAGGCGCAGCGCATTGACGCCATGGACGAGATCAAGCGCGCGCTCGAAGCGGCGGAGCACATCCCGCTGCGCAATCTTGTGGTGCACCTTGGCGCACGCGACGATGAGTGGTCGCCGCGCACCATTGAATATGCAGTCACTGCACTGGAGCACCTGGGCGCGTTTGCGCGGCCCCTCGGTGTACGCCTGCTGGTGGAGAACCTGCTGAGCGAGGCCACGGCGCCGGAGCATCTGGTGACGATTCTCGAAATGGGGCACCTCACCAATGTCGGCGTTTGCCTGGATCTTGGCCACGCGCATATCACGGTGGGAACAGCGGACGCGATTCGAATCCTGGGCGATCGCATTGCCACGGTGCATGTGCACGACAACCACGGCATGAAAGACGAGCACCTGTGGCCCTGCAGCGGGACCATCAGCTGGCCGCCTACGGCAAAGGCCCTGCAGGCGCTCGCCACGCCTCCCGCGATGGTGCTCGAGATCAGCTACTCGCTGCCGGAAGCGCACGCAACACTGCCCGACCAGATCAAAGAAGCCTTCGCGCTATTCGAGTAATCCCTTCTGCGCCGGCCCTAACTCCGCTAGCTCCGCCAACTCCGCTTTTTTCTAGAACGCCGACACGCGCGGCATAGGTCTGCAACTGGTGGGCAGCAGACTGAAGCGGGAACAGCCTTTCACGCGCGTGGGTACCGTAACCATGATGGTTTGCTCCGCGGTCAGGCCATCGCCCGCCGCCGAGACTACCACGCTGGTGGCCCCGCCGGCTGCTCCCTGAGCGGCCGTGAGCTTGAGCGTAATGTTATTCGTGCTGGCGCTCGATGCGGGCGTGAGCGGGTTCGTGGACCACTCGGCCGTGACTCCGCTGGGCAGGCCGCTGACAGAAAAACTGACGTTCCCGGCGAATGACCCTCCGGTGATGGTGGTGAACTGAATCGTCACTGAGCCGCCTGCGGCGATGGTCGCCGATTGCACTGCCGACGTCAACGCGAGCGTGGCAGGATCGGACGGCGAACTCATGTTCCAGCCATTGACGAGCAGTGCGCCATCCACCGATCCCAGGCCCGTGGCAAAGTTGTAGGTCGCGCCATCGGCGCTGAATCCCGCGACGCCGGGAACGGTGTTGTTGCCGGACGGCGTGGGATGAAATGGATCGGGAACTGCGGCCGACAGCGCGTAGAGGCGAGGATTCGGGCTGCCCTGGCCTTTGCCGTTTTCCTTGGCGGTGACCAGGGCCATGACGCCGGCAAACGACGGGGCCGTCACGGAAGTGCCGGAGACAATCCAGAAGGCGCCGTTCTCGACTATGAAATAGCCGTCGTGATCCGCGGCCGAAAGCGAGACATCCGGAACAGCGCGCATGCCGCCTGCCGCGCCCGCCCCGCTCACGTCCGACCCGCTCACCCTCTGCTGCCACGCGGGCTGGGTATACACCGCGCTCGCGCCGCCGCCCGAGGCCCACAGCCCCGTGCCGCCGTTGAGCGCGCTCTCGTTCCACACTTCTTCGGGAATGTAGCCGAGCGCGGAGCCATACGCAGAAGAATTCGCCGCGGACCAATACTGTCCCGCATTTGCTCCTTCGTTGAATTCCGTTCCGCCTACGCATGTGGCATAGGGCGAAGTGCACAACCCGTTCACTGCGGCGCCGGATCCCGTGGTGGAATTGCCTGACTGGCACTCGGCTGCTCCGGCATCGCCTGAGGCCACAAACACGCTCATTCCCTGGCTCGCGGCCTGCTCCCAAAGGCTGTTGTAGAAGGCCAGCTCCGTAGTGCCCATCTCCTGCTCGCAGGTCCCGTAGCTCACGCTCACCACGGGCGCAGTGGCGTGATTGACGATGTATGCGGAAGCCAGATCGATGCCGTCCGTGGTCGCAGTGGAGGCCGCAACCACCAGGTTGATCGTGGCTGCCGGCGCCACCGCGCCACTCCATTCCACGTCGAGCGTGGATTCGAGCTGATCGCTCGGGACCAATCCGGGATCGGCGCCGTCGACAGTCATCGACGGCGCGTTGGCAGCCAGGCCGGCGACGGAGCGGAAGGTCTCGACATCGCTGAGGTTGACGTTGCTGCGTCCGGCAATTGCGATGGCAGCGCCAAAGCCGGTGGTGCCTGCGCTATAGAGCGGGTTGAGGTCGTAAATGGTGGCGAAATCCGCCGGAAACATATTGTGCGTGCTGCCGGCGGAGTATTCCGGCTGCGCCTTTATTGACGCGATCTGCGAGGTCCGCCGGAAGTCGTCAAGCGTCACCACGCCGCCCACCACTCCGGCGAGCGCCGCGGGAATCTGCGGATCCTGCGCACTGGCGATGTGTATCGCGCCGTTCACGCGATAGTAGTGTATCTCGGTGCGAAATGCATCCAAGACATGACCTGCCGTTCCGGAGAACACTACAAGCCTACGTCCCGACGGAATCTCGTCGATCGCGAATCCATGGGCCGTGAGCCAGCTGGTGACCTGCGCCAATTGTGTATCGCTGGCTCCAAACTCGGCACCAAACTCGCCGGGCGTGAGCCACTGCTGATAATGCGGCGAACTCGGATCCTGCTGCGCTTCCACCAGGGTATCGAGTGCGGCCTGTTGTTCCGCTGAGGGCGAAAGCACCAGTAGCAATCGTTCCAGGCGCAAGTCGGTGCTCACCGCGCCCAGGTCAGACTCCGCGCGGGCCAGCGGATGCACGTTGCCTTGGAGCGTCACCGTCTGCGATTCCTCGAGCATGACATCGACGGGCTGCGACCCGCGAAATGATGGAGCCGACGGCAAAGCACACGAGGTCAATACCGTGAGCACAAGCGCTCCGGCCAGGGTAAAAATCTTTCGTGACAATTTTGGGCAATCCCTTTTCAAGACCGTGGAACCGGGAGCGGCACGCCCTCAGCAAAGCGGAGCTTCAATTCTGTGTGATCGCCGCGCGATCGATCCCGCGATCTGAGTTACTGCTAAGTAATGTTGAACGGGATTTAGAAAGATTGGAAGTTTCTTAGAAAGTTTTTGCCGCTATAAGTCACCGGTCTCAGTTACTTACTGTTGAGACTAAGTCGGGAGACCTGGATAGTTTTGCCACTTGGGGTTTTAATAACCCGATTTCTGTCTCGAAATCGTACACAAGACGGAGCAGTTCAGTACATCGATCGCTGCAAGGTGAAGTGCATTCTGCTCGCCGAGCGCGAGGCACGGTCGCCGGCTTCCGGCGTTTTCTCGTTCTTTCGTTCCCTGTTCCTAACAGATGCGCGGAAGCTGCTCGCCGATCATGGTGGGAATCACGCGGTTGGCGCCCATGGCAGTGCGCGCCACCAGCATCTGCTTGTGCTCGGCGGTCACATGGCCGATGCGGGCTGCGTCACGGCCCAAGGGATGCGCGCGGAGAATCGCCAGCACGCGATCAGCGGCCTCGGGCGCGACGAAGAAAACCGCTTTGCCCTCATTGGCCACGTACACCGGGTCGAGACCGAGCAACTCGCACGCGGATTGCACCTCGGGCCGCACCGGGACCCGGCTCTCGTCGATGGCGACGCCCACATCGGAGGAGTGCGCAATCTCGTTCAACGTAGAAGCGAGGCCGCCGCGCGTGGGATCGCGCATGGCGTGGACTGCAACTCCCGCGGCGTCGAGGACCTCAGCGATCATGCCGTTCAACGCTGCGCAATCCGACCGGATGGGGCTTTCGAATTCGAGGCCTTCGCGCACGCTCATGATGGCCATGCCGTGGTCGCCGATGGTTCCCGAGACCAGGATCGCGTCTCCAGGCCGCGCGCGATGCGGACCTACTTGAATGCCGGGGCGCAGCAGCCCTACGCCAGCAGTGGTGATGTAGCAGCCGTCGCCGTGGCCACGCTCGACAACTTTTGTGTCGCCGGTAACGATCTGCACGCCCGCGGTTGATGCGGCTTTCGCCATCGCTTCCACAATCGCCGCGAGCTGAACCAGCTGAAAGCCTTCTTCGAGGATGAAGCTGGCGCTGAGGAACTTCGGCTCTGCGCCGGAGACGGCCAGATCGTTGACGGTCCCGTTCACTGCCAGCTCGCCGATCGATCCGCCGGGGAAAAACAAGGGCTGCACCACGAACGAATCGGTGCTGAGGGCGAGACGCGCGCCGGCAGTTTCGAGAACCGCGGCGTCGCCCAGGTTTTCAAGCGCGGGGTTGCGGAACGCGGGCAGGAAGAGATGCTCGACCAGTTCGTTGCCCAGCTTGCCGCCGCCGCCGTGGCCCATCACGATGGTGGGATAGTCGGCCAGCGGCAATGGGCAGGACCAGTTGGCGAAATCGGGTGCGGCAGCCTTCACGTCGTCAGACATGCGCATCTCCCGAAAGCGCGGAACCGGCGCCAGCGAGTTCTTCAGCTGACAAAAACCTTCCGTAGTTGTAATACGCGGCGCAGGCGCCTTCGCTGGAAACCATCGTAGCGCCGAGCGGATGGCGCGGCGTGCATTCCTTGCCGAACGCGGCGCACTCGGCCGGCTTGATGGCTCCGCGCAGCACGTCGCCCGCACGGCACAGCGGCGACTCCTCGGTGTGAATGCCGGTGATGTGAAAGCGCTCTTCGGCGTCGAACTCGCGATAATCCGCGTTGAGACGCCAACCGCTTTGCTGAATCACGCCGATGCCGCGCCAGGCGCGATCGGTGACCTCGAAGACCTCGCTTAACAGCTTTTGCGCGGGGCGATTGCCCTCGAAGGTGACAACGCGGCTGTAGGCGTTCTCCACTTCGTGCCGGCCGCTTTCGAGCTGCACCACTGCGCGGCGAATGCCATCGAGCAAATCGAGCGGCTCAAAGCCCGTGACGACGATGGGCACGCCGAATTTTTCCGCCAGCGGCGGATATTCCCAGTAGCCCATCACGCTGCAGACGTGGCCGGCGGCGAGAAAGGCCTGCACCTGGTTTTCGGGCGAGGACATGATGGCCGCAATCGCGGGCGGCACCAGAACGTGCGAGACGAGCAGAGAAAAGTTCTTCAACCCGCGGC
>Ga0326728_10017643_pt1 | contig 14243 bp, 15 predicted proteins | sample MB3enrmetagenome_FD_207602 | JGI IMG/M metagenome (GOLD analysis project Ga0326728, IMG submission 207602) | Lab enriched peat soil microbial communities from McLean, Ithaca, NY, United States - MB31MN | ecosystem: Environmental > Terrestrial > Soil > Wetlands > Peat | place: USA: New York...
GTTTAATCGACATTGATTCTGTGAAAATGGAAAAAACAGGAGAAGTTAAAATAGCCTTGCATCACCGCAGAGCTGCAAATATTCTGCTTCAACCAGAAGAAGCAGAGAAGCTTGTTAGTAAGCTGAATGAGTTGATTCCAGAAGCAAAGCAAAGAGAGAGTGATCGCATAATAATGGAACAGCGCGCACGGCAAATTGTCGAAGAGGATATCGACATAAAAAAAGAATCCGCTCAATTCCCGGAATCTCCAGAGCAGATGCATCAAGAAGAAAATGACATAGAAGAGGAAATAGAGAAGGAAGAAAACCCGGATTAGAGACGGCAAGCGGTTTGCTGTTTAGTTTTCAAAAATTTGGTAACAACATTAATATAATAAAAATCTCCAACCCAATTTAGTTAGAAGGTCTGTCTAATGGCACCTGAAAAAGTTGAGTTCAAGCGCGTTAGCTCCCCCAAAGCGAAAAAAACCTCACACTACGCTTTTTTGACTATCGAAATTATACTTAACGGAGAACCTGACTCAGATTGGATAGAGTGCTTCAAGAATCCCGCGACTTTCATTCCAGATGAGGCGCATCCATTTAAAGCCTCTGTCGTCGGTAACCGTATCACTTTTACATCATTTCGGAACAATGTTAGAACTAATGTTCTATGGATGGACAAATATATACAGCAAGCAAATGAAGTTTACAAAACAATGGATGCTATGTATGTTGCTGAAGAAAAAAGCCGACGCAAAAGAGAGCAAGCTGAGCAGGAAGAGCTTGACAGAATAAACGAATCTCTCAAAGACCTTTAAACGCGGCGCTAATAACACCCTCAGTTATACATTAGAAGCTCAACATTCTTTCCACTACATTTAGGATTTTGTTGATAACGTTGCTAATGGGGCCTAATTCACTGGTCATCAATCTGAGGTTGTCGATGTCAGATTTTCTAAGAACACGGATAGCGATTGCAACCAAAAGAAATGCGGCTGAGAAAACTGCTAAGCCGATGATTAGTTTAGGCCAACTGCTTAAACTCAAAAACGAAACTGCAAAATACGCTAGACCTCCCGAAACAGCAGACGAGACCAGTATCTTGGCTGACGAAAACCAGTCCACACTCGCGTCGTACTGATTCTTAATCCAGCGCAGTGATATCCAGAGACCAGGAACCCCGTCGAATATCGTCGTTACGATCAGCCCTACGACGCCAAAGGTTGGAACAAGCAGAACTGCCAAGACGATTCCTGCAACCGTGTTGATGATAGCAAGTTCAAGGTAGAACCTTGTTTTTCCTTGGCCGCTGATTAGGGTGGGCGTGCTTAACTGGCCGAAAGCCGTTAACAGATAGTTGACTGCTATCAACGCAAGAAACAGGGGGGCGGATGCGTATTTTGCACCAAACAATGCGGAAACGATAGGTTTAGCTAAAGCTATTACTGCGATAGTCGGTGGAATCACAAGTAGAGAAGAATACTTTACGGAGCTTTTAAAAACAATTTTCAGTGTTTCTTTGTCTTTGTCGGCATCCAGCTTTGAGAAGGCTGGGAACAGCATGGTTGTTATAGGGGTTGCAAAAAAGAGGAGCAGAACTGTGAAGTTGTTAGCTACGGCGTAGTTGCCTATGAGGAAGTTTGAGGCGTAGATTGCTATTATGAAAGTGTAGAACTGGGCTAAGAAACTGTTGAATATGCCTGAAAAAGACAGGGGAAGGGCGTACCGAAACATGAACTTCATGGTTTCCCAGATTCTCAAGGGTTGAGCAAAACTGTCCTTCTTCTTTAGACCGTAGTAGATCTCCATCATTAAGATAACACCTACCAAGCCTCCGCCCAGCTGACCCGTTATGTTACCAACGACAGCGCCTGAAACGCCAAAACCCACGTACACAAGCACCGGACACAAAATCGAGCGGAAAAGAGCTCCAAACACAAGCGTGACGCCGTTGGGCTCCATATTTTCCCGTCCAGTAAAAGCGGCTTGAGCAGCAGTTAAAAAAGCACCCGCCAAAATAGTGAAAGATGATATCTGAATCAGGGCAGTTATGGGTCTCTTAAAAATGTCAGTTGCAATGAAGCCTGAAAGTAGAAGCGAGACGAAAGAAAGCGCCAGACCTAAAATCACCTCAAAAACTAAACCGGCCAATAAAATGCTTCGCACACGCTCTGGCTTTTCATCAGCACTGTACTGTGCCGTGTACTTGACCATGGCCGAGTTCATGCCCCAATCTCTAAACGTCCCAATCAAGTTTGGCGCGGCCAAGGCAATCGTGTACAAACCATAATCCTGTGGCTGCATAATCCTAGCCAAAACAATCACGCCGACCGCTGAAATAATAGTCGAAAGAACAATGCCCCAAAAGAGATAAAACCCGCCCCTAGCAGAAACCTTAGCCATCTCTGCAGCCTTACCAGCCAAGCCTTACGCCACCAGCTTAAAGTCCATGCAAAATCACTCTAATAAAAGAACCCCAACTACAGGGCATCATTTAACTTAGTTTTCTCAAAAAATATCCAAATCTCCAAGCACGGTCACCTTTAATTACCTCATGAAAGGGCACGCCAGCTTGTTGATAAATTTTACAACAAATACTTTAACGTATAGTAGTAGTAATTAAAAAAAGTTTTTTGAAGGTTTGTCGTTTTGCATTTTAGGCTTAGAAGAGGTCATCGCTTGCATATACCGTTTTTTTGCATGATGGACATATTTCGTCTTTGATTTGAATACGGCTTCCGCAATGTGGACATATCTGGTTCTTTTTATTTGCATGCAGGCCTTGCATCTCTTTAGCTATTTTCCCGTCTTTGAGAAGAAGCATTCGTTCTGTATTGCGTGCAACTTGACTATCATGCGTGACCATGATTATTGTGGTGCCTTGAGTAAGGTTGAGGTTTGCAAGTAACTTGATGATTCCCTGCTTATTCTGGCTATCTAAGTTTCCCGTAGGTTCATCAGCAAGAATTATAGCGGGGTTATTTGCTAAGGCGCGTGCAATAGCTACTCTTTGCTGCTCTCCAGCGCTGAGGCGTTGTGGCCTATGCTCTTCTCTTCCGGACAGGCCAACCATCGCTAAGAGTTCGCTTGCTCTTTGCTTTTGTTCGCTTTTTGATTTGCCTCGTCCTTCCATGGGCAACTCGACGTTTTCTCGAGCGTTTAGGTATGGCAACAGATTGAAGGTTTGAAATATAAAACCCATCTTGTCTCTTCTAATCTTGTATAGCTGGTTTTCAGGGAGCTCTGTAGCATCGATGCCGTCCAGTAGAACTTTACCTTTGGTTGGCTTATCAATGCAACCAATAACATTTAGCAGTGTGGTTTTGCCGGAGCCTGATGGACCCATGATGGCCACAAACTCGCCAGCGTTTACTGTTAGATTCAGATTCGATAAGGCTGGAACCTCGTGTTTGCCAAGCGCGTATGTTTTGCTTAGGTTTTCTAATTGCAGTACTGGTTTACCTGTTGGTGGCGGTACTGGGTTAGCTGATTGAAGTACGGTTTTACTCATATCTCATTGCCTCTGCTGGTCTGATTTTTGCTGCTCTCCACGCAGGATATAGGCTTCCTATTGTTCCAAGCAAGATGGCTACGCCGAAACCTAACAGTACAAGCTCAGGAGTCAACGTCGCCACTGCTAATCCACCGAATCTCGTAGTACCCGAAATGACCACGGCGCCTGTCGGTAACCTAGCACCTCCGCCAACACTTGGAAGCAGAGTTGATGCAATTGTGGGTGCTGCTACCATTCCTATCGCAATCCCAACTACTCCCGCAATCATGCTTAAGAGGATGCCTTCAAGCATAAATTGGGTCATCACTGTAGAGTTGCTGAAGCCTATTGCTTTAAGCGTGCCAATTTCTTTGGTTCTCTCCTTGACAGTGTACAGCATGACAAATAGTACTATCAGGCTTGTTGCTAAAACCACCACAACGATTTCTTCAATTGCCGTTGAATTTGTTGTGCTATCAGATGCGTTCGCGTTTGCCAGTGCAGTAGTATAGGTTGATTCCTCGGTTGAAAGTGCGCTTTCGCGATCTTGAGCTGTAGTAACTGTGAGCTCTGGATGCAATGCACTTATTTCGCTAGCTACCGACGAAACATCACCGCTGTTTTGGGCAAAAACTGTAAGACTAGTTATGTATCCAGTATTGTTAGTTATAGCTTGAGCGTCGGATAGGTTCATGTACAACATTTGAGTATCCCCAACTGATGATGGACTGTAGATACCTACAACCGTAAAGCTTTGACCCAAAATGCTAACAGAATCACCTACTCCTGCTCCAAAGTATGCCGAGTTATTTTCACTAAGCAAGACATCCCCGCTATCGCCTGCCTGCAAGTTGCTTCCAGCAGTAATGTTTGTCGGCAGAATCGGATAGTTTCCCACGAGATCAGAAGTTAGCGGGACTCCTTCAATCGTGTACGTGACATCAAGAGTCGTAATGGTTCGGCTGTATCCGTTAAAATCCAAGTTTCTCGTCACGTTATTCCCTTCAGAAGCTTGCAGTACAGGCTCAACAGCTGCAACTCCAGAGAGGGTGCTATTAATGTCACTGTATAGGGTCTCGTTCATAGGATTTGCTCGACCACCGCTAAATGCATCGCCACCAAAATAACCTCCAATAGTGCCACCGCCGAATTGACCCGGCGTAAAGCCACTGCCGCCAGATCCGCTTCCTCCGTATCCGCCGCTTCTATACGTTCCGGTACCGCCGCTTGGTGGAGTGAAACCGAAACCTGAAAAGCTTGGCGCAAGACTACAATCTATCTGAGTTAATGTTTGGTTGATTGTTGCGCCAGTTTGGCTGATAAGGTTGCTTAAGTTTGATGCCACGGTATTTGCCGTCTTCTCATTAGCCAAAACTCCTGCAGGAATTGAAATCATGATTGACAAGGCAAAACCTAAGGCGATGATTACTAGTAACGCTCTAATTTTTCTTCTTGAAATATTTCTTACTGCTCTACTTACAATTCCCGTATTCTACACCTTTCATATTTTATTTTAAAAGGCAATCAAGAGAGAAATGAAGGGGAATTTTATTTGGGCAGTCATTGGGCTTATGACTTTGTTTTTTCATTTCTATTCTCTTCTTGATTGCCTTTTCAAGCATATTACTTAAGTGTTATTAAACAATTTTTCAAAATCTTACCCAAATCCAACCCTAATTCCCAAAGCAATCAAAAATTTTCTCTTTAAAACATGGATAGGAATATAAAAAAATGCAAATCCTCCGAAACCGTCGAATCCTTTGCTCAATGAGATGCAGAAACCGTTTAGTCATTCACTTTTAATAGAGGCGTGAAAGCGTTTCCAGCAGGCGATGCTGTTAATTTGACCATTTTCGTTTGTTCATTTATTTTCTGTTAGTTAACAAAGGATCAATGGTTTTTGCGTCGCCATTTACAGATGGAAAAGCATTCAATAGCTGGCGGTATCTTTTAGAGCCATCAGGGTTAGATGGAAGTTCAGAAATGGGAAAATTGTAATAACGCGCTATATTATAGTTGTACTCTGGGGAGCAGTAGCGAACTCGGAATCTATCTTTGTAAACATCAACTTTCACGTTAGTGTAGCCTTGCGATTTAATAAAAGCGATTAAGTTTTCAACGTCCATCCCAGTTTACCTCTTCATGGTCTCCGTTTCGTCTATTCCTACTGGGATTTGCTTATAGGAGTTATTTCATCCATGGGAATATGTCAGATAACTTAACAGTATCCCAGAAGACTTCTACTGATGAAACTTTGAAAGTTGACATGACATAAACAAAACCTTAAAACTGAACTAAATCAATGAAAGCATTAAGGAAGTCACTTTATGGAGTTTTGGGAAGAACTCACTGCGATTATCTTGATCCTGATAGGAATAGGTTTGCTTGCTTACTCAATTGGCAAGTTAAGGAAAGAGTCAAAAACGCCACCGCAGTCAAAAGTTTATTGCAGCTTCTGCGGAACTGAGAATTCACCAGAAGCTACTTTTTGCGTTAAGTGCGGAAAAAAAATTGCAAGTCAGCAACAAAATACGAACAGTGATAAAAGTGAAGCAAAAGATGCAGAGGATAAGGAAGCGGATATGTTTTTTAATGGTGAAAAAGACGATGATTTGATATTCCCCGAGGATGGAATTTAAGCAAGTTTTTAAAAATTAGAAGTTAAAGCGATTACTTCAACACCACTCGCTCTAAATAGCTCCACAGAAACATCAAAAATTTTCCTATGGGTGAAATTGGGTTCGATTATGGTAAAAGATTGGTAAAAGATTTAATAGATTTTTGTGAACATCCCTTTGGAGCTGATTCAAAAGACATGAGGAAAAGCCTTGTTATAATTGCACTCGTGGGAGTGATGCTGTGCGTGGTGGGAGCCGTCATCTTTGCCAACGCTTACGCATTCACCAATAATTCTTCCGTCAACAGCGCCGTGCCACAGGTTAACGTTCAGCCTTCGCAGAGCGGGTTTAATCCAGGGGGGCCAATGATTCCAAGCAACTTTACGTTCCCCGGTAACTTTACCTTCCCCGGTAACTTCAATGGTCAAGGCAACTTTGGGTGCCAAGGACGAATGATGCATGGGACGCATGGGCGACAAGGATTTGGTTATCAATTATCTGGAGAGTTCCTGCAGAACGCTACATTAACATCCGTTTCAGGTTCAGTCGTCACGGAGACCAGAGGCCTTCTGTTGTTAGACACTAGTTCAGGACAAGTCACAATTCAAATTCCGAATGAATGGAACATAGGCAGCCAAATCGTAAGCGGATATAATCTCTTCAATAGTACATTCGCCAGTTCAGGGCAAACAGTGACTCTGCAAGTACTAGAAAGCAACGTATTCAGCAACACAAGCTTCACCATCAACGAAATGGTGGGTTACCAAGCAACCAACTCAACTGGTACGATAGCAACGGCAGTGTTGCCGTTTAATATACAACCAGCTAGCTAGACTTCATGACTCCCCGAGCTAGCTTTCTCTTTTTTTCTTGAAAATGAACAGAGGATTTTAGGATTAGGCAATTTAAGATTCTTCTAAATTCTGCTTTGTTTTTGCCCTCTTTTTTGGTTAAGCGAATAAATTATTGAATGATTTTTCGAGATTAGAGCCAAATTGATGCCTAATTTTAGTCTATACTGGTATTATCTTGGCATTTTAAAAGAACACATTTATTACTTCAGCCAGATTAAGAATGACAAAGAATCTCTTCAGGCACGAGGCTGAACATATGTCGACAAATATCCGCTCGTTGAAATACTTGCTAGGATGGCTTATCGCAGGTACGCGAGGCGGACCAACCCGTGCCAAAATAATTGAGTCATTAAAAGAAACGCCGCAGAACGCAAATCAACTAGCGACTCTGTTGCAGATGGATTATAAAACAATGAGGCATCATCTTGAGGTTCTAGAAAAAAACAAAATAATCACTTCTATCGGAGATAGGTATGGCGCAACCTATTTTTTGACACAAACTATGGAAGAGAATTATGTAATGTTTGAGGAGATTATGAAGAAAATCGGGAAAAAGTAGAAAAAGGAGAAAGACAAGATGGAGAGGCAAATGAATAAACGATTAAAATTTGGATTAATAATTGCCGCGATATTGGTAGCAGTTGCTATTTTTGCGGCTTTTTGGGCATTAGTAGTGCGTCAGCACCAGATTTCCGGGTTTGGACAAATACGAGGCCCACCGCCTCATGCTATTCCTGGCGACTTCGAGTATTTTTATGTTGTAAATACAATAATCTCTACGATCAATATAGCGCTCTTAGTTATCTTAACAATAATTTACGTTAATATCTACATCAAAACGCATTCCCCATTCACAATCGGACTCATAATCTTTGCTTTAGTCTTCTTGGTACAAAACGTGACATCAAGTCCCCTTATAACAGCGCCATTCGGATTTAGAGCTTATGGACTTGGGCCATTCGCGTTTCTGCCAGGTATGTTCGAGTTCGTTGCATTAACTATACTGCTGTACCTGAGCATCAAATACTAGGAAAACGGTGCAGCCTAAAGATAATTTACCTATTTAAAAGGGCGCAATTCGTTTAGGCATCCTTTTGGTTAAATAGGGAAAAAATTATTTTATGGAATGCTAATAATGTTGAATTGCTGCTCGTTAATCAAGAGGCTATTTCTAAGCAAAATCAATGCGGTCCGACCGAGGTTCGGTTAAGCTTTGCTGTAAGCTAAAGTCAGCAAGGCTAAACTTTAGATCGCCTTCTCGCAAGGTAAAACAAGCGTTAAGTGTACGTAGGGCAAAAAATAAATCGTTAGTCAAACAAGTTTCCTCTAGTCCTTGCTCTTCGCTGTAGATATGGGGAAGAAAATAAGACAAATGCTTTCAGAAAAACAAAAAATCATTTTAGTTATCGTGATAGCGGTGGCGTTGAACGCGATTACCTTTTGCCTTGCGTTTCCTGAAACGTTTAAGCCAGAATCGACCCAGTGGGCAAGAGATTTCTCGGCGTACTACATCGGAGAATGGCGCTTGTTCCATAATCCAACTGAAATCTATTCGGGTAGTGTTCAACCGGGAGATTACAAGATTCTGCCAGCGGCGCAAACGTTCAAGTATGCTCCTTCCTTCCTGATTCTGTTTGCCCCGTTTCTAGCCTTAAGTTACCAGAATGCATTTACTGCTTTTGACATAATGCAACTTGCTTTGATTCCAGCCTTGGCTTTCTTTGTTTACAAACTAGTTAAGGACAAAAACTTAGTGTTCGCCGCTGTAGCAGCCGTCATTATTTTGATAGAGCCATTCCCTACGCCACCAATAAATCAAGGCGCATTCAACCTACTTCTGTACAGGTTTTTCAGCTTGAATCCTCAGTCCTTCTCTCCCACTTATTACTCGGGTTATGTTTTGGGGAATGCCCACGTACTTCAAGTCATTCTATTGGTAGGCGCTTTGTACTTTGGATTCACTAAAAGACCATGGTTTTCAGCATTGATATTTACATTTGGCTCATTTGATCCGCGTGCTTCACTTCTCGTGTTCCCACTGCTTCTATGGTATAACAGAAAAAGTATACTTCCGTTTATTGCGGGCGTCGTCTCGTTTCTTGCCATTACAAATTTGCCTTTTTTCTTCTACGATGGTATAGGATTTTCATTCTTGCGCAGTGAAACGAGCGGTTCCATCATCACGCTAATGTACCCCTACGATTGGCTTCCGATATATGCAGTTGCCACTTTAACCATACTTGAAATAATCAACGCGCCAGAAACACAAAAACGAGTTTTCCATTAGCAAGAACAAAAGAAAGTTAGAAGCAATAGAATAGCACTGTGAAGAATACGGTAGAACTTTTGCATATTTGCCAAGCTTTTTGGCGGTTATTCTTTACGGATTACTTCGAATTTTTTTGGGTCTCCTTTTACAAGACCAATTATGTGAACAATAAAATTCATAGTCACTGTTATGTAGCTTGCTGCAGTACCTGCTATAGCGTGTTTCCAGCCCATGCATTTCCCAATTGTGTAGGCTCTAATTGCAAGCCATATGCCTAAAGTCATGAATATAACTGGCAAGAGCAGCGCAGGGATATTAACGATGCCTAAATAGTATAATGGCAACCCTAATGTTCCAATAGAGAATAGCCATAAGCCTGAAAAGCCTACTATGCTTAACCTAATTCTGTTTGGCAGAGGCAGCATTTTCAGCTTTAAAATTGATACTTGTCCCCAAAACCATCTGCGTCGCTGCGTTACTGCGTCGGCAAAAGTTAATGGTGGCAGTATGAAAATTCTTTCTTCCGAATTAAAGATACTGTACCCCATTACTGCTGCTTTGTGGAAATAAAAAGAGTCTTCGTTGATTACCAATTTGTGCTTAGTATTATGGGTAAAGGTGCTTATGTCATAAGAAACGTTCCTGTCTACTTGACTGCTCATGCAGGTTCCTTCGCCATGAGCCCAAAGCGGATGCCCCAAATTTGTAAAAAAATTGCAGAAGATCCCGCATGCAACACAACGTTCATAGTCAAGAATAGTGTTCCATACGCCGTTTACTTGAGGAGTAATTGTCCCAATGATAATGTCAGCTTGAACGGTTAAGCATTCTTTTATGAACTCAAGGCTAGGCACCGCATCATCGTCACCTTGAAGCAATAAATAGTTTGGTCCCAGCTTATCTTCATCAACTAATTTTTGTCTTAACCGGCGGGCGTATTCTAATGCACGACTTTTGTACAAATCTTCACATACAAAATCTGGAGGAACAATAACGACCTTATCGCATACGTATTCAGCCTTATGCGCATCAGAATCTTCAATAATTACCCAGGTTTCCAAGGGCACAGGCAAAGCATAGTTTTTTACTGTCTCCAATATGTTATTTACTGACTTAACGTTACCTATCGTGGGTATCTGAAAGATAATTTTGTCAACTTTCTTATCAACCTGCCCTTTCTGTTTCATGAGACTCGTCTTTCTTGTCCTGTTAAATATTTTTCCAAATCCCAAGATGAAAAGGTAGAGAAGGGGAGAGAGCCAAATCACCGAAATTAAATAGTCAAGTATTATCATACTTGTGCCTTAATCCTTGTATTATATCTTTTATCTCGGAAATAAATGTGATACCCACGTGTTTTTCTGGGCCCTTGAGGTCAGCAAAGACATGAGGGAAAAAATCCAAAACTTTGTAACCTAACTTTCTAAACAGAAACCCCTGCATCCCTCTCACAGTGCCACATCTCATAACATTTATCTTTACCGTTTAAGCCCTTGCTTGTCTATTTAGCGTTCCTTTATCTAACAATTCTTAAAAGCTTTGCTACAGATTCCCTCCAATTCAAGCCCTTGAAGGTAACAAATTGATTAAAAAAACGCGTACTAAAAAGCAGCCACGATTTTAAGTCGGAAAGACACAACCAAACGCTTATCCTTTGTGCACTTCGCTAACAAATAAAATGGTTTTAAAACTCGCTAACAACCTGGGACTTTTTGAAAAAGAAAAATTGGAAGAAGTTGGCGCCGGGAATGGGATTCGAACCCATGCGGACCAGAAGGTCCACGGGCTCTCAAGGCCCGCGCGTTAACCACTCTGCCATCGGGATGCCAACAATTGTTGAAGCATTATCCCGGCGCAATTTCCCAGCGCCAATTGGCTAATTCTGTTCTTACCTCAATAAAATGTTTGCGCGTATTTTTTTCCCGGCATGTTTTTTCTGTAGCAGCTGGATAAATTATTGTGTTTTAAAGCAAAGTAATTAACCAGCAACTGCTACTTTTTTTGGCATGGCAGCAAAATCAATAGTCGTGGAGGTTCCTAAGGATATATTGGATGCCATTTACGCTGGCGCTAAGCAACTTTACCCGCGGGAAAGTTTTCTGCTCTTAAGAGGCAAAAAAAGCAAGGACGCTATCAAAATAACGGATCTTGTTTTGGCTCCTTTCGCTGCTCATGGACGGGGGTTTGCTCATTTTAATCCGTACATGTTTTCTGGAGATTTCTCGCTGGTAGGTACCGTGCATTCGCATCCCTCAGGAAATATTTCACCAAGCCACGTGGATATGAATCACTTTTTTGGGAGAATCCTCATGATTGTAGGCTACCCATTTGAAGGGAAAGGCTGCATTGCAGCATATGATTGCACTGCTGAGAAATTGCCAATAACGATTACTGACCCAATAGGCGGAGATTTTAAGGACGAAGATTTTGAGGAGGAAGATTTTAAGTGATATGCTGTGCTCTTTTTACAGCCATTTCATATTCACGTAGGAATTCAAGTGCGAATTTGTCAGCGTTTTTCTCTGTGCCCCGATGCAGTTTATCTACCGCTTTGCTACGTAGGTGATGATAGAACTCGTGGATAATCACGAAGGGGTTTGCCAATACATCGCTGTTTTGTACTGAAATGGTCTCGTTTTTTGTGGTGTAGCAGCCGAACGCTTTGATCTTGTGGCCTTTCGGTAAGCCTACTTTTAGGGTGGGAACGTTGACTTTGTAGTTTTTTGCCAGCAGTGTGAGCGCTTCTTCTGTTTTTCCGTTGAGTATAAGCCAGACTACTGCTGGTTTGAAATTGTCCTGCACCATTGTGGCGTCAGCAATACAAGGCTGTGCTGCTTAATTAATGCGCTCAATTTACCTTGGAAAGGTTGCTTTTTACTTGTCGAAGTTGGGTGTTAATAGTAGGGAGGGGGAGCTTGCTGTGATTTAAGCGTTAAATTAGAATAAGCCCAAGGCGCTAAATCAGCATAAAAGATTGCTTATGTAGGGATTATTCGCCGTAGGTGCCTCGTCTAATCTTCTCAGCTAACAAATTAATAAATTCAATCGGCCAAACATCATCGCATACATCGTCAGTCAATATTTTTCGTTGATGATACATAGAAATTAAATCATTTTTCAGCAGAAGTATTAAGAGAAACTGGTGACCGTAAGTTCTTTTGAATAGTGCATATTTGCGAGCTTGTTTTTTGGTCATTTCAAAATGTGGTTCAAGAACTATTTTTCTTCCCTGAACTTTTTTTTCCAGAATAAAATCAGGCGTGTAAATTTCATTATTCGGCAGGGGGAAGCTAATCGTTTCGTAACCATAAGCAATATGCATCCTTAAAAGAGTAAGAGCGGTTTTTTTCTCCCATCCGCTTTTGTACCGGCTCATTTTTTGGTAATCAGCTGTGGACAGACCAGTTATGTTTTGCATTCGGTCAAGAAAATCAACTGCTGTTTTCAACGTGTACCGGTTTAGCGTTTTTTGTCTAAGCCATCTGCCTAAGAGGAAAAAGGGATAATCAACCTTTGCGGGGTCTTTTGGAAAAAGCTGTTTTGCAAAGTCAGTTATTTTTTGCCTTGCTATTGTTGCTGTATGTTCGTCTCTCCATAGTGATGGCGAAGCTGAGTTTATTATCCCCAGGCTCGCTGCTACGTTGGCGTTTTCTTTGGTCAATGGAACGTAGAGGTCTTCCGGTAAAAGATGGTCGTAGATTTGCAGGTCAGGATGAGACCGCACCATCCAACGCATGTAAATCCATGCCTTATCTACGTGTGGTCCGCTGAATGCTGTGATGTTTTTTGCAATGTCCTCAACGAAATCCTTGGGCTTACTAAATTTTTGAGCATATTTTAACAAGTTTTTTTCTGCGTCAGTTTTAACAAATATGTTGACGGAAGCCAGGATTTCTGATGCCCTTTTTTTGTTTGGACCCAAGTCATGATAAAAATCAGATTTCACGATTTCTTCTTCAAAAATATGTGCTTTTTTGATTTCTAAAAGGCTGTTGCCAAAGGCTTCATGGAGATACGATAGTAGCATTCTAGCGTTTTCAGGGTAACCTACCACTGTATCATCAAGTATAGATGCAGCCAATAAAAGGTAGTGAGCAATTGTTTTCCGGTCTTCATAATTTTCGGAGTACGGATTAAAAGGCAACCTTGGACTCATACGTCGGTCCCATTGGATATCAACAACGTTAGAGTTCTTGTTAATGAAATCAACAAGTAAAGAGAAGACTTCGTCAGTTGCCATAGCCATACCAAGTTTATTGACTATATATGCATTTAGGGGTTTAAAATTGCTATTATGTAGCGATTTTAAAATTAAAAAAAATATTTTTGATATTAAAGACTGGGAAATAGATTAATAGAGGCGGCAATTTGAATATGCATTACAGCGAAAAAGACGAAGCGCCTATATAGGAAAACACTGCAAAACTAAGGGCATGTGGGCCGGTCGTCTAGCCTGGTTAGGACATCTGCTTGACGTGCAGAAGGTCGCCGGTCCGAATCCGGTCCGGCCCACCTCAAATCTGTCTTTCGCGAGCTCGCTAGAGTTCTAGTTAGGTATTTGGGTGGCGTTTCGAGTTCAAACTCTGCATCGGCGCAACAGCATTTTGGATAATCATTTAGATTGCAATTTTCATTTCCTTAAGAATCTGAGCGTGCAATGAGGATCCTGTTCCAAGACAGTTGTATGAAAACCGCTTTCGGTCTGAACCAACTCTGGGTTTTCAAATGCTCTCCGATGCTTTTCCCGTTGGTAGTCCTCGGTGAATTCTTTAATGGATTTTGAAACTTCATTTTCTAAGAGAGTCATGTTCTGTCCCCTGACCAAAAATTGAAGAAGAAAACGTGTTTTTGATTGTTTGAATCGGCATATAACATATATTAGGATGCGTTGTATAAAATTACTAGTTAGTCACAAAAGTTAGTGATTCTAGTGACCGAAAGTGAAATAGTCTCGGTTCTAAGAGATTTCGGGTTGACAGAAAAAGAAGCCGAAGTCTACTTATTTCTTGCAAAAACTGGTGTTCAAC
>Ga0326728_10017644_pt1 | contig 14243 bp, 10 predicted proteins | sample MB3enrmetagenome_FD_207602 | JGI IMG/M metagenome (GOLD analysis project Ga0326728, IMG submission 207602) | Lab enriched peat soil microbial communities from McLean, Ithaca, NY, United States - MB31MN | ecosystem: Environmental > Terrestrial > Soil > Wetlands > Peat | place: USA: New York...
TGCAGCAGCACCGCCCGCAGCAGGCGCTCGGGAGGTACCGATGGCCGGCCCGTCTTGGCATACAGGCTGTCGAACTCTTGGGCCATGGCCCGGAGGATTTCATCCACCGTCTTGCGGACGGCGCGCAAGGGGTGGTCCTGCGGGACTCGCTCCTCCAACGAAACGTAGCTGAACATCCCGGACTGCTGCTGGTCGTCTCCGCGCATAAAACAAAGACGACGAGAACTGTTCTCAGGATACCGGCGGTCGAGAGTTTTTCAACAAGTTCCCAGTCCAGCTTTGATGAACGCCTCGTGGAACAGCCCATCCCGAACAAGATCACAAACCCGCTTGGCAACCTACCATGCGTCCTTGGAGCCGGGTACTTCAGGGAACACACGCACGAAGCCGTTGCAGAACTTGGTTTCGCTGGGTTTTCCGGCCCTTTTCCATTGGGAGGACGCCACCCAAAGGCTCCAAGGCGGATCCCGTGAGCAGAAGTACGGCGATTCCAGCGTTGCCTCTGTCCTCGTGTTCGTGGGCAAGGCACTTGGCGAAGGCCAGAATCCAAACTCGGATGTGTCCTTCAAAGACAGCAATTGGTTTTGCTTTTCCGCTCTCGTAGTCTTGGAGAGTGATGCCGGGGCCGACAAAGTTCATGAAGACACCTTACATCACTTGATCCGCAGAATGCGCTACCGTGAATATTGCGCAAGGCTGACATGCCCACACCAAGACTCACGAACGAAATCATCACCGCCGCCATTGAAGGCTACGAATCGCAGAAGACCCGCATAGACGGCAAGATTGCCGAACTCAAAGCCATGCTCCCCGGTGGAACGACTGAACCAGTCGCCACGCCGGAACCCACCAAGCGCAAGCGCAAGAAATTCTCCGCTGCCTCAAGGCGCAAGATGGCGATGGCGCAAAAAGCAAGGAGGGCGAAGACTCGCGGAGAGTCTGCGCCGACAGCGCCCGACACGCCGGAATCGTCAAAGCCAAAGCGAAAACTGAGCAAAGCGGGGAAGGCGGCAATCGTGGCGGCGCTCAAGAAACGTTGGGCGTTGAAACGTGCCGAAGCTGCGAAGGCGAAACCAGCCAAGAAGACTGCCCGGAAAAAGGGCGCTGTCAAGAAGGCGGCGGCGAAGACGACGGCCACCACGCCAACACAGCCCGGTACGCAAGCTGCCGTACAATAGAGCTCAGTGATAGCTGCTCAAGTACCACGGAATATTGACCACCGTAATACGCCGTTCGCTCCTAGATAGTATCACCGCTCTCAATACCTCCGCCCGGTTGTTATGCAACAGAGCGTAATACCACCGGTTTTCTATTAACTCGGCTAATAACACGACGACTTGCCTATCCGGGTTGGCCTTCTCAAGCTCGAGCGCGTAATCGACAATCGGTCGGATCACGAAACGGAATGGAGATCTCAGTATTACCAGCTCTGGCGCCGGCACTCCAGCCTCCCGCGCCGGAGTGTCCACCAACTTATGCCACCGGCTGGCAAAGTCATCCGTATCTTCGCCGCAATCCACGTGTACCACCTTGATTTCCGGTGAGAGCGTCCAGGCAAACCGCAGCGCCTTTTGTGAGACCCGGCTCCACCGTTCAACGGGCAACACCACCAAGAGTGGTTTGAGATCTCTTGGGTTCGCGGGCGTATCAGCTTTCGTTTCTTCAGCGACCTGATCGTAATGCCGTTTGACGATCCGCATCATCAGCATCAGCCCCGGGATCAGGAGTAGAGTCAGCCATGCACCCTCGGTGAACTTCGCGACCAGCACCACAAGCACGGTGAGGCCCGTGGCAACCGCCCCCAGCGCATTCAGGGCCATGCTCTTGCCGGAACCGGCGGCGCCCGCCTTCTTCCAGTGCATGACCATCCCGGCCTGCGACAGCGTGAAGGCTAGAAAGGCGCCCACCGCATACAGCGGAATTAACCGGTCTGTCACGCCGCCGAATACAATCAGCAGCGCGCCAGCCAGCACGGCTAACGCATAAATCCCTTGCACGAATACCAACCGCCGGCCGCGCAACGCTAAGCCATGGGGCAGGAAGCCGTTCTGCGCGATGGCCCTCGATAACCTCGGAAAATCCGCAAATGCCGTATTCGCCGAGAGCGACAGCACCACGAGGATCGATGCAATGCTCACCCAATAAAAAATACCCTTGCCAGCCACCGCCCCGAGCAACTGCGAGAGCACACTCTGATATCCCGAGCGTCCCGGCACAGTCGCTGCGACTCCATACGCGTTTGCCAGAACCGCGATGCCGGCCAGCATCAGGGTCAGAATTCCGATGACGATCGTCAAGGTCAGGCGTGCGTATTTGTCCGGCGGTTCCTTGAAGGCCATCACTCCATTGCTCACTGCCTCCACGCCTGTCATGGCCGTGCACCCACTGGCAAAGGCGCGCAGCAGTAACCAGATGCCGAGCACTTCCGTGGCATGGGTCAGTTTTGGTGGTTGGATGACCGGCACCGGATGTCCCCCGGCTGCCAACGTTTTTACCAGTCCAACTGCAATCGTGCCTAGCAGACAGAAGATAAAGAGATAAGTCGGGATCAGGAAAACTCCGCCCGTCTCCCGCACGCCTCTCAGATTGACGACGGTTACCAGAAGCAGAATCCCCAAGCAGAAGGGCAGAGTGTATTTCTCCAACGATGGCACGGCCGAGATCAGCGCTCCGACGCCCGCCGAAATCCCAACAGCCGCGGTTAGCACATAGTCCACCATCAGCGATGCCGCCGCCAGCAGTCCAGCCCAGACCCCCAGGTTCACGCTCGCGACCGTATACGATCCTCCGCCCTGCGGGTAGGCGGTAATAGTCTGCCGGTACGAGAAATAAACGATGCCAAGCAGAACAATGATGCTGATGCTGACGGGGACAATGCAGGCCACCCCGGCCATGCCGAGTGGTATGAGGAGCGTCAGGGCGGCTTCAGGGCCGTACGCGGCCGAACTCAGCGCATCCAGTCCGAAGATCGGGATGCCCTTGGCCGGACCAATCCTCTCGGCCGTCTCTTCTTCCGTTGCGAGCGGGCGGCCGAGCAGCAGATCGACCAGTGGCATGGAAACATCCACTCTAGCGCGCCAGCGGACCGGAATGGGCGCCAAGGACGCGCCCGCGGTTCGCCAAACGCAGCTGGGGAAAGAGTGACGTCCGTAAACTGGCAGCGTGCTCGCGATAGCTAATGGGACGGTCCGCCGCAGAACCTCACGGTGGCGAGAACGCGTAAAGTACGGAGAGTAACGGAAACGAGCCCGCAATGGCTACCGATATGACTACTTACAATAACGCCGTCTACAAAGCCGATCACAAGAAATCCAGAGCGCGCGAGGTTGTTCGTCTGCACGCGATGGGCGAGAGCCACGCCGCGCCTAACACCAGCCGAACCGTCTCGATGCCCTCCGGCCTTTCAAGCCTCTACCGTGTCGGCCGGACTTCCATGCCAGTGTGCACGGGGCCCTTCCGTGGGACTTCGAGGGCCTGGCGACAGCAGCTGCCTGGTTAGGGTATCCTGACCATTTCTTCGGTGTTCAGGAAATTCACTATGACAAGTTTCAGCAGACGAACCGTTCTCAAGGGAAGTGTCGCGCCGTTGCTTTCGGCCGCACTTGGGCGCGGACAAGGGTCCGGCGCCGCCCGACGCCCGATTCTAAAGCGGGTGAATTGGCCCTCTTTCGGCCCTGTCAGGCATCCCACCCCGGCCTCACAGGAGGAGTTCCAGTCCAGGGTCGATCGTGCGCGCCAGGAAATGCTCCGGCGCGGCCTGACGCACCTGGCGGTCTACGGAGACCGCGAACACTTCGCCAACCTGATGTATCTGTGCAATATCGACCCGAGATTCGAAGAAGGATTGCTGATCTTGAGCGAAGGGCGCACCCCTTTGCTTCTGGTCGGCAACGAGTGCTGGGGTTATCTGGGCAACAGTCCGCTGTGGCGCGGCAAGGCTCTCCGCGCGGAGCGGTTCCAGCCTCTGTCGCTCCCCAACGAACCGCGCAACCAGAGCCGCCTGCTCCGGGAAATCCTCTCGGAAGAGGGCATTGCGGGAAAGGCAGTGGTGGGCTGCTGCGGGTGGAAGTACTACTCCGATCACGAGGATCCGGAAGGCCGCTGTGCCATCGACGCTCCAGCTTATATCGTCGATACGCTGCGCCTCTTGACCGCGCATGACCGGGTGAGTAACGCGACCGGAATCTTCAACGATCCCGACACAGGCCTGCGCACTTTCTGTTCGCCCTCGGAGATCGCCTACTTTGAGTTCACCAATACGCTGGCCTCCGATGGAATGACGGGTATGTTGCACGCTATCCGCGACGGAGCCTTGGACTATGACGTGGCGCGTGCGGCCGGATACAACGGGGAACCACTGGGTTGCCACATGACCGTGAACACGGGCGATCCGCTGAGCTTCGGCCTCTCGAGCCCGATGGGAAGCACGGTCCGGCGCGGCGACCCGCTCTCTCTGAATATCTGTTATCGGGGCAGTAACGTGTGCCGTTCCGGTTGGGTCGCCAAGTCCGCTCAAGATCTGCCAGCCGGGGCTGGGGATTATGTCGAGGCGTTTGCGGGTCCATACTTTGCGGCCATGTGCGAGTGGGTGCGGCTGCTGCAAGTGGGCCAGCCGGGAGCGGCGCTGAACGACGCCATCCAAAGCCGGCTGCCCTTCGATCGGTTCGGCATCAGCCTCAACCCCGGCCACTTGACCCATCTGGAGGAATGGCTGAGCTCGCCCATCTTCCCGGGTTCCCGCATCCGGCTGCATTCCGGCATGGCCATGCAGTCGGACGTCATTCCGTCCTCGCCAAAGTATGCCTCCAGCCGTGTGGAAGATGGCTACGTAATTGCCGACACAGCCTTACAGGCATCGATCAAACATGATTATCCGGAATGCCATGCCCGATGTCTCAAACGCCGCGAGTTCATGCGTTCTGTCTTGGGCATAGACGTTCCGGATGACGTCCTGCCGCTGGCGAACATGGCGGGTTGCATACCGCCCTTCTTTCTCGACCCGAACCTCGTCTTTGCTCTGGAGGGTTGATCGGATCGGAGAATATCGTAATTCGAGCTGAGACATGACCAGAGGATCGGTTCGGGCCTGCAGCAGAAACGGAATGCTCCCGAAGACTGCGGGAGCGGCTTGAAGCAGCACGGCAGCGCCTCAAAGAGGCTGAGGAACACGGCCTGTATAAGCCGCCAGAGAGAGGGCCGCACACTAAATGGCACCTCCGAAATCTTAGGCAGGCACGGGGTCTTTCGCGGCTGGGCAGATAGCTGCCGATATTAGCGGGCTTTGCCCAGATACGGGGAACGCGGATCCGCCTCGCGACGGAGCAGACACAACGCGGTTTCTTCTCCGCGGAAGGAGTCATCCCGCGGCGGTGTGGTATGCCTGCAACCGCTGAATCAACTGCGGGAGAGCGTCATAGCGGCCCAAGCGTACGCCGGCGGCGCCTCCGCCGGGAAACACTTCCACGAACTCTGGTTCCGGGGAGATGCCGAAGCGGCGATAGATCGCGTTTCGCAGGAACCGCTTTACGTCGTCCGGATTCGCCCGCTGCTTGTCCACGTGTACCTGGAAGTAGTCTCCTTGTCCGGCCGCATTGACACGCACGGCCACCGCATCGCCGCCGAAAGCCCGCTTGAGCATTGCCTCGGCGAGATCGATCAACGCCAGACCGCGGAAGAAATTCGAGCCCTCCAGGCGGTGGAAGTCGGGCGGGGGATCGCCCACGAGCGAGTCGTCATCGAGGCCGCGGTCGTAGTCGAACGGCGTGGCACCGGCCCGCTCCAGCCAGAGATTCATCAGGTCCGGCCCCGCGGCGCCCCGTTCCCATTCGAGTCTTCCTTCCATTGCCTCGCGCAATGGCAGCCGGAGCGGATCGATCGTGGCGCAGCAATCGCCACGTTGCGATAGGGTGACGTATTCGATCCAACGGTCGGGATGGTGAATGAGTTGGAAGTTCTTGGCGACTTCTCCGAACAGATAGGCGACGATCGCTCGTAAGGGGACTCCCTCTTCCTCTACGAGGGTCCCCGCGGCTGTTGTTCGCCGCAGGACCGGGTCCCGCCAACCGGCAAACAACGATGCCAACGCCAGATCAGCCTTCTCAGTCGCGGTCCCTTTGTCGAACCCGTTCGCGGTCGCGATCTGGCACGCGTACCAATCGCGGCTTTCGAATACCTGTTGCCGCAAGTCCTGCTGCGTCGCGAGAAGCGGGATGCGACGCAGAACCGAGGCGATCCAGGCGCTGTTCTCCCGGTTCAGCAGGCCGTCGGAAGACAGGTCTTCCTCGATCTGCTTGAAGAAATCGGTGTCGAGCGGAAGCCGCAGCAGGATCGCCGCCAGTTCAGCCGCCCTGCCGGTCATCTTGCGCGTCTCTCCGGTGGTGAGCGCCCTGCCGCCGACCGTCTCGGCATACGTGCCCCAGGACCAGCGCCACGCGCTTCGATCCCGCTCCACGCTGTACGGGAAAACAATCTGGATCCGGTCGGCCGGGAAAGGATAGGTGCCGAGGATACGATAGTTATCCCGCGGGTTGGAAGAGATCAGCGTTCCCTGGCCCGCTCGCCCGTTCTGCTCGGTTGCCTGGTCGAGCGAGCCGGCCCTTACGCCGGTGCCGTATTCGGCTTGACAGGCGAGGTGCACCAGCAGATCGGGGGGAATCCGCAGGCCATACAAAGCGTTAATTGCGTTTTCGGTTGCCACTGTGACTGCTGAGGAGCTAGAAAAGCCGCCTTGCGGAACATTCCCGGTTGAAACCAGCCGCAGTCCCTTGAAGTTGGCGCGCCCGAGGTGCGCCTGGACGCTGGCGCCAAGTCGCCCGCTGCGCAGGGTCCTCAGCGATGCGATGGCGTTGTCAACCAGCGCGAACGGGCGGCGCATGTTGCTGCTCACCCACAGAGAGGGCGGCGGCAACGGCCGGCCTTTGGCTCGCCGCGTTTCCAGTTCCTCATCGCTGAAATAGCCCAGCGACAGCAGCAGGCTCTCGCTGAGACGAGTGCCGAACTCTTCGTAGGCATTCAGATCGGAAATGTGCTCGCCGGGATACAGGATCTCGTTGTCGGCGTGGATGAAATTGATGGTCTCGCGATAACGGGGTTCGATCGGGTAGAGGTGAATCCGCTGGTCGTCCCCGCCCTGCATGAGTATGACAATCTGCTCTTGTCCCGCCGGATCACCTGCGCCGATCGGCATCTGCCAGGCAGGGCCGTAGAAGCGCGCCATGTCGGGGTGCATGAAGGCAAGGCGCAGCCGTCCGCCCGAAATGCCGATTGCCACGGGCCGGTCCGGCTCGAACCGCAGTTTCTCGCGCCGGGCCGCCGTCATCAGTTCTTCCAATTGGCGTGCGATCGAGAGCAGCTGCGCGGCTGGTCTGCCCTCGGCGATGCCGCGGGCCGCGTTCTCTACTTCCAGTTCCTCGGGGAACAGCAAGCCTCGCGAGGAAGCCAGAAGGCCTTCCAGCAGCGCCAGATCCATCGGTCTGGTCACGTCCGAGCACAACAGATCGTACTCCGGGTCCGCGACCGTGGTGGTGACGGTGCGGATCTCCCCGCCATCGCGGCTGATCGCTTCGACGATGTCGGTGAGATAGTACTGGCCCTGCGCATTGGCGTTGGTCAGCGCCCTCGAGTACCGTTCGAGGCTGGCCGCGCGGATCGCGTAAAGAGGACAGTTGCCTTCCGTCAGGCCGAGCAGCGCCTGGCGAGTTGCGCCGTCCGCCTCGGCAAGAATGTCCTTTTCCTCGCAGATACGCACCACCTGCCGATTCCCGTCCCGCAGGACGCGGCCCTTGCCGAGATTCTTGGGCGGTTCATAGATCGCCGTCAGCAAGGTGAGATCAGCCTCGCGGGCGTCCGCCCGATGGACGTCCACCAGGCGGCGAAATATGGAGGAAGGCACAATCCGGTCGCCCATCGTGATGAGGAGCAGCGGATTCGAGTCCAACAGCCCCGGGATTCCAATCGCCTCCCGTGCCGCGAACGCCGTGCCCCCGCTCGGATTATCCGACCGAATATAGATGTTGTCGGGTCCCAGGGCTGCGGATACCTCTTCGTGGCGATAGCCGACCATGCAGATCACCGGCGACGGGCTGAAGCGGTGAAACTCGTTGATGGAATGGCGGGCAAGCGGAGTCCCACTTACTCGTTGAATGCACTTGGGATCTTGTCCAAAGCGCGTGCCCTTGCCGGCGGCGAGAACTACTAAGATGCAAGACTCCGCGCTGATGCCTCCCCGAATTGGGAGACTCTCGGGATTGAGAATCTTCTCGTCTGCGGGGTTTGCCGCGTCTTCAAGCCAGCGAATCGCCGATGCTTTGTCCTGGCATCGCGCCACTGATTTCCCTTTCCGCCTGTGCCGCACGAAGTCGGTACACTACATGCGAATATACGGGATGCGCCAGGAGCTTTTCAATAGAAACCGGCCCGTTTAGCACACGAGATGGCGGCAACGGTCTTAACCGAGATCTGCTTTCCGGCCGTCTCCGCATCTGGTGCGTTCGGCGCGTGCTCCACGTAGCTCTGGTCGTATCGGCGGCCTGCTGCCATTTCTTCTCGCCCATCGCCAAAGTGGCCAGGGGCAGACACGGCTTGAGATACTTGGGCCACGATTTCCATTTTGCCATCCTGGCCCGGTGGCGATTATACACTCAACCGCACCTCTTGGAGCTGTTTTTCTCGTTTGTTTCCACCCCAAACGACTCCGGCGGCCCGGGAGGGTCCAACTCTGGCTCTTCCGGTGCGCAGTTCAGGCTACCCGCCCGTTTGAAGAAATCAGATCCGAAATCGCTCGCGCCATGGTGCGCCCCGGACGCGACCAACTCTCTGGCCGGGTTGAGGTGGACGAGACGTACCTGGGCGGTTTGGAGGCGGGCGTCAGGGGTAAGATGCTGTACGACAATCGGAGGCCCCTCCCAATTGCGCGCCGAGCTGTCGTGCGAGATGGCTATTTAGCGTGAACCTACTTGACCTTGGTGTCGAAGCCGATCAAAACCAAGACAGGCAGGGGACGGGCGCTAACGCGAGCTGCGGCCGAGGGGCTTGGATTCCGGGCTGAAAACGAAAGTATACTGTGGAGCGTGCGTGGTCTGCCTGTCCTCCTGGCATTTCCGCTCCTCGCCGCCGGGCCGCCTGCCACCTTCGTTGAACACACCATCGCCACCGACCTCCGCGGAGGCTACCAGGTCGTGGTCGCCGACCTCAACCACGATGGCAAGCCCGACCTCATCGCGCTCGCCAGCGGCACGAGCGAGCTCGTCTGGTATGAGAATCCCGGCTGGCAGCGCCACGTCCTCGCGACCGGCCAGTCCCGCATGATCAACTGCGTCGTCATCGGCAACGAAATCGTTCTCGCCAGCGAATTCAGTAACGAAGCCAAGAACTCCATCGGCCTTGTCAGCGTTCTTCGCCCCGGCCCCGATCCACTCCAGCCCTGGACCGCCACCGAAATCGACCGCCTTCCCACCAGCCACCGCCTGCGTGTCGCCGATCTGTTCGGCGATGGCCACCCCGTTGTCGTAAACGCCGCGCTCACCGGCGCCAGAGCCACCGCTCCCGACTACCGCGATCAAACCCCGCTGGTCTACTACCGCCCTGGCGAATGGAAGCGGCGCGTCATCAGCACCGAAAACTCCGGCGTTGTGCACGGCATCTTCATCACCGATTCCAACTGCATCCTGACCGCCAGCTTCACCGGCATTCACCAGTTCTGTGCGACCAAGTCCGGCGCCTTCCAGCGCACCGAAATCGCCAAGGGCAATCCGGCGCCCTGGCCCAAGTCCGGATCGAGTGACGTTGCCGTCGGCCATCTCGGCACGACCCGCTTCCTAGCCGCCATCGAACCCTGGCACGGCAACCAGGTCGCCGTCTACACCGAGAGGAACTCCAAGTGGGAACGCGAGGTGATCGACGATTCCCTGCTTGACGGCCACACCATCCAGACCGCCGATTTCAACCACGATGGCAATGATGAAATCGTCGCCGGCTTCCGCGGACAGCCCCACTCCGTGTACCTGTACACTTACAATGCCGCCGCCAAACGCTGGACTCGCTCCGATCTCGACAATGGCGGGATGGGCGCCGCCGCCTGCGCCATCGCCGACTTGAACGGAGACGGCCGCCCCGATGTCGCCTGCATCGATTCCAGCCGTCTCAAGTGGTACGAGAATCGCTGAGCTCTGCATGCTCGTGAAGGAAGACAAGTTAAGGGGGAATTGTAGCAGCCGATCGAGGCCGGGCACTGCGAGAGCAGGGGAACAGGCGATAACCGCGGTCTGGCGGGAGCCAGCCCGCTAACAGCTCCAGGCGCCGCCGCAACTGTGGCGCCGGCAGGGAATCCGGACCGGCTCGAACGGTGACATCGTGCCAGAGGCTGTGAACGTACTCGGCCGCGGTCCCGGCGAAGGACGCACGGCCATAACGCATGAGCCGCCCGGCGCTGCTGGCATTGGCACGACTCGCGAACAGAGAGAAGATCCGCGCCGGCGCCCCGTACTTCGTGTTTTACGGGCACTGGCAAGGCCTGAACCCGGCTAACGGCGTGGGCTGGCGGGCCTTCAAACAGGTGGTCGCGCGCGTGAAACAGCACTACGGGGACCGTGTGGTCTGGATGCGGCCGAGCGCCCTCAGCGAGCTGATTCACTCCGGCCACGTGGCCTGATTCCGCAGGCCGACTTCAGCAAGCGGCTCGCTGCAATAAACTGATAGAGATAGAGGAACTGTGGGCGCCCTTGGACACCGCTACCTTGCCGGCTGGCGAACCAGCCAGACTCGGCGTGGGCGCGTTGGTGTTGCCTTTGTTGGCTGGGTCTACCGGGACAGCCGAGTGCCTTCCCATGCGGGATTATTTCACCAGACGCGAAGTTCTCCAGTGTGCGGCGGCGCTGTTTGGCGTCCGGTTTGCCCGTGCTCAGGATGCGCCGGTTTTTTCCACGGATGTGAAAGTGGTAAATGTTCTGGCGACGGTGCGGAACAGAACCGGATCGCTTGTCGGCAATCTGAAGCAGGACGATTTTTCGCTCTCTGAAGACGGCCGCCCGCAAACCATCCGCTATTTCGCGTGCGAGAGTAACTTGCCGCTGACGCTTGGCCTGATGGTGGACACAAGCGGCAGCCAGCGGCGCGTGCTGAACGCTGAGCGCGGCGCCAGTCTGCGCTTCCTGGATCAGGTGGTTCGGGACAACCAGGACCGGGTTTTCATCATGCAGTTCGACAGTACCGTGCAGATGGCTCAGACACTCACCTCGTCGGTCGGCAAATTGGAGGATGCCCTGGCCTATGTGGACACGGAGACAAGGAGCCAGTTGCGCACGCAGCATGGCGGCGGCACTCTGCTTTACGATGCCGTGATCGACGCATCCGATGAGGTTATGAGAAAGCAGAGCGGCCGGAAGGCTCTGATCGTACTCTCCGATGGCGTGGACATCGGCAGCTACGGCACTCTGAAGGATGCGGTGGAGGCTGCGCAGCGCGCCGACACACTCATCTATTCAATTCTCTACTCCGACCCTGGCGCCTATGGGATTTTCGGAGGGGGAGGCGGCGACGGCAAGCGCGCCCTGGAGCGCATGTCGAATGATAGCGGCGGTAGCTTTTTCGAGGTTTCGAAGAAGCAAACCGTAGATCAGATGTTCGATATTCTGCAAGAGGAACTGCGCAACCAGTACAATCTGGGCTACGTGTCGGATAAGCCGATCACCATCTCCGAGTTTCGCAGCATCCAACTGACGGCCAGGCAAAAAGGCATGGTCGTGCAAGCCCGCCATCAATATTGGGCGCAGCGTTAGGTCCGGGCTAGAGCGCGCCTTTGTTAACGGTTCAGGGCTGAGCGCGATTTCCATCCGCGTTCTCCTGCGCGCGGGCCCATTGGCGGACCTGCTTCAGTTCATACCCGAACGCGCAAATGGGGCAGTACGGGTAGCTCTCCAAATTCCTTTTCGGCCCTCGCTGCTGCACCAAACATCGGTCCGCGAGCCGGTACGCCTGGTGCGAACGCCATTAAGCCGATGTTTTCCGGTACATCGTCGTAGACAGCCTCGATGCCCCCGCGTCGAAAATACGTTTCGTGCCAGAACCCGGTTCCGCCGGAGTCTTTCAAAAAGCTCTGCCACCACTGCCGATGCGGGTCCGAACGCGTCCACTCCAAAAGTGAGTTTGCGTCACGCCAGTATTGGCGCATGCCAACATGCATTGAAATAACGAGTAGATGATTGTCTCGTGCCGAAGCAGCCCGTCGGGCTGTGCCGCAGCAGAAGAAATCTTCGGCCCAAGGCCTAGCAGTGTCTTGATTCCGGCGATGCGATTAACTCGCATCCCAAGATAGATGACTACCAGATCCGGATAAGCAGACAGATTGACGCTACGCCGTTCCACACGTGTGCGCATGGCGCAAGGTCCTTCAACTCCATGATAGCCATCACGCAGGCCGGCTAACAGGCCGCTTCCTACGCCCAATCATACGGGGGCCATTAGTGAAGTTCTCACTGGACGTATGACGCGACAACCGGAAGTTGGGCAGGGCCCGGTCACGTTGACGCATCACGCCCGAACAGTGCAGGAGGCTTTTCCGTTTTCTGCCCGCGCGTGAATGCCCTCCACTTCCCGTCTGCCGCGCTGCAGTTCAGTCCCGAGCCGCCCGCCGCAGCGCTTCCAGATAGCTGTATCCCCAGTACGTATCGGGCAGGAGCACGCCGTCTTCGGTCCATTCGTTCCAGGCGTCGATATAAATCAGCTTCCTCCCGCTCTCTGAGGCCAGGAAATGCCGCGCCGCGCGCACCAGCCGCTCAAACTGGTCGGGAGTCCGATTGATGGCCACCACAGAGAATTCGCCAAAGCGGGGACTGTCGTCCCAACCCACGCCGCAGGTGGGATAAAACGGCACATTCACGCTCCGTCGTTTTTGTTGCCATAGCGAGATGGCTTCCCGTGCGCCCACGCCGTAGGGAACGCGGGAGCCGGGCGCTTTGCCTCCGTACCCGTACGTCCATGCCATCGTGCCATACATCATGGCGCTGTCAAAGCCAACCTCGCGCAATCTTTCGTCAAACCTTTTGAACTGGCTGTTGACCTGTAAGTGAAGCTTCGGGAACCCCAGCTTTTGCGAGCGCTCCCGCAGAATCATCAGCCCGCGCCGCAAGCCGTCCTCGCCCAACTGGTCCGCGACCTTGCCCGGATCGAAGAGCGCAAACACCGGCGCCCCTTCGAGCGTCAGATAATTGGGCTGGCTGAAGTAGTGCTCGGCGCAGTAGTTGCCCACGTTTTCGAAGTCTCTGAGCGTGTGAACCTGCGGCAGCAGAACCGCCACGTCATTCGGGGAACGGGCAGGATAGACGTTGCCCCAGTCGTGGTTGGCCCACATAATGGCGAACTTCAGCTTCGAGCGGTTCTCCGCTTTCAGCAGGCCTTGTTCCAGTTGCTCCTGATAGAACTGCAGCCCGCTGTGCCAATACCAGTCGATCATCCAGGCGGTGACGCCGTGATTCGAAGCCAGCTCAACCTCGCGGGCCGCCCACACCGGATCCGATTCGTCGTAGTAGCCCCACAGAGGAAAATGCGGCATGCTGTGGCCGGGGAATAACGTGCGGGCGTTCTTTAGCGTCTCGAACTCGGTCCATTTCTTTCCAAAGCGCTGCTCCATGTAAGGGGAGGGGTGCCAACTGGGGAAGTTGAAGGCCACGACCTCAACTTCCGGCCTCTGCAAATCCTTCGTCCCCAGCGCTTCTTCAAGCTGCCGCTCGCTGAAGTATCCGGCCTCCGCGCCATCGCCCATCAGGTCCGCGGGCACGAGAGTCCTTATCGGGGTTCCCTCTGCCTTACTATCCATCTTTTGAGCCACGGCGTGAGAGGGAAGCAAAGTCGCAGCTGCTCCGGCCTGAACAATAGAAGAAAGCAATTTCCGTCGATGCATGGCGTTTCCCTCATGGTAAGCCAATCTTTCAAAGCATGATTCGAGCTGGCCCCGAGGGCGGCCACGAACAGCGATGCCTGCCAGACTTCGCCCGTGTGGCGATCCTGGACGGGAATTGTGTCGCCGGCCCAGTCGACAAACGTCTTCTCGCCGGCTTTGTGTTCCTGGCGCAGCACCACGGCGAGCTTCGAGCGCCAGCGCTGGTACAGGCAGCAGAAGCGCCGAGGAATCATCCCCTGCTGCTGCCTGGCGAAACTCGAGGACCAACTGGGTGGCGTCACCCGCAACCACATCGGCTTCTGCGCCGGCACTTCCACCGGCGCGCTGCTCACCGCGGCGGTCGCCGCCG
>Ga0326728_10017645_pt1 | contig 14242 bp, 14 predicted proteins | sample MB3enrmetagenome_FD_207602 | JGI IMG/M metagenome (GOLD analysis project Ga0326728, IMG submission 207602) | Lab enriched peat soil microbial communities from McLean, Ithaca, NY, United States - MB31MN | ecosystem: Environmental > Terrestrial > Soil > Wetlands > Peat | place: USA: New York...
TTGTCTGGACATGGGCTGGCTGCCGGTGCCGATCCTGCCGAAAAAGAAATTTCCCAAGATCAAGCACAAGGAGCAACGGGCCATCACCTGGGACGAGCACTGCCGCATTGCCGCCCGCGAGGGCAACCCTGAGCGCCGGGATTTCTACGAGCTGTGCTGGCATTTTGGGGGTTCGCAATCGGACATCGCCTCGCTCCAGGCGGAGGATTTGGATTACGAGAAGCGCGGTTTTTCCTACAACCGCCTGAAAACCTCCAGTCTGAGCGGCTGCCGCATCGGCCCCAAAGCCTGGGAGGTGATCCTGCGCCGTCCGCGCCAGGGTCCGCTGTTTCCCTATCTCATCACCATCCGGGAGGGGCATCGCGCCACGGAATTCAAGCAGCGCTGCGAGGGGCTGGGCATCAAAGGTGTCACGCTGCACTCTTACCGGTATGCCTGGGCCGAGCGCTCCGCCGACAACGGGTACCCCGAACGCTACGCCCAGCGCGTGCTCGGGCAGAATTCGAAAATGGTGCATCGCGCCTACGCCAAAAAAGCCCAGAAGCAACTGCCTTCTTTGGAGGAATACGAGGAGGCCACGCGCCGGGCGGAGGAGAGCGGCAAGATTGTAACGCTCGAGATGGAGACCGAAGTCCCCAAGGTGGCTTGAGCGCACTTGAGAATGCCAATGCCAAATACCAAGACTGCTGTTGGAAAATACGAACATGCAAGGGCGCCATTCCACTGTGAATCCGGTGCCGGGGCGCGATGGCTGCGAACTGTGGAAACCCGCGACGGCCATGTGGATCGGATCATTGTCAGCGCCAGCGGATGTATCGTGGAATCCGGCACACGAGGAACTGCAAGCCGTTGCAGACGGCACTTGATCGAAAAGGGCGGGCCCATACGATTGCGCCCGCGGCGCCTTTCGTTCTTTCGGTCTCTCACGCAAGCCACCAAGTGTCTCTGCCGCGCGCTCAATGCCCCCGACGCGCGACTGACAGCCTGGTCCCAATCCGGTAAACCGGATTAGGCTTGACGTCCTCTGCAACACGGGGAAGAGGCTCGGTCAATCGTCTCCCCCTCAGCGGCATCACCTCGACGCGCATCGGACACGAGGTTGAATCCAGCAGCACTGGGCGGTGTTGCGGCCCTCATGGCCTTGGCAGTGCAGGACCTCCGCGGCGGTTGGAAACTTCGCCTCACTGAAATTCTTCGGCTCGGTAGTCCAACGGACGGCGCTCACCGAGAACACCCGTGTTTGTAAGGAAAAAGCGCATGCGACCATAATCCGCCAGCGGTTTCCCGATGAGGATGCCCACGGCGTCCTCCAAACCTTGCAAATCGTGACGATCCAAAATTGCCACACGGGGAAGCGCGCAGCCGTTCCTGCGTTTCACGGCAACACGCAAATAAGTTTGCACGGCGTTTCCGCCGATTGGGAACACGACGTGTGATACGAAACTTGGACTGTATTTGTCCTTCGTGGTGTGGTAAGAAATGCCCGCGTAACGATGGATCAGAATCACCAACAGAACCAGGTTGTCGGCCACTTTGCCAACTTGGCCGCCCGGCTCTTTACAGAAGTGCCGCCGGTATTTTTCGGTGTGCTGTCGAGTCGTAATGCAGCTATCTACCTGGACACGCTGGATGCTCTGGAACGCGCACTATCTTCAGGCGGGCGCCTGGCGCGGGCTGAAGCAGCGGATGTTGTTGTCGAGGTTTTGCGAGAGCATCCCGAATTTGATTCGGGCGGCGAATTTCCCGATGCACAGGCGGAAACTGCCACACTCTCCGGCCAAGCCAACCTGATTTTGCGCCGATTAGTCGAAACCCGTTGGCTGCACGAGCCGCAACGCCCCGATTACCAACGGATCGTCACGTTTGATGCCAATGGCGAAATCCTGCTGGCCGCGCTGCGCCAGATCGCTCGCGGCGAACCGGCGCAGTTTACGGACAAAATTCAGATCGCCTGCGGCACGCTGTTGAATCCTGAAGCCTTCAGAGACAAGGCGTTGGGCGACCTCGAAGGTTGCTTGGCGAATCTTCAAACGGGCCTGCGCGAACTGCGGCAGATGCTCAAGGGGATCGAACGCCACACGCGTCATTTGCTCGCGGCGCAAACTCTGCGCGAGAATCTCCGAGTGCTTTACGATGAATTCAGCGAGAACATAGGCCACGCCTGTTACCGTGAACTTGTCCGCGCCCAGCTTCCGACACAAATTCTACGGGCGCGCCAACGGCTCAATGAGATTGCCGCCGACAAGGATTTGCTTGAAAGAATGCAGCGTGAACTATTGCGCCGCCGCGATTCGCTGGAGGCGACAACAGCCTTGAATGAAGTGCGGTTGAAACTCGATGAATTGGATCGCCTACTCGAATCAGTGGAACCACAGGCGGACGAAATCGATCGCCGCGCCGCCGAGTTCGCCCGGCGCTCCTTCGCCCGGTTCCGTTATTTGCAGGAGGTGACGAGCGGCTATCGTGAGCGTGTTCAGGAGGTGTTTAAGTGGGTCAATACCTGTTTCGCCGGGCGCCGGCTGACGGACCTCGGTGTGGACTTGCAAATGCCATCCTTACTGACACCGGAAGCAGGGCTGGTTAGCGGGGATTCATTCTACACGCCACGACTGCGCCGGTCGTTGGAGGAAATCGAGCCGTTGGGCGACGACCTGACGGATGCGCAGCGCGAATCGGCTTTGCGCGAAATGGAATCGAACCTGCGCGATTCCTTGAGCGTTTCGCGGGCGAACCATTTCGTGGAAAACCTTCCGGGCGGTCGTGGAGCACGCATTGCAAGCTCGGGACTACCCATCCGAAACGATGATGACATCGCAGACGTCGTGGCGTGCCTGCTTCACGCTGGTTCGCGCGACGCTTGCTTTTCGCTCGAGGTAGAGCGGGTGTTGAAAAACAGTTGCCTGGCGAAGTTGGACCGGGCCACGGGCTATCTAATCGAGCCGTTTCTGGTGGAGAAAAAATGAGCGCAGAAGCGAACACACCGTTTTCCGAATCCCAGCAGGAGTTTTTGCGCGAGGCGATCCAGCGTTTGCTAGTTCATGGCGCAATTCTGCGGGAAGAGCATCGTGACCTTTATGACTGGTGCCGGGTTCAGCATCAAGACGCAAAGCTTGATGAACTGGCTGCGCTGGTCGGGTTAAAACTCCATTGGGAACACGACCACCGTCTGATTCTTGCCGTGCCGCAGTCGCCGCGGTTATTGCGGCGTTTTCGTCAGGATGAATCGCTGGTGGCGTTGGCGCTGTGGTATGACTTCGATCACGCAGTAAAAGACGACGGAAAAACGCCGGATGATGTGGCGTTCACTGTCCGGGAATTGAATGAAAGCCTCGCCACAAAGTTTAAGGATTTGGTCCTGCCCAAACCCACGCGGATGCGGGAAATCCTTCAATTGTTTGAGCGAAAGAGTTTGGTCCGTGTGACAGATACGGCCGGGGTGGGGGGATTTTCCGAAGCGGTGGTCCGGGTCCTGCCGACAATCCGATTCGTCATTCCTTTTCCGAATCTTGAAGAATGGCAACGCCAGCGCGATCGTTACGTGCAAGCGGCGGCGGAACCCGAGGAGGAGAACGATGAGCCGGAAGATTGAGTTGACCCGCCTCCACGCCATCAATTGGTATGGCTACCGCGACACGCTGGATATGCGCGGCGATGTGCTGATTGCCGGTGTGACCGGCTCCGGCAAGTCCATTCTCATGGACCTCATTCAGCATGTGCTCGTGGCGGACCAACGCAAGACCCGCTACAACCAGTCGGCAACCGGCGAGCGGTCCACGCGCGATTTCATCGGTTATTGCCTCGGCAATTTGAAACAGGACATTGGCGGCGCGAGCCAATTCATGCGCAGCAGCGGCATCACCAATGTGGCTCTGGAATTCATGTGGCCTGAGGGCCGCCGCGTCGAGACGTGGGGATTGCGCGCGGAGTTTGAAAGCACACTCCGCAAAGAACCGAGCCGGCTCACTCCGTTTTTTATCCCGGCGTCGCTCACGCGCGACCAGTTTCTTGGCGGAGACCGGCGCCCGCTGGATTTCGCCGCGTTCCGGCAACTGGTCGAAAACATGGCTGACAAGGAAGGGCGAACGGGCCGCATCTTTTCGGGCGTCGAGGAATACCGGCGGGAAATGGCTTTGCCTTCGCATTTGAATTTTGACCGCGCCACGCTCGATTACCTACTGCCGGCGGCAATGTCGTTCACATTCATGGACGACTTCAACGATTTTTGCCAGCGCTACATTCTTCCCACCGAGGAAGTGGACATTCAAAGCGTAAAGGACAGCTATCTTGTGTTTCGCAATCTTCAAACCGAGTTGGCGCATCTGCGCGAGCAGCAAACGCGCCTGGAGAAGATCCAAAAACTCGATCAGGAGCGCGCCGCGGCGGAACGCGACCGTGCGGTGACGCGCTATCTTGAGGCAGAATTTCGTTGCGAGTACGCGCGCGAATTGTGGCAGCAAAAACAACGAGCAGCCGAACGGCTTGAACAAGAATTGGTTTTCGAAAGCGCGCGGTTGAGCCAGGTCGAAGCTGAAATTGAAAAACTCAACCAACAGATTGATTTGCTGAAAGCCGCGTTCAACGAAACCGATGATGGGCGGCTTTTTCTGCACCTGACGAATCGAAACCGCACGCTCGCCACACGCATTGAAAATCTGAAACAGATCGGCCGGACCGTTGAGCAAGCTGTCCAAGCTCGCGCGCGTAATGCGCTGACTTGGTTGCAAAAGGTCGAAGCTTCACCGCTTGAAGTGGAGTCCGCTGCTATTACGGCATTGAAGTTTGTCGCCAAGCAGCTCGCCGAAGCGACGCCCGAACAATTTCGCGACCGGCTTCGGCAGTTGGCTCAATCGGTCGGCACCGCGCTGGAAGCGGTCAAGACCGCAGCAAAACCGGCCAGCGATCGGCACACTGCGCTCGAACAGGAAATCAAAAAGCACGAGGCGGCGCTCGCTGTGCTGCGGTTGGGCATGTTGCCTGAAAACGCAATCTTGCTCGCTGAATTAAACAAGCGCCTGCAACGTCGGGGTCCCGAGCCGCCAGCCCAGGCGCTCTGGCAGTTGTGCGAGGTCCGGGACGAACGCTGGCGGCCGGCGCTGGAAGTTGCGTTCAACCGAAAATTCGCAGTGGTCGTGGACGCGCGCGATTACGATGGGGCCGAGCGGATTTATCACGAACTGCGCGAGGAAACTCGTGGAGAATCATTGGTCAATCCGGATCAAGCCATGAAACTCCCGCAAGAGATCCAACCTGGTTCGTTGGCCGAGAAGATCGAAACGTCGCATCCGATTGCCCGCGCCATCATTAACCATCTGTTTGGCGAAGTCATTTGCGTCGAGCGCATTCAGGAATTGCGAAAATCGCCGACGGGGCGAGCCATCATGCCGGACGGTTTCATGGCACAACGCCCGTTCGTCCAGCGTCCGCGTCATTACGACAATCGGCCTTGCATCGGCAAGCGTGGTCTGGAAAAGCAACGCGCTTGGTTGCAGGAGCAAATCGAATCGCTTCGCGCGCAACAGAAGCAACTCGCGCCGGCTTTGGATTCATGGCGTGCTTTGCAGTCCTTCGCTGCCGAAACGAAGCTGGCATCAGAAACTGTTCACGACGATTTGGCAGAAGCCGAGCGTTTGCCCGAATCGCAGCAAGAATTCAACGCCAATTTGGAGACCTTGAAGCAAATCCGCTCCACTGACTTCGATGAGAAGCAGCGCGAGTTGACCACAGCCACAAATAGACTGACAGAGAAGGGAACGGAACGAGACAAAATCATTGGCAGCGAGCGCCGCCACGCCCTGAAAACCCTCCAAGCGGAGTCAACGCAAGTTAAATCTGAATTCGACAAGCGAGATGAAAAGTTCAAGGAGGTCGCCGCTGAAGAAGACGTGTGGATTCACGCCAAGCGGCTGGAGGAATTACGCGCGGAAATTGGCAAAGCGTTCCCGGCGAAGGATGCCGCGGCGGACGAGTGTTTGGCCAAATATCACGGGCTTGATAAAGAAGCGTCAAACAAACGGACTGAGCTTGTCGCTGAACGAAAGGCGTTGGCTGCTGCCGCACATTTTGGGACGCATTATACACCGGCCGACTACGACGCCGAAACCACAGACAATGCGCCCTACGACAAACGCCTGGCACGCATCCGCGAAGGCGAGATTCCGACTTACGAGGAAAAGGCCAAACGTGAGGAAATCAACTGGCAACAACTCTTCCGGGTTCAGGTGCTGGAAAAATTGCGCGAGAAATTGCTGGAGGTCGAAACGTTGATGGCGTTGGCAGCCCTATTGCCTTTGTCCTCACACCCACCGGTTCATTCTTCGACCAGAAGGAGTTTCCGCTTTCGGTTGCTGTACAAATTCTCACTAAGCTACTTGAATACTCCAACCGCATTGGTCGCCCCTTCGCGCTCCATGTCGAAACCCATGCTGAGGATGTTGTTTATGCAAAAAGCCTGAAAGATTTTTCCACCGTGTTGCAATTACTTCGACACCTTAACGCGCGCGTTCTTTTTGGCTTTGAGAGTTCCACTGAATTTGTCAGAAACGTGCTCTACAATAAATACCTTCCCGGGGACGATTTTGAGCGTGCGGTGCAAACCATCAAGCATTCCAAACTTGGCGTTGGCGCGTTCGTCTTTACGGGCATTAATCCCCTCTCCGATATCGAGACCATAGCCGACGCTAAGGCTACACTGGACTACCTGCGAGCCAAGAACATCACTCCTGTGGTTATGTTCCACAACGTCCAGCCCTACACGATTCAAGAGCTCCTTTTCTCATACAAAACCCATCGACTCCCGGAACCTCGCACTGTGCTCGAAATACTAAGTTACCTCGTTCTTCGGTTTCCAGAAAGCACCAGTGGCATGATTGACTCATGGCTGATCGCGGACCCTGTTGGTGGTCCGCCGCCCCCGAAGCACAACATCTTCGGTGCGGTCGGATGCACAACCTGCCGCCAATGCTCGAATGCCATCCATTCTGCCATTGTATCGCTCAGAACCACTCGCAACATTGACGCTTTCATTCGTACATATACCCAATTGTGCTCATGTGAATGCGCTGCGCGTTATGCAGACCAACTAGAATCGCAGCTAAAGGATAACCAGACATTATCTGCCCGTGTTGAAGCCATGAAAGGCCAAATCCTTGGAAAACTTTCTGATTTCATCAATGTACTTCGTCCTATAATAAACCAGACTGAGGATTATTCGGTCTTTGATGACCCATTAGGCGACGACGTCCCTGCTGCCCATGATGTTGATTATCCCCGCCTAAAGGCAGAGCTGTTATGTCACGGTCTGCGCATCGACACCGACTGTGAACCCGACCTGGTGGCGTATAACTCTTACATGAAGGAAGCTGGATTCGTTCATGGCGCACACTTTGTCTTTGGAGGAGGCGTCGTCAACGCCTGCGTAGCGGAGAACTTCTGTAAGTCGTCGCCATACTTACTGACCAAAGGAGGCGGGAGGTACAGACTTCTTCGCGACGGCGCATTTGTGGCGCAATGCGACGTGCTCCGACTGCCCGCCTGGTGCAAACAGGCCATCAACGGTTATACCCTTGGCGACATATTACCTGAATCCGGCGTGAAAAGCGTCGCTCTCTATGAAAAATGGCCGAAAACAGGGGATTTCTTTAATCGGTTTATGCAGCAGTCGATCAATTTTTAGAGTATCGCCTTCAATCGTCGACCAGTTTGCGCCTATGAACTTTGCATAGAGTGCGCTCGGTCCGTTTAGCAGGAATGCCGGCGACAATCCATGACGTGCAGATCGAGGAAATCTCACGCTTGCAGCAGTTGAATGAATTTGTAGAAGAACTCGACACCGCCACAGTGCGTAACCCCCTTGTGTTTTCAGGGGATTTTTGCATTTCGAGGAGACCTGAAGGTCTCCACCCTTACTTCACCAAAAGTGAGGTAAGGGTGGAAGCACAAAAAGTAAGTCAAAACCCCGTAAACATTGGCGAAAAACGCTGTATCCTATGCGTTTTCACGCCGGATTCAGGTATTACGACCCCACAATGGAAATGTTGTCTCCGGGATGCCTGAAACGAACTGCTGCTATTTTGCAAAAGGCGAGGGTTGTAGGTTTTGTAGTCTCGCAACACTCCAGAATAAGGCACGGTTTTCGGCGCAGCTTGTGGCGGACGCAGCGTTATGTGCCTTGGAGCACAATTCCAAATACGAGCTTGCGCTAAGTGGGGGGACTCCGGACGCCCCAGACAAGGGCGCCAACTACTTCGCTGAAATCGCCGCGTTAGTCGCCAAAAAGAAACGCATGGCGATTTCCGCCGAACTCGTTCCCCCGGATGATAACTTTTATCTCGACCGACTGCATGACGCCGGCGTCACTTCGGTCATCATGAATATCGAATTGTGGGATGGTCGCCTTCGGCAGATGTTCTGCCCAGGCAAAGCACGAGTCCCGATCGAAAGATACCTGCAGGCAATTGAATACGCTGCAAAAGTGTTCGGCCCAGGTCAGGTAGCATCTGTCTTAATTGCAGGCTTGCAGGGTGCGGAGGTGCTGCTTGAAGGAGCACAGGCCGTCATCGAACTTGGATGCATTCCCACTGTGATTCCGTTCAAGCCATTTGATGCGTGCGCGATGGCAGCATTCCCGAAAACAAATCCAGAAGACATTTTGCGTATACATCGCGAGGTCTCCGATATTCTAATCCAAAAGGGCTTAAATCCAACTCTTCAGAAAGGTTGCACCGGGTGTGGAGGGTGCTCCCTTGAAACAGTGGCCTTTAAACTTCATATACCAACACAACATGCAAGTCATAGCGATTAGCGGCAGCCCACGAAAGCAAGGGAATACGGCCACCCTTCTTCAGGAGGCAGTTGATGCTTGTCACAAAGCAGGAATTAAGGCGGAAGTTCTCTTCCTAACGGACTACGAAATTAAACACTGCGATGGGTGCCTCTTCTGCGAGGGAACCGGGTGCTCGGGGGAATGTACGATCAAGGACGACATGACCAAAATCGTCGCGCCTCGATTGCTAGCCGCCGACGGCCTCATCATCGGCACGCCAAGTTATTTCGATCTGCCAACCGGCCTTCTGAAGGTCTTCATGGACCGATCAAATGCCATTCTTGCAGAGCTCACTGAGAAGAAACTGCCGTATGGCCTGGTTGTTGTTGGTCAATCCAACATGGAGAGTCTCAGTTTTGCCACTCAAGCCCTGGAGCGTTTTTGCGGAATCTGTGGAATGGAGTGCGTGCCTGATGGTCATGTTAAAGCGATCGCCAGAGATGTTGCCGATGTCCAAAGGAACGAGAGCAACATGAAGGCAGCCAGAAGGTTGGGGTTATCACTGTCGCGTAAAGTTCTGCGTCGAATCAACCCTACTGAGGACACACGATGAAAGGGAGCAAAACCAAGTCCAGCAGTGCCGTCAAAGATTGGCTTGCCTCTCGGAATGCGGATCTGACTGCCAAATTCACCAAAATTCTTGATGCCTCCCACAAGATCGCAGAAACGCAGCACACCGGACAGGATACTGGAGCCGGTAGCCTACACTACGATGCGGTATACGACAACCTCAATCGCTTGGTTCCTGCCTTAAAACTTCAGAACTGGCGTCCCGTTGAGGCGTTTGTCATGCTATGCGCAGTCTACCTGCATGATATCGGTAAGAGCAGGCCCTCTGAGACCGGTAAGCACCACGCACTGGTTGGAAAGGAAATTGTCATTGAACAAGCGGAGAAGCTGGGTCTCAACCAATCCGAAGCCCGAGTAATAGGTGACGTGATACATGCCCATGGCCCAATTGATCTCAACACGCTTCAAGAAGAGAGGGGAATTGCACCCTTCGGAGAAGTGCGCGTTCGCTACCTAGGGGCGATTTTGCAACTAGCGGATGATTTGGACACCGACTTTCTCCGGGCGGATAGTCTTGTTCGTGCAGTCATACCTGAATCCGGCGTGAAAAGCGCCGGTTTCTGTGAAAAATGGCCCAAAACAGGGGTTTTCATCAAACGGTTTGTGCAGCAGTCGATGGATTTTCAGAGTATCGCAGTTACGCGTCCAACGGTTTGAGCTTCTGAATGCGGCTTTGAATATGCGCGGTCCATTCTTGCACCGCTGGCCGACCCGGCAAACGCAAGGTAGGCCGGTTCTGGGGGCGAGTCAGTTCTCCCGGCAGCCAGAACAAGCGGTGGCGCAGTTTGGTTAAGGTGAGAGATTGCCAATCTTCCGGCAGACACGTTCGTTGGAAAGCCGTCACCAAATTATACGCCAGGCGGACTATCTCCAGGTAGAGCGCGTTGGCGGCAAAGGCTCGGGTGGGAATTTTCCGCAAGGCGTAGTCCTCCCGCAGTTCGCGAATGCGCGGCTCCATCCCGGCACGCCCCTCGTAGAAATTCCAGACGCCGGCGGGCGTCAACGCCAGATTGGTGAACCATCCCCGGTAAAGATACCGATCCAAGGCAAACAACGTCGGCTCCGGTTCCGCCTCCTCTATCTTGCGGCGGGCCACGATACAGCGGCGAGCACAGGGCCAGCCCGTGAGCCGGTGTTCGAACTCGGCGATCTCCCAGCGCGCATTGAGCCGGTGGTAGCGCAGCCCGCCCAGCACTCGCTTGAGCGCCGTCGTCAAGCGCGCCACCACCGCGTATTGGCTGGGCCGCTGCTCCAGCACGGCCAGCACCGGATCAAAGCCAAAGCCCGCGTCCGCCCGCACCCGCACCTCGCGGATGTCGGCCGGAATGGAAAGAAAGGAACTGGCCAACAGTTCCTCGCTGCCAGACCAAGTGCCCGCGTTGCCCGGCCGCAACTCGGTGTCCCAGAGGAAGGAGGAGTTGGCTTCCAGGCACAGCAACGGGTCGTAGGATCGTTTGCCCCGGTAACGAGGATTGTAGCCCACCTCGGCCCCCTCTTGGCGGCCAAAGACGGTGACTACCGTGCTGTCCAAATCCAGAATCAAGCGCGAGCGGTGTTCGGGCTGGTGAATGAACCGCCGCAATAGCCGGTCGTTGAAGCGATGCAGTTGGTGGCGAAACTCGGGCGGCGCCTGCAACAAAAACCGGCGCAAGGTTTGCGGATCGGGGTAGCTGGGCAGCCCCGTCAGGTATTGAAAAGTGCCGTTGGCCTGCAAGAGCGCCGCCGTCTCCAAACGATCCAAACCCAGGATAACAGGGTAAACCAGAGCCAAAAGTATCTGCGGTAAACTATAGCGTTGATGGGGTCGCGGATAATCCAAATTCCAGGAAGCAAAACGCCGCCATTGCAGCACTTGAATGAATTCGTGGAAAAAGACGACACCGCCATAGTGCGTCATCCCCTTGTGATTCCAAGCGATTTTTACATTTCGAGGCGATCTGCGCATTTCCACCCTTACTTCACCAAAAGTGAGGTAAGGGTGGAAGCCCAAAAAGTAAGTCAAAACCCCATGAACATTGGCGAAAAAGGCTCCATCCTATGCGTTTTCACGCCGGATTCAGGTCATACAACCTGACAAAGCAATAGCTGGCAAATGGGATTTGCGACAGTGCGTCGATTATGTTGCCATCGATCCTGAAACATGGGTAATTGAGGTGCAAGCGAGCCCAGAAACAGATACACAGTGGGAGAATGTGAAAAGAGCAGTTGACCACTGTAATAAGCGCCTGTCGTCTTCAAAGCGTTTTTTGAGGGCCACGAGTGAGATTGGGCTGTACTATCAAGTGGTTGATTTGCTAGCAAGGCCTGGAAGAGCGGAGGCGGGCGCTGAAACACTGAATAAGACGAATACGGAGACGCCAGAATGGGGAAATTATCAGCTTCCTAGCAATGCGGCGGGCGCGGTTTTTAGCCCTGATCCAGATTCGCAAAGGGATTATTCTGAAATCGTCGCGCCCTGTCTTAAGGAGGCTGGTTTTTATCCGGTGCAAATCGAGGATGTACCGCCCGAAGGACCATATGTCGAGAGACTGCAAAAAGTGTTAATGCAGTGTCATTGTGTTCTGTTCGACATAACTGACGACGCATCTCATCTCGTGCATTTCCGACTGGGAACCGCAGTCGGCCTGCGCCGAAGAGTGCTCCTATATAGCCGCAGAGGAACTGACACGGTAGGGGATCTTTCGGGCACGGAGGTGTTGCACTATCAGACGCAAGAGCAGCTTCGAAAGGATCTAAGAATCGCGCTCGGACACGGCCTCGCCGAAACTTCCGGCCGCACGTCGCCCCCAATATCAGCCTAGCCCCTGCCGCTCTGGGCAAGCCGCGGGCCTTACCACGCACACATAGGGGTGGCTGCCGTCGCAAGGGCCAAGGACAGCCCGCAGGTTCAGAACTTCCTCACTTGATGTCCGGCTGCATCGCGCCAGGAATGTGAAATCAAGGGCAAGGAACTTGCCGTAGCTCACAAGCCGGCTCGGTCTTCGGCCGTCGAGGGCAGCATCGATCTCCTGCACCAAAGCGCCCACCAGATAATATCCCTCATCATCATCGGCCACATTCGGCGCAGTGTATCTTCCAAGCAGTTCCGGATGAACACGCATGGCGAAGACTGCGTCCCACTGCCGGGCGGTTTTAGTGACGTCCGTCAATGATGCTGATAAAGAACGCTGCCGACAATCCGGGCGCTCGAAGATTCGATTTTGGGGCATAAACTCGGGAATCGTGGTTGAGAGGTACTGTTGAAGGCCGGTGGGTTTCTCCCAACCTCGTTTTTGGACTGCCGGCCAGATTGGCCAGCGAAACAAGTCACCGCAGAAATCCGGTCGTGTGTGTCAGATTTCGCGCTCCAGGTGAGGGCGTAACCGAGTTCGGCTCGCACGAATTGGCTGTGCCGCCGGTGGGTTCGGCGTTCAAAACGGCGGCCTGCCGTCGGCTTCCCCACCGGCAGGAGGCGTCGCGTGTTCGTGCTCGTCGCCGTCGTTGGGCTTCGACGGATTTTGCGGCCGCGGTTCCGGGACAACAAACTGCACGGTGTCGCAAACCAGGATGAGTTGCGAGCGTGATGTGCCCTCATTGTTCCAGGTCTCGGTGCGCAGGCGGCCCTCCACCATGACCATGTCTCCTTTCTGGTGACGCGCCAGCGCGTCGGTCCAGCCTCCAAAACACTTGCACGCGACAAAGGCGGTTTCTTCTTGGGCGACATCCGCTTTGTCGCGGTAGCGACGATTGCTGGCGATGTAAAAGAATCCCATCTTGGAGCCGTTGTTTCGAATAATGGGGTCGCGAACAACGCGCCCCATCAGCACGGTGACGTTCAGATTCGACATGTTTTTTCTTTCTGGTTGATTATTTGATTTTGCTGCCCGGCCCTTTTTCGAGCCGGCTTCAAAATCTGTGTTTGACGCCGTTTTCGACAGGATAAGGCGCCGCCAATCGAAGAAAATCACCGAACTCGCATTTCCCGTGCGACAAATCACCCTCCTGTTCAGCGCCCCTCGTGCCCTGCCGTCGCTCCGCAAGTCACAATCGTCCCGCCGCGGCGCGGGTTATCCACCTAAACGTGGCGGACCCGGCAGCGGGGAAACGGTTTTATAGCGAGTTCCTGGGATTGGCAGTAACGCAACGCGCCTGCTCCGGAGCCCTGTTCTTCACCGCCGGCGCTTTCCGCACCGTACAGGGTGATCTGCTGCTGCGGGCCGTGCAGAACTATGCCCTTGAGGTGTCCAGCTTCTGGAACCGGGTCACTTCCAACCTGATCTCCTCCCAACCGTCCATCGCTCCGTCAGACAGCGGCGACAACCACCCTGACTGGCGCCGTCCTTTAATGGACTTCTTTTCATGGGCTGGGAATTACCGTCCGTGCGGGAATGTTTGAGGGCGCGACGTCTTGATCTCGCGCTCGCCGCGATCCTCGCGCAGGTCGCGGGAGTTATCATTCCGTTTTTTGGATTTCGGAATTGGAATCGCTTCCCCGGCATTCGGACGCAGCCGGTGAAGTTCTTTTTGGAAAACAGGAGTTTTGCTCATAATAACTGGGGCGCACGGTGTTATTTCGTTGCTTGGGAGTGAGCTTCGACGAACCATAGCCATTTGTCAATCCCCCGGGAAATCTCGGTGAAGAGGTCCGCGGTGTCGGCGTCCTCCAGTTCCGCCGCCTCGTCTATCGAGAGGCGAACCTCGCTACCAAACGCCGCCAGTCCTTTGGAGACGGCTATGATATGGGCGGCGCCATCCGCCTGCGCGGGGGGATACTCATCCAGGCGCGATCGTGCCGCCGCCACACGAATCGTCCCTTCGGCCACGCCCCCCAACTGGACGACGCGCTCGGCCAGCAGATCCACGTAGTCAGCA